>Ga0209725_1001973_pt1 | contig 11274 bp, 10 predicted proteins | sample I18A1metaG_FD_184145 | JGI IMG/M metagenome (GOLD analysis project Ga0209725, IMG submission 184145) | Lake sediment bacterial and archeal communities from Gulf of Boni, Indonesia to study Microbial Dark Matter (Phase II) - ​I18A1 metaG... | ecosystem: Environmental > Aquatic > Freshwater > Lake... | reverse complement strand
ATATTACCGAGACTATGGCTCCCCTTTGTAAAAGGTGTTGGGAGGAAGTTGCAAGATCGGATCTTGAATGGTAACCCTTGAGGTCAGTGAGCATCTATATTTAGTTTTGTCTGTCGTCAAAAATTTGGGGAGCGTCAAATTAGCAATTCTTAGTATCAGGCATAAATACAATAAACGCAAGGCAACAAAGATTTTGGCAACCGAGAGTCCGGGATATGAAAAAAGCTAAAACGAAGACACGTTTTAACTGCATTGCCATCACTTGCGTGATCATATCATCTATCAGTTGGTTGAGCGGCATAGTTTTCACTATTCTATCAATGCAACCCATTGGCGCTATCTGCATGGGTATCGGCATTGCCAGCACATTTGCATTTTCATGCATCTATAACCCGGAATATCGAAATTATCTCCGAACAATTCGACTCACGAAGAGAAATGAAAATACAAAATAAAGACTGAAGTTTATTTATGACGAGTTTTTTGTACTTCACCTTTTATTGAACAGGGAATTAATAATCCTAGTTTTGTGAAGCGAACTTGCCTACAACAGGAATAATCTATAGCCCTCATTATCTGCTGCACAACCCTGGATCTTCGCATCCAGAGTCTCCGTTAAGATTATCCAGCATTATGAATACCTTTGAAAAAACTGGAATCTTCAAAGATAAACGCTTTCAAAAAATCGCACCCCAAAAGGCTACAATTCAAGAAGTCAGGTTGGTTCACGACTCGGCTTACATAAAAAACGTAGCATCCCTATGTCAATCTGGTGGTGGTCATTTAGATAGTGATACATTTATGTGCTCGAAGAGTTATGAAGTTGCCCTTCTTGCGGTAGGGGGAGTCTTGAAAGGGTGTGAACTAATTCTCTCCAAGGAGATTGCTAATGCATTCGCGTTAGTTCGCCCACCAGGACACCACGCCGGACCTAGCGGTCCAACTTTTCCACCGAGCTCAACTGGTTTCTGCATCTTTAACAACGTTGCAATTGCAGCGAAATATTTGATTAAAAGGCATAATCTCAATAGGGTCGCGATTATTGACATAGATGTGCATCACGGAAACGGAACTCAAAGAATCTTTAACACAGCATCAAATGTCCTCTACGTTAGCTTGCATCAAGATGGGAGGACACTATATCCTAGGACAGGCTTCTTAGAGGAAATCGGTGAGGGTGCGGGAAAAGGCTTCAAGGTAAATATTCCTCTTCCGCCCTCGTCAAACGATGAAATCTACTTAAAAGCTGTGAAAGAGATTGTTATTCCCGTAACTACACAGTTCAAACCAGAGTTTATCATCGTATCAGCTGGTTTTGATGCCCATTACGCTGATTCTGTTGCAAATATGGCGATGTCAAGTCTTGGATATCTCCAAGAATTTCAAATGATTATGGGTGTAGCCTCAAAGGTCTGCGATGGGCGTTTCTTAGCCGTTTTGGAGGGTGGCTATAACTTAGAAGCTTTGTCAAAAACAGTTGCGGCAGTTATTATGGAGATGGCTAAAGCACCTTTTGAACTTGAGGATAATCGGTGTAACTCTTCTCAACAGGTAAAAAATGAGGCCGATGAAACTCTACATAAAGTCAAAAACATCTTGTCTAATTTTTGGAGTTTCTAGTGTACAGTAAATATATAGAAAGGTTGTTTAAGTTTGCTATATATTCACCTTACAGAGTTGTGGAATTAATGGCAGAACCTGAGGAAATCGGCATTCCGGGAACAAAAAGAGATTTTGCAATTTTCATACTTGTTAATTTGGGAATCGGTTGCCTGCTTTATTCAGTATTGACGAATGTTGCCCAAACTATTGCGGGAACTGTCTTTATCGCAACTGTCATTGGAACTTTAATGTTTTGGAGATTTAGAGTAGGAATTGCTTTTGTAGGTATAACAATACTGCTTCTTACAGGAACTATAGACTTAGAGCATACGATCACTTTCATGAGCCTAGACGTGATCATATTCCTGGTTGGGATGATGGTTATTATTGGCTTACTGAAGGAGGTTGGCTTCTTTAATTGGTTGATGATAAAAACGATTAAGATGTCGCAGTTTGACCCTACAAAGCTTATGTTGACTTTTATGGTGTTGTCCGCGCTAACAGCTGCCTTAGTTGGTGAAGTGATTTCGATACTTTTCGTCACAGCCATGATACTAGAGCTTTGTGACCGTTTTGACGCGGATCCAGTACCCTACATAATAATGGCTGTGTTGGCGACGAACATAGGAAGTTCTGCAACCGTTTTGGGAAATCCAATAGGACTTTTGATAGCCTTAAGGGGTAGCTTAACTTTCGAGGATTACTTAAGATGGGCTACCCCAACTGCTATAATTTCTCTGGTTTCTCTTATGCCGTTAGCCCTGTTCTGGTATCGTAAAGACATGAAATTGTTCCAAGAAAAGATTAATGCAAAGCTTGCAAAAGATAGCGACACAACTTTGGACGAATGGGCTGAGGTAAAAGACAAAAGAATGTTTAAGCAGAGTTCCATATTGTTTTTCATAGTTCTGGTCTTCATTGCTCTGCACTATAGAATTGAACTGCTCCTTGGTCTTGAAAAGAATACCATACTCATTGCAACTTCGATAGCAGGCGCGGGGATAGTTATGCTTTGGCAAAGGGCGAAGGCAAGAAAATATTTGGAGAAAGACGTTGACTGGTGGACGTTAATATTCTTCATGTTTTTGTTTGCGAAGGCGGGTTGTCTGAAGTATACTGGCTTAACTGATAGGCTTGCAAGTTCGATGCTTATACTAACCGGAGGTACTCTTATCCTAGCTCTTACGCTAGTGTTATGGGTTGCCACGTGGGGATCTTCAGTTTTAGATAATGTAGTCTTGGTTGCGGCATTTATTCCGATAGTTCAAAGTTTAGGGGCAAATGGAATCCCAGTTTTCCCACTATGGTGGGCATTGCTCTTTGGTGGTTGCTATGGAGGCAATATAACAATGGTGGGTTCAACGGCTAATATTGTCGCTTTAGGAGTTTTAGAAAAACGTAGACATTATTATATGAAATTTTTCAAATGGTTTTGGATAGGCTTAGTAGGGGGTCTTGTACCTACAATTGTTGCAGAATTATTATTACTTGTTCAGTTGCCTCTAATGCATTGAATTTCAATGATGAACACCTACAGGAGTATGGAGAATGCGAATAGCCTTTTTCGTCTGGGAATACTACCCTCGCCTAGTTGGGGGACTTGGCACGTATGCCATCGAAATCACGCGCAAATTTGTTGAACTTGGTTATGAGGTGGTTGTATTCACCCTTAACCCAGGGGATCTTCCCACACACGAACATTGGAATGGAATAATGATTCATCGACCTATGATCGTCGACACCTGTGACGTCTTTCCAATCGTTGTGACCGAAGACTTGCGCCGTTGGGGGACGAACATCAAGTTTTTCTGCGACATATTCTCCTACAGCCATCTTTCTGCCAGCAAGTTTGTTAACGAGTTGATTAGAAAGGAGCGAGAAAGTTACGACGTTGTCGCGGTTCATGATTGGCTCTCCGCCCCTGCTGGGTTGATGATTGTAAAGGAGATTGGAGACAAGATTCCAGTAGCCTTTCATTTACACTCTACTGAGGAGCAAAGGTCAGGTGGGACTGGATCCGAAGTAGTGAGGCATTTTGAGAGAGCTATGGCTGAAAAGGCTGGAAGGATTGTGACAGTCTCTTACGCGATGAGAGACCATCTTATATCCTTAGGCTATCCAGTTGAAACGATTCGCGTCTGTTGGAATGGGTGTTCTCCTGAGAAGTATGATCCGACAAAAGTCGACTCAAAGAAGCTCGAAACTATCAAAGCATCTTACAAACTTGAATTTGATGAGAAAGTAATTCTATTTATTGGGCGCCTCACTTGGATTAAAGGAATCCAGAATCTCATTCAAGCTATGCCAACGATACTTGCAGAGTTTCCAAAGACGAAACTCGTGATCTTAGGAAAAGGCGAGGAGTATCAGGATCTGGTCCAACTTGCACAACGCCTGAACATCGCCGACAAGGTGATTTTCAGGTCCGAATGGGTCTCTGAGGAAGAACGAATTCTTCATTATGCAATGGCAGATGTCTGCGTCTTCCCCTCACTTTCTGAGCCATTTGGCATAGTTTCATTAGAGGCTATGTCTATGGAGCGACCAGTCGTAGTTGGGGCAAGAGGACTAAGTGGGTTTAAGGAGCAAGTAGTTCCAAGCGGCCCAGATCAATGTGGGGTGCACATAAATGGCGAAGACTCAGCTGACATTGCGTGGGGAGTAAAAGAAGTTCTTAGGGATACAATGAGGGCTAGGCAATGGGGGGAGAATGGTCGAAAACGTGTTTTAGAGTACTTTACATGGGATAAAGCTGCACGAAATACCTTAGCCATTTACGAAGAATTAATTAAACTATGAAAAGGTAAATTGTTTTCCTTCCTCACAAGGAGCTTGTTTTTGACATGTCATTTCGCTTATTGAATCTGGGAAAAATAGATTCCTTCGACACCCAAGCCATATACGAAGCCGTTGGGCTTGCTAAGAGTAGTGGGGTCATCCCTGATACTATTATCTTCTGTTACCCATCATACCCTATAGTTTGCATTGGTTATCATCAAGCTCTTGAGAAAGATGTTGATTTACACTTCTGCAAAGAACATGGTATTCCGATTGTGAGACGTATCCTCGGTGGCGGTGCCGTCCTGTTAGACGGCAATCAACTTTTCTACCAAATAATAGTTGACCGTAACAATCCCCTTATTCCGGTAAGCGTAGAGGAAGCTTACCAAGTTCTTTTAAGAGGTCCTGTGGAAGCGTACAAAGAGCTTGGAATACCTGCAGAATATCGAGCCGTTAATGACATTCAAGTCCATGGAAGGAAAATTTCAGGCAATGGAGCTACAGTACTCGATGATACCCTCATCCTAACAGGAAACATAATTCTCGATTTTAACTACAAATTAATGGGCAAGACGCTCAAAGTTCCATCTGAAAAATTCCGGGACAAAATCGTTAAGACAATGGAAGAATGGGTCACTACAGCAAACAAAGAACTAGGTAGAACAGTAAGCATAGAAGAAGCGACGAAAGCGCTTAAAAACGGATTTGAGAAGGCGTTAGGTATAACATTCCGCTATGGAAAATTAACAAAAAAAGAAAAAGACCTCTTAGAAATGGTGCGGACTAAATATCATTCTCAAGAATGGCTATTCGCCCCGGAGCTATCTCATCCGCGTCTCACTAGAAGAAGCGAAGTAAAGATTACCGGTGACATAAAAATTGTTGAAGCATGTCATAAGGCAAAGGGTGGTTTAATTAGAATCACACTTGAATTAGTGGGTAATAATATAAACGACATAATGATTACAGGAGACTTCTTTTTCATTCCAAAAGAGAAATTACTCGATCTTGAAAATACGCTTAGAGGCGCTAAGGCAGATAGAGCAGAGCTTTTAAGTACTATAGAAAATTTTTACCAAACAAATAAAGTTGAAACGCCTGGCGTTTCTCCCGAGGATTTTGTCACAGTAATTCTTACAGCAACTCAAACCTAAGATAGTCGGCACGTTTAACTCAAAAGGCGGCAACTATTTAGCATCAGAAGATAGAAAATATTGTTAATGTGGTGACATTCCATGAAAAAGGTCTTTCCACACGTTTCCATCTCTGATTTAAGGGATTTCATGGATATCCTAAACTCTCTTGGTGGAAAAACCACTGCTTCCAACCTCATCATCGCAATGGAAGTTGGGATAGACAAATTTCTTCCGCCTCTACATTTGGCTGAACAACTAGACTTCGTTGTTGTTGAAGACAGTGAGATTGAACTTACTGAAATCGGTCATAAGTTTGCAAAAACTCATCGTAAAGAACGTAGACAGATTCTTGGAGAACAACTTAAACATGTTGAACCATACGTGGCTATTCTTCACGTTTTACATGAGGGTAGGAATTTGGATAAACGTGAATTCTTGGAATTAGTAAGATCTAAGGTTGAAATTCATGGAAACGTTGAGGAAACTATTCGGAGTATTATCCAGTGGGGTTGCTTTGGCTTACTCTTTGAGTACGACGGGACATCAGAAGAAATTCTTCCACGCAGGACTCCTCGACATCCACAAGTTATAGGTCACAGAATAAAGCATCCACCAACTCACTAACAATTAGTATCTTCATATTTTGAGAACCTACGGCCGGAGCAAAATAGGTATGTCGAATAGGGAACCTGGTTTTTTCCTTGTCTTAGAAGGGCTTCCGGGATCCGGAAAGACAACAATCGGACAAATTCTGGCGTCCCATGGGTGGACCTACTTCCCGGAAATAGCCACGGTATTAGGGAAAAATGAAATCCCTATAGGAGATAGAGGGACAACTTTAACTGACTTCATGGTTTTTAATGAAGAAATCCGTAGGATAGCAGAAATTGAGAAGCTCGTCTCAAATGGTAAAGATGTCGCCGTAGATGGCTATCTTCCTACCGACTTATCTTTCGCTTATGCTAGGTATAAACGGCACCAATCAACGAGTTATCCGACGCTACTCAGTTACTACATTAATGCTTTAGTGCAAGGTAGTATACTCAAACCTAACCTTTACGTTTTCATGGAGATACCCGTAGCTATCTCTGTGGAAAGACAGAGAATACGGAACAATGAAATGCTGACTACCCTTAGCTTAGACATGTTGCAAAACATGACTAAACATCTCGATTACGTTCATGACATATTTGAAAGCGACGTTCCTGTCATCAAGGTGAACGCTACCAAACTTCAAGATGAAATAACTGAAGAAATATTCTCCGCGATCCAGAAGAGAAGAGAGGAACTTAAAGAATTGAATAAATAAACCTGCATTTTTCTTTTAAAGCAAAATTATCAAATTAGGCAAATCTGGTGTTATATTACAGATTTTGATCGGTGTTTAAATGCATAAAAACTATGAAACAACTACCTTCTTCGATTATTTTTAACAAAATTTCTTGAATAATTCAGAAAAACTAGTAGCAATCTACAAATAGCGAAGCCTACGGAGGCGCGCATCCTTTCCCCTCCCCTCATTATATACGCTTTTTTAAACGCGTCTCCGTGGGTTTTAATGTTCTAGTTTCTACTAAAAATCAAATATGAACAAACATAGATGAAAGTGCCAAAACAGTTAGATCGAGTTTATATCTGGAACTTCCGTTTACATTCATCGCACTGCATTAAACCTCTTCTGAGGCGAGCAGTGTTTTTGGCGTTACAGTAGGGGCATCTCATGCGTTTCACCGACCATGACATATTTTAGGTGAATCTTAGACACTATCAGAGGAAGCATATAAGCATTTCTCGCTTGTTCATGAAGTTTTGTTAGTCTAGCTCTGCTTTTTCAGCGTATCTTGTACCCCACTTCTCTATGGCTAATCTCAATTCTCGATGCGTCTTCACGTATTCTCCTACTGGGATTTGCTTCATCGCCGCGTCTATCGCTTGTCGCATAGCGGTCGCTCCTACCCTCGTGCCTAACGGATGCCCGTGGATTCCTCCTCCCGCATTAATTACGAGGTCAACTCCAAGTGCTTCGATGTTATGAGCTACTATGCCGGGATGAATTCCCCCGGAGGCAACTGGAAATATCGGCTTTAATCCGAACCAATCGTTTTTCAGAAAATCATTAATTTCCTTTAGTCCTGTAACCTCGTGCTCCATCTTTCCTATTGCTGAGCCTGTATGAAGTTGATCGCCCCCAGCCAGCCTTACTAATTTAGCTAAAAACATCATGTGGATTCCGTGCTTCAGGTTTCGAGTTATCGCCGCGTGCATAGTTCTATGAATGTGCAGTGGGACTTTTATGGATGAGTCTTTTGCGAGTAGCTGAATCGCAGAGAAGCCAGCAGTGAGGACGTCAATCATTAACATATTAGCTCCATGCGCTAGGGCTTGTTCAGCCAGTTCGAATAGTTTGTCGTGAGTTGCGGTCACATTGACAGCGTAAAAAACGGTTCGGTTACTTTCTTCTTTAACCTTATCAAGGGCCTCCATGACTCGTGAGACTCTCTCAACAAGTGGACAAAATTTCTGATTCGCCAAGGTCTCATCGTCTTTTATGAAGTCAACTCCTCCAGCCGCGGCTTCATAGGCAACCTGCGCCGTCTGTTTCGGGTCTAACCCAACCTTAGGTTTAATTATGGTTCCAAGGTGAGGTCTGCGAGGCGTTAGGGTGCCAGCTATTTTTCTTACACCTTCTATGCCGAATTTCGGTCCAGGGAAATATGAAACCGCTTGTTTAGGAAATTGAACATCGAGAAGCCGGACATTTGTCAACTCAGACAATCCAAAGAGGTTGCCAGCTACGATACTAAGAATGTTTGGAATTCCACCCGATTCTAGGTCAAATAATTCAATCGGAAAAGCTATACTTACTTTCCCAGTCTTTCCCTTTTCAAATTTGAAGACCTTTGCGGGAAGCGTTTTCCTTACCCAAGTTGTCGTGGTTGTTAATTCCGTCCAAGTACCTATCGACTCCTCTGTCGCGATTCTTGCACCCGCCTCACGAAGGGGGAGATCGCTTTCAATGTAGTAGGTTGCTATCAGAAATTTATCTGGGTCGATGTCTTCAGGTTTGGCGAAGAACTCCTTACTTCCCATTGCTCACTCCTCCTCTAACTTTGCATAGGTTTGATACTGCTGTAACTCCTCCAAACTCATCCAACCAAACTCAGTTTGTAAGATGGAGAGGGCACCTTGAGGGGGAATGACTCCTCGCTCCGTCACGATCAAATCAATATACTCAGCTGGAGTAACATCAAACGATGGATTGCGGACATTAAGTTTCCTAAAGCCCTTAAGGACATCAGCAGGAACAACTTCGGCTACGTCTCGTTCTTCAATTAAGACTAACTCCCCAAGCATAGTTTCAGGGCTGAACTTATAGGTTTCAGCAGCCACAAAGAAGAGAACCCGCGCTTCGTGCGCTGCCAAAGCTACCATAGAGGTTCCAATTTTGTTAACTACCGCCCCGTTAGCAGCTACGGCATCAGCGCCGACGACGACTTTGTCAATTTTGGGCATAAAGTACCGAACTGCGCTGTCGACAATCAAGGTTACGGGTACTCCGGCGCGATCCAGTATTTTCGCTGTGGTTCGGCCTTGAAACAAGGGTCTGGTCTCTGTTGCGAATACCTTGATCTGTTTTCCATCTTCCCAAGCACGGAGAATTATAGCCAAGGCCGCGGTGCTGTTGCAATGCGTTAGCAAAAGATCTCCATCTTGGATTCGTTTCGAACCTATTTCACCGATTTTCTTTACGGCATTTTTTGAATTTTCGATGAATTTTTTCGCGGCATCTATCGTGACATTACGTAGCTCGTCGATTTTTAAGGCAGAGGACTTTGCATCCAAAACTCTCTTCATGACGTACCTAACACTGTTTGGTAGTGAGACCGCTGTCGGTCTAGTTTTCAAGAGAGATCTGGCAGCCCGATCCAGATCGTCGACGAATTCGTTCACAGTCTCTGCTTTCGATGATTCTGCTACTAACAGGAGAGCCTCTGCGGCTGACCTTGCGATCTCCCCGGCTCCTCTGATCTCCATAGTCTTTACGCTTTCAACTATTTTCTCGAAATTTTTTGGAAATTGGGTCATGAAATTAAACCTCGCTTAAAGAAAGTTAGTTTCTTCTCTTTAAGATAAAATAATTATAAAGATGTAAGTCATTTCACGTGTACTCTGGTACTCGATGTAGAAGCATACCCTCTATTGTTACTGGCTTTTTTTGAACTGCTAAATTGTAAGCTTCTGAAAGTCTAGTCGACCTTTCAGCATAAATCTCCAGTATTACATCATCTTTTTTGACATACCTTCCTCGCTTCCCATATAAAACAAGCCCCGCACCTCTATCCACTGGTGCTCCGGCGATACGCGCAATTGCTGAAATTGCAGAGTTATCTACTTCAGTGACGTAGCCATCGCAGGGAGAATAAATTGAGATCTTATGTTGCCCAACTTGGAGATCTTCTGGTTTAACATTTGGATTTCCTCCCTGTGCCTCGATGATCTGGCGCATCTTCTCAAGCGCTTTCCCACTTTCAAGTACCTTTTTGGCATACTCATGCCCAAATTTGGGAGCTGCGACTCCGGCAGCCTCTAACAATAAACCAGCTAATGCGGTTGATTTCTCAACTAAACTCGTTGGACCCTTACCCATCAACGTCTCCAGCGCCTCCTTAGCTTCGAGCACGGGTCCAACGGTGTGCCCGACGGGTTGACCACCATAAGTAATGCCACAAACAACTCGGATTCCAAGTCTTCGACCCAGTTCCATGAAATCAGCCGACGACCTTCTCGCTTCGTCTTCATCTTCTACTTTGGAACCTCGCCCAGTTGGGATATCAATAACAACGCAGCTGGCTCCAACTGCCATCTTTTTTGCCATTATGCTGGCAAGCATCTGACTGTATGGATCAAGCCCAAGCGGGTACTCAACCCTCTTGATTAAGACATCATCAGCAGGAGCCAACCCTAACCGTCCGCCCCAAACGATAGCGCCACTGGCTTTTAATGCGATCTGTTTGAACTCTTGCGGTGAGAACTCTACGGGAGCTAGGATGCCCATCGTATCCGCAGTCCCACTGGGACTAGTTATCGCCTTACTCGAAGTTTTTGGTATTAACAGACCAGAAGCACTGATTATGGGAACAATTAACAAACTTACCTTGTTTCCCGGGACTCCTCCAACGCTATGTTTATCGTAAACCGTCTGACCAAAGTCTATAATTTCACCAGTTTCAACTAAAGCACGAGTTAGAGCTTCAATTTCATCCATATTCATCCCGTGAAAGTGTTGGCTCATCATAAATGCAGCTATCTCAACGTCACTTAGATTGTAATCGACAACATCCTCGATTATGCTAAAGATCTCATCTCTGCTCAATAGTGCCCCGCCCATCTTCTTCTTAATATAATTCAGCGATTCTGGGGGTGAAGTATGAGCAATAGAAACTGAATCGCCATCCTTTAATTTCAAACTTTGTTTAACTTCACGGAAAACCCCGATCTCGCCCCTTCCAACGTAGGTTTCAGTCGTTTCAACGAGGGCGATCACAGTTTGCCCACTAAAGCTCACCTTCACGCGATCGTGGACGCGGACTCCAGTTGATTCGGCATCTGACTCATTAAGAACAATACTTGGTCTACCGACTTGAATATCTATAACCTTAGAGCGAAATTCCAATCACTTGCCCTCCATAAAAACAGAGACGCTTTAATCAGCCAAATACTGTGCCTAAGTAAAAATATCTCCAGCCTATTAGAG
>Ga0209725_1001971_pt1 | contig 11287 bp, 14 predicted proteins | sample I18A1metaG_FD_184145 | JGI IMG/M metagenome (GOLD analysis project Ga0209725, IMG submission 184145) | Lake sediment bacterial and archeal communities from Gulf of Boni, Indonesia to study Microbial Dark Matter (Phase II) - ​I18A1 metaG... | ecosystem: Environmental > Aquatic > Freshwater > Lake... | reverse complement strand
TGCTGAGTTTGCGTTTGCGGCAGAGATCTCGGAACTTCTTCTTTTGCATCCTCAATCACACACACGTCACATGGGCCTGCACATAAGGGTTAACCTGCATAACGCGAGCGACCTCATCGAGTCGCATCCAGAGTGTGTGGGCACACATTCGTCTCGTCCGTCTCCTGAGAGCTTGACCTAGACGCACGCTACGATCCTACCTGTCCTGAGGGACAGCGTGCGCTCAGAAAAAGCCGTAGATTGCCTCATTTTCCGTGACACATTCTGACGAAACTTGCCTGACTTGCAGGCTATGAGTTGAGCCTGAGGCACACGCTGTGATTTTGATTTCTACTGGTAAACTGGTGCGCGAATCCCTCCCCCCGGCACCATTTTAGCGCGCGCCGGAAATCGCTTACGGAAATTCAGATTCAAGCTGTGCATAGTCTAGGTGTCATTGCGTCTTCTGAGCTTTAGGTTTGTCAGGATGCGCCATCAGGTATCCGCCAAATCCAGCTAGCCACATAAGTATTGGATAAAGGACCATGCGCTGCATTCCGCCTCCACCAAGTCCGAAATAGATTTTGCCTACAAAAAGGGCAAGCCCTCCGAGTGTTGTCAGTCCCAGTACTATGGATATAGCAGAAAACGGCATTTTCACCAATTCGAACCTATGAACGTGCGAACATATGATGGAGAATATGGCTGATAGACCGCTGAACAGAAAGAAAATCAACGCTGCCACACTGTGAAGCATACCAGCGTCTTTTGTGAATATGGCAACTCCCATTTCGCCAACAGCAGTCAAGACAAACGTTACGGTCAACATTGTGAAATTGAAGGCGCGGTGCAGAAAATAGGCTGAAATCAATAGCAGCAACCCCATGAGAAATATGGACGAGTTGATGATCTTCGAGGGAGGCCCGACTCCAAGATCGCTTATGTAGTTGTTAGCTATGCTGTAGCCTGGATACAACGCTTCTGAAACGATCACGCCTAGAATGAATTGAGTAACTGCAACAAAGATGAACGCCCCTGCGACTTTTCCGTTAGAATAGCCCATACCGGAGAATATTGCCTTTTTAGAATGATAAGACTTTACCCTTAGCGCGCTACTCTCCTACTGACTAACTCACCTACGTATTAACTGTCACGCTGCCTCTTGCCTACCTTCTTTGGATACCTGTTTCAAGTCTTTAATACAGCTAGCTAGCTGGAGAGGTATTGGCATTCTCTTGTTGCGGCCTTATGACCACGATGGGGTAAGTCTTGGCAGCAGCTGTCACTAACTTGTTGAACATTTCTTCCGTTGTTTCTGACGTAATTCCAACGCGGTCCGCATGGGAATCCCGTACATACTCTGCGAGCCTAGGCACTGCAACCGCTTCATCGTTTTCGATTGCCCTTGCGAGACATTTCATTGTTTTCCCTTCCTGAAGCAGGTCAACCATTGACTCTTTGCGAAAGTTGCGCCACCAATTTGGCAGAAAAGCAAAGCACCCAGGCACGACGATAAACTCATCTCTGTACTTTGCCATATGGAAAATCACTGAGCGTTTCTTGTGCGTCTTTCTCCCTGTGTAGGTCATTACCACCCAGCGCTTGGGGAGCAAGAAGCGAAAAGGTGAACGAAGAATAGGCTCAACGATAGGATTGAGTAAGATGCTGATGAGCCTGTAGGACTTCATATTATCGCTTCTCCGCCTTTCTTTCCTCATTAGGCATACAATCGCTGTGTGCTTAACAGTTTGCATAACATGTGTGTCTGCAGATGGTGCGCACACACAACTAGAGAACCGCCACTGTAATACTGAATCTGTATTTCCAATCGAATCCAGAAGGAGAGAGCACGATTGGCCGCTATGCTAGGATCAATTTCATGGAATGTAGGAACTTCTCGATGTCCTCTAACGTTAAGGCGCCCATGTTTCCGATTCTGAAGAACTTGCTTTCCAAAGATCCCATGCCGGCGTAAATGATGAAGCCTTCTTCCTTCAGTTTGTCATGCAGAGTCAGATAGGAGATCTTTCTTGGTGTAAGGACGGACGTGATTGAATTGCACATGACTTCTCTTGGGAGGAATAGCCGAAATCCAAGCTCCTCTATACCATCTCTAATAGTTCGGGCTAGATTGGCATATCTTTCGCGCCTTTTTTCGACGGACTCCTCCAGCAGAAGATTTAGCGCCTCGTCTAGGGCATAAATGACCTGTACCGGTGGTGTGAACGGGGTACCTGATCTCTCGCCCCGCCCTTCTTCGTAAATGTAGTGCTGGCAAAGGTCCAGATAGCTCGTTCTTGGAGGTAGAGCCTTGAGGTCTTCCAATCTTTCTTTATTTGCGCATACGAACGAGCAGCCTGGGATTCCTTCTACACACTTGTTTGCGCTTCCAATACAGAAATCCACCCCGTCTCTATCCACATCAAGGTCCTCAACCCCAATGCTTGCAATAGCATCATTGATCAGGGTCTTGTCGTACTTTCTGGCTAATTCACCGATTTCCCTTACATCGTTTAGCATAGCAGTGCTGGTTTCAGTCTGAACGATGCCGACGAACCTGATTGCAGGGTCGGACTTTAGCTTTCTTTCCACATCGCGAGCCACTATTCTTCTCTCCCAACCGAATTCCATAACTTCCGTATTGATGCCGTGAACACGGGCGATCTTCGCCATCTTCTCTGCGTAGTAACCATTAGCAACGACTAGGAATTTCCCATCTCTAACTACTGAGGCTATGGTGGCTTCAAGGGAAGCTGTGCCGGATCCACCAAGCAAAAGCGTGGTGTGTTTGCCGTTGCACCTGAACGCCTGCGCCAGTTTTCTCCGTACATTTGACAGCAGTTCAGAGAATTCCGGCTCCCTGTGGCAGAGATCTGGCTTCAGCAAGGCGTTTCGAACTCTTTCAGGAACTATCACAGGACCTACGTTGAGCAAGATCATTCTCTTGTCGTCACTTTGGCCTGCCGGCATGCATCATCCTCCTGTACTGTTCCTTATCGGACTCGTCGCTCAGGGTCTGTCTCCTTTCTTCAGCCTTTCCTCGATATCGAGAATCGCTTGGGGCAATTGGCCAATATCCTCTATTGCGTAGTGCGCACCTGATCTTCGAAGCATGTCATTTGCAGAATCAACCTTGGATCTTAGCACAGCCGGAGCCACGGTTCTGATTTCTTGCTCATTTAATCCTACGAGCGTTCCTGTTTTTGAGACTCCAATGGCCCAAGTCCCCGCGTTCAGCCCTTCTTCCACGCCGACGACTGTGTCATCTACCTTCACCACTGCTGCTGGAGGAAACACACTGGTCTCTAACATGTTCCTCATAACCATCCAGGGATATGGTCTGCCTGCTGGCACATCATCTGGACAGAAAGTGGCGTCAGGTTCGTATCCTTGTTTCATTGCTTCCTCAAGATTTGCCTGAGCAGCTTCTTTGAAGTAGCCAGTTGTTGATCCGATCCTGATGCCTCGCTCTCGCAGCCACTTGACAGTCTGAAGTGTGCCAGGGATCAGTTTTGAGTAGCTCCTAATGACATCTAACTGCATCGGTTTGAATAAGTTCTCATACATTTCATCGACATCTTCATCGCGCCAATCTCGACCGTGCGCTTCCTTCCATTTGCGAGCCACATCGGGGTTCCACTCGAAGATGCATCTTATGTGATCTCTCTTGAACCGTCCCATAGGCGCTCGGGCTTGATCCATGGAGATTTGTATTCCTTTTCGCTTGAAAACTTCGATGAACACTACTGCCGGTGCGTAGCATCCATAGTCTACTGTTAGGCCTGCCCAATCAAGAATGACTAGTCTGATTGGCCCTCTGTATCTTCTGGCATACTCGAAGTATTGTGTCACTTCCATGATATCAGCATCCTTAACATGCTATCAACAGTAGCTTGTTGATTAGCGTTCCCAACCTGCGCAGCGTGTTCGCCTTTCACAACGCCCCCCCCGCTTTTCTATGCTGCTCTTGGCTACAGAGAACAAGCAGCGTCTAAGCGACATAGTTGCAGAGAGGATAGTAGTCAAAACCTAGCATGCGCGAACCCGCCCCTCCCTGCACCTTCTATGGTTTCCACAGAATAGAGATAAGTTGCACGTACCATCAAGTAGCACCCTGATCAGCAGGAATCGGTGAGGAAACTGATTAACTCATATAGGTTCGGCGCGATCGAAATAGGTGGCAAGAGATACACAACTGACGTCGTGATTTTCCCTGACAGGGTTCTAGATGGTTGGTGGAGGAAAGAGGGCCATCGCTTATGTGTTGAGGATTTGAGCAAGGTATTGAACGCTGACCCTAGGCCCGAAGTGCTTGTTGTAGGCACCGGATACTCAGGGCTGGTGAAGCTCTCGGGTGAGGTGGAAGAAGCGTTGAAAGACAGAGGAATCAGGCTCATAACCCAACCGACGAAGGAAGCCTGCCAAACCTTCAACAGAATCTTAGAATCAGGGCAAAGAGTTGTTGCAGCCCTCCACCTGACATGCTAGCGAAAATCGCCATCAAGAATTGAAAGAGGTTTTTTCGCGCATTACAACAGCCCATCGACTTCCAGAGAGCAGGGACTCATCTGTCCTGTCGGCCACTGTGACGGAAGAACGGAAGGCGAAGAGCCGCCACCATAACCACAATGAGGATGAACAATACTATTACGAGAGTCGCAAGTTCTGGAGAAACACTTTGGGCTTGGAACCAATCAGACATTACCAATATCGACGGGATAATAAGGAATATGAGGATGAATGTGCCGACCATCACCTTGCCCCACTGAGACCACGACCACCACCGCATCCGAACCCCTACAAAGCCAAAGAGCAGGAAAGGCGCGATACTGGAGAGCAATATGCCGAAGAGGAATGACCCCAACTCATAAAGGTTCATGCTACGACACTCTTTCCAGTTGGCTTGCTTGATTCTTTTGAGAGACTGCTGCAACTTTAAAGATTATGAGGTGACCTTACCAACCGATGGCGCGCGAGAGGGATAGACACGAAGTACCGGAGATTCGGAAAGCTTGACTGGAAAGTGTCAGCTCTAGGATTCGGCGCTATGAGGCTCCCGATCATCGGGGCAGACGCATCAAAGATCGATGAACCTCTGGCAACTAAGATGATACGATACGCCATAGACAATGGCGTGAACTATGTGGACACCGCTTATGGCTATCACAGAGGAACAAGTGAAGGATTTGTCGGCAAGGTCTTGAAGGATGGATACAGGGAGAGGATTAGGCTTGCAACCAAGATGCCAACGTGGCTCGTCAACTCTCAGGAAGACATGGACAAGTATCTGAATGAGCAGCTAGGCAGACTTCAACTGGATTACGTGGACTTCTACTTGCTTCACGGTCTTAACAAGGAGCGATGGCCTAGATTGAAGGAGTTAAGGGTCACCGAGTGGGCTGAAAAGAAGATAGACGAAGGAAAGATCAAGTATCTCGGCTTCAGCTTCCATGACGAATACTCCGTGTTCAAGGATATCATAGACAGCTATGACAAGTGGACTCTCTGCCAGATCCAGTACAATTATACTGACACTGAGTACCAGGCAGGAACGAAGGGATTGGAGTACGCGGCGTCCGAAGGCCTCGCAGTCGTAGTGATGGAACCGATAGCTGGTGGAAAACTAGCAGTCAACCCTCCAGCAGCAATTCAAGATCTTTGGGAGCGATCAGGAATCAAGAGTACGCGAGCAGGGCTGGCGCTTCGATGGGTTTGGAATCAACCGCAAGTGTCCCTTGCTCTAAGCGGGATGAGCAGTATGGAGCAAGTCATAGAGAACGTCAAGACAGCCGAAAATTCCGAGCCAGGCAATCTGACAGAGAAAGAGGTGAACCTCATCAGTCAACTCGCACGGAAATACAAGGAACTAGGGTACATCGGGTGCACAGGCTGCAGATACTGCATGCCCTGCCCCCAAGGAGTGAACATACCGGAGATAATCAGTCTCTTCAACGAGTTTTACATCAAGGGTCAGGACGACGAGATCAAGAAGAAATACTGGGAGCACATAACTCCTGAAAGCCAGGCCAAGAAGTGCGCAAGATGCAAAACATGCGAAAGCCTCTGCCCACAGCAACTACCGATAAGCGAGATCATGAGCAGAGCACGTTTCGTCTTCGAACAGAATCGTTAGAATAACTCGCTATCTCTTGTGCTATTCTCTTGATCGGTCTACGACTGCGTGCTCAGAAAGACAGCCATGTGATTGCCGCCAGCCTTGCATATTCAGCCAACGCACCTTGCTCACATGTAGATGCCGAGGCTCTAGAGAGCGCTCTGGACAGAGCACGGTGCTATCATGCTTACTTGCGTGCGTGAGATCGTTCGACCTGGTTGACTGGCCGACCAATCAGTACAGTGAGTGCGGGTTCACGTTGTTATCAGACAAGGGACCCGGCATTCGCAGCTTATTAGGTTCCAACATCTGCCGGCTAACGCCTTTTCTTCTCCCTTGTCGTACCCTGAGTCACAGTTTGCGTTGACAAACCAGTACTCCAAAGGGCTCATCATGGTACCTTGGTACTAAGTCATCCTCGACCTTGCATTCAGTTCCTGTCGTTGCTTTTCAACGATCGGCTTTATCTCGTTGTAGAGATATTCCAACCACATATCTATGTCAGGCATTTTGAACTGTTTTCTCATCCCTTCAGATATCGGTCGGATTCTCTCCCAGAATAACAAGACGTGTCTCGCCATCAGTTCGGCAACCAGATCCACATCAATGAGCTTTTCATGGACTAGGACGCCGATTCCTTCAAAGAACGCTGCAATCGAGCCCATACCGTACCATGCTTTAGGGTTTTTCGGTCCATATCGGTTCATGAAATCTTTATAGTCGTCCCAATGCCAAGTAAGAAAACTGGTGTACTTGTCGAAGAATTCTGGGTGATGAAAGCTGTCGAAAATCTGCATAAAGAGTTGTGCCTGCCTAGTTTCGAGTTCTCTCCTTCTTTCCTCCCGTGCATATCTACTTGATAGAATGAAGTCTGAAACACCTATGACAACAGAAGCAGCAGCTATCAGGATCGAGATAGTTTGAATATCGATCATAAGCTACATCTACCTATTCAGAACGTGGGTAGGTTGACTTAAGGAGATCGATGCTCTGACACTTCTTCTTGTGTTCAATGTGACCTCTAGCTCTACGATCGACTACACCCGAGAGATAGAACAAGATGGGTTGTTTTCGTATGGTGGCTCTTCGAGAGAACACGTCTTCAGGGGATGTTGTTCCAGATTTGGCCCATGAATTTCCAGTCGCCGCCGATCTTCTTATACAATGTGACGAAGTATCCTTCCTCTGTGATCGGACCTTGTGGTCCCTGATTCACGATTTTGAAATGGCCAAAGTCATATGCAAGATCGCCTGACTCAGCAACCTCTAATCTTGTGACGCCACCGCTCATGGAGAGCACCTTCGTTTTTATCATCGCTTTGACTCCATCTCGTATGGCGTTGGCACCTGTGATCGGATGGCCCTTAGGCGGGATCAGTACAGCTTCATCCGCAATGTATTTCATCACTTCATCTACGTTCGATGTGTGATCCACTAGCATTGCTTTATGTATGCGTTTCAGCAGTTTCTTCTCAGCTTCAATGTCAACGTTCTTCATTCCTTTCACCTCCTGGCGATGTGAAAACCGTGATAACGGGATCACTGCGCTGGTAGGCTTGTGTTCCAGATGTCCCAGCGGAGTTGCCAGCCCTCCAGCGTCTTCTTCCACAGGACTAGATATTTGCCCCTATCCTCTATTGGTTTCCGTCCCTTTGGTTCGATCCTCAGCTTATATTCTCCCATCTCGGTGACGGTGTCGCCCTCCCCTACCACCTCAAGGGTCTTCAGCTCTATGTCCTTCAAACCTAGCACAGAAATGGCGCCACCCCAGAATTGCTCGACAGCTTTCCTTCCCTTCACAATATCACTGTTGGGAGGCAGGACACAAGCATCCTCTGTATAGAGTAATCCCAGCTCCTTCACGTCTGCGCCCCTCCTAACCATCTCACCGAACTTCAGGTTCGTCTTCTCTATAGTTTCACGAATGCTTTCCAAATTCAACCCCTACGCATTTCTGCGGGTTCCCCTGGAACGAGCATACGCTTGCCATGAGAACCCGGTGAAGATACACCTTCTCTTTCATATTTCAGGTTTTCCACAACATCTAGGTCCCTTTCAGGTGCTTGGGATTGAGGGGTACTGACTGCGTTGCGCACCCTCAAGTCTAGACAAGGCGACCTACATCAACGTGCCCCGTTTCATGACATAGCCTACGGCGAAACGATCGTAAGCTTAGATTGCTTGACTCCTCTTCTTGCTCGAAGCTTCTCAGCCAATTCACCGATTCTCGCAGCCTCTCCTCGCACGACAATAGATTCCAGACACTCCCTTTCTGTGAGGTGAACGTGTGTCGATGAACGTATCACAGACGCATACTCGTGCTCTGTGTCGGTGAGGTAATCTTCTAACCCTCTCGATTCATGGTCATATAGTATGATGATGACTCCTACTCTTTCTCCCTTCTCGTCTTGGAGCCGCTTGTGCTCTTTAACGAAGGCCTTAACGGAGTCTTGGATAGCCTTAGATCTACTCGAGTAGCCAGTCTTCGCCACGACCTGATCAAGTTCTTCCAACAACTCGGGAGGAAAAGTCACTCCAATCCGTGTGATTCGCTCCAACTTTCTCCCAGGTGTTTTCTAATGTGGCAATGCTTTAATACTTGGTGTTACTTCTGTGTAAAAAAGTGTTACCACAATGCCGTATTTCACGACCCGGGATTTGGCCGCGGTCGCCGTCTGCGCCGCACTGTGGGGAATTCTGAATGTATTGATTTCTCCGATCTTCTGGCAACTGACTCGAATGCCCTTCCTCTGCGACTTGCTCGCTTTCATGTCGTTGACATTGGTTGTCTGGTGGACAAGGAAGTTTGGCGCAGCCATGGTGACAGGACTGGTGGTCGCGGCTCTGACGCTTATCTTGAGACCGGGCGCATTCGACATACTCGCCTTCGCAGCAGCAAGCCCCTTTTTCGACGCAGCGACAAGAGCAGTCGGATACCGTAACTGCCTAGACAAGACGACTGCGAGCGTGGTATGTATTGTTCTGTTCTCCATGATTTCAGCTGGAATGGCAGGCGTCATAATCGGAAGTTTCTTCATGGATCTGAGGACGCTGCCCGCGATTCTGACATTTGCAGGGCTTCATGCGATTGGTGGGGTAATCGGAGGAGCAATTGGAGTGACGATTGTTAGAGCGCTTGCGGCTAGGAGGATTCAGCCATGAATAATCGTCTTCTTAGGCTGCAGGATGGCTGTGCGGCCAGCAACCATTCTCTTAATCAGGATCTGGCCTCGATTCTGCGCGAGGCAAGAGATTTTCATGGGCATTTTGGGCCATTCCTCGTGATGGGAGTTAGAGCAGGCATGATAGCTCTCCGTGAGCTTCAGACGGACAAGGAGAATAAGGGCTTGCGAGCCGTTGCATCGCTTATCTACTCGGTTCCTTACTCCTGCATCTTGGACGGAGTTCAGTTCTCAACCGGATGCACAGTCGGAAACAAGCGGCTGAGACTTGAGGAATCTTCAGACTTCTCTATCGTGCTTGAGGACCCAGGAAACGGAAAGGTGACTGTCGCGTTACTGTCGAAAGCTGTCGATGAGCTAAAGCGAAAGTTGGCGAAAGACTTGTCAACTGAAGACGTAGAGAGACTTGCACACAAAGTAGCCTCTATGGCTGAGGAAGAACTATTCCTTGTCGATAGATAGTGCACGCAAGGAAATGGCGATGACTGTAAGGCGCACGCTGAAGACTGAACGACGAGACGCATAAGTAAACTAGTCACAATCTTCCGAATCCCAATCCGTAAAGAATGCAGAACTAGCAGTTCAGCTTATCAAGGCGCCAGCGGCATCTGTGCCCTGATCTATGCGGCTGGGCAGATCAATTGCAGATCGCCAATATTCCTTGACCAAAGAGGGACAACAACTCAGATGGGCTATGCAGCCTCTCTTCCAATGGGCCTTGACGACCGGAAAGGGACCTCGCCATTGCATTCCAAAGTACAGAGGCGTGAAGGCACACGTAATCAAAAAAGACAAGAGCGAGGAGTGCGGCGCAGGAGAAGCGTGTGAAAGCTTAGGCTACCGGCTTTCCTTCTGACTTACCATGTCGTTCTTCCTCAACACGTCAATGACGCGTTGTCCTGGAGTGACTACTAGCTTCTTCATACGCAGCTCATTAAGTGCCGTTGAGGCTCCTAGACCTAGCTCACCCGAGATCACGGTGCATACGCCCATGCTTGCCAAATGCCGGGCCACCGTTCGACCTATTCCACGACTCAACGATGCGGCAGGATTCTGAACAACTTGCACGTTCTTGACTTCCCCGTTCTCTATCTCGATTACGGTGAAGACCTTGGAACGTCCAAAGTGACTTGAAATGCGGTCTTCGAGTCCTTGCTCCCCCATTGTTGCAACGGCTATTATTGATGATCTGGCTGGCATGTGATCATCGCTTTTCTTGTTCGATCGTTTTCTTAAGTTCGTCAAGCCGTTTGGTGATATCCGCCAAGTCGCCCTCAAGACCTCTCTTCAACCCCTCCAGCTGTCTTAGCTCGCCATTCGGATCAGCTAGGTACGGATAGTAGTGTGGCGAGTAGAACAGAGATCGTGCCCACGCAGGCGGCCACGGATGCTGTGGACACCACCATCCACGAGGCCAATACCCTAAACCTCTTCGCGTGCGTTCCACCTCCTATTTTGGGATATATCACATAATAAAGGCATATAAGTTTTGTGACATATCCCATAAATCATGCCTCGATGGTGTTGGAGAAGGCGATATAGACGAGGAAGAGCGGGCAGGCCAACTAAGCCAGTCACAATCGCATCCATGCCTGTCGCGGAAAGACTTAGGCCGTATCCCAGAAGCAACCTGGCCCCGAGCGTATTGGATCCAGCCGAAGTGGAGGCTCTCAGATTGATCGATATGGAGAAACTGTCATTCGAAGAAGCAGGAAAGAGAATGAATGTCTCAAGGAACACCGTCTGGAGACTCATTGAAGCCGCAAGGGAGAAGATCGCGAAAGCAATAATCCAAGGGCAGGAGATCCAAGTCCAAAAAGAGAGCTAGCCCCAAGTCAGCCGGCCGTAGGCCAGTTCCGAGAGCCGAGAAAAAGTGACTTAATCTGCCCGAACAGGTTTAGAAGAACAACTCCGATCCTCGAATAGGATGCTCACGGAGCCTATGCCGTGTCTAGAGAACTTGCGATGTCTCTCCATCGATATAGTTAAATTTAGGAAAGCCTAACTTTCC
>Ga0209725_1001970_pt1 | contig 11292 bp, 9 predicted proteins | sample I18A1metaG_FD_184145 | JGI IMG/M metagenome (GOLD analysis project Ga0209725, IMG submission 184145) | Lake sediment bacterial and archeal communities from Gulf of Boni, Indonesia to study Microbial Dark Matter (Phase II) - ​I18A1 metaG... | ecosystem: Environmental > Aquatic > Freshwater > Lake... | reverse complement strand
AAAGCACTGCGTTCTGTCAGAAATGCAGGAAGCGGCTGAGATAGCATTTGAAAATGCATGTTCTAATTACGGGAAAACCGCGGACAGGGAAGACAACTCTCATCAAGAAAGTCATTGAGGCATGCGGGCCCGCCTGCGGAGGATTTTACACCGAGGAGATAATAAGAAAAGGGCAGCGCGTCGGGTTCTTGATCAGGACGACGGAGGGAAGAGAGGCGATCCTGGCCGAAAAAGGCCTGAGCAGCCCTTTCCGTCTGGGTAAATACGGGATAAACTGCCAGAATCTCGACAAAATTGGTGTTACCGCAGTGGAAAAAGCGCTGCGAAACAAGGAGATTATTATCGTTGATGAGATCGGCAAAATGGAGCTGTTTTCTCCGGGTTTCAAGGACGTTGTGATGAGAGCCCTGGATTCTGGCAAGCGTGTAGCCGGAGTCATCCATCAGGCGGAATGGGCCTTCCTCGAGGCAATCCGGAAGCGGCCAGACGTCCAAATTCTCGAGGTTGACGGCTTGAATAACAGCCTTGTTTGGGAAAAAATCAAGTCTATTTTTGGGCTTCAAGAATAGATTTTATAAAAGGAGGAAGAAATGATCTGGTGGGTTTTAGTTCTGGCGCTCTTAAGCATTCTATCCTATCTTTCCGATGTGGGTGTCCTGACTTTTCTAAACATCCGGGTTCCCGTTATCAATGCCTCTCTCCTCAGCCTGTTTATCCTGCTCTCTGCCTTGGGGCTCCTTTCCCGGATTTTGTACATGAAGAGGAAAGGCCAGCGGGAAAAGATGGAGAAAAGGATTCAGGAGCTTGAAGGCAAATTAGCCTCTCTCGCGGGAGCCAAGAAATAGACTTGGCTGTCAGGTCAGTGTACTCGTCCTAATCCCAATCAGACAATTGACAGAAACCCGGGTCTTGGCATAGAATAAAGCTGACCCTTCAGGCTCTATGCTTAGATCTCGGCCCAATTTTTTTGTTTTTATTCTTGCCCTTTTGCGTCTGGGTGAGCGTTCGTCCGGATTCAGGAGGGCGAGTCCCGGCGACGGCTCGAGATAATCGATGAAAATCAACTCAGGCAAGTCCATCGAATTCTTGCTGGCCAGAGGTAACCTGCCGATTCTGTATTGGCTCAAGCGGGATATCCTGGATGTTCCCACTGACCGCGAATCCAGGAATTTGCGAAAGTTCGCCACCCGGGTCAGGATTCTGGAAATTCAGAAGCCGGACGGCAGCTGGTGGGACAAGAGGTCAGACACGCCCATTCAGTGGGAACGAACGCTTTATCGCATGGATACCCTCAGGAACCTCTTTCGTCTTTACGATTACGGATGTACCACAAAAGAAGAGGGAATTCAGAAGGGCCTGAGTTTCTTATATTCTCTTCAATCCAAAGAAGGGGATTTTCGGGGAACGGTTGTCAATGAGCACACTCCCACTTTTCATGCTCTGGTTCTTGAGATCCTCTGCCGCTACGGCCTGGACAAAGAGCGCCGTGTCCAAAAAGGATTTCGCTGGATCCTCAAGAACAGACAGAGGGATGGAGGCTGGGCGAACTTTAATTGTCATCCGGCCGAGAATAGCGACAAGCCCGGCAGTCATTCGCGCGATCAGCCTCGCAGGCAGCCCTATAAGCCCCGCAAATCTCAGCCGTTTTCTCATCATGTCACGGGCATGATCCTCAGGGCTTTTGCCGAGTCACCGACTTGGAAAAAAAGCAAGTCGGCCCGCCAGGCTGGCGAGATGCTTGTGGGCAGTTTCTTCCGGGAAGAGGTTGTCGAGGGCAAGGTCCTTCCCTCGGACTGGGACCGGATCTGCTATCCGTTCTGGAATACGCATATGTTGAGCTGCCTGGACGTGCTTTCGAAATTGGGCTTCACTGCCGAGGATAAGACCATTCAAGAAGGGCTGGAATGGCTCCTCAAAAAGCAGAATGTCCATGGCTTTTGGGAGTGCGGCAATAAAAAAGCGACCATGGAAGATCATCTCTGGGTCACCCTGGCTGTCTTGAGGGTTCTCAAGAGGTTCGACTTGATGCGCACCTGATCTTCAACGGGGCAATGATTAGACCCTTCGAGAGATGAAATATTTCCTGAGCCTGGGCAGCAACCTCGGACACAAACGAAAAAATCTCGAGCAAGGCCGCGCCCTCCTGGTCCAGGGAGGTGCCAAGATCCTTCGGGCGTCTTCTGTTTATCGAACCCAGCCGATTGGAGATAAGAATCAGCCCTGGTTCTACAATCAGGTCATCAAAATCAGTTCTTCTCTTAGCCCTTATGACCTCCTTCGACTCATCAAAAAAATTGAAGAGAGGTTAGGCCGAAAACCGACCAGTGCGGCCGGCCCGCGTCCGATCGACATTGATATTCTCCAGGCCGAGCACTGGATCATCCACACAGAACGGCTGATCATCCCTCACCCCCGGATGCAGAAAAGGAATTTCGTCCTTGTTCCTTTTCATGAAATCAGCCCCAGGACAAAGCACCCTGTGCTTAAAAAAAAGATTTCAGAACTCTGGAGAAATTCGGCGGACTCCGCAGTGGTCCAGAGACTGAGGACTCCTGCAACAAAACCTGGAAAATTTCGAAAGAACGGCAAAGGGAGCAAGACGGCGTTGGTTGTTCTAGTTCTGGCCGCACTGGCGCTCCCGGTGCTGGGCTTTGACATCACGGGCAAGGTTGTCAGTATTGAAGGACGGCCTGTCTCGAAAGCTGTCATTCTTCACCGCGCCAGCGGCCAGCAAACGCTGTCCGATGAAGAAGGGACGTTTTCGCTGACTGTTCTGGGTGGCGGGAAAATCGTTTTGGAGATCATCCATCCGGATTACATGGAAGAAGAGGTCAGCTTAGGGACGAAAAGCCTATCTCGCCCCGTAACCATAACACTCAGTCCCTATATCCGTCAGAGGGAAGAGGTCGTCGTAACGGCGATGAGATATCCAGAACCCTCGGCCCAGGTTCCGGCGGCCGGGACGGTCCTCGCCGCGGAGGCCCTCAAAGAGAAAATGGCTTCCAACATTGCCTCAGGCCTCAAAGACCTGCCTGGAGTCTCTCTTCTTGGGTCAGGAGGGTTCTCCCTTGTTCCTTCAATCCGTGGCCTGGCGCGTCGGCGGGTATTGCTCATGATCGATAATGCCCGGCTGTCGAGCGACCGGCGCACGGGGCCCAGCGCTTCGTTCATCAGCCCGGAGGATGTTGAGAGGATAGAAGTCTTGCGCAGCTCTTCCTCGGTGTTCTATGGCTCTGATGCCATGGGTGGAGTCGTTCATATTTTGACCCGGAAAGCGGACGTAAATGGGGCGTTCAGAGGACGAATCAGTGCCAAGTATGGAACAAATAACCAAGAGAAAGGCGTCGGCTTTTCTCTCTCAAGCGGCAAGTCGGGCTTCGGATATGCTCTCTCTATGCAGGGCATCGATGGGGAAAACTATATGTCTCCCCTGGGGAAAATCCTCCAATCGAAATTTAAGCAGGGGAGCATTCTTGGAAAGATCTTTTATCAGACAGAAAAAAGAGAGATCGGAGGAAGTTTTCTTTTAGCGCGGGGAAGAGATATTGGAAAGCCAAACACGGATAGCGTGACCAAGCCGACCTGGTACCCACGAGAAAATCAGAATCTTGTGCAGCTTGAATGGCGTGAAAAAGAGGTTTGGAGCGGCACGAACCTGAGTATTAACTTTTATTTCAACCCTAATTTTTTGGAGACAAGGTCGGAGACGATCGCTGATGTCAAGACAAAGGAATCCTATAGCAAGACTCGGAGTACGGATTTCGGAGTGCAATTCTCCGTTGACAAGAGATTAGCTAGTTCCGTTCGTTTGACCGGAGGAGCGAGCGTCTACGGTCGGTTGGACGCACAGGCCCTCAATTCGGACAAGTACTTTGACGCCCAGGGAAACGAGATCCGGACGTTCAAAGAGACTCCCTACAGCAACGGAAACAGGGATGATGTCGGGTTTTTCCTTTCGGCAGATTACGACGGGATCAGAAACCTCGACCTCGTCGGGGGGGTGAGGCTCGATTTCCTTTGCAGCCGGGCGAACCCCGGGGGCCAACCTGACCCGGTCAAGAGCAAGGAGGAAGCGTTGACGGGATTCCTGGCCGCTTCGCTCAAGGTCGCTCAGAAAGTCGTTTGGTTTGCCAACCTCTCTCGGGCCTTTCGGGCGCCAGACTTGAACGAGCTCTATTATACGGGCATAACAGGCCGTGGGTTCATCATCGCCAACCCTGACCTTACGCCGGAGTCAAGCCTTAATCTTGAGACGGGCATTAAGGTCATCGGAAAACGTTTCTTTGCCGGGGCCTATGCTTTTCATTACGAGATTAAGGGCATGATCGAACGCTTCCTGGTCGAGCCAAGAATCTATACATATGGGAACATCGAGAAAGGCAAGATTCGGGGTCTGGAAATGGAAATAGAATATTTCCCGTGGCCGTGGCTTAACGTATTCGGCAACTTCGAGCTCCTTGATGGAAAGAGCGAAGAGACGGGTAACCCTTTAAACGATATTCCTCCCCAGAGGCTCTTTCTGGGCGGCCGGGTCTGGGCCGGCCGCTTTTCTTTCGAAGTCAACGGGACTTGGCAACAGAAAAAAAACGATCCCGGACCCGCCGAAATTCCTATCCCTGAAGCTCAGTACGTCAACCTGAAAGCGGCTTATTTTTTGGCTCCCTCTGTGAATATTTATTTCCTTCTTTCGAACCTATTCAATAAGGCCTATCTGGCCAGGCCCGACCCGGAATCTGTGGAAGAACCAGGGAGAAATTTTATTTTCGGTATGAGCTATTCTTTTTAAGGATTGAGGAGGATACCATGAGGAAAGTATTTGCTGGCCTGACTGTGATGGTTTGTCTTTGGGCAAGCGTTTTGTTCTTTTTTGTCTGTCCGGTTCCTCTTTCTGGAGCTCCGTCTTTTACTCTAAAGGCGGTCATGAGTGCCCCCTTTCCATCGAGTCTTGTCGCGGCGCCGCGGGGAGAAGTTGTGGCCTGGGTCTCTAATGAGCAGGGGAGAAGGAACATTTGGGTTGCCAAGGGCCCCGAATATAAACCGAAAAAACTGACTGCGTATTCTGAGGATGATGGCCAGGAGATAACTGATTTGGCTTTCAGTTCGGACGTGTCGGCCATAATTTATGTCCGGGGAGGTGCGGCCAATAGGGCCGGTGAATATCCCAACCCTGCGTCTGACCCGAAAGGCACGGAACAAGGTATCTGGGCGATCAAAGTTAGCGGGGGTGAGCCCTGGCGCATTGGCGAGGGCAACAGCCCTTTGCCTTCGCCGTCAACCCAGGACATCGCCTATCTATGGAAAGGTAAAGTTTACTTTGCTCCTCTCGACGGAAAGGCCAAGCCTCAGCTTCTTTTCAAGTCCAGGGGAGTGTGCAATCAGCTGGTCTGGTCCCCGGACGGCTCCAAGCTGGCTTTTGCGAATTTGCGCGAGGACCATAGTTTCATCGGCGTTTATGACCTCAACGGCAAAACCTTGCATTGGATAGCGCCTTCAGTTGACCGGGATGTCTTTCCCGTGTTTTCACCGGACTCGACAATGCTGGCTTTTTTACGGTTTCCGGGGACTAGTAGGCTTTTCTCGTCAGTCGAAGGCGAGTCCTTCTCGCTGATGGTCGCCAATATCAAGTCCGGCGAGGCTAAGAAAATCTGGACTTGCCCTGACAAAAGCGGTGGATTTGCCCAGTACTATGCGGCTTCCCCGCTCCAATGGGCCTCCGAGGGACGTCTTCTCTTCTATTCTGAGCACGAGGGGTGGATGCACATCTATTCTCTGTCGGCACAGGGCGGATCCCCTGTTTGCTTGACTCCCGGAGAGTATGAAGTTGAGGACTGTGCGCTTTCTCCTAACGGAAAGATCCTGGTCTTCAACTCGAATTCGGGCGACATTGACCGGCGCCATCTGTGGTCGGTTTCCGTTATGGGCGGAACTCCCGAGATCCTGACCCATGGGAACGGGATGGAATGGGCGCCCGTTTGTGTCGCCACAGGAGGAGCGATTGCCTTCCTGTGCTCTAGTGCGACTCAGCCTGCTGCTCTGGCGGTCTTGCTAACTGATAATAAGAAGAGAAGGCTGGTCGCGCCCGAGTCCATCCCCGCCGACTTCCCGGTGAAGAGCCAGGTTGAGCCTGTTCCGGTGGTTTTCGAGGCTGGAGATGGGCTCGAGATCCATGGGCAGCTTTTCCTTCCTGCCGGGGCCAAAGCGGGAGATAATCGGCCGGCTGTGATTTTTATGCATGGAGGGCCAACACGGCAAATGCTCCTCGGCTGGCACATGCGGGGTTATTACCATAACGCTTATGCTTTTAACCAGTATATTGTCAGCCAGGGCTATGTGGTCCTTTCCGTAAATTTCCGTTCCGGGATCGGCTACGGACGGGCATTCCGGACAGCAGACCACCAAGGGCCGCGCGGGGCATCAGAGTACCAGGACATCCTGGCTGCAGCCAAATATCTTCAGGGGCGGCGGGAAGTCAATCCCCAAAAGATTGGGCTTTGGGGCGGTTCGTATGGAGGATATCTTACGGCTCTTGGGCTGGCCCGGGATTCGGCGGTTTTTGCGGCCGGCGTTGACCTCCACGGAGTCCACGACTGGTCGCTCAGAGAACGCGACGCGACAGCCGAGTGGGGAATTCAGCGCGAGGAAGAAATCCGATTGGCCTTTGATTCTTCTCCTGTGGCGGATATCCGCTTCTGGAGCTCTCCTGTTCTTTTAATCCATGGAGATGATGACCGAAATGTCAATTTTGTTCAGACAGTCGACCTCATCGGACGCTTGAGAAAAGAAGGAAAAGCCCATATCGAGACGATCGTATTTCCCGACGAGGTCCACTCGTTTCTCCTGCATCAGCACTGGCTCGAGGCCTTTGCGGCGGCGGCTGACTTTTTTGACCGGTTCTTAAAAAAGTAGGGCGGCCCTGCCGATTCTCCGCACCGGTTTTTCTCCTGCCAATGAATCTGGCAATTTAGAACGCATCCCGCAGATGATTGACTCGATAGCCGTCCTTGGGGCTAAAAAAAAGCGATAGGATGTCAAACCGGCAGGGGACATTGCGGAGGCTCCTCATGGCCAGATAGGCTTCGGCTATTTTCCTGATTTGCTGTTGCTTGAAGGAAGTGACAGATTCTTCGGGAAGGCCGAACTCAAGGCTCTTGCGGGTTTTAACTTCGATGAATACAAGGGTATCTCTCTCGTAGGCGATAATGTCGATTTCCCCTCTGTGGAAGCGGAAACCCCGCTCGATGACCTTGAATTTATTCTTTTTCAGGTAGGCGATGGCGACCTCTTCGCCGGATTTTCCGAGGGCGTGAGCGTTGCTCATTCTGAGTGTTTCTTGGGCAGGAGGATTTTCCAGCGCACACCATCCTTGGTGTCTTCAAGGAGAATCCCTTGCTCCTCGAGCTCTTTCCGGATTGCATCAGCCCGGCCAAAATTTTTCTCTGCGCGTGCCTTTTCTCTGAGTTTTACTTTTTCAAGCTGTTCAGCTGTCAGTCCAGCTTGGACGGCTGAGCTATCACTCACCTGGGTTTCTTCTTTCTGGCCAAGGATGAACGGCCTTGACTTGGCAGTTGGCGTGAGGACCTCTAAAACCGAATTGACGGAGTCCATGAATGCGCTGAGTTTTTCGGCATCGCTTTTTTTGATTTTTCCCTTTGAGATGAGGATGTTGGCATTTTTAATCAGGTTGAAGACGGCAGTCAAGGCAACGGAGATATTCAGGTCGTCACTTAATCCGGCGGCAAAGCCTTTCTCGGCCTCCTTTCTGATGCTGCTAACAGCTTGAGTTTCTCCCTCAGAAAAATACCCTGATTTCACTTCTCCGGCGAACTCGTTAATTCTCTGGAGGGCGGTTTCAGCCTGGTCGAGCGCCTCGAAGGTGAAGTTCAGTGTTTTTCGGTAATGAGTGGACAGCAAAAGAAAACGGACGGCCTCCGGATTGTTCTTGACTTTAAGGACCTCCCTGAGGGTAATTGTGTTCCCCTTGGATTTCGCCATTTTCTCGCCGTCCCGGATGAGGTGATGGCAGTGGAGCCAGTAGTTCACGAATTTTTTTCCCGAAAACGCTTCTGATTGTGCGATCTCATTCTCGTGGTGCGGGAAGATATTATCAACACCGCCGCAGTGGATATCGAACGTCTCGCCCAAATATTTGGCGCTCATGGCTGAACACTCGATATGCCAGCCCGGCCGTCCGGGGCCCAGGTCAGAGGGCCAGGAGGGCTCGCCCTCTTTGGCGGCCTTCCATAAGGCAAAATCGTGGACATTCTCTTTTTCGTACTCGTCTGCTTCGACTCTCTGGCCGGGCTGGAGTCCTGCCATATCGATTTTGGAAAGCCGGCCGTAAGCCGGGAACTTGGCGATACTGAAGTAGTACGAGCCGTCTTTTTTATAGGCATACCCTTTCTGGATTAGCCCCTTAACCAGGTTGACCATCTCCGGGATGTGCTCGGTCGCTCTGGGGAAGCAGCCGGCGGGGGAAATGTGCAGGGTTTTGATGTCTTCAAAAAAAGCATTGATATACTCTCTTGTGTATTCAGCGAGGCTGACGCCTCTGGCCTTTGCTCCCTTAATTGTCTTATCATCCACATCGGTGATATTCATAACATGAGTGACCTTGTAGCCCATGTAAACAAGGAATCTTTTCAGCAAGTCCTCGAAGACATAGGCGCGATAATTTCCGATATGGGGATAGTCATAAACCGTGGGGCCGCAGGTGTATAGCTTTACCTCGCCGGCCGTGATCGGCGTAAAAACCTCTTTCTTGCCGCTGAGAGTGTTATAAAATCTGATCACAGGTGCATATATTAAAGTGAATGCCGGAGTGAGTCAACTGCGGACACCAACAGTAAGCATCTTCGTTTCCGGGATCCTGAGGGGGCGGTCTAGGGAGGGTGACACGGCCAGGGGGCCCCCCGCCACCGAAGCGTTTGATGCCTCCCGAATTTCTTTTGGAGTGATCAACAGAATGGTCCGCGAGGATGCCGGGGGATAAGCCGTGGCAGGCCCCTATTCCAGAACAAAATGATCACGGAAACGATGATGCTTCATAACGGAGATGAAATCGCAGGCGGCGTTGGATTGACTGAATCATCAGTTTATGCCATAATTTTTGCTCTTGCTCAGGAGACAAATTGACTGAAAAAACTTTGATCGGAATCCGTCGGGAGGATAAAAACCCATGGGAAAGACGGGTGCCTATTATCCCGGCGCATGCCAGGGAGTTGATGCGCGAACTTCCCCTGGAAATATGGATCCAGCCCTCGTCCATTCGTGTCTTCACCGACGAGGATTACCGGAGGGAAGGTGTCCGTGTCTCCGAGGACCTCTCGCCGTGTTCGATTGTCCTCGCAGTTAAGGAGATCCCCTTGGATTTCTTCGTCAATGAAGCGGCCTATGTGTTCTTTTCTCATACCATCAAAGGGCAGCCGCACAACATGCTGATGCTCAAGAGAATGATGGAGCGCCGTTGTACTCTTATCGATTATGAAAGGATCGCCGATGAAAAGGGCCGCCGTCTCGTCTTTTTTGGGAGACAGGCCGGCGAAGCCGGGATGATCGACACTCTTTGGGCCTTGGGCCAGCGCTTCAAGTTGGAAGGCATAAAAACCCCATTTTCTCATGTCCGCAAGACTATTGACTATGCCAGCCTGGTTGAGGCTAAAGAATCCATCAAGAAAGCCGGCTGGGAAATCTATAACAAGGGTTTGGAATCTTCTCTGGTCCCACTGGTCTTCGGGTTCGCCGGATACGGCCATGTCTCCCAGGGAGCGCAGGAGATCTTCGACCTCCTTCCTTTTGAGGAGATCGAGCCCGGCCGGTTGAGTGAGTTCTTTCGGAAGAGAAGTTTCTCAGCGAGAAGGGTCTATAAAACCGTCTTTAAGGAAGAAGACATGGTGCGCCCAAAGCTGGCGAAAAAAAAGTTCAACCTTCAGGAATATTACGATCATCCTGAGAGATATAAGCCCGTCCTGGAAAAATCAATTCCTTATCTGACTGTTTTTTTAAACGCCATCTTCTGGTCGCCCCGCTATCCGCGATTCTTGACGAAAAAATTCCTGAAAAAGATGTACGAAACTCACACTCCACCTCGCCTTCGTGTCATCGGGGACATCTCCTGCGATATCGAAGGCGGAGTCGAGTGCACAATCACTTGCACGAACCCGGCTGAGCCCGTTTTTACCTACAATGTGGCTGAAGATCACGCTGTAGCCGGGTTTGCAGGAAATGGTCCGGCTGTCGTGGCCGTGGATAACCTGCCGGCCGAGATTTCTCTCGAGTCCTCGATTTATTTCAGCCAAACCCTCCTGCCCTTTGTCCCCGGACTGGTGGGGGCGGATTTCTCCAATGGCTTTTCCCGCTGCCATCTTCCTCCTCCTCTAAAAAGAGCCGTTATTCTGTTCCGAGGAGAATTCACCCCGGATTATGAATACATGCGGAATTTCATCCACTTATCTGAAAGGAGTCAACCATGAAAAAAGTCCTTATCTTGGGTGCTGGCCTGGTAGCCAGGCCGTTGGTCAGATATCTTCTGGATCAGCCCGACCTGCAAGTTGAGGTGGCCAGCCGGACCGTCAGCAAGGCGGTCAAGCTCATCGAAGGACATCCGCGAGGTGTGGCCAAGGAGCTCAACTTGAAGAGTGAAGAAGCCCTGAGAGGTGAAGTGGCCAAGGCTGACTTGGTCATCAGCATGGTTCCGTATTCATTCCATCCGAAAGTCGCCGAGTTCTGTATCGCTCATAAAAAGCACATGGTCACCACCTCTTATGTCAGCGAGGCCATGAAGAAACTCGATGGTGATGCCAGGAGAGCGGGCGTCATCATCCTGAATGAACTTGGACTCGACCCGGGCATCGACCACATGGAAGCCATGAGAGTAATCCATGAGATTCACGACAAAGGCGGCAAGCTTGAGAGTTTCATCTCTTTCTGCGGAGGCCTGCCTGCGCCTGAGGCCAACACGAATCCCTTCGGTTACAAGTTTTCCTGGAGCCCCGTGGGAGTGCTCCTGGCCGGAAAAAATTCAGCCCAGTACCTGCTCAATGGAAAAAACGTCCTGATCTCCTCCGAGAAACTCTTTGAAAGCTACACCTTCCGGACGATCGAGGGCATGGGCGTTTTTGAAGGCTACCCGAACCGGAACTCATTGCCTTATATTGACCTTTATGGCGTCCCGGAGACAAAAACAATGCTCCGCGGAACCCTGAGAAACATCGGCTGGTGCGAGACGATTAAGAAGATGGTCGAGCTCGGCGTGTTGGACCAGGAAGAAAAGGATTGGACGGGTCTGACCTACGC
>Ga0209725_1001969_pt1 | contig 11294 bp, 12 predicted proteins | sample I18A1metaG_FD_184145 | JGI IMG/M metagenome (GOLD analysis project Ga0209725, IMG submission 184145) | Lake sediment bacterial and archeal communities from Gulf of Boni, Indonesia to study Microbial Dark Matter (Phase II) - ​I18A1 metaG... | ecosystem: Environmental > Aquatic > Freshwater > Lake... | reverse complement strand
GACATTCTTTCTTAAGTTCACAACAATTCCTTAAGAGCTTGCGCGGCTGTGTAAACGCTACCTACACCGCTAATATAGTTTGCAACTCTCACCGCTTCTAAGATCTCTTCTCTCGTAGCGCCAGCTTGCATTGCTGCGCGAGCCAACGACTTTACGCCTTGAACAGCCCCGAGAGATGCATCCAAAGCCATAGCGATCAGGAGCTTAAACTTCCTGGGCAGAGCGCCATCAGAAAGAGCGAACCTATTTGTATTTTCAACGAGCTTAAGAAGCTCTGGATCGAGCTTCTCAAAAATCTTCAAAGATGTTCAGACATCCGATCACCTCCCTAAGCAATTAGATTTGACGTTTAGATGTTATAATTTTGCATCGTCACGTACAAAATTTGGTCCTAAGAATTTAGGAACGAGGAACTATCAGTTAATGAAAAAATAGGAGAAAACTTTCAAAGAGTTTAGAATTACTGGTGAGAGTTAAGCCAGCAACTCCGATATGTCATAGACCTTCAAGTTGAAGTCTCTTGCTCTTTCTAGAAACATTTGTTTGCAGAATGGGCAAGCAGTTACTATGGCTTCAGCCCCAGCCTCCCTAGCGGCCGCCAAGGCTTTGTCGCATATCGTTTTCGATAGCTCAGGATACGTCGCCTGGAGCCCGCCTCCTCCTCCGCAGCATAGTGAATTCTCCCTGTTCCAACGGATCTCTCCGAGTTTTAGACCGGGTATCGCCGCTAGAAGCTTTCTGGGCTCATCGTACACCCCGCCTCGGCGACCTAGGTGGCATGGATCGTGATAGACGACGCTCAAGGAGAGCTTCCTAGAGGACTTGAGTTTAAATTGCTGCTTATCCAAGTACTCGGCTATATGGAATACTTCCAAGTCGAGAGGAACGCCCCATTCGCGGTAACGCTCCTTCAAGGCTAAATAGCATTCAGGACATGAAGTCACAATGCGTTTGAGATTCAGCGACTTGAAGGTCTCAACGTTTTCTTCTGCCAGTTGCTTGGCGTTTTCTCTGAAACCGGCCACCCATAAAGGGTAGCCGCAGCACACCTCACCTCTAGCCACAACCACCTTGTCTCCAATAGACTTCAGGATTTTGAGTGAGGCTTCAGCTATCTCGGGCTGATGCTGCGCTGTGGTGCATCCGACGAAGTAAAGAGTGTCGGCTTCACTTCCCAATTCGGGCAGTTCTTTGACTTTTTTGAAGCGCTCCTCAACTGGAACCTCGTACAGGCTCCTATACCTTGACACATTTTCACTCCACTTCAATATGGACTTGGGGGCCTTACCCAGCTCAACTACGTCAGCCCTCCCAGCTTGAACATTCCTAGAGCAGTCGGATATGCCAGTTATACACCAGACCCTACATCGGCCGCAGTCAACGCACATGTACATCCTCTCAACAGCGCTCTCGGAGAATCCGCTCTCTCCTTTCAGAATCGAATACTCGATCATACCCTTGCCTTTAGGCTGCGTGGACTCCAGCTTAGCCGCCATCGCCACGGTGCAGACGTGACGGCACATACTGTTACAGAAGGCGCAAGCCCAGATCTCCCTCTCCCTCTCCTTCAAATGCAAATCGAACCCCTCCTCTACAGCCTGAGTTTTCCAGGGTTCATTATGTGATTCGGGTCTAAAGCATCCTTTATGACTTTGAGGACTTTGAACGCTGGACCCCACTGGTCCTCCATGAATCTTGCCAACTTGACTCCTATGCCGTGATGATCGTTCAAGAGCGCGCCATTCCTTAGGGCGATTGAAACCCCTACATTCCATACCCTTTCGTAAAGCTCAGCAGCCTCCTTAGGATCATCCAAGGGCTGTATGTAGAATCGTGGATAGAGCATTCCTCCGGTATGAGACCAATGGGAGAAATGGCCTGTAAATAGCGCTCCCTTAAAATTCTCGGTCAAAGCCTTCTTCATAGCGTAGTATACTTTCTCAAGATTGCTGAATGTGGCCGCCACATCCATCGTGCCGAATATTAGAGGCACTGCAGGAGCTGTAGGCGGATAGTAGGAGTCGTATCTGTGATCCCACCAATACTTACCCGGCTCGCTCCCAAGATCTTCACCTCCCTCTTTCAAGCAGATCTCAACCGCAATTTTCTCCTCCAAGTCGATAAGCTCCTTATACCCATCGAAACTCAACACTAGGAAGGAGCCTGGCACATCGATCCCGGTCGCCAAGGTCCGATGCTTCGTCTTCTTAGAGGCTTCAACCTCATCGTATAAGCGAACTACACATGGGGTAACGCCTTTCTGGATGAACTTCCTCACAGCCTCCAAGCCTGAATGGAGGTCCTTGAAGAGGAAGGCCCTGAACCTCCTTTCCTCAGGCATGGGATGTATCTGCAAAGTAGCCTTAGTGATCACCCCTAATGTTCCCTCGGACCCTACGAAGAGTTGGGACAGATCAGGTCCTATCGCTTTCGTCTTTCTAGGGGACACCGGGGTTTCAATTATCTCCCCAGTAGGTAGAACCACTTCCAACCCTAGGACCATATCCTCAATCTTACCGTACTTCGTTGACATCACCCCCGCCGATCTAGCGGCCAACATCCCGCCCAGACAGGCGCTGTACATTGAGGCTGGGTAATGGCCGTAGGTGTAGCCCAACTTGTTAAGTTCCCACTCCAAGTCTTGGGAGACTACGCCTGCTTCAGCTGTTACCGTCAAAGAGTAATCATCAACCTCGACGATTCGATCCATCCTCTTCACGTCTAATAGTATGCAACCCTCTGTCGGCATAGCGCCTCCTTGTACGCCACTTCCCCCGGACCAAGGTACGACTGGGACACTATGCCTATTGGCTATCTTGAGGACTTCAGATACCTCTTCCTTGCTGCCTGGAAGAAGTACGAATTCGGGCAGAGTCCGCTTCAATCCGTAGTAGTAATAGAGTTGAGGAAGCCAATAGATATCGGTAGAGTAAACCTTTCTATCTGCTTCATCAACGTAAACATTCTCCCTGCCGACAGCCTTCTCAAGTTCGCTAAGCACCAGATCTCGATTATACGACGGCATCTTTGCTGCCAATGTGGTCATCTCGAACTTTCTTAGGGAAGGTCGTTCTATTTAACCGTCCCATTTAAGCTTCTTAAGTAGAAGCATTTTCATCTAGCTTAGAAGAATTATCTCAGCTAAGGTGTAAACTTCTTGAACCCAAAGGATAGTTTACTCGGAATAGACATTGGAACAGGCGGATGCAAGGCGACGCTTATCAGTTCAGAAGGCGAATTCATAGCAGCATTCTCAGAGGAGTATCCTACATACTATCCTGAACCGGGGTGGGCTGAGCAGAACCCTGAAGACTGGCTCAAGGCGTTGCGCAAAATCTGCAAACGCTTAAATGCGAAATGGAAAACCCGAATGATCGGCATATGCATAGACGGACAACCTCACACACCTGTATTCATGAACGAGAAAGCGGAGGTATTGTATCCAGCCATACCTTGGACCGATAGAAGGAGTGCCCCTCAAGTCGAGCGTCTAAACACCTTACTCACAGAGGAGGATGCGAAACGCACTTTTAATCCTCTCAATACAGCGTTTACGCTTCCACAAATCCTGTGGGTGAAGGAACATCGACCTGAGGTTTGGCGGGACACCTATAAGCTGTTGATAGCGAAGGACTTCGTTAGGCGGAAGCTCACGGATGAAGGATGGTTTACCGACCCAAGCGATGCTTTAGGCACATACCTATTCGACGGGGAAGCTTTTGAATGGTCTGAAAACATTTGCGCTGCCGCAGGCATAGAGATGGAGAAGCTGCCTGACATCAAACCTTCAGCTTCCGTGGTAGGTGAAGTTACACGAAAAGCATCGAAGAGACTAGGTCTGCCTGAAGGTATCCCCGTCGTGAACGGCGCTCACGACCCTTCGATGGAGAACCTAGCGGCTGGAACAGTTAAACCTGGAGACAGCTTCGTTAAGCTAGCTACTGCTGGGGTTATCTCCATAACCACTAAGGAGCCTAAACCTGATCCTAAAGGGAGGACTGTAACATACTGCCTACCTACAACTCATGAGAGGGCTGATGGATGGTTCACTAAGACAGCTACTCTCGCATGCGGCTCCTCTTACCGATGGTTCAGAGACCTTTTCTGCTCTGAAGAGGTTGAAGATGCTAAACAGCTTAGAAAGACTGCTTTCGAGCTGATGGATAAGCTTGCTGAAGAGGTGCCTCCATGCTCGGAAGGTCTCATATTCCATCCATATCTGATCGGAGAGGGCTCTCCCTACTGGGACCCACAGCTTAAAGGGAGCTTCTTCGGTGCAACTTTACGCCACAAGTTTAGCCATTTCTGCAGATCAATTCTGGAGGGAGCGGCATTCTCCATAAAGGATTCCACATCGATATTTGAAGAACTGGATCTAAAATTACGTGAGGTGCGCCTAATAGGAGGAGGATCTAACAGCCGTTTATGGAGGGAAATCCTCTGCAATGTATTAGGCTTGAGAGGCCTGAAGACTTCTGGTGAGGACTCATCTTTCGGATCCGCCATCTTAGCTGGAGTTGGGGTATCCGCCTTTAAAGATATAGAGGATGGCGTTAACCGCTGCATCAAAATAATCGACGTGATAGAACCCGATCCGAAACTTCACAGACTCTATGAAGAACTATTCCAGATCTACAGTGAAATCCACGACGCAACGACCCCTATCTCTCACAAATTGGACCAGTTGGTGAAACGCCTGCCTAAGGAAACGTCATAAATTAGTTGCTTATCAAGCCGCATGCTTCGAATGATATTTGATGGGCGTCCACTCAATGAGAATTGTACCATACATTTTTGAATAATTTTTGAATAAGGAGAAAGAGGGAGAGAATAGGATGTCGCTATTTCATAACCTCTATGAGGGTCCCTTTCTTCATGATGTATACAGCGTCTTCGCCTTGTATAGTGGCGCCGAAGTCTACAACTAGATCTTTCACTACTGGATGCTTCAGGAGGGGCGTTATTGTGATGGACCCTCCGGGGTCGACTCTCGTGGCGCATCCTCGGACGGGTTTCCCGTTTACGGTTAACATGCAGTTGGCGCATATTCCTTTGTAGCATATGTAGTCGCGGAAGGAGATTGTCGGGTCTACATGTCGCCTTATGTGGCGTAGGATTGTAAGTACGCTCGTAGGCTCCTCTGCAGGTATTTTGTAGGTCTTGTAGTGGGGCGCCTTATCCACAGTGGGATCGAATCTGAATACTTTAGCTATTATCTCCGCCATACCTGCTCACGCTCTTGGGGGAGGCATCTTCGTAAATATAACCGGTCTTGTGAAGTAGTAGGGCTTGCCGCTTCTCATGTGTATTGTTGTATGTTTCAGCCATTCCCTATCGTTGGTTTCAGGGTATTCAAGTCTGAAGTGATGCCCTCTAGACTCGGTCCTGAATAGTGCGCAGCCAACGGTTAGCTCAGCTGTGTCCACCATTAGATTGACCTCTAAGGCGTCAACCCACTCTAAATTGTATCTGACCCCGACTGGTACAGCTATGTTCGGTATGAGCTTCGACTTTATCTTCGTCAGCTCTCTAAGGGCTGTTGTCAAGCCCTTGGCATTTCTAATGGGCGCTACATAGTCGCCGACTACTTTGCGGATCTGCTCCTTAACCTTCTGAGCAGAGACTGGTTTCCGCTTCTTCTTGAAGAAAGCGTAGGCCACATCCCGCCCCTTCTCTATTACGCGTAGGCCTATAGTCGGCTTAGGAGCTTCCTTAGCTGCTAAGGCTGCGTGCTTCCCAGTTTGAGCGCCCATAGTCTGAGTATCAGCTAACGCGCTGCCAGCAAGCCTATTCGCGCCCATGTAATTGCCTGAACATTCACCGCATGCGAATAGCCCTGGAACCGTCGTCTCCCCCTTCTCGTTTATGTATACTCCACCGCATTGATAGTGGGATGCGGGAGCTACCTCCAGAGGTTCCTCAACTAGATCGATACCTGCGGCATTCTTTATGAAGTGGTAATGCTTAGGAGTCATCTCTTCATATATCCGCCTAACCTCCTCCTTAGGCTTAGGAGATTTGGTCACGTCATACCATAGGCCGCCGTGCGGAGTACCTCTGCCCTCCATTACCTCCTTATACATTATACGGACAGCCTCATCTCTTATCGGTAGAGGCTTAGGGAATACGGGTTTGCCCTCGCTGTTATAGACGTTGGCGTCCGTGAAAGGTTCAGCCAGTAATTCATATAGGACTACGACGCCCCTCACACTCGGAGGCCATAGCACATCCGTCCCGTAGAACTGGTTAAACTCCAAGTCAACTATGTCCGCTCCAGCATGGTAGGCCATCGCCACCGCATCGCCAGTCATTGTGGGAGGATTGTCGGAGAAATCCCAGATAGAAGTGTATCCGCCTGAAGCCAGAACCACAGACTTTGCTAAAATAGCCTCCAATTCACCCTCTTTCATATCTAATCCGAGGATGCCTACCACGCGATTCCCTTTCTTTAACACGGTGAAACTCATGAAGTCGTTGCGAATCCATATGTTCCTGTGCCTCGACGCCTCCTTGGCTAGGATCGTTGATAGGGCGTGCCCATTCTCAATAATGAAGCATGACCTGGGATAAGTCTGGCCTGGCATAGGAGTTTGATAGAACCTTCCATCCTCAGTCTTCTTGAACTTAACTCCATACTTCTCCAAGTCGAGTATGCGGTCGCATGCTGTGTTGGCTATGACCTCCAGTATGTTTTGGTCTCCTAGATATCTTCCTCCAACCACAAAGTCTTTGAACATCTGCTCAGGCGAATCCTTCGGATCCGTCCCCATCTTGCCGAAGGGTGCTTGGATACTCCATAGAGCGCATGGAGTTGCGCCTGAACGGCCTGCAGTACCTTTATCCAGCATAACTACGTCGACGCCCTCCTCAGCAGCGGCTATAGCAGCCCTACACCCAGCACCAGCGCCGCCGACCACAACGACATCAGTCTTCATCTCTTTAACAACGAGGCTCAAAACCTTCAACCTCTAACCTTTTCACTTTACAGGTGGCTTCACGCCTGGAGGATACTTTGCCTTCAGCTCATCTATTAGCGTGACAAGCCAGTTTACAGCAGCTTCCACGATCTTCCTGCCCTTCTCGGCAGTACCCTTCGTAGCGTAACCTACAACGCCATGCCTCAATTGCTTATACTCAGGCTGCGCGAATGTAGCTGTATACCACGGCATCCTATCCTTAATCAGGCCTCCTGGACCCGCGGTCCACTTCGCATCAATCAGGTTCTCATGAGTTTCATCACGAGCCTTCGACATATCCACAAACTCAGGCACCAGATATAGGCCTAGAGATGTCTCAGCCTCATCTGCATGCGTGAAAGGAGTCTCCAAGACCTCGTTTATCGTGCTCTTAGCTATCTCCCATAACGTAGCCGCCACAACGAAGTAGCCCTCAAGACCCAGCTGATGTACAGCTGGAGGAATCGCCCACTCCTCACCGTGACAATTAAAAACTATGAATTTGTTATAGCCTGCGTACGAGGCACCTCTAACTACGTCAACGATCAGGTTCATGAAAGTCTCGAAGCGGAGCGGTATAGTTCCAGCATAAAACCAGTGATGGTATGGATGCGCTCCATACCATGGGCAAGGCAGCAACATTACATCAGTCTTCTCAGCAACCCTCTCAGATATCTTAATGGCGTGCCATGAGTCCTCACCAGTCGTTAGATGCTCACCATGCTGCTCTATCGAGGCCACAGGGAGCAGAGCTATATCACATCTCTTAGCGTGCTCCACGACCTCAGGTCGTGTGAACTCCTGCCACCATAACTTCTTCCTAAAACTCAATATTCACACCTCTTGATAACGTTACACACATCCAGCTATAGTCTAATGAACGAATATAAGATTTGACGGCTAGAGGTGAATGAGGGTCATTTTCTGACGCAATGTCCCAAGTTCGTCTTCTTACTTATTTCGCAGAGTCTTCGACTGCTGTATGGTCTGGCCTGCTACTAGGCGTCTGAATGATCCTTGGAACCTGATCGTCTGACTTAGATATTTGGGCTTGGAATTTTGAAAGGTTGAATTGGAACCTTCATCAATCTTTTATATGTTAATGAACAATTCTCAGGATATTGGTGAACATTAATGGCCAACAAGAAAGGAAGAGTTTTGAATCCGAAGGACTTGGAGTCACTCGTCTTCAAGTGGGGAACCCAGCAGTGGGTGATAGGAGATAGGTTCAGTCTGGGATTGACTGTTATCCCTCCAAGCACAGCTCATGAAAGGCATAATCATCCTGGAGTTGAAGAGATGTTTCACATAATCTCGGGCGAGATGGAGGTCATCTTCTATTACGGTGATAAGCAGGAAAAATTCTACGCAGGACCAGGCTCATACGTTCATATTCCCGCAGGGGTAGAGCATTCTGGCGGCGGCCATAGCACGGAGCCAGTCAGGTTTTTGGTAATCTATAGTCCGCCAGGCCCCGAAACATATCAGCTTAGAAACGATCCTGAATGTACTATACTCCCACCGGGGAAATTACCAACTTATCATTGCAAGTGAAGCTTGTTGCGCGCCAATTGAACTAATTCTTTTTGTAAGTATCGATGAGTATTAGTTCGTCGTCGCGCACCAAAGGAGACACGCTATGATACTAGGGTTGATGGGCAAGGATCGGCTATAGTCAAAGCTCCTCTGCTTTCTCCCTCGCTTCCTTGAACCAGAGGCCTCTTCAATATCTTCTCTGCGCATCAAATTTTCAGCATTAGGACTTCAAGGTCAAGATATCATATCGATTGTTCTAGTATCAAGAATTCATGTGAGAACATCCAAAATCTGTAGGAGCTCTGGAAGCGATTTTACCGTGAAGTCAGGTTTGACAGATGATGGTTGAGGCGCTTGGCCATAGATCTCATCCTCACGCACAGTGCCGCCTCCTGAAACGAGTACAGTCTTCATTCCAGCCGCTTTAGCTCCCTCGATATCGTACTTCAAGTCATCTCCAACATAGACCGCTTCATCTGTGTCCAACTTCAACTCATCTAGAAATATCTGGAAGATCTTTGGGTGAGGCTTCCTCCAGCCAACCTCATCCGAGATAACAACCACATCTAGGAAACGGTTGAGACGAAGCTTCCTAAGCGCTTCTCGAATCGCCTTCCCATATGAGAAGTTTGAGATCAGCCCTACAGACAGATGACGCTTTATCTTGGAAAGTGTCACGGTGGCTCTTGGAGGTACCTTCAACGAAGCTATGAACGGATCGAAGTAAGCGTCGACCGCTTCCACTACAAGCCGATCTTCTGGCTTCACGTCGTATCCTAGTTCCTCGAGAGCTTCGGCAACCCAAACCCTGTTATCTATCTCTCTACATGTATCGACACGGATCTTCCGATACTTCTGAGCTGCCCTATGGTGCGCCTCCATCAGGTCCTCGTAGGAGCAACCGAGCCCCAGCTCAACCAGCTTCCTATGCATACTCCGAACATACTTCTCATTGTCGAGTTGCACATGGACCAATGTTCCCATGAAATCGAAGCCGACCGCTTTAATAGCCATCCCTCTCCCCAACAATCCATGATTATCCTCACTAGTGATAAGTTATGTGCCACATGCTTCTCACCAGCAATAACCTGAAGTCTTACAATCCACTTCCCGTGAATATATGGACACAAGAACTTCCAGGAGTCTGTGAGCTCAAAATCCATCGACCCGCCACCAGTAGCGACAATCCAAGAAGAAACATCTGCAAGTTGTTTAAGCTACCAAGCGGCACTATCTTAACGCTAGCCAGAGTTAGCTTACTAGAAGCCTTAGAGCTGAACGCGTTTCACTGGAATTTGTCTGATTGACGAAGACGATAGCTGGTAGCACTTCATATGACCCTTCACTGAACGATGGACCGAACTCACTTGAGAAGGGCTATTTCAACTTCTGCTAAGCTTTTCCAAGATTCTCCCGATCTTTTCCTTAAGGTTAGGCAAGTCTTCCTTTACAATGTCCCATGTCAAATCAAGGTCCACGCCAAAGTACTTGTGAATGAGTTTGTCTCTCATCCTAGCCATTTCACTCCAAGGCACTTCAGGGTATTTTCTTCTAAACTCATTCGGAATATTCTTGGCCGCCTCTCCTATGATTTCGAGCCTTCTTATCACCGCGTCTTGAGTTTGCACCAAGCTCATAAACTTGTGTTTTGAGACATCTCGGGTGAAATCCTCTATCCTTCCTATACTTTCCAGAATATGTCTGAGGAAGATCTTCACATCTTTTTTCATATTATCCTTACTTCTTCCTTCATGATTTTTTCCCTTAACAATGGATGAATGGAATTGTAGGTTAGAACATCTACCTTTCTCTTGAGCCTATTTTCCAGCTCAATCTCCAATCGAGCCAGATCGAGCAAACTTTTTCTGCCATCGAATTCGACAAGGATATCAACATCACTCCTCTTCTTATCGTCGCCTCGTGCGAATGAACCGAATAGACCAGCTCTCACTACGTCATGCTTCCTAAGTACTGGAATAATCTTCCCTTCTATCTCCTTGAACCTCACCCGAACACCCTCATGATCTTCTATATACAGAAGATAAATACTTGTCCGGTTTCAAAAATGCTCGGACACATCGATTTGGAAAGCCGCATCTGGAAGGCTGGACGAGAAGTTTCAGATCAGTATTCTCCAACTCGGCCAGGGGTCAAGAGGCGTAATTGGGCAGCTCTGTCATTCACCTTTTCCCGATTTCCTTCCTAGTTCGGTCTTGCTTCTATGCTCCTTATCCTAGGTATAATCTCCTTCTCAATCCAATCTGAAACACTATCGTAGATTTTTCGACAGTATTTCTTTGTGGCATGTCTTATTAGACCATACTTCTCCATTTTGCGGAGGTATCTCCACTTCATGCTCCTAGAGATTCTATCTCCGAGGTAATGGTTCACATTTGACTTCTTGAAGATCTTTGGAAGACGAGCAAACACCCCGATAACTTCTTGCGGAAAAGTCGCTAGCAGAGCTTTTGAGAGCCTTCTTCTTCCCTTTGAGTGAACCCTTTGAGGCGCTTCCTCTTCATTCACTAGGTCAATCTTTCCTCTGGAGCTTATTGGCTCGAACATGGAGGCATTTATTCAGTCGGCGCTTCGGACGGCGTTTTCTCTGCCGTAGGTTTGGCTATGATTGACTCCAACTCTTTGACTCTAGCCTTCGCGGTAGCGAGCTCAGCGTTAGATTCAGCCAGCTTTGATTCCGTCTCCGCGAGCCTTTTCTTTAATGCTTCAGCTTGGCTCTTCGGTACAGACTCGGCGAGTTTGGTCTCGAGCTCCGTTATTTTCGCTTCGAACTGAGCTTCAGCA
>Ga0209725_1001968_pt1 | contig 11296 bp, 9 predicted proteins | sample I18A1metaG_FD_184145 | JGI IMG/M metagenome (GOLD analysis project Ga0209725, IMG submission 184145) | Lake sediment bacterial and archeal communities from Gulf of Boni, Indonesia to study Microbial Dark Matter (Phase II) - ​I18A1 metaG... | ecosystem: Environmental > Aquatic > Freshwater > Lake... | reverse complement strand
CTTCTCATGGTACCAACTCTTCGACAACCCAACTGACGCCTACGGCCTGACCCCGTTTAACCCCAACCCGTGGAGGCAGACTAGTGTCGCGCATCCCGGGTGGCCACCTCCAGATGTACCCCCAATGTTTCAGTCATTGTATGTAAGGTCGCTCGCCACTGAGCTACTTGACGCAGCTGGAACAAGGTTCGCGTGGTCAACCGCCTACGTCCCGGTCTGGCTTACAAACGGCCGGGTACGCATCAGAGGCTTCAAGGAAATGGGCGTGTACTATGGTTGGGGCAGGAACTACGGCATCCCCGCAGGCACATACAGCGCGAGGTCATACATGTGGGGATACGTCGAGCAGGTATCAGAGAAGGTCACTCTAGGGCTTTGCGGAACCGAAGCCTTCATCAGCGACCACCTCTACCGAGGAGCCAAATTCAACATAACCATGTACAGCAAGGACTGGCAGTTCCCAACAGTCGACAAGGACTGGAGGTTCCCATACATGCCCATATGGCTCCAGATCCTCAACTCAAAGGGCACGCGGCTGACACCATCATGGGAGTACTACGTGAATCCCGAAACGATGCAGGGCTTCCACAACACCACAGTCGCCGTCTGGCCATACAGGTGGAACAACGCGTGGCACATGATTCAGACACACAGTGGCTACGGCAGAGTCACCGGATTGACCCAGTTCAGCGGATTCTACACTCCGAACTTCCTCACCCCTGAGGAACCCTACAAGCACGACTACTTCGGCCCGGTCGACGACAATCCTGCACTTGGCAACCACTTCAGGCTTGGCTCACGGTCCTACGACGGCTCAGACCACATGTACCTAGTCTACCAGTACTTCTGGGGCTACGGCGAGGGTTTGAGCGTTGGAAGGAAGCCGCTGGGCTTCGAGTCAGATGTCTACAGCTTCAAGGCGCTAACATACGGCTACGTCCAGAAGAAGGACGTCATGGTAGGCGCGACAAAAGGCAACGCCACATCTGACATACTGATCAAGCTGACGCAAGGCGCAGAGCTCGACCTCACGATCAGGTTCAAGCACCAAGGCGTATTCAAGACACGCTACCAGAAGCAACGAATAGGGTTAGAGGGCCTTGCTGAGTCGCCGCAGCCCCCAGGATTCCCCTACGGCGGCTTAGGGTTCGATGCTTTCATGAGAATCCGAGTATTCAACGATGCCAAGAAGCTTGTCGGTGAATACCTCACATCTGACTGGTGGTGGCAGCCACAGTTCGACGTGAGACAGGCAGATTTGTACACAGATGGATGGCCATATCCAAATACAGTCCGCTGGGACTGGAACCTAGTACCAACGATGATCGCAGGAGGAGTCTGCCCAGGATCAGGGACCGCGTGGCACAAGTATCATCATCAGCACTGCTGGAACTGGAGGCTGAACTACATACCAGCCTACGAAGGTGAGGTCCGAGTCGTCATCGCAGGCCTACCTGACATGTACAACTGGATCCACGGCTACTCACCAGACCCAGCCTTCGACATGGGCTACGAGGGCAACGCCATAGCCGCACCATACGGCATCGACGCCTTCCCCAACTACAAGGGCTCATACAAGATTGAGGTCGACATAGTGCCGATCGGATCCATAAGCTATGGCCCGTACTGGTGGGCACAAAGGGTGTACTACCCGCCAACAGGCGGCTTCCTCATGGGCGAATCGGAGCGATACATCCCAGCGAACCACCTTGGACCATACGAGCAACGATACGAAGTGATCGTACCAGGCACACACCTCGGCGGCGAGTCCTCAGTCATATTCGAGCTTGACCAGAGAGCTTACGCGGCCGGCCAGGTCATCGGCTACACGTACTGCGATGATTGGCGATCAGTCTCATGGACGACCGTCCAGTTCACAGCGGCAGACGGCAAGATATTCGACTTCTACACATTCGACGGCACATACAGCGCATGGCTCAACGCAGGCACCTACACAATGGCTGTGATCTTCTGGTCACCTGCGAAGCAGGAAGGCTACAAGGTCTACACGGTACCGATCGCCCTCAGCGACGGAGCCGCAACAGCCTTCAACGTCTTCCTAGAGCAGAGCGGAGTACCCATCCCAGAATTCCCAGCAGCAGCAATAGCCCTAGCATCGGCACTGGCAGCGTCGCTATTCATACTACGGCGCAAGAAGAAGAAGCAATAGAACAGGTCCCACACACGGGACCTAAACCTCCCCTTTTTTAGGGAAAGACTCGATCTGACGGAGACGGTTTTCAGCATGAGGATGAAACCGAGGCAGGCCGTGCTAGGCTTAGCGATAGATTAAGAAATGTAACAGCAATAGATCAAACGTCTAAGCCCCTAGGTTTACTCGATGGCTCAGCGTTATGGTGTGAGACATGCGAAAGCCTGTTTGTCTACTCATCCTCTGCTTGGTCCTGGCTGCGGGCTGCGGGCTGAGCGTCGAGGTATTTGTACCTATACGGCCAGTGCCTGAGGTGAAGTACGTCGTGACGCTCTTCGAGTTTGAGGATCTGAATCACAGCAGGACGATCCCGGAGATAAGAAGGGCAGCAGTGGACGAGGTGCAGACGTACTACGATGAGGTCTCCTATGGAAGGATACGTGTCAGAGGAACGATCATCGAAAGATGGATAAGGATCCCAATCAAGGTGAAGAAGCTAGGTATCTTCTATTACAACTATGATCGTGACGACATGTTGCGGATTGACATGCGCACGTGTGCCATCATCGACGAGCTAATCGGAGATTCGGAGTACAGCATTAGGTTCGCGGTATACGCCGGACAAATCTGGGGACATGCCCGTGAAGAAAATAGGACAGCGTTCATCAGCGAATTCCGCGACGCAAGTGTCTATGCGCATGAGCTGGGCCACCTCCTCGGCCTTCCGGACCTCTACAGCTACGAACTCGCCGCAGAAGGAAGATACCCCAACATCTACTTGGGACAGTGGGATCTGATGTCAGCGTCGTGGCAACTGGTCCATTTCTGCTCATGGTCCAAGCTGCGACTCGGCTGGATTAACGAAGAGCAAGTAGTCGACGTGACGCAGAAGCATGAGCGGCCATTCATCATCGACGCGATAGAGAACAAGAGCGCAAAGATACTTCTAGTGCGAGTCCCCCTCTCCGAAAACGAGGCATACTATGTTGAGGTGAGGGCACGCTTAGGCCTCGATGCCAAACTGGACCGCTTCGTGCGAATGGGCGTTCTCATCCTCTTTGTGAACGAGGCTCTCAGTCCTGAAAACGGCAAAGTCGTAGCTATGGATTCCCACCCAAACTCAGCCCGTATGGCTCCTCAAATGGAGCTCTTCGACGCACCATTCTCCATCGGCAGAGGCGAAGTCGTAGCCTACATCGACAGGGCAAGAAACCTCTCAATCATAGTCCTCGCCAAGATCGGGCATTCATACAAAATCATGCTTGGAGACGCAGCCACCGGTAACAAGGCAATTGAAGCGAACACGATTATCCTAAAGGCCGAAGACGCAGTCGCCAAGGCGGAAAGAGAACAACGATTGAAAGGCCTTGGTGAGGCAAGGAGCCAACTCGTCAAAGCAAAGGCTGACTACAACGAGAGCCGATTCCCAGACGCGATCACATCCGCAAAAGCCGCCATCGATCTCGCCGATGCAGCAACAGGGACCACGAGCGAGTCCATAACAGCCACGCCAACCATGGCGACCACTTCCCGCGCTGCAGAAACCACAGCAACTCCTTCCCCATCCCCGAGCGCCGTCGCTCCAACCACCATGGCTCTCGCGATCCTAATAGCGGCAGGAGCCTTCATCATTCTCAGGAAAAGCAAGAAAAAGATCCCAATGTAGATGCCTCCATCTCTCTCGATCAGCAATAACACGAGATATGAACCGGCTCAGCTGATGCCGTCATTCGCTACAGGATTCTGGGACGACCCAACTGACAGAATTCTCTGCAGTAGCTCAGATGCGTGAGGCTCCTAATCGGGCTCGCGCCAACGCACACGGAGAATAGCGCTGCTATTATGCAACTATTGGTCCAGCGCAACAAAGACAAGAAAGAAGCAAGCCAAAGGTCCCTCTCAAGGGACCTAAACATCCCCTTTTTCTTGAGGAAAGCCTGACGAGGGTCAAAGTTGTTCTACGATTCCATGAGATAAAGAAACAGAGGTGTTGAGTTTGTCGATGAAGTGACGAATCACCGTCGGATGTCCCTTATCGATGTGATCAGCTCTGTCCTCTAGGCTGTCCTATTCGTAACCTCTTCCAGTAAGAGAGTTATCAAGCTCGGAAGCAGAACCGGCCTCAAAGTCGCGAGACAAAGGGGTAGCCACATTACCCTCGGACATCTTGAAGTGTCAGAGATCATGGTGACGGATGCATGGGAACTCGGTTAATCTATTACCTCTAACAATATGAAGGGGCGATGAGAGGCTTGGAGAGAAGCGAAGATCTACTGAAGGATGCGGACGACTCACTGGGCGCAGCAAAAGATCTCCTAGTTAGCGGAAGGTGGGCCAAGGTCTGCTTTCACTGCCAGCAGGCAGCGGAGCTAGCTCTCAAGGCTGCTTTGAACGCTCTTGGATTAGAGGTGAAGGGTCACGATACTTCGATTCTTCTAGACCAACTGACAGAATATGAACCGGATATAAAGGCCCTTTCCGACATTGCGAAAAAGCTTGACCAGTACTATATACCTACAAGATACGCGAACGCTTTCCACTCAGGTTCGGCGATGGAACATTACACGCAATCGCAGGCTAGCGATGCACTCCACGAGGCCGAAAGCATCATGGAGGCCTGTAAGCGCATTGTTGCCAAGAGAAAGGCTCAAAGCTGAAGCTGAAAAGTCGATACGCCAACTGGTCGAGTACGCAAAACCTCTCCAGCCCAGAACCATCATACTGTTCGGGAGCTATGCCAGAGGCGACTTCACTGAAAGCAGCGACATAGATCTCTGCGTTATCGCAGACAACATGCCGAAGGAAGAACTGGCAAGGCGGGCACTTCCAGACCTGCCTAGCATACCAAAGGTTACGGTCATAGGCTTCCTGCCTGAAGAGTTCTTCGAATACATCAGAACCATCAGGTTCCTTGCATTCGACATAATTGCAGATGGCCTCATCGTATATGACGACGGCTTGTACAGGGAAATTCGAGAAGCCTTCAATGACGCAATAAGAACATACGGGATATGTAGATATAGGCACGGATGGAAGATCCGCAGCGAACCGAAGTCAGTTTGTTCAGGCTGATTCGTCCGGGCGGAAACTGCCCGGGTCAATGCGGAGCACCAAGCGTAAGACTGCAGCAATTGTTCAGACGACTGTTCAATGGTGAAGTTGACTTAGAATTCGTATGGCCAATAGATATGTAAATCCCAAGTCAGCCGATAGAAAGATCGCTTGTATTCAACCAGACCCTCCTGACTGAGGGAACCCTATCGAAATGCTTGTCTTCAGATACTAAGTAGGTCGTTTCTGCCTTTTTCATGGACGCTATGTGAAGTGAGTCGGATGGTTTCAGTCCGTACTTGCCCATTATTTGCTTCATCGTCGCGTAGTCCGCTGAATCCAATGGAATCACAACCATTAGCGGCAACAACCTATCTAGGAGCTCAAATGTCTCATCTGTTGAAACCGTGTATTTTCTTAAGAGTATCCAAGCTACCTCATCAATCACAATCATGTTTGTAAGAAGCTCTACGTTCTTCACGATGGCCCGTTGAAGTAAGGATGTCACATAGTTTGAAACTCGATCGTCCTCAGCGTACCGTAGATAGATCAGGTAGGATGAGTCAAGGAAAAGCTTCAACTAACTCTTCCTCTAGACTCAGATTTGACACATCCTTGGCGATTGGTTTTCTCGTTGCTTTCAGCCAAGCGATAATCTCTGAAACATCCGGGCTTCCTCTCAGCTTCAACTCTCCTTCCTCGAATTCCACAATAACGTACCTATTGGGCCCTATTCTGAGCTTGTCTCGAATTATCTTCGGGATCACAATCTGCCCTTTAGATCCGACCTTAAGCCTGAGTAGGACCACTCCACTCACTTTGTCATTCCTTGAGTATGACGATGGCACACATAAGGTTTACCCAAGGTGCCTGTCGAACAAATCTATCTTCTGGACGCAAACATGCGCCTTGGCTGTCACCGAAGCTCAATCTAGGTATTCACATCAAGTCTGCCTCCCAAAGCGTTGGGTTGGTCTACTCCCAACAGCAGCGGTAGTCCTAGCATCGGCATTAGCAGCGTCTCTATTCATACTACGGCGCAGAAGAAAGCAAGCCAAGGTCACGGCAAGGGATCTAGATCCTCCCCTTTTTGGTGAGAATCTGAGAACAAACAATACCTATTCCCAAGATCTATGACAATAATCAAGATGCCTCTTGCCCCTTCCGGCTCGCCAGGCATTTCTGGAAGACTACTTAGCGTTTCGGGGCAGTAGTGGTATTGAAGGATGATTGAGGGATGGTCATACAGTTCAACGACGCAGATCGCCACCCCACAAGTCGCACGTACCAAGTCCACAGAGGCAACAGTCTGGGCAAACGCATTGCTAAATAGGCATGTCCGCCATGACAATGTCTGGTGGTCCACTTGGTCATGAGAACTAGGGACTGGTTCCGGCAAGCAGAGAAGGATCTTCGGCATGCCAAGAGGTCCATGGAGAGCGGAGATTTCGAGTGGGCGTGCTTTGCGTCTCAGCAAGCCGCCGAGAAGGCGATGAAGTCGCTGTACCAAAGTATGCATGTGGACGCGATCGGGCATTCAGTTTCTAGAATGATGCAAGACCTCCCAGCGGACATGAAGCCACCGGACGAACTCGTGGAATGGGCAAAAGAACTGGATAAGCACTATGTTCCCAGCCGCTATCCGAACTTCCACCCGGAGGGGGCTCCCCTAGACTACTATACTTCTCGTGAGGGGGAGAGGGCGGTGAAAGGAGCTGAGAAGATAATTGAGTTCTGTAAAGGCAAGATACCTGAAGATCAACTTCGATGAGATCCTCCTCAAACTCAGGCAGTACGCCAAATCCAAGGCTGAAACCCACAAGGTCAAGGCGATAGTTCTTGCAGGTTCGCTGGCGAAAGGAACCTACAGCGGAGCATCTGACGCCGACATCCTCGTGATCGCCGACAACCTTCCTGGCGACATCCTCAAAAGATACGCACTCTTCTCGGAACCGACGATGCCGATCGATGTGGAACCGATAGTCTATACGCCAGACGAATTCGCCAAGAAGGTTCGTCAAGGCGACCGCTTCGCAGTTGAATCACTCAAAACCGGCATACCCCTCTATGGCGAACAATTTCTCAACGATCTGCGAAAATCCATAACCGACCCATCTCACAGATGAATACCACTCGGCCACGGCGACCGGTTCTGCTTCACCCTAAGAGTGGTGGAGTTTCTTGCAGATAAGAGAACACCTTTCACGAGGCTGAAGTGAACGATACCAAGTCCGCACTAGACTCGCTTCCTAGCAGAATCCCTCAAGGATCAAGAAAAAAATAGTCCTGAGACATATACCTCGCAACAAAGAAGATACAACAAAAACACGGGATCTCAAAAAAGAATAGAGACGCAATAGTGCAACTATCTCCCAAACTCTCCAATCCACCGGACAGGCCATGAAGCATCCTATGACAACATGTTGGGGGCTACTGGGCAAGTACCCCTTCACTATGCCATCAATGTCGCCAGCGGAGGACTTAACAACCAGTCCGATAATATCTCCAAATCCTTAGTCGCCACATGGCGTGAGCGGGAAGCTGAGAACACGCGGAGACATAGCCAGACTTGATCGAGATGGTAAGCTGGGGCCTTCTAGGCATCTTCGTATTCTCCTGCGCAGTCTACCTTGTTCCATTCGTGGGGCCTTCAACCATGATCCAATCAGGCGCAATTGCAGCGATCTACCCGGATCAACCACCAATCTTAGTCGGAATTGCTGTAGCCGCCGGGGCATCTATCGCAAAAGCAGTCCACTACTATATGGCCCACTTCGCGCGTAGAGCTCTCAGCGAGAAGAGCATGCATAAGCTGGAAGGATACTGTGAGAGATGGGGGCGATGGAAGTCGGTTGCAACATTCGTCTCCTCCGCAACTCCCGTACCAGACGAGCCAGTGCTTGTCTCGCTTGCCCTAGTCAACTACAGCCCCCTAAGATTCCTCTTGGTCTTCCTTCTCGGAAAACTAGTCATAACCATCCCGGGGGCATATTTGGGAAGATCTGTCCGACACGTTCTCTACAGACTGATGGGCGAAATTCCAATGGCTATTGCCTCAATAGCCTTCACAGTGATCGTCACAGTAATCCTATTGAAGGTTGATCTCAGCAAGCTAATCAAGGGGAACTCAAAAGCATAAACGCGCCAAAGGCCCTGCCTAGAATCCTTGACAATAGTCCGCAAGAAGCATGCTTCTTCCTGAGCCTCCATAAAAGCCTAAAGCTTTCTGACGTATCTCTCAAACTCCCAAGAAGTCACCTGCGTCCTGTACATATCCCATTCCTTCCGCTTTTCCTTGAGAAATGCCGAAAAAGCCTCCTCACCCAGCGCATTCTGAATGAACTCACTCTGCTCCATCTCGTTCAACGCTTCAAAGAGAGACTCGGGAAGCGACACGATTCCTCTCTCCCTCATCTCCTCGTAACTCATCTTGTACACGTTCATCTCAGTCGGCTCACGAGGATCCATCTTCCTTCTGATCCCATCCAAACCGGAAAGGCATAAGACGGCAAACTGGAAATACGGGTTCCCAGCAGGGTCTGGACATCTGATCTCGCACCGAGCCGCGTGGCTTCTTCCACCGAAATTGGGAACCCTGATCAGAGGCGACCTATTCTTGAACGCCCACGCAATATACACCGGCGCCTCGTACCCCGGAACCAACCTCTTATACGAGTTCGGCCACGAGGCAAGCACCGCACACATTTCTCTTCCATGGGCTAACTGGCCGCCAATGAAGTGGAGCGCCGTATCAGACAAATAGTTTGACTTCTCGTCAGACTTGAAGAAGAGATTCGTCTTCCCATCCAGGGCCCACATGCTCTCATGCACATGCATCCCGGAACCGTTGACGTTCATGAAGGGCTTCGGCATGTATGTGGCGATGTAACCACCCTTGCTGGCCACGGCCTTGGTTATCATTCTCATTGCAACTGTGCGGTCAGCGGTCGTCAGAGCCTCATCATACTTGAAATCTATCTCATTTTGCCCAAGAGCAGTTTCGTGGTGAGCCACCTCAATAGTTATACCAAACGCTTCAGCCATGTCAGCTATTTCCCTCCTAAGATCTTCAGTCACCTCGCCAGGCTCAAGGTCAAAATATCCTCCCAAGTCTATTGGTGTTGGAGCAACTGTGTCCCTTTCTTTCAAGAGAAAGAATTCCAGCTCAGGGGCACATTTGAAAATCATCCCTGACTTCCTGCACTCCTCTATCGCTCTCTCAAGAACATACCTAGGATCAGCCTCAAACCTCTCGCCATCTGGACAGTAAATGTCACAGATCATTCGGCAAGACGACTTCTCCCTTGACCTCCAAGGAATGACCACGAAAGTCGACGGGTCAGGAAAAGCAAGCATATCGGACTCTTCAATCTCTCTGTATCCCGCAACAGACGACCCGTCAAACGAACGGCCATTCTCAAATATGGACTCAAGATCCCTTGTGGAAACCGAAAGACTCTTTGGAATGCCGTTCACATCGATGAACTGCAACCGCGCGAACCGTATCTGCTGCTCATTGACTTGCCTAATGACCTCAGCAACCTTCCCTTTCCACTCAGCGTTCTTGAAGTCCTTCACAACAACTCGCCGTCCGACTAGAAGTATCTCCAACCAATCGGTTATTGATCTTACGGACTAGAACTTGATGATGAATATCGACATTCTGAACATCATGGAACGGAGGCACAGTATTCGCTTCGACCAGATATTCAATCTCATAATACTCGCCTATGAGATGCGGAAATAGATAAGAGGTAAATCTAAAACACCTTTGCGCACTTATACGAATTCTATCAAGGCGTTTGGACCATGAAAGGATGGAACGGAAAGATACTCAGATTCAACCTGTCTACAGGGAAATTCAATGTCCAAGAATTCGACACTGCCTTCGCCGTAAAGTTCATGGGAGGAAGGGGGTTCGCAGCAAAGATACTATGGGATGAAACGAAGCCGGGCATCGATCCCTTCTCACCTGAGAACTTGCTGATAATGGCAACGGGACCATTAACCGGCCTTCCTCTGCCCAGCAGTGGCAAGATCGTGGTTGCAGCCAAGAGTCCTTTGACGGGAAGTTATGGTGACGGAAATCTGGGATCTTGGGCTGCCGTCAACCTCAGGAAGGCGGGCTACGACGCCTTAGTCTTCAGAGGAGCTGCAAGCAAACCTAGCTACGTTACAATTGTTGACGGCGATGTTGAGATCAGAGCCGCAGAGGACTACTGGGCACTGGGATCTTTTGAAACTGAGAGAAGGCTGAGAGAAAGGCATGGCGATAAGGTTGGCATATTGACCATCGGACCCGCAGGCGAGAATCTTGTCAGATATGCGACCGTGGTCTCCCAAGAGGGAAGATCGGGAGGAAGGCCCGGAATAGGCGCAGTTATGGGATCCAAGAAGCTCAAAGCAATCGTGATCGAAGGCCAGAAAGAGGTTCCCCTCGCCGACGAGAGGAAGCTGAAGGAGATCGGAGCGGAGGGATACAGGGCCGTCCTATCCAAACCAAACTACAAGTTTTGGAAGCGACAAGGAACCATGGCAACCGTCGAGTGGAGTCAGACCAACTCTGTCCTTCCCACCTTCAACTTCAGAGAATGCGTCTTTGAAGAGGCAGCTGGTATTGGGGGCGAGCTAATGGAGGCGCTTAAGGTCGCGCAGAGAGGTTGCCCACAATGCAACATGACCTGTGGCAACGTGGTAGAAGACGATGAAGGCAAGCAATCCGAACTCGATTATGAGAACGTGGTCATGCTCGGCTCAAACATAGGCCTTGGAAACCTGAAACAGGCCGCTCACCTGAACCGAATGGCAGACGACTACGGCCTAGACACAATATCCTTGGGCAACACCATAGGATTCGCGATGGAAGCCTCACAAAAGAAACTCCTCAACGAGAAACTTGAATGGGGCAACTTCGACCATGCAAAGAGACTGATCGAAGACATAGTCTATGGAAGAGGCCTCGGAAAGCTCCTTGCAAACGGAACTCGAGCCACAGCAGAAGAGATCGGCCACGGAAGCGCAAAATGGGCAATGAACATCAAGGGGCTTGAGATATCTGCCTACAACTGCCACTCCGCGCCAGGCATGGCACTG
>Ga0209725_1001967_pt1 | contig 11313 bp, 11 predicted proteins | sample I18A1metaG_FD_184145 | JGI IMG/M metagenome (GOLD analysis project Ga0209725, IMG submission 184145) | Lake sediment bacterial and archeal communities from Gulf of Boni, Indonesia to study Microbial Dark Matter (Phase II) - ​I18A1 metaG... | ecosystem: Environmental > Aquatic > Freshwater > Lake... | reverse complement strand
GCCTGCACGGTCCCCTCCAGGCGGCCGCTCACCCCCCTGAGATCGACGAGCAGGCCGGAAAGGCGCTCCGCAGGCTTGTCCGGCAGCAGCCGGAGGGTCTTCAGCAGCCGGGAGAGCCTGTCCCCATACGCCGTCAGGTCCTCGGTCAGCATCCTGATCCGCTCCAGCGCCTCCTCCCAGAAGTCGCTGGCATACACCGCCGGCGTCAGCCGGAGCTTCTGCTCCCCCTTCCCCCCGTCCGCCGGCCGCAGGTGGCCGGTCAGGGCGTAGGCGATGGCATCCATCTCCCGGCCGATCCGCTCCAGCAGGGAGGGGATGGCCTGGATGCACCCCTCCTCCAGCTGGCTGGTGATCTCCTGGTAGAGCTCGTCGAACCCCTCCGGGATCTCCCGGGTGACTGCTCCGGCGAGCTGGGGGAGCAACCCCCGCTCCGCCTTGCGCGGATGCTGCAGCTTTCCCAGGAGCTTGAGGATCCCCAGGCGGGTGACCTGGCTGGAGAGGTGGCTGGTGGCCACGTCCTCCAGGTGGTGCCCCTCGTCGACGATCAGCCGCTGGAACGGGGGGAGGATGGCCGTGGAGTTGAAGCCGGTCTGCTGGCGGAGGGAGAGGTCGGCCATCAGCAGGGCATGGTTGACGACCAGGATGTCGGCGCCGGCTGCGGTGCGGCGGGATGAGTAGAAAAAGCAGCGGCCGTAGTAGCGGCACTTCACCCGGCCGCACTGGTCCCCCTCGCAACAGAGCTCCTCCCACACCTCGTCCCGGGGGATGAAGCTCAGGTCGTCGCGACAGCCGCTGGCGGTGGTGTCGCTCCAGTCGATGATCGCCTGCAGCTCGGAGCGCTCCTCGGGGAAGAGCCCCGGTTCGTCCTTGTGGCTGCCGAGCTTGCGGAGGCAGAGGTAGTTGCCCCGCCCCTTGATCAGCACCGCCCGGAAATCGAGGCCGCCGTGCTTCTGCAGGAACGGTATGTCCTTGCCGGTGAGCTGCTCCTGGAGGTTGATGGTGTTGGTGGAGATCACCACCCGCTCGCTGTTGCGCTTCGCCCAGAGGGCCGCCGGGAGGAGGTAGGCAAGGGACTTTCCCGTGCCGGTGCCGGCCTCGATCATGGCGACCCGGTCGCCGTTGAACGCCTCGGCGACGGCAAAGGCCATGCGGGTCTGCTCCTCCCGCTGTTCGTAGCCGGCCAGGTTGGCCGCCAGCACCCCGCCGGGCGCGAAATTCGCCTCGATTTCGGCAAGGGAGAGGTACTCCACCTTTTTCCGGGCAAAGGGGGAGACCGCCTGGTAGCACTGCTCCAGGTCGTTGTCCACGATGTAGAAGCCGACCCCCTGGTTCCCCAGGGTGGCGGCGATCTCCAGGTCGGCCCGGGAGGGGGTGAGATTGCCGGAAGGGTGGTTGTGGATGACCACGTCGCCGAAGGACGCCGAGATCATGATCGCCGCGACGGCATCCCGGCTCCCCCGGGCGAGGGGCTCGGCGTCCACCACCAGTTGCGTCTCATCGGTCGTGCCGAGGAAGAAGACCTCGTTCCCGCCGCAGGCCGCTATCTCCCGGCGCATGGTCTCCAGGGCATGTTCCGAAAACAGGCGTTTCATGGGGATGAAGATACACTCGTTACCCGGGGGGGGCAAACAAAAATGGTCTCATGGAGAGCGGTTCAGGGGGCACACGGCAGGCCGGCCCCTCGCCATGGAATTAGAATTGCATAATACACTGACAGAAGGGACCGGTTTTCATGCACCGCCACGTCAGTGGCCGCCCGGTTTTTTTGCTACAGGTTTTCAGTGATTGGATACTGCCATATGACCGCAATTCCGCCAGAATACCGGGCATGCTTCCGCCCCGGCGACCTGGTAAGTGTCGGACTGTACCTGGCCGACACCACCTTTGTCGAAGACGCGGCCCTGATACTCGCGCTGAACGGCGGGAAGATGAGGCTGGAGCTCTGCGGGAACGGCTTCCCCCCCCACCTGTCCGCCCCGGACGGCAGCAGGGGGGTGATCACCAGGCAGGAGGGGCGCAATGTCCTCACCTGCAACGGGATGCTCAAGGGGGGGGTCACCGGAAGGATGATGCTGTTGGAACTGGCGGGGAACATCCGTGTGAACGAACGGCGCGAATACGCCCGGGCCGACGTCGCCATCGGCTTGGCCTACTTCCTCCCCTCGAGCCAGGAGATGGGGAGGATCATGACGGAATGGGAAGAGTTGAAAAAATGCCCGGGCTGCTGCCTGAGGGGTGACGTCCCCCCCTGTCGCAGCGACTGCCGGGGGAGGAGCGCGAACAACGGCATGACCCGCGCCAACTTCAGCGGTGCCAATCTCCGCTTCAAGATCAGGGAGTGCCTCTCCTACGGCACCCTCATTCACCTGAAAATTGCCCTGCCCGATGACCGGAGGGACCACATCCACGCCATCGGCTCGGTCGTCCGGACCCGGGAACTGCTGGCGGACATGATGCACCATGACTACTACTCCACGTCCGTGGCATTCCGGGCCATCGACAGCCAGGACAGGAGCAGGCTCGTGGAGTACGTCCTCCGGGAACAGCGCCGGGCCATCCTCTGACCCCCTCTCATCTCGTGATGGCGAACCCGTTGCGGTACCAGCCGAGAATACCGTCCTTCATGTTGTAGACCTCCCCGTAACCCTGCCGGGACAGTGCCTGGGCCACCACCCCGGAACGGGAGCCGACCGCGCAGTAGACAAGCACCGGCCGGTTCCTGGGGACCTCCCCGATCCGTTTCGCCATGGCGTCGATGGGGATGAGGGTCGAACCGGCGATGTATCCCTGGCGGCGCTCGTCCGGGGTACGGACGTCCAGGACGAATACGTTCCGGTTCTTTTCGATGAGTGCCTTCGCCTCCCGGGAGGTGATATCCCTGGCAGATGCGGCCAGGAGATCCGTAGCCGCAACCGTCACCAGCACCAGCAGTGTCACAATCCACTTCATGAATACGTCTCCTTGATCTTCATCCCTTATATTTCCAGCGTGTACCCGACCATCGCCGCCTGGAACTCCTTCGGCATCTCCCGGGAAAGCCTCGCCGACGCGGCAAAGCCGGTGCAGTGGGACAGGGCCAGCTTTCTCATCACCATGCCGCGGAGGACCTCCACCGTCCGGTCGAACTGCTCCCGGCTGCAGAAGCCGAGGTGACTGCCGCCGATCACCGCGTAGATATCCCTCCGGCCGGTCACGTAGGCAACGTGCTCCAGGGTATTGATAAGACCCGCGTGGCAGCAGCCGAGAAGGATCACCAGCCCCTTCTCCGTCTCGATCACCAGCGACTGGTCATCGGGTGTCGTATCGTGCTCCTGGCCGCTGCAGTCGCAGTAGAGCCCCCGGTCGCCGCTCTCGAAGGGGGTGACCCGCGGCACCTCGCCGGTGAGGGCAATCCCCGGGGCGATCTCCCGGTATGACCCGCTCAAGTCGAAGAGCGCTCCGGCAGCCTCCAGAACGGCGCGTTCGTGGGGGATGCCGATGGGATAGCACTCCCCCGTGTCCTTGACCCGGTGGCGCGGGGCGAAAATCCCTTCGTGGGCGTAGACCGCCTTCCCCCCGCATTCGGTGAGGAGCGGCAGGAGTCCCCCCGTATGGTCGAAGTGCCCATGGGAGAGCACGACCTTCCCGACCCGGGTGAGGTCCTTCCCCATCCGCCGGGCATTGTGCAGCAGGGTAAACCCCTGCCCGGTGTCGAACAGGACCGGCTCCCCCCCCTCCGGTTCCACCAGGGCGGCAAAACCGTGTTCACCCAGGGTCCCGGAGATCGGCCCGACCGAGTTATCGCACAGGATGGTGACGCGCACGCTCATTTGTCGCAACAGTTCCGGGGAAAGCGCGGGACCCCCAATTTGGCGAGCAGGTTGAACATGGGACAGAACTGGGTGAATCCGGACTGCAACAGGTTGAGGCCGACAAAGCCGGTGAACCAGAGCCAGTAGGGGGAATGGAAGTGGGCCAGCAGCAGGGAGGTGAGCACAAATGACCCGGCAATGATCCTGACGACCCGTTCGATGTAGAACTCTTCTTTCATGATGACCCCCGTTTGCAGACATACGGCTTGAGATATATATAAAATACCATATACATGTCGTACAAACAATAATCTTGTTCAGGGGTGCGTTTTTTCTTGAAAAGGGGGTGAGTGCACCCGCATAATTATATTTTTAAGGAGATATCCCATGTCAATAGCCCATCGCGTGAAAGATATCGCCGAGGGGGCCCGCCGGGCATCCCTCGTCATGGCCAGGCTTTCGTCCGGCGCCAAGAACGACCTCCTCCTGGCCATGGCGGACGCCCTGACAGCCGCCTCCGACGGGCTGATCGCGGAGAACGGCAAGGACCTTGCCGCCGGCCGGGAAAAGGGGCTGTCCGATGCCATGCTCGACCGGCTGATGCTGAACGAATCCCGGATCACGGGGATCGCCGATGCCCTGCGGGAGGTCGCCGCCCTCCCCGACCCGGTCGGTGCGGTCGACCGGATGTGGCAGCGCCCCAACGGCCTGCAGGTCGGGAAGATGCGGATCCCCCTCGGGGTCATCGGCATCATCTACGAAGCCCGCCCCAACGTCACCGCCGATGCCGCCGCGCTCTGCCTCAAGGCGGGCAATGCCGTGATCCTGCGGGGGGGCTCGGAGGCGATCCACTCCAACCTGGCCATTGCCGCCGTGCTCCGCGCCGAGATGCGCCGGGCCGGCATCCCTGAGGAAGCCCTGGCGGTGGTCCCCTTCACCGAACGGGAAGGGGTGCTGGAGATGCTCAAGCAGGAGGAGCTCATCGACCTGATCATCCCCCGCGGCGGCGAGAGCCTGATCCGCTTCGTCGTGGAACACTCCCGCATCCCGGTGATCAAGCACTACAAGGGGGTCTGCCACATCTTCGTCGACCACGCCGCCGACATCCCCATGGCGGGGAAGATCGTCGTCAACGCCAAGACCCAGCGCCCCGGGGTCTGCAACGCCCTGGAGACCCTCCTCGTCCACCGGGAGATCGCCGACGCCTTCCTCCCCCGCATTGCCGACGCCCTGACCTCCCTCCAGGTTGAGATCAGGGGGGACGAGACCGTCTGCGCCCTCGTCCCCCGGGCCATCCCCGCCACGGACGACGACTGGGGGGCCGAGTACCTCGACCTGATCCTGGCGGTGAAGGTGGTGGACGACATGGACCAGGCCATCGAGCACATCAACCGCTACTGCTCCCTGCACACCGAGGCGATCGTCACCAACGACTATGCCAATGCCCAGCGGTTCATCCGCGAGGTCAACTCCAGCACCGTGCTGGTGAACGCCTCCACCCGCTTCGCCGACGGCGGCCAGCTCGGCCTCGGCGCCGAGATCGGCATCTCCACCACCAAGCTCCACTCCTTCGGCCCCATGGGGCTGGAGGACCTGACGACCACCAAATTCATAGTTTATGGCAACGGGCAAATAAGAAGTTAAATGCAGGCTCGGGGCTCGGGGCTCAGCCATCAAACCAGGTCTACCATGAAAATCGGCATTATCGGCGGCACCTTCAACCCCATCCACCTGGCCCACCTCCGGATCGCCGAGGAGGTGCGGGACCGGCTCGGCCTGGAGAGGGTGATCTTCATCCCCGCGGCCAGGCCCCCCCACAAGGAGCCGGACGATTACCTCTCCTTTGCCCACCGCCTGGCCATGGTCAGGCTGGCCATCGAGGACAACCCGGCGTTCAGCGTCTCCTCCCTGGAGGAGGAGCTGGGGGGGACCTCCTACTCGGTGCACACCCTGACGGAGCTCCGCTCCCTCTACCCGGGGGACGAGCTCTACTTCATCATCGGCAGCGACTCCTACCGGGACATCTCCTCATGGTACCGGTACCGGGAGCTCTTCTCCCTCACCAACCTCGCCGTGGTGGAACGGCCGGGGGCGGAGATCACCGACCTGCGCACCCCCCTGACCGTTGCCATGGCCGGCGAATTCTGCTATGATTCCGATTCACTGCGCCTGACCCACCGGTCAGGCTTTTCCGTCTGTTACCTGGCCGGGATCCCCCTGGCCATCTCATCCAGCGAAATACGGAGGCTGGCACGGAGCGGGAACTCCCTCCGCTACCTCCTCCCCGACAGGGTCGCGGGATACATCGAAGAACAAAGGATATACCGAGCATGCACGTAAAACCCGTCATCAATTCCGCAGATCGCGCCGTCACGTCCGCAGCACTCGCCCTGGACAAGAAGGCGTTCAACGTAAGGATCCTCGATATCCGCAAGGTATCCACCATTGCCGACTACCTGGTGCTCGCCACCGGCACGTCGGACAAGCAGGTGATCGCCATTGCCGACTCGGTGAAATCCGGCCTGAAGAAGTACGGCAAGGCCATCGACATCGAAGGGGCCAGGGAGGGGAAGTGGGTGGTCATCGACTACGGTGACGTCATCGTCCACGTCTTCCTCGAGGACATGCGCTCCTACTACGACCTGGACGAACTCTGGAGCAACGCCGACGAGGTGCCGGTCCCGGAAGAGTACCTGTGGGAGCACCGGGAGCCGTGAGACTCCGCCTGCTCTGGGTGGGGAAGACCCAGGAGGCGTGGGTCAGGGCCGGCATCGACGAGTATGCCGGCCGGATCAGGCGCTACGCCCCCCTGGAGATCCTCGAGGCCAAGGAGGAAAAGGGGGCTCCCCCCGAGATCATGCAGCAGCGTGAGGGGGAGCGGCTGGCGAAACTCCTGCCGAAGAACGGCCGCCTGATCCTCCTGGACGAACTGGGGGAGCAGCCCACCTCGGCCGGCTTTGCCGAGATCGTGGGGAGGTACCGGGACGGCAGCACCCCGGAACTGGTCTTCGCCATCGGCGGCGCCTACGGCTTCTCCGCCGAATTCCGTTCCCTGGCCGACCGCAGCCTCGCCCTCTCCCGGATGACCTTCACCCACCAGATGGTCCGCCCCTTCTTCCTGGAACAGCTCTACCGCGCCCACACCATCCTGGGCAACGAATCGTACCACCATTGAAAGACAGGCTCGGGGCTCGGGGTTAAGGGCTCGGGGCTTTTTCTTTAGCCTTTAGCCTTTAGCCTTTAGCCTTTAGCCTTTAGCCTTTAGCCTTTAGCCCTGAGCCCTGAGCCCTGAGCCCTGAGCCCTGAGCCCTGAACCCCGAGCCCTTGACCGAATCATGGAGGAATGACATGCCGAAGAAACCGCTCGTACTGATGATCCTGGACGGATGGGGGATAGCCTCCGCGTCCGACACCAATGCCGTCTCCCTGGCGAGCACCCCCAACCTGGACGGGCTCCTGCGGGAGTACCCCCACACCCGGGTCCTCACCTCCGGCATGGCCGTCGGCCTCCCCGAGGGGCAGATGGGGAACTCGGAGGTCGGCCACCTGAACCTGGGCGCCGGCCGGGTCGTCTACCAGGACCTGACCAGGATCAGCAAGGCGATAGCCGACGGCGACTTCTTCGACAACCCGGTCCTCCTGGAGTGCATCAGGAAGACCAGGGCTGCCGGCGGCCGGCTCCACCTCTCCGGCCTCCTCTCCGACGGCGGGGTCCACTCCCACAACACCCACCTCTACGGCCTGCTGGAACTGGCGAAAAAGGAGGGGCTGACCGAGGTCTTCATCCACTGCCTCCTGGACGGCCGGGACACCCCCCCCCAGAGCGGGGCCGCCTACCTGGAGGAGCTGGAACGGGAGATCGGCCGGATCGGCGTCGGCAGGATCGCCACGGTCATGGGTCGCTACTACGCCATGGACCGGGACAACCGCTGGGACCGGGTGGAGAAGGCCTACGCAGCCATGGTCCGGGGCGAGGGGGTCTGCCGGGAGTCATCCGCCGCCGCCATCGGCAGCAGCTACGACGAAGGGGTGCACGACGAGTTCGTCGTCCCCTGCGTGATCTGTAACGGCGACAAGCCGGTCGGGACCGTACGGGACGGGGACGGCTTCATCTTCTTCAACTTCCGCTCCGACCGGGCCCGGGAGATCACCCGCGCCCTGGCGCTGGACGATTTCGACGGCTTCCCCCGCGACGACCGGCCGAAGCTCTCCTCCTACGTCTGCATGACCGAGTACGACGCCACCTTCGGCCTCCCCATCGCCTTCGGACCGGAGGAACTGACCAACATCCTCGGCGGCGTCCTGGCGAAAGCAGGCAAGACCCAGCTCCGCATCGCCGAGACCGAGAAGTACGCCCACGTCACCTTCTTCTTCAACGGCGGCGTGGAGGAGCCGTTCCCGGGCGAGGAGCGCTGCCTCATCCCCTCCCCCAAGGAGGTGGCCACCTACGACCAGAAGCCGGAGATGAGCGCGTTCCGGGTGACGGACGAGCTCCTGGCCAAGCTGGACGAGGACCGCTTCGACGTGGTGATCCTCAACTTCGCCAACTGCGACATGGTGGGGCACACGGGGATCATCCCGGCGGCAATAGCGGCGGTGGAAGCGGTCGACACCTGCGTCGGCCGGCTGATCGCCAGGGTACGGGAACTGGGGGGGGCGGCCCTCATCACCGCCGACCACGGCAATGCCGACCAGATGCGCGACACCGACGGCTCGCCCTTCACCGCCCACACCACCAACCCGGTCTGGCTGATCCTGGTGGATGACGCCCGCAAGGGGGCGAAGCTGCGGGAAGGTGGCCGCCTCGCGGACATCGCCCCGACCATGCTGGAGATGCTGGGGCTCCCCAAGCCGCCCGAGATGAGCGGGGAGAGCCTGCTGGGCTGATATCGTCGTCGATACGGCAGCAGATGACAAAGCCGCCCTTCTGCACGGAGCAGAGGGGCGGCTTTTTTTGTTCACGGGCAGGATCTGGCTTTACATCCTGACCAGGTGCACCGCACAGGAGATGCACGGGTCATAGGCCCTTACCAGCCGCTCCAGGGCACCGGTCAGCTCCGGGACATCGGCCCCCTCCATCCGCCTGGCCAGGGCGAGGAGGTCGGCTTCCAGGGCAGCCTGGTTGATGGCGGTGGGGGTGATGACGTCGGCGGCCGTGCAGATCCCCCGGCCGTCGAAGGCGTAGCTGTGGACGAGTACCCCCCGCGGCGCCTCGACGGCGGCGCTCCCCTCCCCCTTCCGGGGGGCGAACCGCACCGGTTCCTCCCGGGCGAAGCCCGCATCCAGGAGGGTCGCGACGATCTCCAGGGAGCGCTCCACCGCCAGGAGCAGTTCGACCGCCTGGGCCAGGTTGTTGGCGCGGATATCCGCCCCGGTCACAAGCGCCCGGCTCTCCGTGAAAGCCTCCCCTGCCCGTGGCGACAGCGGCATCCCCAGGTTCAGCCGGGCGAGCGCCCCGACCGTGGGAGGCCGGCCGTTGACGAGGGTCTGCTTGGCATTGCCGTCCTCGGACAGCCGTTCCCGCAGGACGTCCCGGTAGGAAGCGACGGGAACGGTCTCGCCGTCTCCCGTGGCCAGGGTGTCGCCGATAAGTGGCGCCCCTCCGTCACCCCTGACGCGCAGGTAGCCGGGGGTACCCAGGCTTTCCTCACTCCGGTAAAAGTCACGGAACAGCTCGTAGGTCGCCCGTGCATCGGGGAGGGCGGCCTGCAGGGCCTCCCGCAGTTTCAGCAACCCCTCCCTCGGGACCGGTTTCCCCATGCTGCCGGGGATGAGGGTGACCGGATGGATGGTCCTCCCCCCGACGGTTTCCTGGATCAGGTTCCCCGCCGCCTTGAGACGGAGCCCCCTCTTGAGCTCTTCCGGTGCCTTCCCGGCGAGCCCGGCCAGCCCCGTGGCATCCACGTGGTCAGGGAGGACGAGGCAGTAGAGGTGCAGGGCGTGGCTCTGCAGGTGCCCGCCGTAGAGGATCAGCTCCCGGTGGAGCCGCACCTGCTCCGAGACCCGGACCCCCATCGCCTCTTCGATGGCCATGATCGAACAGACCCGGTGGACCGTGGAGCAGAGGGAGCAGATCCGGCAGACGATCTCCGGCACTTCCGGGTACCCTTTCCCCCTGAGGAGTGCCTCGAAGAGGCGCGGCGACTCGTAGAGGGAGAGGGCGACCCTCTCCACCCTTTTCCCGGCACAGAAGACCGTGATCCGGCCGTGCCCCTCGACCCGGGTCAGGGGGCTTATTTCAATCACGCTGGTCATAGTCCCACTCCGGGTAGAAGCGCTGCATCCGGCTGACGATCTCCTCCCGGCTGAACCCCTTGTCGAGGAGGAGCCGCACCTCGGCGGCGACATTGGCCTCGGCCACCGGCCCCCGGCACCCCTCGCAGACGATGCCGACCGCGGGGCACCGGGCATGGCACCCAGCCTGGATGAGCGGACCGAGGCAGAGTTCGCCCCGTTCGATGAGGAGACAGAGGTTCTCCCTGCCGCGGCACTGGGCGCAGACCGGATAGGACGGGAATTCGGGGAGCGTCCCCCGGAGGAGGGCGGCCAGGGTAACCAGCAGCTCCCCCTTTTCCGGCGGGCAGCCGGTAATGGCGAAATCCACCTTGACGAAGCGATGCAGCGGCTGGGGGTTGAAGGTCTTCATCCCGTCCGCTGCCGCTCCGTAGACCGTTGCCGCCAGCTCCCTCCTCGCCTCATGGTTCTTCATGGCAGCAACCCCGCCCCACAGGGCACAGGTTCCGAAGGCAACGAGCAGACGGCTGTAACTCCGCAGCTTGAGCACCGTTTCCAGGTCATCGGGGGTGGAGACGGCCCCCTCGACAAACGCCACGTCGATCGGGCCGGTCATGCAGCGTTCGGTGAGACCGAGGGGGAAATAGTCGACCAGGAAACGCTGGGTGATCTCCGACAGCTCGTCCTCGCAGTTCAGCAGCGTCAACTGGCACCCGGAACAGGCAGTCAGCCCGGCTATGGCGATGGTCGGTTTCTTCATAGAGCCCCGCTGACCCCCTGCAGGTCGCTGTAGCGGAAGACCGGTCCGTCACTGCAGCAGAAGAGGTCCCCCACGGCACAGTGGCAGCAGAGGCCGACGCCGCACTTCATCCTCCGCTCCAGGGAAAGGTAGATCCGTTCGGCAGGGATGCCGGCCCCCTGGAGCTCTGCCACGACACAACGGTACAGCGGGGGGGGGCCGCACAGGGCCGCCACGGTGTCCGCCGTGCCGAAATTCACCCCCCGGAGGAGGGTCGGCAGGAGGCCGGTATTGCAGGTCAGCCCGCCTGGCGCCTCTTCCGTGGCAAAATCGACGGTCAGGAAGAGATGCATGTCCCGGCGGCTGCTCAGGTCGGCCAGCTCCTCCTTGAACAGGATGGCCGCCGGCTCCCGGGCACCGTACATCAGCGTGATCTCGCCGAACTCTCCCCGCCGCATGAGCAGAGCGTAGAGCAGGGAACGGAGCGGCGCGATCCCCAGCCCCCCGGCAATGAGCAGGATGTTCCGGCCGGTCCACTCATTGAGGGGG
>Ga0209725_1001965_pt1 | contig 11325 bp, 15 predicted proteins | sample I18A1metaG_FD_184145 | JGI IMG/M metagenome (GOLD analysis project Ga0209725, IMG submission 184145) | Lake sediment bacterial and archeal communities from Gulf of Boni, Indonesia to study Microbial Dark Matter (Phase II) - ​I18A1 metaG... | ecosystem: Environmental > Aquatic > Freshwater > Lake... | reverse complement strand
CCCCATTCACTGAATCTCTTTCTAAGGTCCTCACCAGCTGCATTACTCAGGAAAGAAACGAAAAGCCGCAGCTTCTCCATTTCTGAGGTTGGGATTTGTTCTCGACTCAGGCTCCTGTGGGCAGCGAATGTGTCACGGTACAGTTTCCAGCCATACTCGTCTCTCAACAGTAGTAGAAGTCCCACGAATGCATCGTCGTTGCGTTTGATTTCTTCGAATGATCTTCGCCCGGACAGGTAATTCGTCGCGCGCTGAATGTAGAAGTTGTTTTCCAGATCGACGAAGCCGTTGAACCCCCTATCTATGAGGATGAAGGGAGGCTGCATCTTCTCGTACGCGTAGCAGAGCAGGAGATTGGCGAAGGCTTCGGGTACTCTGCTCTCACCCTCCGTGAGCATGAATCCCGGGAAGTCAAACTGGAAGTCGTGTCCTAGCTCGTGTATGAGACCGAAACCTGGGTCGCCTTTCGCGTTCCAAGCGTTCTCTATGAGAACTCTCAACAGTTCAGGGGCGATTCTGATCGGATTCCCCGCGTAGGCCGCTCCCTCAACGCTTGGATCTTCAATGATCGTGATCCTTCCGTCTGGCGTCCGTACTGATTCGGCTTCTCCCGCGGTCATCTCCGTCATTGCTTCGTAGGCAAGATCCAGTTTGCTAATCCAAGCCTCAGGATTCTTGACTATCTCGAGTTGCTTACTGATGATCACAACATGCTTCCCTTCAAGTCTCTCTTCGGTCTCCCCGATAGCGGGGGAAACAGTCAGTGGAGGCAGCGCAGCCAGCCCGGACGGCGCGGACAGGCCACTGGATTGGCCAGTCCACACCTGCCAGCGTCCTTCTTGCTCAACTTGATACGGAGCGCTACTCTTCCAAGTGCTGGGAGAGGCTTGGGAGCTCAACATGGAAAGTGCGGACGGCGATAAAGCAGGCGAAAAAGACGACAGAGAAAGAAGCGTGATAAAGAATGCTGTTACGGCAAGGAGAGGAGTCCTCATGAGCTCAGCGCCTCTGATAGCAGTTCGCTAGAGCCGCTGGTGTGATGGTCACAGAGGCTGAAGAGACAACTGACCTTCTTCACTTGTCCGGTTCTTCCACTTGTCGGGTACTTCTATCATTACGCCCCTACTCGGCGTTCCGACAGACGTAGAACGCAGCGAACGCCCAACAGGTGAATAGTGAGATTCAGGTAGACGGAACATTCTCATCCGCCAGCGACGATTTGAGGTTTTCGGAAACGCCGATCTTCCGGAAGCATTCAGCTACCTCTCAACCGTGAAGGTGGGCCGGATAGACTCGGACGAGACATGCGAACTCTGTGGACTCAAGAACGGTCCTCCTCCCAGACCTCTCAAAGTTCGCAGACTGGGCGGCAGCAATTTGAAGCTCCTACTGGGGAATCTGACCTGATCGGCTAGGGCACTCGTGCAGTGCTTGACTCATCCATGGACAATGCTGAAATAACCTGAGGCAAAATGATTGGTTGTCTCAGAATGTGAGGGCGAAGGGAGAGGTCCGCACCCAATCTCAGATTGGAGACGCTCCCCCCGCACCAAACTTTCGTGTCAGTGCAGCCATCTTACAAGGGCAGGAAGCACCTGCGACGGATTGACCGGCGATTGAAAGCCGGGTTCGAGCACGTTCACAATTGTCACCCGAATGGAACTCGCAGAAAGGCCGGAGGAGAAGAAACGGGTATCTCTGCATGACCACTTCGAGATCTTCGGGTTTCCAGACCACTTGGAGACGAAGCAGGTGTTTGTCGCTACTTGATATACAACCAACATCTGTTTGCTGATGGCCGTGTTCTCATTCGGCGTGAGCAGAAGACGAAGTTTGACCACGCCACGTGGAGGGTCCGTCAACGAACCGCGGCAGTTCCCTGCAATACGTTAGTACAGTTGCCTGTGTTCATGAGACTGAGCCCTGTTCTCCACCTCGATCCAGGTGACAAGGCTCGTAACGTATTCATACTATCGCAAACATTTGACGTTTCTTGAGAGGTACCTTAAATACAGCTCCCCGATAGTAGCCGCAGTACGTTCAGAAGAAGACGAATAACCAAACGGAGAAAGGCCATTGTCTGCTGCTGGCGGCTTCATCACGTCCGTGAGAAGATTGCTTCACGTAACGACGCGCCCTACTCGTACCGAGCTGTGGCTGATGGTCAGGATCAGTTTTCTCGGAATCGCGATAGTCGGCGGACTTGGTTACGTGGTGCGCATGCTCTTCCTCTTCATCGGGCTGCTTCCGCAAGGACCCTGAGGTAGTTTCGCGTGTCCGATCAGAGTCAGCGGAAGAGCGTTATCTTTGCGGTCAGAACAACCAGCGGGCAAGAACGAACTGTGACTGATCTCATAGCCTCGAAGGCCGGAATCAAGAAGGCCCTCGTCTACTCCATACTTGCGCCTGAGGTGATAAAGGGATACATATTCGTCGAGGCCGCGGGAGCCCACATCGTTGACGACGTCATCTCAGGCGTCCGACACGCAAGAGCTCGAACGAAAGGCGTTGTATCGCCTCAGGCGATGGAACGGTTCGTCGTCACAAAGCCAGTTATAGAAGACCTCGGGGTCGGCGACTCCGTGGAGGTTGTTGGAGGCCCGTTCCGCGGGCTCAAGGCGAGGATCACCCACGTTGACAAGGTCAAGGAGGAAGTCACGATCGAGCTGCTTGAGGAAGGCTTTGCCACACTTCCAATCACCGTACACGCAGACTACGTAAAACTCGTCGCGCGAGGAGGAGGTGGGTAGGCTGGGAGAGAAGAAACAAGTTGAGGCTCTTCTGAGCGGGGGCGAAGTCACCGCAGGCCCGCCACTTGGACCAGCCCTCGGACCGCTCGGAGTAAACGTGCTTCAGATCGTGAACCGAATCAATGAACTGACCAAATCCTACGCCGGCATGAAGGTTCCCGTCCGGGTAATAGTCGATGTCGATACGAAAGCTTTCGAAGTGGAGATTGGCACGCCGACGACCTCCGCTCTGATCGTGAAAGAACTTGGCATAGAGAAAGGCTCGGGCAACCCGAAAGCGGAGAAGGCCGGCAACTTAACGATGGAGCAAGTGTCTAGGATAGCGATGATGAAACTCCCAGGGAGCTACGCGCTGTCAAACGCCGCGGCAGCGAAGGAAGTGCTTGGATCCTGCATTAGTCTGGGCATCACGGTCGACGGAAGGGACCCAAGAGAGATCCAGAAAGAGATCTCCGAGGGCAAGTGGGACAGGATGCTGAAGGCTTAGGGCATAGAAACTCCGCACAGAATACCGCGTTACTCTATCCAGAGCGCTCTCGTGACCGCCATCAGCTCAGGCCCCGTGGTCAGGTTGCCGACGACGGCACCTTTACTGTTCGCGAGAAGACCCGACCTGACGTAAGGGACCCCGCCATTGATCGTTCCTGTTTCCACCGGAACTTTCAGCGCATCTTCAATCACTGCTCGCTCACGATCCGTTATTGAGCGGTGAGCTAACACCCCTTTGTTGGTGGCGACTGCCAGCGACCCGACGTACGGAAGGCCCCCGATGGATGAGGTGACGATGTCGACGTTCAAGGTTTCAGCTACGCTCTTCGCGAGAGATTCTGGTGCACCAGGGTGGATGACAGCGCCGTTATCATTCGCCAGAATGATGTTGCCCAAGGCCGTCCATCGTTCTTGAAGGACGCTAACTTTGGCTTGGAGGCTCTCTCGAACCGCTTCCAGCTCATGGTCTTGGATGATATGTGGGAGAACAACACCTCTCGAGTTGGCTACGACCAAGATCCCGGTGAGCGCGCACCCTCCGATGTTCGTCACACAAAGCTCGACCCCTAAGTATTTCCGGAAACCGTCAATTTTCTTCTTGGGTAACCCGGGCGGTAGAATGGCGGCCGTCTCGTTCGAGTGGCAATATACTCCGATGTTGGGGCTCCCATAGACATCGGCGCGAAGAATCCCCAACTACACGATCACCGGCCCCGAAAGCCGGACCATACAAGCGGCTGTTCCGATCCGACCGCCGAGTGGGTTCTCTGCACGGAGACGCGCAAGTCTAGGCGGCAGTTGCAGGGTAAACTATGACCCTGCCTTCCTTGTCCTTCACCAAGCGCACCTTGATTTGTCTGGGCGGTTTCTTGATGCCTCTTGCCCAAAGCTCCTCGTTTACCTCGTTGCTGATCTCGATGTCTTCACTCTTCATATGATGACGGGCAAAGTCGCGAAGCATTCTCAAGGCTCGAGGGGTTCGCTTTCCTCTGGGTGTGATCCACGCCTTCCGAAACGGGACTGTGTACACTCGTTCCTCAACAATCTCTATCTCCTCTTCCTCACCCGCTTCCTCCTCTTCTTCGGCTTCTGCCTCCTCTTCCTTTTCTTCCGCCCCCTCTTTCTCCTCAAGTTTCTCCGAACCGACTTCTTCGACAGGGGGCTGCTCTTCTACCTCTTCCTGCTCTTCTTCCTGTTCTACCTCTTCTTTCTCGGCCTCTTCAACAGTTTGCCCCCCCTCTTCTTCCAAAGCGTGAGACGTGTCCTGCTCATTTTCGTCAACGGCGTGCTCTGTGTCGGATGGTTTCTCGGTCATCCAAGTTACCTTCTATGCCTTCAGTCTACTCTCACGCCAGCTTTTTTTCTTCGGGTGAGTTCTCACGTGCCCTCTGGTCTTTGCGATCGCCCAAGTCGGAACGGTCTTCCTCATTCTATGTGCCCTGGCGAGCCGTTTCTTCTTCGCCGTGGGTTTGTGTGTTGCCAACTCATAATCTCCTGATCCTGATCTCCTTTCTTTGGGACTGGAGACGGACAAGCGCCTCCTTCAGCTGCGTGTCTGATATCGGCAGCTTAACTTTGCCTGACTGGGCAAGTTGAATCAGCTGAAGCTCGAGCTGATCCGCAAACTCGGGCCTGACCATCTTTATGTTTGTGAGCCTCTGCCTCGCTTCTGGTGTGAGGATCCTCTTCAGGATCGCCTGTTTCTGAGTCTCGACCTGCTGCTGGACCTCGGCTCGCCTCTCTTCGTCTGCCGCCGCCCTTTGAAGCTCAGAGATTCTTCTCCTCCTTAGCTGTTCCAGCTCCTCGTCGCTAAGCTCATCTCCGCTCATTGCTTCGAGCCTTCCCCGGCGGCGCTCTCCTTCAATATCTCTGACGAGATCCTGTTGAGTAAACTCACGCCTTCTCCCGACAGCTTTCTACCTTTGGAACCTTCCTTAGCGACCAGGCCCGCCCTCTCAAGCTGTTGAAGCGGCTCTCTGATCGCTGACCCCCCGCTCTCCTTGGAGTGTTCTACACTCGTGCCCTTCCTTTTCCTGCCGCCATACTCGACCCGGAGCCTTTGCGTGCCGATCGGCCCGTGAACGTACAGTTTCCTTAGAAGTGAAGCGCATCGCACGTACCACCAGTCGGGATTCTGTGGCGGGCGTTCCCTGTGCGCGCCAGTCTTGGACGTGAGGGCCCACGTGGGAGGAGTTACGTCACCGATGCTCTCTTTGAGATGCCTGGCGAGCCTCTCGACGAGAGCGTTGGCCTCCACATCATACGCTGTGGGCAACTGTATTCTCTCCGATTTTCCGAAATCTTGCACTAGGGAACTTCAGCCAAAATATAAGCTAAGCTGACACTTGCTCGGTCGCGCCTTGTTACCCGCGTCTCCGCTTTCTTTGCTTGTAGACGGTGAATGTTCGCCCTCTCACGTCCACGATCTGAGAACCTGTCTCGTCAGCCACTTTGCCGGCGATCTCGTCGACTACATTGTTTCCCAGCGAAGTTGTGTGAACCTTGACCTTGATCATCTCGTTCGCTTCGAGTTGTCTGCTGATCTGACCGGTTAGCGCCTTTGTCACGCCGTTCTTTCCGATCCAGACCGTAGGCTGGCTGGCAGCTGACTGACGCTTCAGTGCCCTCATGCTTCTCGTCTTTGACGTTTTTCCTTCACCGCCGGATACCGCTTCCTCGAACCGCATGCCAGACAAGTCATGACGACACGTGTCTCGTGGTCAGACCGTACCCTGACTCTGCAGTTTACGCCCGGTACGAGAAGGCTTCCGCAGTTCTTGCATATGAACTGCTTTCGTTCACGTCCCAACCGGACGCCCGACCTCATGGCTATTCTCCGAGCCATCTCGACATATCTCTTGGAAAGGGCGGGGTCGGATTTCACATTCTCTCTGGCCATCCTTAGCAGTATGTCAATGCGCTCCCGTGCGATCTGTCGTGCTTTGTCGTTCTTTGGATGGATCAAGGCTTCGTCAGTACTCGTTCGGGTGGATCGTACGAGCACAATTATGTCCCTTCATCATCTATGATTTGTGGATCTGCCTGCGAGTGGATCGCCATGTTAACCCTGATTCTCGCGGAGTCGTCAATTGAGAGGGTTCCTCCGCAACTAACGAAACAACCGTCTGTCGTTGCACATGCCCAAAGGAAGGGGAAAGATCCGGCCTACCTCATCCTTGATCGGAGCTATCACCATTCGGCGATGAGAATGCTAGAAAGTCAGCACCGATCACTGAGTCTGCTCAAACGTGGAAGACCGGACATCGCCTTCCACGTCCTTCTGCAGGTTCTAGGATCCCCTCTGAACCGCGAAGGGCTGCTGAAAACTTACGTCCACACTGTCGAAGACAAGGTAATCCAGCTAGATCCCAGTCTAAGGCTTCCAAGAAACTACGATCGGTTCATCGGGCTACTGGAGCAGCTCTATGATCGGAAGAGCGTACCCCCTGACGCGCCAGCTCTCCTGCGACTTCGGGAATGTACGCTCCCAAGACTTGTGGAAGAATCAAAAGCATCCGTCGTCGTCGCATTCAGCACCATCGGGAAGCCCGCCACAATGAAGGATGCATGCTCCAAGATTCTATTAGCCGACGAGCCGGTTGTTTTGATCGGCGGCTTCGCACATTCGCACTTTCAAGAGTCAACACTTCGGCTTGCCACTCACATCTTCTCAATTGACAGGGAATCACTCGACGCTTGGGTGGTCGCCGCGAGGATCATCTACGAGTACGAATGCGGAATCCGCTTACCCGAGAAGAGGGTGCACGTTTGATAAAGTTGCGCACTTAATAATGGGTGCCCCTACTACTCGCGCTGCCTCAAGGACGAGAACAATGTCTGAGGATGCCGAGCTACAGCGCCTGAAGTCACGAAAGATGCAGGAGATCCAACGACGCCTACTTGAGCTCGAGAAGAAGCAAGCGGCGAAGCAGAACCAAGAACCAGCCCCCAGGGAAGTATTGCGAAAGGTCCTTGTGGGAAGGGCATGGGAAGTCCTCGACGCTGCTGAAAACCAATTTCCGGTACCAACACGCTTGCTAGAAAAGGAACTTGCGAAACTTGTTCAAGTAGGCCGGCTAAGGGGGCCTGTCGCCGCGGAACAGTTGCTGTGGCTATTCAGAAGCCTCGGCCTAGATGTTAGACTCGCCACCAAGATTCAGGTCTTCGAGAGCGGCGAATTGAAGCCTCTCGCTAACAAACTCAGGGGCGAGTAATACCGTATTCATGCGTGCTCGCCACAATCTCGCGAACTGTGTGCACATCTACCAGCGTTTATGGCCCAGGAGAAAGGCGTAGGATGGTCGAATCATTGAACATCCCACAGATCGAGAAAGAGTACGAGGAATTCGCCAAGGAAGTTCTGAACGAATACTATCAGAACTGGGCCGGCCTCAAGGAAGAACTAAACGTCTCTCAGATCTTCCAGAAATACAGTCAGCTCTTCACGCCCGAGAATACCGAGGCCGTGAAGAGGACACGTGAAGCCTCGTCTGGCGACGATTACCGGCGACTGAACCGCCTCTTCGGCAGTCTCATAGATACGTATCTGGAAAGACACGTAACTGAGCTGACCGACAAAGCAGCCACGCTTGAAACCAAGACAACCGTCGAGATAGATGGAAACTCTGTTCCCTACAGGGCCACCCAGTCTATGGTGATGAACGAAGATGACAGAGCACGGCGAGGAAGAATCCACGCTCTCGCCGAAAAAGCGGTCGAGACCTTCAACGCCATCCTAGAAGAGAGAATGACTAAACTACATGAGGCCGCGAAACAGCAAGGCTACTCAAACTATGCCGCTCTCTACTCGGAGACGAAGAGCATAGACTACAATAGACTGGCCAAGGAATTGAGGGAATATCTTGCGAAGACGGATTCGCTCTACGTTGAACAGCTGGAAACCGTGCTTAGTTCGATTGGCGTCGGACTAGGTGAGGCCGACAGACATGATGTGCTCTATCTCTACCGCGGTAAGCGCTTTGACGGCTATTTTCGAAAGGGCGGCGCAGTGACAGCGCTACAAAAAACACTTGACGGAATGGGGCTGAGGCTTGAGAAATACCGCAACATTCTGCTGGACCTTGAAGAGCGGCCGAAGAAGGACCCGCGAGCAGCCTGTTTCCCTCTCAACGTGCCCAATAAGATCGTCCTCGGTGCGATGCCAATAGGCGGGAGGTACGACTACGAGACGGTCCTTCATGAGGCCGGACACGCGCTTCACTTTGCAAATACGCCTGCCGAGCTGCCTTTTGTCTTTCGGCTATCAGATGAGAAGTCTCTCACTGAGGTCTACTCCTCACTCCTTGAGAATCTCAGCGTCAACGGAAAATGGCTGCAGCAAGTCGTGGGAATTGCAAACCCACGCGAGCTTCTCGATTTCGCGTACTTCTCCAAGCTTTACATAACTCGGCTGTACACTGCGAAGCTCGAGTACGAACTTCGTTTGCACAAGGAAGGCATCCATGACAAGAGCCAGTTGTACAAAGAGCTTCATGAGCGAGCCGTAAGGGTACGCTACAACCCGGTAAATTACCTACTCAGCGTGGACGACGGGTTCTACTGCGCCGAGTATCTGAGATCATGGATTGGGGAGGCTCAGCTTCGAAAATACCTTGTCGACGAATATGGAGATGAATGGTTCGCTAAGCCGGGGTCCGGACTTCTACTGAAGGAGTTGTGGAGAGAGGGAAGCCGGATCACCGTTGAAGAGATGGCCGAGAAGCTCGGGCAGACACTCAGTTCCAAGTTCCTGTACGATGAAATTCGCGAACACTTCGAATGAAGATCGACGCCATCATATTGAGTTCTGCTTGTTCAGGATCTTGGCGTAGGGATCCTCGGCGTTTTTTGGGAAATCTTTTCTCTTACGGTTTATCGTCAGCCATCTTTGCGGGCTTCGCTCGAATTTGCCAATTATGCGGGGTCTTAGTCCAGTCTTCGCGAGGATCTTGACTGCGGACTGGGAGCTTCGGGGGGATATTGCTGCTAGGATCGTGCCTGTCGATGACATAGCCATGAGCTGTGGAATTGTGAGGTCGTATCTGTCCGCGAGGATGCCTGCTTCAGCCATCATCGGTAGCTTCTCAAAGTCTACTGTGAAACCAAGGCGGGAAGTATCGGCCATCTCGTTGAGTGCCGCAACGACTCCCCCCTCGGTGGCGTCATGCATCGCGTGCACGCCGTCGAGCTTGGCGAGGAGGAGCGCCTCTCTTGCGCATGATTGCATTTTAATCATTCGCGCGAGTTCAACAGCTCTACTTGCACCAAAGATCCTTCTGGCCATGGTTCGCCGAGTCAAGGCGAGATTGATCAGAACCTCGAGGCCGACGGGTTTCGTGCAGAAAATCAAATCTCCTGGCCTGCTTCCATCAGGGGTGATCAGTTGCTTTGATTTGACGAATCCGTACGCGGTGCACGTGCCGACGAGACGAGTCAGCCCGTTGTAGCTACCCGTATGACCCGTCACCACCGTTGCGTTCATTTCAGCAGCCGCGGCGCAAGCCTGACGCATCACGAAACGATAGACCTCGAAGCTCGTTTTGGGCGGCCCAAGCAGGTTCAGGGCGAGGTAGCGCGGCTCAGCGCCGAATAACGCAACGTCGGAGGCCGCATAGTGAACGAGCAACCAGCCAAACCATTTGTGGGGTACCCCGATGCAGGGGTCTGTGGAAACTACAAGGTATCGATCTCCGCCAATCCTGTGAACTCCCGAATCATAGCCAGGCCTAGGCGGTATCACCACATCCCTTGTAGGTCTGATGCAGTTGAGCACCGCCGAGAGCTGTTTGATTGGAAGCTTTCCCATTTCGAACCCTCATTTGGCAACATATTCGAGACCAAAGTTCCTCTAGGGCATCTCTATCCCTGCTGTCGTTATTCGGAAAGGCAACCATTCGAGCGGGTGAGACGCGCCCTCCATCTTCACTATCCGAAGTTCTCTCCGCAATCTTCGTCTGTTCCATCGAAAGAAGATTAGGTTGTTAACCGTATTGAATGCCAGCTCCATCGCCTGCATGACTTTTGGCTCTGCGCTGCGAGCTGATGTCATGATGTCTACGTTGGCTATGTTGTCAAAGAACGACCAGTTCACCGTCCAGTTCTCGACAGGCAGCATGTGCTTCAAGTCGTAGAGCGCGAACATGTGTTCACTGTTGTCGCCTGCCGCGAACCTGGTCACGTGATTGTCTGAGAGGAGCTTGTCGATCCGCTTCATTTCTTCGAGATCTTCAAGGCTGAAGTAGATGACTCGCGGATCCTTTGGGTATGGGTCGAAATGGGGAAAGGCTTGGATCGAGATGAACTTGTTCTTCGCCTCATAGGGCTCGATATCCCAGCCGAACGAGCGAAAGTACCAACGCAGTCGCGGGAAAGGTTTGTCGAAGACATCAAAGGAGACGGCTTCTCCTTCTTCGAGCCCGTGCCAGAGGAATTGCATCGCGAAAACAGTCTTGCCCGTTCCCGGAGGCCCGTAGAGGATTGTTCGTGAACCCGATTCCAATCCGCCCACAAGCGAGTCGAAACCATCAATTCCGGTCCGAAGCTTCACCATTGAAGTTTTCTCCCGAGATGCTTGCAGCGCATGCCGATGATTAGTGTTGCGAAGCTTCTAGGGGGGCGCTACAGGCCCGCTTGCTAGCCAACGCAGCCTCGGTATCTCTTAGCATGATCCGACATGCTACGCAGACTGATTTGAAGCTTCAAACGCTGGAGCAAAATCGAAAAACGCACCGGAAGAGATTGTTGAGAGTCAAAGGATTTGAGAAGCAGTGGCTAGGGAACCAAACCTGATCAGATGTCTGTAAATGTGGGCCGGGACATGTCTAGACTTGCGTTTTGAACTCTCAACCAAGCAGTTCTTGAGCAGAAGAATGGCTTAGAATCAGCGCAAGAAATGCCGGAAGCAAGCTTAGATTGCAAGCACTACGGCCGCCCTGGTAGCAGTTTCGGTCATGCATTGCACCTGCAGGGGAGAGAGCGCTCAACGGCGCCAATGGAAAGGAGCAACCGACAGTTGCGGAAGCATCGGTCAACCGATGTCTATGTTAAACTTGGGTGGCGTTTCAGCCAGCCCGCTAGTATCCTTTCC
>Ga0209725_1001963_pt1 | contig 11335 bp, 4 predicted proteins | sample I18A1metaG_FD_184145 | JGI IMG/M metagenome (GOLD analysis project Ga0209725, IMG submission 184145) | Lake sediment bacterial and archeal communities from Gulf of Boni, Indonesia to study Microbial Dark Matter (Phase II) - ​I18A1 metaG... | ecosystem: Environmental > Aquatic > Freshwater > Lake... | reverse complement strand
CTACTATTGAGGGAATGTTACGGCTAAAGAACCTAGCAGTTGTATTAGGACCTGGCTTAGGCTTACACAAGGAAACCATAGAAACCGTAAAAGAGATTTTTATTGCAATCGAAAAAAATCGTATTCCACTCCTCATCGACGCTGATGGACTCAAAGCATTTTCCACTTTCAAGCGGAAAGTAGACTTTCCCTTGGTCTTAACTCCCCACGCTGGTGAGTACAAGATTCTAACTGGAGAAGATGTACCAATAAATCTTCAAGAGAAAACAGAGCACGTTCGTCAAACCGCTAGTAAGCTTGGGGCAGTTATCTTTCTCAAGGGACCTATTGACATCGTATCCGACGGAAAACAAGTGAAATTTAACTACTATGCGCATAACCCCGGAATGGCTGTAGGAGGAACCGGAGACACATTATCTGGAATTATTGGAGCATTCCTTGCACAGGGATTTAACCCGTTCCAAGCTGCTGCTGCTGGAGCATTCATTAATGGAGCAGCCGGTGACTTTGTTGTTGCCAAAAAAGGATTCCATATGGTTGCAGCAGACATCATTAATTGGATCCCAAAAGTCATGGAGGATCCTATGTCTCATGTCAAAGTACGAAGATCATGGTGAGCAACCCCCACAGGAAAAATTAGTTAGACTGTATGTCTATCATCTTAAGCAATGTGACCCAAAAAAGTGCACGGCCTTGAAGCTCAGTAGACATGAGTTAGCTAGGATAGTTTACAAGCCACTTCATCTCCCATCAGGGCTTGTATTATTGGATCCGTTTTCCGAACAGGCATTCTCGCCATTAGATCGTGAAATAATTAAAAGCAGAGGCTTGGCAGCAGTTGACTGTAGTTGGGTTTACGCCACCGAAGTTTTTAATTTACGAATACGTAGCAACTCTCGTTGTCTACCATATTTGGTCGCAGCAAACCCAGTAAAATATGGTAAGCCAACGACATTGTCAACAGCAGAGGCTTTAACCGCCGCATTGTATATCGCCGGCTTCCAAAAGCAAGCTGAACGCCTCCTTTCTATATTTAAGTGGGGACCGACATTTTTTGATCTTAACCGCGAACCATTAGAAGAATACAGTAAAGCTACTGACAGCCAAGAAATCATCAGAATTCAAAAACAATTTATGCCTTGAGACGTTGGGTGAAGCTCGTAAGCCCCCTTCTGTTTAAGCGGCATTCGACTTCGCGGCCTACCCGTCGCTCTCCAAGATGTCATTACGACCTACTTGGCCTTGATCTGTGCGGGGGAACCGCGTTTCACCGAAACCGCTAACCTCCTCGGCGGAAACGAAGCTCCATTATTGAAGCTTTTCCTGCCTCATCGCCATCGATCAGCGGGCGTGCCGTTTCTGTGGTTTACCGGATCTCTCGATCCATGCTCTTACGAGCATCGCACTTCTTGGGAGATGAGGGACTTTCCCCAAGTGCTATGTAGCACCCGACAGCCGCCCGGCTTCGCCCAACGCCCATCTATGAAAAAGCAAAACCGTTTAGGTAAAACCTTTCGGAAAATTGGTCTAATCGCCACGCTGAGTCTCTTGATTTCGCCTAGCGTTGGATTTCTTTTTCAGCCCGGCACCTCGGGCGATTGGGAGTGGCGGGCTAAACTGGTCGGTCGAAACCTTCCAGCGTACACCCCCACCCCATCAACGGGGTCTTCTACCCCGGCCCTCGTCCACGGCTTGGGCCCTGTTACCAAGGTCCTGTGCCGCGGAATGGTCGCCTATTTTCGGAAAGGGTTTCGGGCTTAGATGCTTTCAGCCCTTATCCCAGACAGCGCGGCTGCCCGGCAGTGCCCTATCGGACAACCGGTAAACTGGAGGCTACGGCGCCCCGTTCCTCTCGTACTAAGGACACCTTCTCCTCAAGCGACCAGCACCCTCAACAGGTAGAGTCCGACCTGTCTCACGACGGTCTAAACCCAGCTCACGTTCCCCTTTAATGGGCGAGCAGCCCCGCCCTTGGCCGCTGCTGCGCAGCCAGGATGGGAAGAGCCGACGACGAGGTACCAAACCGCGGGGTCGATGGGAGCTCTCACCCGCGACGAGCCTGTTATCCCCGGGGTAACTTTTCTGTCACCTCCGGCCCCCATCAATAGGGGCACGAAGGATCGCTAGGCCCAGCTTTCGCTTCTGAGTCCCTTACTGTGGAGGACTCAGTCAGGCCGGCTTTTGGCCTTGCCCTCGACGGCGGGTTTCTGTCCCGCCTGAGCCGACCTTTGGGCCCCCTCGATATCTTTTCAAGGGGGTGCCGCCCCAGCCGAACTGCCCACCTACCGTTGTTCCGGAGCTTTCGCCCCGGTCAGAGACATAGCCGCGAAAGGTCGGTGTTACATTGTCGCCTCCCCCACTCTCCGAAGAGAATGGGATCGATGGCTCCCGACTACACTCTGCAACCACAGCCATGCCCCAGCGACAGGCTGCAGTAAAGCTCCACGGGGTCTTCTCTCCCCGCTGAGGGTTCCCGGACTGTTCGCCGGGTTCTGTGGGTTCACCGGGTTCCAGGCGGGGACAGCGGGGTCCTCGTTGATCCATTCATGCACGTCGGAACTTACCCGACAAGGCATTTGGCTACCTTAAGAGAGTCAGAGTTACTCCCGGCGTTAAGCGGCCCTTAGCCCAGTTGAACCCGGGTTTTAGGTACCGCCACTGGCCAGGATTCAGAAACCGTACACACCCTTTCGGGCTTGCGGTTTCCTATGTTTTTATTAAACAGTCGGGACCCCCTTGTTATTGCAACCTACAGTTCCAGCCGAAGCCAAAACCGTAGGCACCCCTTATCCCGAAGTTACGGGGCTAATTTGCCGAGTTCCCTCGCCTAGAGTATCCCCGACACACCTGAGGCTTCTCGCCTAGGGGCACCTGTGTCGGTTCTAGGTACGGTCACAGAGGATCCTTCCCCACACCTTTTTCACGGGCTCCAAGAATTGGCTGAACCACCCTAAACGGGTGGCTATTCCCGCTTTAACCTAGTTCTCGCCATTACGGCACTCCCTAGGTTTATACGGTTAAACAAGGCGACGGCCTTGCTCAGCCTATCATGAAGCGTCAGGTGTTAGGCTTGCGTTGCCGCGCGTACCTCTGTGGTGCCGGAATCTTAACCGGTTTCCCTTTCGGCCAAGTCGGTTAGGCTTGACCTTAGGACCGACTTACCCCCGGCTGACGACGCATTGCCGGGGAACCCTGGCCCCTGCGGCGGTCGGGATTCTCACCCGACTATGCTGTTACTACCACCGGGATCTACAATCCCGATCGGTCAACTGGATCTTACGACCCAACTTCTACCCAATCGGGACGCCCCCCTACCGGATTACGGCCGAAGCCGCACCCCGGGGTCTCGGTGGCTGGCTTAGCCCCGTCCATTTTTGGGGCCCCCAGCCTCGGCGGGTCAGCTGTTACGCACTGCTTAGAGGATGGCTGCTTCTGAGCCCACCTCCCCGCTGTCTGTGGCTGAGGACACCCTTTCAGATTGACACTTAGCCAGCACTTAGGGACCTTAACCCCGGTCTGGGTTGTTCCCCTCTCGGCCGTGGGGCTTACCCCCACGAACCCGTCTCCGTCCATCGACAGCATTGGTAAGTTCGGAGTTTGAGAGAAGAGTGGACCCTTTCGGATCCTTGCTCCCCGATCAGTGCTCTACCCTACCAACGACCTCCGGACGGGCTGGGCTGCGACCCACTTCGGAGGGAACTAGCTATCACCGGGCTAGATTGGTCTTTGGCCCCTAGCCCCAGGTCAGAGGATCGAATTGCACGTCAGAACCCCTTCGGGCCTCCACCAGACTTTCGTCCGGCTTCGCCCTGCCCAGGGCTAGATCGCCCGGTTTCTAGTATCACAGCCGTGACTCCAGGCCCTTTCAGACCCCGCCCCTCATCGACACCGGCTATAAGCTTGGACCTCTACCCATTTGAGGCAAAGCCTCAGATAGGCAGGTGCCCTCGCCTAGCCTGTATGTCAACTGCGGGCTGGTCGGTTTCCCTGCGCATTCAGGGTTTCAACCCTTTAAGCTTGCCACAACCGTGAACTCCCCGGCCAGTGTTTCTAAACTGATTGCGTAACCCTAGTCCCCCTCCCTCGTACTCCCGCGTCGCCGCGGTTTCCTTCGGAAGGGATCTACCCTTTCGGGCCACGCACGTCTATAACCGTCTGGTTTCAGGCTCTTTTCACACCCCTCCCGGGGTGCTTTTCAGCTTTCCGTCACCGTACTAGTGCGCTATCGGTCTCGGGACGTATTTAGCCTTGGAAGTTGATGCCTCCCGGTTTCCCGCGCCAAAATCGAGGTGCGGTACTCAGGAGCCCAGTCCAACTCTTGCCGGTTTACGCTTACGGGACTTTCACCCTCTAAGATAGGCCGTTCCAGGCCACTTCAGCTTAACCAGCGAGGAGGCGACTGGGTCCTATAACCCTACATTCCCCATGAGTTTCCTCATGGGGTTCGGTTTGGACTAGTCCCCTTTCGCTCGCCGCTACTTAGGGAATCCCAATTGGTTTCTTTTCCTCCCCTTACTAAGATGTTTCCGTTCAGGGGGTTTCCGCTCCTCACGGAGCGCGGTGAACCCCGAAGGGTCCACTGCAGGAAGTCCCATTAGGGCATCCCCGGTTCGAAGGCTGCATGCGCCTACCCGGGGCTTATCGCAGCTTGCCGCGCCCTTCTTCGGCGCCCGAGCCGAGCCATTCCCCAGACGGCGTGGCGTGTCGGGCTTACTTGGAAACCCAACACTAGTTGGCGTCAAGATGACCTTTGCGTGGCGATCATCGTGAGCTAGAAAAGCCCACTTCGCCCTTCACCGATTGAACTTATAGTTCTCAGGTTGCATCGTTTAAGGCTCATCAGCTACTTTCGCCCTCCAGCCGACATGCCATCTAAAGGAGGTGATCCGGCCGCAGGTTCCCCTACGGCCACCTTGTTACGACTTCTCCCTCCTCGCCGAGCTTAGATTCGACACAGCCAACGTGACTGCGTCTCACCCAAACCTGACTCGGGTGGAGCGACGGGCGGTGTGTGCAAGGAGCAGGGACGTATTCACCGCGCGATGATGACACGCGGTTACTAGGGATTCCATGTTCACGAGGGCGGGTTGCAGCCCTCGATTCCAACTAAGGCAGGGTTTAGGGATTACCTTCCCCTTTCGGGGTTGGAGCCCTCTGTCCCTGCCATTGCAGCCCGCGTGTGGCCCGGGAGATTCGGGGCATGCTGACCTGCCGTGGCCCCCTCCCTCCTCCGCCTTATCGGCGGCAGTCCCCCTAGTCTTGCCCGGCATCCCGATGGGATCCGCTGGCAACTAGGGGTAGGGGTCTCGTTCGTTGCCTGACTTGACAGGACACCTCACGGCACGAACTGGCGACGGCCATGCACCTCCTCTCAGCTTGTCCAGCAAGACCGTTAATCTGGCCTTCATCCTGCTGTCGCCCCCGGTGAGGTTCCCGGCGTTGACTCCAATTAAACCGCAGGCTTCACCCCTTGTGGTGCTCCCCCGCCAATTCCTTTAAGTTTCAGCCTTGCGGCCGTACTTCCCAGGCGGCGGGCTTAATAGCTTCCCTGCGGCACTGGGACGGCACGTAGCCGTTCCAACACCTAGCCCGCATCGTTTACGGCTGGGACTACCCGGGTATCTAATCCGGTTCGCTCCCCCAGCTTTCGTCCCTCACCGTCGGGCGCGTTCTGGCCGGCCGCCTTCGCCACTGGTGGTCCTCCCGGGATTATAGGATTTCACCCCTACCCCGGGACTACCGCCGGCCTCTCCCGCCCCCTAGCTTGATAGTATCTCCCGCAGTCCAACGATTAAATCATCAGATTTAACGGAAGACTTGCCAAGCCGGCTACGAACGCTTTAGGCCCAGTAATCATCCCCACCACTCGGGGAGCTGGTATTACCGCGGCGGCTGACACCAGACTTGCCCTCCCCTTATTCCCCCAGTTCCTTACACTGGGAAAAAGTCGTCCTCAGCGGACGACACTCGGGATGACCCCGTCACGCTTTCGCGCATTGCGGAGGTTTCGCGCCTGCTGCGCCCCGTAGGGCCTGGGGCCTTGTCTCAGTCCCCATCTCCGGGCTCCCCCTCTCAGGGCCCGTACCGGTTATAGGCTTGGTGGGCCATTACCCCACCAACAACCTGATCGGACGCGGTCCCATCCTTGGGCGACGCCAAGAAGCATGATCCCGGTGCCTTTTCAGCGAGAGACCATTCCAGGCCCTCTCACCAATCGGGGATTAGCCCCAGTTTCCCGGGGTTGTCCCCGTCCCAAGGGTAGGTTAGCCACGTGTTACGGAGCCGTGTGCCGCGCTCCCATCATGGCTTGGGAGCACTCGACTCGCATGGCTTAGTCTCATCCCGATAGCAGTGGGGTCCGGCAGGATCAACCGGAGTTGTTACGTAGAAGTAGGACCGCTGCCGGCTGGAATTTGGCGGTTAATGAGCTGTGAGCCCTTCTCGGACCTGAACGTTCCAAGCCCGAAACATAGGCAGCTAGGTTTGTTCGGGTCCTCATTATTTCCCCGCAACTGGAGGTCGACTCAATCATCCATTAGGCGGAAAGCCTTCAACGTCAGAGTCGACGCCGCCACCATTTAGATGCGGAGTTATTTAGGATAGCTAAGCACTATCCACCATGGAGCATTAGTGCGTTTTCTTATAAGAGTTTCTCTTAGTTTGAATCGGTGAAAAACGGTTAGAAAACCATGGAAAACCTTGTTTTACGGTCTCTAGATACTGGTAATTTACGTGCATTAAAGAAACCGTGCAAAAAATGTATTAATATGTAAGCTTGGTTTGCTTTAATTCCGCTAACCTTTCCATGCAGTAGTAAAAAGATGAGACAAGCTTAACGCAATGGTTGAATTAAGGTAGATGATTAAATTACTAAGCAATCGAAGATACCTCAGACGAACAAAATGCAGAACCACTTCATAGATAATATGGTGGGCCGGGAGGGATTTGAACCCTTGACCTTTCGGTTCCTGCGGCACGGCTTATCAGCCGAACGCTCTAACCATGTTTCCCAGCACCGGAGTTAACCGAGTTACTTCTGAGCTACCGGCCCGGCTCAATTCTTGAGAATTATGATAGCCTATCTTAAGGCTTTCTTTTAATAGGATGAAAGTGGGGCAGTAATTTATTTGTGGTAACTTTTTCTCTGAGATTTCAAGAGGTTCTAGAACTTATTCCTTTACAAAATATTTAAATTAACAACTATTTCTTTCGATGATGGGCCGGTAGCTCAGCTTGGTATGAATAGCGCTCTCTTCCTAATAGCGAAGAGACACTAGTATTGGCGTCCGGTTCGCAAGAAATAATATACTTCCGAAAAACCGGAAGGTCGCGGGTCCGAATCCCGCCCGGTCCACCATATGTTTCTATTTTATTTCTTATTATTTTCATGCGTAAGAACAGCTTGCTTGCACACGCGTATTTAGAAACTCAGATTAGATTGATTTCTATTTCAGTTTTAATTAAGTGATTTTAATTGGACGCGGAATTAATTTTCCTCGGAACCGGTGGAGGCCGATTCGTAACTATTACCCAGAAACGCTGGACTGGAGGCATTCGAATTGTTGCTGGAAACCTTCATATGCATCTTGATCCTGGTCCTGGCGCGTTAGTTCATTCTATTGGAGCCGGGCTGAATCCCCAAAGATTAGGAGCGGTTTTAGTATCCCATTGTCATCCAGACCATTATAATGACGTTGAAGTAATGGTTGAAGCGATGACTGGAGGGATGCTAAAAAAGCGGGGGGTTCTTGTAGGCACGCATAGCGTCCTTGTTGGAAACGAGGTTTGCGGACCTGCTATCTCAAGCTATCATAAACGTATGCCACGAGAAGTGATTGAAATACATCCTGAACAAAAATTTAGGATTGAAGATGTTGATGTTTCGGCGGTTATGGCTAAGCACACCGACCCTGACGCAGTTGGATTTAGATTTGCTTTACCAGAGGTTGGCGATGTAGGTTATACTTCGGATACCGAATTATTTGAGGGCGTTAGTAAACTGTATCAAGGAGCCCGGGCTCTGATTCTTTGCACAATGAGGCCACGTGGGATGCCGTGGAAGGGACATATGTCAACAGAAGATGCAGTTAAAATCGTAAACGAAGCCAGACCTGAAATTGCAATTTTAACTCACTTCGGCGCGAGAATGATTTTCGCTGGCCCTCGTGTTGAGGCAAAATTCGTTGAACAGGAGACTGGAGTTCCAGTAATAGCAGCTATGGATGGAATGCGAGTTCGAATTGGGGAAAAAATTCACTTTCTTACCGCTAAAGGCGAACAAAAAGGACTTGCTGAGTTTCTTCGCTAAAACATAGGGTTTAAAATTTGAGTAGAAATGATGAGGACATGAGTAATGAAGATTAAGAGGTGCCTTCCCGCCAAGTACGTTTACCTTCGCTCACACATCATTATGTCACTTGGCGAAAAGTTTTTCATTCTACGTCAAATCGTTTTAAACAAACTAAGAGGTGCAAATACTCGTGATTAAATCGCTTCCAAAGACATACGACTTCCACACAATCGAACAAAAATGGCAGAAAAAATGGGAAGAAGAAGACGTATACAGATTCGACTGGAAGAATGAAACTAAGCCAACCTATTCCATAGATACACCGCCACCATATCCATCTGGCGAATTTCATATGGGAAATGCTTTGAACTGGTGTTACTTCGACTTTGTAGCTCGTTACAAGCGGATGCGGGGGTATAACGTTCATTTCCCTCAAGGGTGGGATTGCCACGGCTTGCCAACTGAAGTACGCGCTGAGAAAGCATTTAACATCAAAAAAAGCGATTTGCCGCCGGAGAAATTTATAGAACTCTGCATTAGGCTTACCACCGAGTATATCGAAAAAATGAAGAACGCGATGAAGAAAGTCGGGTATTCTATTGATTGGCACCTTGAATATCGGACAATGAATCCCGACTATTATCGAAGAACACAACTCTCATTTGTCCTCTTGTATAGAAAAGGACACCTATATCGAACTGAGCATCCAGTCAATTGGTGTCCTAGATGCGAGACCGCTATAGCTGAAGCGGAGGTTGAATACGCCGAAAAAAAAGGCGAGTTAGTTTACTTAAAATTCGCAACGGAAGCTGGAGATCTGTTAATTGCAACAACCCGCCCAGAACTCATCCCCGCGTGCGTCAGTGTTGCAGTTCACCCTGATGATCAAAGATACATAAAATACGTTGGAAAAATGGCAGAGGTCCCTCTTTTCGGCCGGAAAGTCCCAGTCCTCGCGGATGAAAACATTGACCCAAAATTTGGTTCTGGAGCAGTAATGATTTGCACTTTCGGTGATAAGACTGATGTCCATTGGCAGAAACGGTATAACTTGCCAGTGATTAAGGCGATAGCTGAGAATGGTGTTATGACTAGTGCTGCAGGAAAATATAACGGTCTGACAATAGAGGAAAGCAAGAAAACCATAATCGCTGACCTTGAGAAAACTGGTTTGATCGAGAAAAGGGAGCCACTTTCTCAAAGGGTTGGGACTTGTTGGCGATGTCACACCCCGGTTGAAATTATTTCAAAACTTCAGTGGTTCATGAATACTCGTGCTTTAGCCGATGAAGTGGTGGCTTGGACTGAACGAATTAGTTGGATACCAGAATTCGCAAAGTATCGTATGCTTGATTGGACGCGATCTCTAGATTGGGATTGGGTGATTTCACGTCAAAGGATTTTTGCCACTCCGATTCCGGTTTGGTACTGTAAACAATGTGGAAATATAGTAGCGGCCGAAGAAGAGTGGCTTCCAGTTGACCCGAGAACGACCTCTCCGAACGCTCTTAAGTGCCAGCAATGCGGCTCTAAGGATTTCATCGGAGAAAGCGATGTTATGGATACTTGGATGGATTCCTCAATCACTTGTGCAGTTCACGCAGGATGGCCTGATAACCTTGAAACTTTCCGTCGCTTATTCCCAGCTGACCTGCAACCTAATGGAACTGACATCATTCGCACTTGGGATTATTATCTAATGAATAGGCATTTGGCTCTTTTTGGGCAGGCCCCATACAAGGTTGTTCTAATCAATGGCATGGTTCGAGGCACAGATGGGAGAATGATGCACAAGTCTTATGGAAACTACGTTGAAGCACAAGAAGTCATCAGCAAATACGGTGCTGATGCTCTCCGTCAGTGGGCTGCTGGAGGCGGAGCAACTGGCTCAGACATTCCATTTAGATGGGAAGACGTTGAATATGGATGGAAGTTCATCATCAAACTATGGAATGCCGCAAGATTCGCTAGCCTCCAGTTAAAAGATTATAACCCGAAAGCAGGAAAAGTGGAACTTACTCTCTTAGATAAATGGCTTATCAGTAAGCTTGAAGAAACAACTAGAAACGCTATAGAGGCACTTGAAAACTTTCAATTTAATCTCGCAATAGAGGCTATACGAACATTCACTTGGCACATCCTCTGCGACCAATATATGGAAACAGTTAAACACCGATTATATCGCCCAGAACAGTATGGTGAAAAAAATCGACTAGCCGTTCAATACACATTATACAATACTATTTACAGGATACTTCAACTCCTAGCGCCGATATGCCCACATATCACTGAGGAACTCTATCAATCAATTTACGCTAAAGAAAAAGGCTATACGAGCATTCATTTGTCACCCTGGCCGACAGTAAATGAGGCGCTCATTAACAAGAAAGCTGATGAGCAGGGAAACCTTGCGATTACGATTATCGAAGAGATTCGGCGAGCGAAAGCCAAAAATAAACTACCATTGAACGCTCCAATTAAACGATTGATAATCTTCGCTGGCGAAAGTGAAGCCGCTGAAGCCTTAAGAAAAACAGCAACGGATATCGCAGGCACATGTAAAGTCGAAAAGTTGAACATAAGCACGAAGAAAGAAGAAGCGGGATTCCCAGTTGAAGGCTACCCCACAATTCGATTCCTTATTGAAATCTAATCTGACTCCGCTTTATATCTTAGAATTGCAGCGATCCCGCCAAAACTCTTTAGCAGCATTTGACCTTCCTCGGTTTCAGCTGAAATTATCTCAAGGTTAGCCCCGGTCTGCTCGGCAATTTCCGCTAGTTCGTCAATTAGATCCTTGACATCTTCGATCATAAGACATGAGGTTGAACACTTCGGGCATGGTTTGCCAGTAAGTTCTTGTTCAAGTTTCATTAGGTCGACATGCCTCATCGTTTTTTGTTCGATGTACCCGCAGTTCGTGCATCTAATAGTTACGCGAATCACATCAAGTTCTTCAGATAGAAGAAGAATTTTTACTAGACCTTTGTGGAGGGCTTGCCGGATTTCGGCTTCTCCATAAGTTGCGAGACCAGTATCATGACC
>Ga0209725_1001961_pt1 | contig 11338 bp, 8 predicted proteins | sample I18A1metaG_FD_184145 | JGI IMG/M metagenome (GOLD analysis project Ga0209725, IMG submission 184145) | Lake sediment bacterial and archeal communities from Gulf of Boni, Indonesia to study Microbial Dark Matter (Phase II) - ​I18A1 metaG... | ecosystem: Environmental > Aquatic > Freshwater > Lake... | reverse complement strand
TTGCTTGAAGTAGTCGATCGCAGGCCCGCCTTCGAGCATTCCGGATGTGGCCATGATTATTGCCGGTTGCCCGGCGACTATTTGTTCTCGGTCGCCTGGATGATTGACGACTGTGAAATAGTCTGACTGAAACGGGTTAATGTCTTTGTGGAGCATCTGGTCGCGTAGCTCTCTCACAAGATATTCCGGGAAGGCCGTGTGAATCGCCGTGGCCTCGGAGATCATGCCTTCAACATAGATCGGCATCTCCTTGATGACTCCGCTCTTCATGTAGCTGTCGAGGACTAGCATGATCTCTTGGGCTCGGCCCACAGCTGGAACAGGAATCAGGATCTTCCCCCCCTTCTCGGCTGTCTCGTTCACAATGCTTGCAAGTCGGCCCTCCACATTCGTCCTTTCAGGCATGACATCCTCTTGTCCACCATAGGTACTCTCGATCACGAGCGTCTCTGCTCGTGGGAAGACACATGATGCAGGCTCAAGCAGCATCGTCCGGCCAAACTTGAAGTCCCCTGTGTTGTGAAGGAACAGGAAACCGAACCCGCCGAGGAAGTTCTGGTACCCATCCACGGACAGATCGTAAACGTATGGATTCGTCGGCTTGACTTTTCGGATGCTTTTGATCTCTTCATAGACAAAGGGAGCGTGGGCAATCAGAGCATCGCTTCCTTGGCCGAATTGAAGCAAACTTTCCAAGCGGCCCTTTCCGATGGTCTTGGCATACCTGTACGCCGTCTTGAGAATCCGTGCCTGGAGGGCCGGGGTGAGAGCAGCTATGGGGGTGCGATCCCAAGTGGCGCTTTTTGCACGTTTCGGATTGACCGCAACTAGTGCACGAGACCACGTGTCAATCCTGACCCTCTCAAGAAAGCGTTCTAGGAATGATACGCCGTAGATTGTGATCGAATGCATATGGTTCGTTCGGTTGTATTCGAAGGTTACTGGGATGCCGATTCGGAGAAGGAGGAATGCGATGTCCTGTAGAAGCAGTTCACTCTTAGAATTTGCACTGATGGAGCATCCTCGGTTACGTATGCGGAGATACCCATCGCCGACAAAGTACCCGTTCAGAAACTCGCACACGATAGGTTCTGCTGCACCGAGGACCACTGGAGGGACTCGTTTAGTATATGCTGTGCCCAAACCACCGAGGAGGGAAATGAGCTTCTTCAGGCTGCGCGAGTGGAACCGAATCTCTCGATCGTCTTGGAAGCACTTGCAGTCAAAAAGGGGCTGAATCGTTCTCAGACAATCTGCTTTGACATCTTTCGACTCATTCGTTATTACGACAGTGTTTCCTTGAGTGCTACCCTCAGATGCGAAGTAGCCCAAGAAGCGAGCAAAGTCTGACGTTATTTCGAAGCGCCGTGGAAGCGTCGCTTTAAGTCTCGGAGAATCTTGGATGCCGAGCTCTTTGAAGACCGAGCGCACTCGCGAATGCTTCGCGTGATGCTTCTTGGCTATCTCAGTTCGGTATGCGCCGCGCTCGTAGTGATCACGCACCCAGCGCATTATCTCTTGTTCCTTGTCTGGGAACTTCCGCCTAACGGTCTCGCGGTGATGCTTGAGTAGACGTAGGAGGTCAGCCCGATCGTTGACGAACACTCGGAATTCGCGCTCGTCGAGCTTTACGAAGGATTGGCTGAAATCTAGCTTGGGCAGGGACGCTCCGCCTACAAGGTAGTCACCCCTTGTCAGTTCGCGCACTTTCGCCGGAACGATCTGTCCGTTCTCCACCTTGAATAGGCTGTGGGATCCCGTTACGCGCACTCTTCTACCGGCGGATGTCCTTATCTCGAAGAGATCTTCTGAGACCGGATGCCGTAGGAAGCTCGTGACTGGAACGGCCCTTACTTCCAGGCTCACTGGGTCAAACGCAAAGGTCTTCCAGCCGTCGAGATTCGGAGCCCTCTCAACGAATCCCGCTGAAACCGCATGGTCTGACATCAGGCCGTCGACTAGTTCTCCTATTCTTGTAATACGAACCTGACCGTTTGGATCGATGACTGTAACAGGCGTGGACCAGTCTGCTGAGTAGACAATGTTGTGGTAGCCGTCGCCAATATGCAAGTGAATGATTGACGAACCAAGTATGTGCCCGGCATTGTGGAGTGTCAGCTTGATGTCGGGCGCAACATCTGTAACGACACCATACTTCAGCGGAATCGTGTGCATCACGGTGTCGCGGACGTCCTTCTGGTCGTACGGGGCGTATGCCCCCTCCCTACTATACACGTCAAGGTAGTCCAGCTGCAGCAGCGTCATGAGAATACCCGTCGGCTCCGAGCAGTAGACCGGCCCGTCGTAGCCGTACTTGTAGAGGAACGGTACGAAGCCGCAGTGGTCAAGGTGACTGTGTGAGATTATCACGGCGTCGAGTTTGTCGATGTCGAACTCCCCTGCGCCGATTTTCGGAAAGGCGAGCGCGGGGTCGTTTGAGCCGGGGTTTATTCCCATGTCCAAAAGGACCGTGCTCTCACCCGTCTGGACGAGTAGGGCGGATCTGCCTACCTCATGAAATGCCCCTAGGGGCGTGACGAAGACACCCCCGCCAGCCCCGATCGTGGGCCTAAAGATACGCTCTCCCACATCCCTGAGTATCCGGTTTCTCGCTTCGCTCTCGGAATGGAGAATGTGCCTGGTGCTGGTGATTATCTTGGAGGGCATCGGCGGCGCCCTCAGAACTCTCGGTCGCCAGCTAGTGGTCTTGATCACTTCCTGTAGCGTGGAGCCGTCTTTCCCGATGGCGAGCCCAGGTTTCTTTGCCTCGATAGTTACCTCTCCGAGTGAGGGATCAAAGTTGATGTTAGTGATCTCCGCCTCTTGGGGAATCGCGGTTTTGATCAGCTTCTCCGCTTCAGCCTCGCTCAGTCTGATGGACGGGTCTGAGCGTATGACCACGCGTTTATGGAGCATGTTGACGATGTCCGTTACGACATAGCTCTGTTCCAGAAGGAGGACAACATTCTTCACGTAGATTGCAAGTCGCGGGCCCTCGAATTCTATCCTCGTGATCTCGGCCTCTTTCGGCATCGTGGAGAGGATGGTCTCACGTATCCTTACGTGGGAATCATCGATGGGTCTAGCCATTGGGGACACCTTGAATGATAGGAAAGGACTCTGATCGTGCCTAGCTTACGTCCGATAGGATTCTCTTCTTCTCGTCCTCACCCAATTCCTCGTATCCTCTGCTAGTAACCAAGGCGACATCGAAGCTGTCTCCGCTCGCTGAATCCCTCTTCATAGCGGAGTTCACAGCCTTTACAACAATCGGAACCGCTTCTTTCACGCTCATTCCGTCTTTGAATTCCGTCTCGAGCACCCCATACGCTACGGGAGAGCCCGACCCCGTTGAGACGCATTTCTCTTCCATGATGCTGCCCAGCGGATCAAGTGCGAATATGTGAGGTCCCGAACTATCCAATCCTCCCAGCAAGGCCTGGATTATCAGGGGGATGTACCTGTTAGCGAAAAGAAGATTTGATGTTAGGCTGGCCGCCGCGCTCACAGGCATGATGATGCCTTTCTCATACTTGTAGAGCTTCGAATTCGCCCTTACGATTTCGACCACATTCTGCGCGTCGGCGACGCCGCCTGCTATGGTCATCGCGAGGTGATCGTCAATCTGATAGACCTTCTTCGCACGCTTATGGGCAATGAAGTAACCCATCGTCGCGCGCGTATCAGTGCCTAGGACTATGCCATCGCGACAGACCACGCCGATCGTGGTTGTCCCCTTCAATACATATTTCGGCGTCTTATCCATAGGTGGGTTGTACGTTTTGCTCACCTGCTCTCGGAGCGTTCCCGGGAGTACTTGAGAACCGCGCTTGAAAGAAAGCGCCAGCGTATCAGCGGCTGGAACACTTAAAAATGTTTCCGGAGCCGCCCGTAAGGGCCTATTACGTCTTATTCTTTTCGGATGCTTCGGCAGTCTCTGCCTTCTCCTCCTCGGTCTTGATAGGCGCAGGTTTCTTGAAAGTCTCAAGGAATGAAATCTTCGAGAAGTCCGGAAAGAACTTCTCGATGTCGGTTGAGATCGCTTTCTTGGCCAGCTGAAGATCCTCGAGGAAGAACGCCTCCTCCGGCACCTCTATCGTAACCTCTTTCGGACTCTCTTGGAGTCCGAACTTGGCCTGGTCGACGCCGGGCAAACGCTTGTGTATGAGGCTTCGGATCTTGTCCTCGGTTTTCTCGACTAGATTCTGTATTGAGACTTCGTAGACAAGCGTTCGTCCTGCAAGAGGGTGATTATAGTCCATCTGAACCCTGCCGGCGCCGACCGCACGAACTTGCCCCAACTTTCCGTCAAGGTTGAGTTGGATGCCAGGCACCGGTGTGATTCCTTCGTTTCTGAATCTTCTCAGCGGAACGAGTTTAACCTTGGATGGGTCTCTTGCTCCGTATCCCTTGTCTGGGGGGATCTCAATTGTGGAGGACTGGCCGGCTTCGAGCGCTAGGAGTCCCTCATCGAGCCCCTTCGGGACCCATCCTTCACCTACCACAAGGAAGAAGGGCTCATATCGGTGTGGTTCAGCGCCCTCACCGTGTTCGTGGTGTATACCTTTCTCTTTTGCGACCGACTCTATAGTCGTGTCCACTACGTCGCCGCTCTCTTTCACCTTCAACGTGTAGTTGAGCAGGACAAAGTCCCCGTTCTTGATCGGCATCGAGTCTACCCCAGCGACTGCAAGATTCGACGGCTCTGATTTAACTCTTTGAAGTCAACTTTCCTTCGCGAAAACGTCCCGGGCTGATCTGGCTCCAGCTCCGCATTCGAACTTGTACCCCAAATCCATAAGCGTAGACTCGATTCCGCTAATGGTTGTGAGTATTTCGAATCGGGAAACTATCCCCATCACCCCGATTCTCAACATGGTGCCTTTCAGCTTGCCCATTCCGCCAGCAATCACGACGTGATAATGCTCTCTGAGCAGTTCTCTGAACCTTTTGTCGTCGATGTTGGGCATGTACTTGGCGGCCACGACCGTTTGTGACCTAAACTCAGGCCTGGGAAAGATTTCGAACCCAAGCGCTTCAAGACCCTGGTACAGGGCTCTCGCACAAACATTGTGACGACTATAGCGGGTTTGTAATCCCTCTTCCTTGACCATCAGTAGAGCCTCGTCGAGCGCGTAAAAGAGCGTCAGTGCGGGAGTGTACGGTGTTTCGTAGTTCTTGAGAAATTCCCGGTACTCAAGAAGGTCGAAATAGTAGGACCTTCGTGCCGTCTCTATGGTCTTCCAGGCTCGCTCGCTGACTGATAAGAGCACCAGGCCGGGCGGCGTCATCAGGCACTTCTGGCTTCCAGCCACGCAGATGTCCACGCCCCATTCATCAACCGGCAGCGCCTCTCCGCCAAGAATGGAAATAGCGTCCACAACGAATAGGGCTCCGTGGTCGTGGCAGATCTTTCCGATCTCTTTCAGGCTCCTGGTGGTCGTACCGGTCGAGGTTTCGTTGTAGACAACCGCGAAAGCTCTGATATCTTTCTCTCTGTTGAACAGGTCTTCGACCTGTGACGGAGTTATCGCGCTTCCCCACTCGACAGGAATTTCGATGCCTTTTCCGCCAAGAACAGTAACAGCCTTTGCCAGTCTCCCGCTGAAGACTCCGTTGACAGGGACAGCTACCTTATCCCCGGTGGAGAGAATGTTTCTGATCGCGCATTCTATTCCTCCGGTTCCTGAGGCGGTAAGGATGAATACGTCTCCCTTCGTCTCAAAGGCGAACCTCAGGTTATCCAATACTCTTGCGTACAGCTCACGAAACTCCGGACCTCTATGGTTAATGATAGGCTTCGCCATTGCCCGCATTACACGCGAGGGCACATTGGTCGGCCCCGGCAGCATGATAAGTTGTGAATTCTCCAATCCTTCGCCCCGCTCAACACTTGGTGGTGTACATTCCGAGAAATGAGATACCTCAAAACTCTTTCCGCATGGTATCGAGTTGCCTCGTGTTTTGCGATTGTTCCGAGCTCATGTGCAAGATCGATCATTCTAGGGCTGAAGAGCGCGCAGTCCTCTAGACTACTTGCATGTCCGATGGTTGCATGACGGACTGATCCAATTTCTCGCTGGTCTGCTAGAAACATTTTCTAGCTTGAAGGGCCACCTCAACACATATGGCGATTGTCACGCTGCTTTCGGATTTCGGAAGGCGGGACCAATATGTGGGCGAGATGAAGGGAACAATACTCACCCTATGCCCATCTGCAGTTTTAGTCGACATCAGCCATGAAATCGAGAAGTTCAACATACGAACGGGCGCGTTCGTACTTGCCGCCGCTTCTGACTGCTTTCCAGCCGGCACGATTCATGTCGCAGTTGTGGACCCAGGAGTTGGCGGGGAAAGGCGGGATCTCTTGATAGAAAGCCGGAGGGCCGTGTTCATTGGGCCCGACAACGGAATACTTCTCCCTGCAGCATCGAGAGATGGAATCAGACAAGTCTACTCCATTGAGAACTCGAACTTCATGAGGAGCCTGGTTTCGCCGACCTTCCACGGAAGAGACATCTTCGCGTATACCGCGGGCAAGATTGCGTGCGGTGCCGAGTTAAGTCAGGTTGGACCGAGGGTCTCCGATCCGGTCTCAGCTCCCTTCGGCGAAGCGGTGGTTTCTCCGGGAAGCATCGAGTCCGAGGTCTTGGAACCGGACTCGTTCGGGAATATAGTGACGACTGTCAGGGAGAAGGATCTGACGGCCTCTGGGATTGAAGTAGGAGGCAGAATCAGAATGCGCACGAGGGGCCGAATGTACGTTCTGAATGTTGTGAGGACCTACTCGGATTCGCCCAAGGACAGAGCTGTTCTCGTAGCCGGAAGCCACGGGTTTCTCGAAGTTGCAATAAACAAAGGAAACGCAGCCAAGAAATTTCGTTTGAGTTCTGGCGACAAGCTCACTTTTATGAGCGGCCGGGGTTGTCGCTCATAGCCAGTGCCCTGATCCTTTCAATTCCGCCAAGACTGACAAGGAGTCCAGCAACACTCTTCGGAACGAGGGATTCCCAGTTCTTACCCCTGAGTATCCTATCTCGGATCTCTGTCGCTGAGTAGTTCGCCCGGTCGAAGAACGGGATAGGTTCTACTCTGTATCCCCGCTCCTCGAAGAGACGTGATGTGAGCGGCTCATTCGTGAACACGATATCGAACTTGGGAACCTGAGAGATGATGAACGGAGCCCACGTCGCGTGGATGTGTACGTCTCGGATGGGGATGATCATGTACCTGGCGGGGTCAACGCTTGCCTCCTTCAACGATGCGCGTATCATCTCAATACGTTCTCCCGCCGTGAAGGGATTCTTGTCGGAGTGGCTATACTCGGCGCTTCCAACTATGATGATCAGCTCTTCTACCTGGTCAAGTGATGTCTTGATCGCGCCCAGATGCCCAAGATGGAACGGCTGGAATCTTCCAACAAAGAGGCCGCGTTTCAGCTTGTTCGCCAATTCACTTCACCTCAGGACAGGTCCCCAGACACATCTCGGCAGGATTCTCTCACCCTCAAATTCCACACCCTCTCGGATGAGTAGCCCTCGCTTGACTCGACTTCCGCCACCCTTTTTGGCTCCCGGAACCCCGTAGTTGCCAACCCGAAGCGTTGACGGAACTACCCGATGACACGGCACTATCAGAGGCAGAGGGTTTCTAGCCATGGCGTTACCAACGGCTCTTGAGAGCCTCCTCGACCCCGCGAGTTGGGCGAGTCTTCCGTACGTGGTAACCTTTCCTTTCGGAATCCTCATCGTCGCCTTGTATACACGTCTCAGGAAGTCTGAGGGCGTCAGAAAAAGAACCCTAGGCAACTTACCATAGTTCCTTCCGGAATAGATTCGGTGTAGAACATTTACGACTTGAGATTTTCTTGGCGAAGATGCAAGCCCGCTTCCAAAAGTCCTTGCGACGGAATTGATCACGGAGACTTCAGCCGCTCTCTTATGTTTCGAGAAACTGCAGGCCACTAGCCTCCCCTTCTTATCTGTCACGGCAGCGTACCAGACGTCATCATGTTTTGCCGTGCTCAGAATCAATCTTCAGGACTCCAGAAGTGGTCGGTGATGCTCGCAAGGGTAAATAAAGTAGAGGCATCAGGTTCGCGGATCATTTGAAGTCAACAACTTTGACGGGGAAAAGAGAGTGATCGAAATAGACGGTAGCTTCGGGGAGGGAGGAGGTCAAGTCCTGAGAACCGCTGTAGCTCTCTCCGCGCTCCTTGGTAGAGAGATTCATGTCAAGAACATCAGAGCCAAACGGCCAAATCCAGGCCTCCGCGCCCAACACATGACCGCCGTCAAAGCGGTCGCGGCACTTTCCGACGCGGAAACGAGCGGTCTCCAGATCGGGTCAACCGAGCTTTTCTTTGCGCCTAGAAAGACGATGTCCGGATCGTTCAGGTTCGATGTTGGGACCGCGGGAAGCATCTCACTGGTACTTCAGGCACTGATGCCAGCCGCGGCGTTCTCGTCCGGCGAAACAGAGTTTGAGATAACTGGTGGCACGGATGTGAGATGGAGTCCAACAATCGACTATGTTCAGTTCGTAATTCTCCCCATGCTGGCGAAGCTCGGTTACACTGCTGAGTTGAAACTGATCAGGCGAGGTCACTACCCTAAAGGCGGAGGAAGAGTCAGCGTGAAAGTCCAGCCGTGCAAGGGATTGAGATCTCTGGTACTGAATCAGCGATCTGACATCAAAATGGTACACGGAGTCAGCCACTGCGTAAAACTACCCAGCCATGTTGCTCAAAGGCAAGCAAGCGCAGCGCAGGAGCTCCTGAAAAAGTTGGATAGCGTGAATGTTCTCATCAGACTGGAAACATATCCCCCGGAGACTGACCCTCATCTGGCACCCGGAAGCGGAATAGTGCTCTACACGGGCGAAGAGTGTCATACAGTTCTGGGAGCCGACCGGGTAGGCGAAAGAGGAAAGCCCGCGGAGGAGGTTGGCCGTGAGGCGGCGAACCAGCTCACCCAGGAGGTCAAGAGCGGTGCGCCGGTCGACAGGCACATGTCCGACATACTCATTCCTTACTTGGCCGTGGCGGACGGGAAATCGGAGTTTCGAACCTCCCAGATCACGATGCACGCGATCACAAACGCGAAGATGGCCGAGCTTGTGTCCGGCGCAGAGATCAGCATTCGTGGCGAACTTGGAAGCCCAGGCACAGTCGCAGTGAGCGGGATTAGTCTAATGTCCTAGCGGCTTTCCCGTACCCGCGATGTCCATATGGACTTCCCTGTCCGAGTATTGACAATTCGCTTGACACGGTGAAAGGGGATTAGCGTTTCATCTGATTCCTCGGAAGCATAGGTGAACCAAGAAGCGCCGACCTTTCTAATGAGCGAGGCGCTGATCTCACGCGTGTCTCCTGGGACTCCGCGATGGGTGAAGTAGATCAGGTAGTCCTCGGCGCTTTCTCTCCTGTCCCACGCGATCTTGTTGAAGATGTTTCTCAGTGGATGCATGCTTGATCGGCCAGAATTGTTGAGAACAGAATCAACATCAACCTTAATAGAGTGGTTATTTCATGCGGAGATCTGCTACTGGTTTCTGGTGACCTGAATGAGCGAGCCCTTCATGCCGGGTGCTACCACTATCGGCGTCGTCTGTAAGGATGGAGTCGTGCTTGCTTCTGAGAAGCGCGTCTCGTACGGGTACTTTGTGATGAGCAAGAGCGGAAAGAAAGTCTTCCAGATAACTGACCGTATTGGTGCTGCTTGTGCCGGGCTCGTGGCCGACATGCAAGTTCTCACGAAGGAGGTTGCTGTGTACCTTCGCTTGTACGCTTTTGAGCGGGATAGGCTCGCATCGGTGAGATCAGCAGCCAAGGTTATGGCCAGTCTTCTCTTTGAGAGGAGGTTGTTTCCATATCTCGCTCAGACCATAGTCGGTGGAATCGACGATGAGGGGCCGAGCCTCTATGTTCTCGATCCACTCGGATCCGTAATAGATGACAAGTACGCATCCGTAGGGTCGGGATCCGAAATCGCCGTTGGCGTCCTCGAAGCAGAGTTCAAGGAAGGCATGACTGTCGAGCAAGGCAAGGAGCTGGTCAGGAAGGCAGCCAAGGCCGCGCTGGCGCGCGACATAGGAAGCGGAAACGGGCTTGACTTCATGACGATCACAAAAGACGGGATCAAGGAAGAAGGCGAGCCCCTCACGTAGCGGCTCCATTCCAGATAACTCGCCACGTCATCTCGGTTTGTAGGCCAACCCATTTATTCATCCGAAGAAAGGTAGCGACGAATCTAGTTGCTTTCCAAGACAGAGCTGACCAAGCTCCAGCAACAGCTCACGGAGTACGACAGGACAAGAGAGAAACTTCTGGAGCTCTCTAGAAAGACGACCCGACTGGCTGGGTGGGCGATCATCCAAATCCATAGAGGTCAAATCCCCAAAGCTAGGATGACACTAAAAGATGCTGAACAGAGCGTCACTGAGATAGTGAATCTTTTCGACGAGCGCTCTGAACTCAAGCAGTCGGGCTTCACGATCGTCGCGCTCCAAGAGTTTTCCGAGGCGAAGATTCTATTCGGCTTCGTGACCAAGCAGAGAGTTCTCTCACAACGCGATGTCGGTGTGAGCTGGATGCCCTATCTACTCGGTCTACTGGATTTCATCGGTGAACTCCGGCGAATGACGATGGACCACCTGAAAGCCGGCAATTTGAAGGAAGCCCAGGGAACATTCGAGTCTATGGAGGCAATCTTTGAAGACTTGGTCTCTCTCGACCGTACATCGATAGTCCCGACCTTCCGAAGAAAGATGGATGTGGCGAAGAAACTGGTCGAGATCACGCGTGCAGACGTTATCAGCGACATCCGAAGGGTTTCTCTAGAGAAGGCGGTAAAGAACCTTGAGAAGCGCATGCGCTGAACTCTCTTGACATCAAAGAGAATCACCATCCCAAGAGATGTGACCACTCGGAACGCTGTCATTCTCCAGAGGAAGCTTGCGCCTCTAGTGTCCCAGCAGAGTGTGCTTCCAGCTCAGATCAGATATATTGTGGGAGCTGACGGCGCATACGCGGGTGAGAAAGCCGTAGGAGCGGCCGTTGTCATCGACTATGATTCATTGGAATCCGTGGAAGTTACCACTGCTAAAGCTCGAGTGACGTTTCCCTACATTCCTGGGCTGTTGGCGTTCAGGGAGGCGCCGGTGCTTGTCCGCGCACTTCGGAAGCTGAAACGCAGGCCTGACGTGTGTATTGTGGACGGCCATGGGGTCGCGCATCCAAGAAAGTTCGGTCTGGCCTGCTATGTAGGGATCATCATGGACTCGCCTACAATCGGTGTCGCTAAGAACAGACTTTTCGGAACTGAGGTAGGCGACACAC
>Ga0209725_1001960_pt1 | contig 11340 bp, 10 predicted proteins | sample I18A1metaG_FD_184145 | JGI IMG/M metagenome (GOLD analysis project Ga0209725, IMG submission 184145) | Lake sediment bacterial and archeal communities from Gulf of Boni, Indonesia to study Microbial Dark Matter (Phase II) - ​I18A1 metaG... | ecosystem: Environmental > Aquatic > Freshwater > Lake... | reverse complement strand
CCAAGCGAACACGAGTTGAAGTATTATGCCCATTACGAAAGCTGGAATCGATATTCCTACATAAGAAGACACCCTCACCATGTTGTCAGGCCACTTGTAGGAGTACCTGCCTGCTATCACGCCAAGCGTGAAGGATCCGACTATTTCAAATGCAGCAGCCAGAAATATTAGCTCAAGGGATGTGGGAAGATACTCCAAGACATCGGCTGACAAGCTCCGTCTGGTAACTAGAGAATAACCTAAATCGCCATGAAGAACGTCTTGTAGCCAATATATGTACTGTTCATACAAAGGTTTATCCAATCTCAATTGTTTTCTCAGCGCGTCGACTACCGATTCTGGGGCTCTAGGCCCAGCCGCCATTCGCGCTGGATCCCCAGGCAATACTCTAGCTAGAACGAAAACCAGTATTGAAAGCCCAATCAAACTGAATACTACGTAGACTGTTCTCTTCAATATGTAAGTTGAAAGTCTCATAAACCGCACTCTTCTTTTGGTCTAAATTAGGATGGATGTTTAAAAGTTTTGGGCACTCTTCTATATACATCGTACGGAAGGAGAGATTTGAAGGGCAAGTTAGCTGAGTTAATATCCCGGTATCCTCAACTCTTTGACCAGCTTAGCTAGATCCGTGTGCACATACTTGCCTTCCGATTCAACCGAGGTCATAGCCTAAGTAGAGATGGTAACGAAAACTAATTACGAAGCTTTTTCTAGTTAATACGAGCACACGGAGTATTTCGCCATTTTCAACAGCGTTTGATAATATATTACTGGAAAACAAAAAAAGGTGGGAGGCTTTGTTATTTAGTGAGGAAGTATCTTCCAGAGTCTGTAAACTCTATCGTAGCCCAATATGCCTGTGCCTTGGGATGGGTCTTCTACAGCAGGTATCTTAACGTAGTCCTGAATTGCAATTGTTGTAAGAGAATCAAATATGTATAGGCTTGGGCAAAGATCCATTATTTCTTTTTGAAGTTTCGCGTACTTGTCCATCCTTGCGGTATAGTCTAGCGTCGATAGAGAATCTTCTATGTCTGCATCAAGTGTTTTATTTTGGAGCCACTCGCCCTGCGACCATCTTCCAGTAGCACCTGAGTGGTATCTAATTTCTATTAGTGAGCCTGCTTCTGGAAAGTCGGCGGCCACCATTATGTTAGATATGTGAGCAGTAGATTCCTTCTTGGTCATTTCCTCAACGGTTTTGAGCCAAGGAGTCTTAACTACGTTAACCTTCAGCCCTAGTTTAGCAGCTCCCTCGGCGAATAGCAAAGCATCCCTCTCTCTTTCAGGAACTTCAGCTATCCAATGGAATTCAATGGGATATTTGTCCGGTTTACTGACGATGTCTGGATACTTAGACAGTTTAAGCTCCTCTTTAGCCTTAGTCAAGTCGTAGGAATAAATTTGCGCTGGAATCCACCCCACCATGGCTTTAGGCACGCATGATGTAGCCTTCGGATATCTTGAATATATTTCCTTCATCATTGTATCATAGTCTAGACAGTATGCTAGAGCCTTTCTTACATGTACGTCGTCTAACGGAGGTTTCTTTGTATGTAACATGTAGTAGTATTCAGCCATTTCCAACCAAGCCGCCTTCTTTATGTGCGGATCCGTAGCCAATGCATCGAGGGTCTCTGCTGGAAGCCACGCATCAGTTACCTCTAATTCTCTGTTCAACATCGTAGTTCTCTCTGTTGCTGGAGAGCCGCTCGTCCACTGTTGTACCACCTCAGTAGGTGCAAGAGGGTCCACATCGGCCCAATAGTCTTCGAACAGCCTGAAGCGGAACCATTGTTCCATTTTAGCATCAACAATCTTGTAGGCTCCAGAGCCTGCGTCATGTAGTGCCATCCATGTTGTGGCGAAATCTTTAAAATCACCATAGCTTGGCTGGCCAGCTGCTGGCTCCGCGATGTGTGCCATGACTTCTTTCTCGTCAACTACGTAAAGCCTGACAAGCCCCGATAGGAAAAGCGCGAAAGGCTTCTTAAGCGTAAACTGTACTTGGTTGCCTTCGAGCACTTCGTACTTTTCTAAGTAGGGCGCGAACAGATACGAAAACCCTTGACCAATTGTCAACAGCCTCTTCATGCTAAATACTACGTCATCCGCTGTCAGCTCTCTACCACTATGAAACTTTATACCCGACCTTATCTTGAAAGTGTACACTAGACCGTCTGGCGAAATCGTCCAGCTTTCGGCGACCCATGGCTTTGGTTCTTTTTTTGGAACTGGGAACACTAACGGGTCATAAAGATTGCATAGGGCCGTCGAACTGCACTCGTCAGTGCCAATACCTGGATCAGCGTATAACGGCCAGGCATAGCCGATCCTTAACAGCCTCTCAGTAGGCGTAGGTGTGGGTGTTGGCGTAGGCGTGGGTGTAGGAGTAGGCGTTGGCGTTGGCGTAGGAGTCGGTGTAGGTGTCGGTGCAGGCAACGTTGCATAGTATGCTACGCCTGCTACAACCGCGACAACAACGATACCGCCGACATACTTCATGTAACCACGTCTAGAAACTTTTTCTTCAGTCAAGAAAAGCACCTCTATTTTCCATAGCTTATTGGTGGGCTTCACTACATATTTATCTTTTTGGACCAAGTTTGGATTGCCAAAGTCTGGGAAGCGAGTAAGACATTAGTCTCTACGAGAAACGCCTTCAAGGGTAAAGCCTACTAAAGCAGGCTTGGAACACCTGCTAGGTGTAGAGGCTTAAAGCCGCCTTACCTTTTCTATCGCCGCCAGCATGATTATCGGGAAGAGAATAGTTGCGTCGCCGATAACTGTTACCAACTTTCCTCCAGAGCGAACTTTCCGCCAACTTATCGCTTCTTCCAGTGGGGCTCCGCTTAGTCCTCCAGCTTCCGGTCTATCAAACGTTATCTGAATAGCTGCATCCACACCTCCGCGAAGCATGTTTGCTGCCAAGATATGATGCTTTGGAACTCCTCCTCCTACTATTATTGCTCCGGACTTCTTTGCAGTAAACAGCATGTCTGTGAGCTTGCTAAAGTCGAGTAAAGGATTCACAGCGAGTGGATGTAGTTGACTGAATGTCCAGAAATGTATTCCCAACATCGAGTCCTGTATTGCAGGAGATAAGATCGGCACCTTCTTGATCTCGGCTGTCTTGAGAATTGAATTTCTGTCTTTAAGGCGTTTGCCAATCTCCCATAGTAGCTCATATGTCGCGATATTCCGCCTCTTCTCTTCACTGATATCCGCCAATATTCTGTGAGTTTCCTTCTCAAGCTTTCGAAAAGCAGCTTCTTTAATGTAGATATCATAGATTCTTCCAACGCCTTTTCTCTTGAGTGCTTCATCATCCGCTAGAGACGTGCCTATCTCATGCTTATATCCGAATGCCTCTACCAAGTCGTGAGTGACGTTAGCGCCTGTAGTTACTATTCCATGAATGTACCCCATCTGTATCAAGTCGCAAACAATCTGACGGAGTCCGCTGGCGACCATAGGCCCCGCTAGGGTTAAAAAACTAGTATAATTTTTGTCTTGAAACATTTCGGTTACAATTTTGACAGCCTTTCCGAGGCGACCAGCACCTAATACGCCTGCCTTCTCCATCTCCGTAGCTAACTTACTAATGGTCATCCCTGGAGAGAGTTTCATTTGCTCTACATATGGCATCCTACTGTCTGAACCTCGATTGGCCGGCATCCTCTTGCGGAGCAGAAGATTAACCCTTTATCCTAACGATCTTGCTTCTTCCAAGCATACTCCAGTATTCAACTTCAAGACCGGATGCAAGCTTCGCTTTCAAGTCTTCTTCAGTTGGCATAGGTGTCTCGAACGTCTGATAGGTCTCTAAATCCATTATCTGAACAATATCCCCAATCTTGGATATGACCTGTCCACTCCTCTTCTCGATTAAAGGAACCTCTATCTTCGCATCTACAGGGCTTATGATGGCTCGCTTTTGATCTGTGAAGACTCCAATAGCAACGATCCTCGCTTTAGCTGCACCATGTTTTCCCGGTTTGGACTTTTCAAACTCCACTATTCTTGACGGCTCGCCGTCAACAACTATGTACTGTCCGGTCTTTAGGCTTCCAACATCCACTGGCTTGCTCATATAATTCTTCTCCGTCAACTGGTGATAAGATAAGATCCTACGTCTAAAAGGCTTGCGAAGCTAGCGCAGCTCGTAACGTAGATGGTTTAAAATTGACGCGGTTGATAAGAAGTATAGCAAATAATTCCTGAAAGGGTGTTAGTATGTTCAAGAAGGTAGCACTGGTCCCGCGACTTGACAATAACGATGCATTAGACTTGGCAACCAAGATCCACCGCTTCCTCTCGAGAAGAGGAGTCGCTGTAGTTCCAGAGGCTGAGTTCGCGCGAGCTCGCAACCTCGATGATGGGAAACCCTTCTCAGAGATGAGCGTTGACGCAGTCATTACGGTTGGTGGAGACGGAACCGTTCTCAAGACGTGCATGCTTATCCCGAAACCTGAGATACCAATCCTAGCAGTAAACATGGGAAGACGCGGATACTTGACTGAAGTTGACCCAGGTGACGCAATAGAAGCGGTAGCAAAGTGTTTGAAAGGCAAGTATAGGCTGGAGGAACATTGGAAACTATCCTTATACTCTGAAGGCAAGTTACTGACGGACGGCCTCAACGAAGTTTTAGTCGCTTCCCCCATTCCATCTAAGATGCTTGAATTCAGTATATACGCAGGGAAACGCCGTCTAGTGGATTCTAGAGCAGACGGTCTGATAGTAGCTACACCAACAGGCTCAACGGCTCATGCATTATCGGCGGGAGGGCCTGTCTTAGAGACTTCTCTCGACGCTTTTGCGCTCGTTTTCATCTGTCCACTTGAGCCGTTTCACTCGTTTGTAATGCCGGCAGAAGAAGGGCTCAGTATAAACCTTGTTGATCCTAAGTTGAAGGCGTCGGTCGTTGTCGACGGACGATATCAACGTGAACTTATGCCGAAGTCTAATATCGCAATTGGCAAATCTAAACATAAAGCGGTCTTCATAAGGCTAGGCGCACCTTACCTAGGGAGAAGTTTGACCCGCGTTCCCTCGTTGGAGCGTAGAATCGAGTGAGGGCCTTTGTTCTAGATACTTCTGCATTCATAATGGGCGTCAATCCATCATCGATGGAAGGCGTGGCGTACTCCGTTCCGGCCGTGGCTGATGAACTTTCGGAGGGAACTATGGCGTCCTTACGGTTCAATACGTCGCGTGACAGTGGCAAGGTGATAGTCAAGATGCCTGACGTTCGATCTCGTAATGCTGTTCGAAACGCGTCGTCTCAACTTGGAGAAGACAAAGTTCTCTCGAAGGCTGACCGTCAAATTCTCGCGTTGGCTCTAAATCTAAAGTTAGAGGGTAAAGCACCGACCATAGTCAGCGATGACTATGCGATCCAGAACGTTGCAGAACGCTTAAAAGTTAGCTACTTGCCATTGGCAACTTTCGGTATCTCGTATGAATTTGACTGGATTCTTTTCTGCCCAGCTTGTTTTAAGAAGTATCCGCCGGGATATGGTAGCGCCATCTGTAGAGTTTGCGGTACGGAGCTTAAACGGAGAGTCTTGAGAAAGCTTCGCGCAAGAGCGAGAGCCGAGTAGATTCAGTCGCTTATCTTCTGAAGTTGCTCTAGAACATATGCTCTGATCTCATCAACGTTAGGCAGTTTAGCGACGACTTTCCCTTTCTCAATAAGAGGTAGGAGCATCGGTTCCGTTTCGCCACTACATTTTGGACAGTTCGGTTGGCTTTCGCCAATTCTGGAAACAATATCTATCAAGCAATTCGGACAACGCCAGACCTTCTTCTTTCCTCCTAGCTTTCCACGTTTCGCTACAAGTTTTCCTTCCGCCTCAGTTATATCGAGAGCAAAATCGACTGTTGGCGCGTTGCTGACTGAGGTTCCGACACCAAACCCGTCGGCTCCAGCTTCGCCAAGAACCTTGACAGTTTCGTCATCAAGGCCGCCAGATACATAGATCTTGACATTTTTATACCCTCGTGCGTCCAGCTCCCATCTCACTTCACGAATGATCTCTGGGAAATCTCCTCTTCTTGATCCGGGGGTGTCAAGCCGAACGCCATCGAGATGATCTTTCAAAGCTTCAGCAGCCATTATCGACTCGATCTTCTCATCGAAGTAGGTATCGACCAAAGCTATTCGTTGAACGTCCTTCGGCATCAACTCGTCAAATGCTTTCCAAGCTTTAACTTGGTCTCCGAGAGCTATAATCAAGGCGTGAGGCATAGTTCCCACAGGCTTCTTTCCAATCGCTTTAGCTCCTGAGAGGCTGGAGACTCCGTCAAATCCTCCGATGTAGGTAGCTCGATCAACCATCCTAGATAATCCAGGGTGGATTCGCCTTATCCCAAACGAGATTAGAAACTTGTTTCCAGCTGCTTTCCGCACTCTAGCAGCCATTGTTGCTACACCAGAGGCATGGCATACCAACCCCAGTAGAGGAGTTTCATATATGCAAAACTCACCGTAAGGACCCTCTATAATCATTGCTGGAACACGAAGTCCACGGTAGTCTCTTGGGTAGAAGAGGCTCCCCTCGGGCATAGAGAAGACATCTACCGGAATTCCCTCGAAAAGGTGTGCAACTTCCTCTACCCCGCAGAAGATCCCCCAACGCCATCCTCTGGGAAGCTCACTCGTGGTAACTTCCATCACCACGTGAAGATTCGACCGTCCTTTAGCTTTCAAGATCTCTCGCGTACGAATAAAGTAGACATCAGTAGTGTCACCCTTCTCGATCTCTTCATCGGACGCCAGATGAAAACGCCGCATAGAATTGTCCCCGCTTCCGAATTAAATTGTTCAAGAATAATTAAAGAGCTTTTGTTGGATTAGATGATTACCTAATGAACCGATTTCTTACCCCAAAAGGATCTTGCGTAATGAAAGAGATATATCTGCGCGTACCCAGCCCACTTATGAAATCTATCCCTCAAGAATTTCCCCGCCTTCTCTTTGCTTATCCTAGTATTACCAAAGTATAGCTTCGAGACTATACGGTGCATCCATACATCTACAGGTGCAGCCTCCGTGAATCCGACGCCATACAATAAAAGGCAATCCGCAACCTTGGGTCCGATGCCTGGGACCTCCATGAGCTTCCTTCGAGCCTCATCATAGGGGAAATCTCTCAGATGATTCAGATTCAGCTTACCTTCAACGATCAGCTTTGAAGCAGCTATGATATACTCACCTCTGTATCCAGTCTTGCAGATTGATTCGAGATCTCGCTCCAGAGCTGCTGAAAGCTTTTCAGGCTTTGGGAATGTATAAAAGACAGCTCCATCTGGAAAAGCCACCGGTTCTCCGTACGTCCTCTTTATCAACTGAGCCATTAGGTTCCACATCTTGACAGAAGCATGCTGGGAGCAGATCGAGCATATTAGACTCTCGAAAAGGTTCGAAGCTTGCATAAGCCTCAACCCTCTAAGGTGGCTGAAAGCATTGACGAGAGGATCGCCCCTAAATGAGCGATAAAACTCTTCCAAGTTGTCGTCAAGTCTAAACAGGGCTCTTAGGTACTTTTTGGTCGCATTGCAAAGCTCATCGTCGACAGTTTCACTTGTGATCGCCACTCGAAGGCGAGGGCTAGACGGAGTGCCTTCAGAGTATACCTCGTACTTCACATATCTTTGATTTACGAGTTCGACATCCCAATATCCGTTATTAAGAGGCTGCCACTCTGGTTCTGAAGTCTGTCCACTATGAACAGTATGGTTCAAGTTGAATGGCCCAGCGATATCGCTTGCCGCGATAAACGTCTCAACTCTCAAAGCTGCTTATGCCCCACATGTATAATATCAGGGACTCATATGCACCTTAGCTATTTCAAGAACTTGTTGCTAAAGCTGAGAGGTCGTTTGAGAAGTAGGGTATCCCTACCAAACACTTTTCTTAGACTAGTTTCTCTAACTTCTGCATGAATTCCTCCTCTACTCCTACCGGTAATATGCCTGAAGCAGCCACTGAATGTCCGTCTCCAAATCCTCCGTAGACAGCGCACGCTTCAGGCAAGATTTTCGAGAGCGGGGGCTTCTTTCCTGTTTCTATCATCTTCCCAAGCAGGTCTGGCGCTCTTGAGGAAACTTTGACAAAGTCCTTGTCGAGTTGACCGAATCCTGGAAGTTCACGTGACATATTTGTGAATCCGACGAGATACTTGCTGGGGTTCACTATCCTCTGGAATCTGAGGTATGAGCAGAAACTGCCTAGAACCTTGGTTCCCATCCCTTTGTAAGCGTCTTCGGCATGGAACCACTGAGTATACTTCATTTGATTGAGCCCTTCTCTTCTGAGTCTTTCAAGCAATCTTTGATTAGCATTTTTCCTCTTTTCTTCTAGATCTCCTGCAATCTTGTCGATTTCCGGGCTGAACCCTTTGAGGCAAGCAGAGATCGCGAGTTCAGGTCCCTTATTGTAGTAGCCAACTGAACCCAAGACGCTTAGTAGAGTTGATAGCCTCCTATAGGACACCGATTTGCCGATCGCTAAGATTTTGATGTCTTCAGTCTTCCCAGTCTTTCGCACTTCTGCCAGATTGTTCTTGACAGCGTCTTGTAGAGGCTCGAAGTTTAGGCCTGAGACGGGCCCCGGAATTTCTGCTGAACCTATCACTGCGAGATGAGCGGATTCGATGTTCGCTTCATCCATGGTTTTTGCGAATAGGTAGGCTATTGTTGATGCCGACGCTTCGCGTTCTCCACTGATGCTGTAGAGTTCTGGGTTGAGATTGTGAACGCTTGAATCTGTTGATCTTTCGGTATCATGATGGTCTAGTATGATCGCCAGATTCTTTCCAGCGTTCACTTTGGTGATTCTATTTACATGAGCTGCGCCAATGTCCGTGTAAACGAAGATTTTTCCTTGTCCAGAATGGAGTCTATCTATAACTGTCGGAAAGAGTTTTTCAAGGCAGAGAGCTTTAACATTGAAGTTATCTCTTTCTAAAGCTTTTTTCATTATGGAAGCTGAGCATATTCCATCAGCCTCATCGTGATGAATTACTATAACTTCACTCCTTCCATATCGTCTTAGCTCGCGGGCGACTCTACCCATGTCTTCAATAAGCGATGCTGCCTTCGCCGTCAAAATCTCACCTAAAGAATCTTTTCCCCGTTCTCTCATAGCTTTATCGTTGGAAATCCCGATGTGACGATGGCTTCTGTGAAGCAACGGTAATTTAAACGGTCTTTCTGAAACGAGCGATAAAATAGCCTGCATAATGTTTGTGAGGGTGGAACCTTTGTGTCAACTCGGCCGAAGGGTATAGCTTGAAGCCCTGTTCGCCTAAGAACAGTTCTTGTCGCTCAAGCGTTAATCCATAATTTTCAATGGCGAACTCCGCCACTGCCTCACATTCTTCAAATGTAGTTGTGCAAACACTGTAGACAACTATGCCGTCAGGTTTAACTACGTTCGACGCGACTTTCAAAAACTGTTTTTGGTATTTCGCAAGAGCCAGAATCTCACCTGCTGATGCGTATTCGTAGAGTTTCGGCATAATACCGAGCGCGCTGCAAGGTGGATCGACGATGCATCTGTCAGCTTTCACGTCTGGAAAATCAACGTCGAAGTATCTTGCATCGTGGACAACTAGCGTCACGTTGCTACATCCAAGTCTCTTCATAGTTTGCCTTGTAGTTGAGATCTTTTGCTTGTTTCTGTCAACTCCAATAACACGGCCCATATTCTTCATCAATCCGCAAATGTGAGAGAGTTTTCCTCCCGGCGCACAGTTCAGATCTACTATTTCTTCGTCACACTGCGGGTCGAGGATACGGCTAGTCAGTATCGCGGGGAAGGATTGAGGATACACAAGTCCAAGTTGGAACTCATCAGTCTCTCTGAGGCTTGGAACTTTATATCTTGAAGATGTGACTTCAACGGCTAGCCCATGCCTGTATTTCAGGATCTCAGTTTCACTCATTCTAGCGATGCCTGATGCAACCGGTTGTCCTTGATCGTCTAAAACAGTAACTTTCTGGTCGCGACGTATCTTCTGGCATTTCACAACGCCAGGCGCGTAGACATGAGCTCCTTGAAGAACGGATTCCGCTGTAAATTTGTCTACAACAATCTTTTGCTTATAGATCGGGATTTCGAAGGGACCTTCTATATCCAGGTAGACAGCTTCCTTTATCACCGGATGCTTCTTCACGCTCAAGCCTCGTCTCTCGAATCTTTCGACAAGTTCGTCTGGAGAACTGTTGAGAGTATTCGCTCTAAAGTAGTATCTTCTACCAGGTGTTTTCAGTGCTTGAACCACTTTCTCCATGTCACTGCCGTAGACATTTTGCAGGCTTTTAAGAACGTCGATAGAGAATTTGTACCGTTGACTCATAGACTGAAGATCGATCAGGAGTTTATGCCTTCTTGAATATGATGCTACTTCCAGTGTTCATTTTAGATCGATGATTCTCGCCTTTCCAGTCGATGTATCCAATACTGCTATTGTCGCTCTTCCGCTCAAGTATCCGCAAACTTCCCCAGGGTTAATAACAATAGTGTTATCTTTCCGGTAGATTCTTGATTTATGAGTGTGGCCGTGAACAACGGCTTGATAAGCTCTAGATCTTATGAGCGACTTTAATAGCTCTTCATCTTCACCATGAAGAAGCGCTATCTTCAGCTTGCCAACTACCACTTCAGCGAATCGTCCGCGAATCTCCTTATGAACTTCAGAGTACCTTTTCTTGAGCAGATCTCTTTCGCCATCACAGTTGCCAAGCACACCTATGAAACGCGAATTGAGCCGTTTGAATCGTGTTGCTGTGAAAGGTGCGCAGTAGTCGCCTGCATGCAAAACTAGTTTCACTTTACTTGTGTTCAGCTTGTCTATGGCCTTCTCTATCATGGGTAGACAATCATGTGCGTCAGACATGATCCCTACTAACATGAAAGGTCTTCTCCATCACAAATAGTCTTTTCAAATAGCTTTTATGTTTCCCATTTACCTTGTGAGGACCTTCAACTGTTCGCCGTCTTCGTTCAGAATGGCGACTTCTAGGTTTGTTTGATATGACATATGGGTTGAACAAGATAGGCATGGGTCGTATGCTCGCACCACAACCTCAATGTCATTGAGAACTCTCTCGTCTATTCTTCCTGACTCTATCCTTCTCTTTGCTACGTCGCGAACGCTTCGGTTAATGTGCGTATTATTCTGCGTTGTTGCGACGATCAAGTTCGCTCTTTCTATAATTCCCTCGTCATTCGCGGCGTAGTGATGGATCAGCGTTCCTCTTGGCGCTTCGATTATGCCTACTCCCTCCCCTTTCTTGATTTTGAATTGGCGTCGTACATCATTCGCA
>Ga0209725_1001959_pt1 | contig 11341 bp, 13 predicted proteins | sample I18A1metaG_FD_184145 | JGI IMG/M metagenome (GOLD analysis project Ga0209725, IMG submission 184145) | Lake sediment bacterial and archeal communities from Gulf of Boni, Indonesia to study Microbial Dark Matter (Phase II) - ​I18A1 metaG... | ecosystem: Environmental > Aquatic > Freshwater > Lake... | reverse complement strand
TGAAGACCAGAAGGGACTCAGGCGTTGTACAGACATAATCAAACCCTGCTTCTACAAGCTTACACGAATCCTCAGCGTTTTTGGTGACCTTTGAAATGAATTCGTCTGACTCGAAGTTAACAAGATGGGTGTAGACCAACGTGTTCTTGATGTTCTTATGACCAAGAACTTCCATGACATGAAGAATGTCTTTAGTTCGATGGTACTCCATCGTTCCCTTGTAGTGCCGTAGCGTTTTGAATGTGATTCTGTTTATGTTTGGGTTCTTGAGTTTGGCTGCTATTCTTCTGCGTTGTTTCCTGAAGTTCTGCGCGAAATGTTCGAGGTCTCCATTCCTGAAGATATAGCTGCTGCGTTGCTCTAAAGCTCTCAGCATTGCCGCCAGTTTACCGGAGATCTTGAAGATCCGTGGTCTACTGCCCTTCTCAGGCGTTATGTTAACGATGTTCTTCTCAAAGTCTATATCTGTCCATTTCAGCTGCCATGCCTCTCCCGGACGCATCCCTGTCTCCTTCAAGAGCTGAAGGAAGGAAGCCATCCGTGCGCTGCATCCTGCTATGATCTGATCCACATCTTGTTCAGTTGGGATCCAAGGCAGTTTTTTGACGCGTCTATAACGCGGCGGGTCCCATTTCCCTCCAGTCATCCGCAACAAGTTTGAATACGCGTTGACAGCGTTTACTTTTCTTCCTTCGCTCCAGCTTTGACGCGCAACCGTTTCTTTGACGCTCTCTGGATCATGTAAATCAGCACCGCGTTTGGCTAAGATGCGTAAGAGTTTGGTTTGAGGCTTGATTGTCGATTCTTTGCGTTGTCCGTGCTTCTGTTAAAGTTTTCGCGATAAGTGACAGATGATAGTTTCTGATATGGAACGTTAATTGGGGGTGACAAATTGGCGATTTCGAAAAAATGGTCTGAATTCAAAAAAGATAATGTGGACAGAGAAGGAAACGTATATGGCGTCTATGAATTTGGTGACAAAGATGGAAAAGTCATCTACGTCGGTCATGGACGCTTAAGACAACGGCTTATGTCTCACTTTCTAGACTCGGGCTCACATGTCATACTAGGTGCTGCATTCTACAGAGTGGAAGAGTTAGGAGGTAAGGAGCGAGCCGAACAACGAGAAAGATCTTTGATCAGAGAATATATGCGGAACCATGGAAACATGTGTCCCAGACATAATAAAAGATTCGGCTAACATTACACCCAATTGTTCCTTGATCTCTTTATGCCGAACGAAACCACCGATGTCGCCACCAGGAAACTAGAATTTTATCGGAATACACATCAAGAAAGAGTATGTTGAAATTGCTGAAGCAGAAGAATATTCGCCATTTCCTATGTCAGTTTCGGAAATGCTGAGTTTTGGTTAGCGTTTAGTAGAGTAAGAAAGCTCCAGAAACGGTCGTTGTAAGGGCATACTGTTTCCAAAAAACGGCTCTTCAACCGAATCTTGAAAACGTGTTTATAGGCCCAGCGATAGCACAAGAATATTACGACATGTCTAATTGTCCGGCATCGTCTATCTTTGGCTTCTTGACGTGAGGCACAGCTGTTTTAGAAAGGCATTTATCCACGCAATAGAAGTGGATTTCTCCGAACTTCCTCGATCGTTTTACGCCTAATTTCTTCAGGGTCGCTATGCGATAAATACCAATCCAAGCAATGCCCATACTTACTAATTTGTTCATCCACTTGGCTTGCAGCATAACTCTCTTTGTGTTCATATATGTGGATATAACCTATTCTTTTACCGTCAGCTCCGCTATAGCCGGAATCAAAGATTAGAATCGCTTTTCTGTCGCTTGTCTCTGGGAAGTAGTATAACCTGGGTTTTTGAGACAATTCAGTCATCCATTTTTTGTCAATGGACTATTTTAACTAGTTGGTAGACTTTTATGCGCTCAAGAGCCTGACGCTACTGTGCCTGTGTCTGAATTTCTTCCGATATCAAGATAGGTTCCATGAGCTATCTAGAAATGTTTAAGTAGTTCTTCATGCGAAGAATATGGCGATCGCGTATGCGGAGGTGAGGAATATGGAATTGACGGAAGTGGAAAATCATAAATGCATAGTCTGCGGATATAAGAAAATTGGGGTCGAAAGAAATGATTTGCCTCTTTGCGGTTGGTGCAACAATCCGAAGTTCCTTAACCTGCTTGCGGCCACGACCAGGGAAACTGATGAGGCAGTCCAGAAAGCCAACTTCATCGATACAACGAATGACCCTTTGTTTTCATTCATCGCAGATCTTGGAATGCTGGGTTCTGAGCATCCTTTCATGGCTTCTCTTAGACAAGTTCTGGGGGAAGTGATAAGACAGGTTAGTGGGAAGGGCATAACGGACGTAGAAACTTATGCCGGCAAAGACACAATAAACATGGAGGATCTTTATGGAGCTGTTAGATTTAGGTATATGCCGAGGTTCCTTGGGCTACTTAGGGAGCTTAATTTGATAGAGTTTGAAACGGAAGAAGTAGATGGCAGAAACATTCTTAGAAGAGTTAAGATACCTGAGGGTTCCCTAATACAGAAGATAGCTGCTACGGCTGAATCAGCTTCGGGAATGGAAGATCCGAAGCTGACGAGAGCGTCGGCGTTCACTCTCGGTTATATTACCCTTAAGTCCATTGAAAAGACTCTAGAGATTCTTCATCAAAAAGGGAAGCTGCACTACGGCCAGGCACTAACGAAATTCTACCCTATAGACAAGAATAATCGGATAATGGTGGTAAAAGGGTATACAGCTCCGATAGCTTTCATTTTTGGCTGGTGGGCGAGTAAAGGTATTCAGTTCACAGAATATGACCTCCAGAGATTTCTAGGTAATAGAGGTTTGATGGGGCGACAATTCCGTAGAGTAGTAAACTGGCTCGGCGGTGGGCATCCCAGCAGTGTGCAAGTCTTATACAAGTTTGAAACCATTACGATGAACGGCGTCCCAGTGCTTAGGTTTACCTTAAATCCTAACTATGATGCACTTAGAGAAAGAATCCTTGAGAGAGAAAGAGAGAGGGAAAGAGAGCGCGGCGAAGTGACATGAGCCTACTTATTCCCGGTAGAGACATACCGGAAGTGAGTCTTACAGAATCCCAACGTAAAGTGTACCAAAAACTCTGGAAGACCTCGCTTTACTTTTTCAAATATGGACAATCTATCAGGAAAGCGCCATTTCGAGGTTTTGTATTGGAAGGACCACCTGCAACTGGAAAGACTGAGATCGTTAGGCAGGCGGTCAGAACCCTTAATGTGATGCTTGGCGATATCGCGGAAGTCAACTTAGCTTTCGTTGATACGGCATCCATAGCTTCTCCGAAATGGGGCGAAGCTGAAGAGAAACTAAAATCGGTATTCAAACCCGCTACGGACTCGGGCCAAAAGAGAGTAATACTGTTCGATGACGTGGATTGTTTGATGATAAGAAGAGGATCAGAGGTAGCCAAGGAGTGGCATTATTCTATAAACTCGGCCATGTTTCATGAGATTGATGAAATAGAACCGGGCAAGAGCATTGTCACAGCAACTACTAACCGACCCGACCTTATCGACGATGCTTTAAGATCTAGATTGTATAGAATCGAAGTTCCACCATTGCCATATGAAGAGCTTATGGAAATTGCCACGCGCTTGCTTCATGAGAGTGATCTGAGGGACTCTGAAATAAGCAAAGTTCTTTCTTCAATACAAGAGAAATTAAAAGTAGTGAAGAATCCTACTATTAGAGATATTCAGCACATGATAACTCTTGAGTGCATTGAAGGTGGGTACTGGTCAATTGAGTGAATTCAAGACGCCAGACTACATTGTAGTAAAAATATTATGGACAAAATATACGCCTCAAGGCAAAAGAAAGGATGTGCCAAACAACTTCAGGCGAGCTATGATGGGGCTAGGTCATGCAATAGATATACCAAGAACTGCGACTAGCAGAATGAAGAACACCAAGGTTATCTTGCCTTATGCTTTTGCTCTAATCAAGGAAAAGACACTAAAGGCAAAACCTGAAGCAGCGCTAGGAGCGATAGCTTTCTACCATTATATTGGCCCCGCAGACAAGATAGAGGAATCCTGCAAGGTTCTCATAGATATATGGAGAGAGATAAAGAACAGAAAACTGGACTATTTGCCTGTGGGTGACTTTGAGGTTATCACAGCAAGCAGGAGGACGTAGAATGGAAACTGCATACACTGAAATTATTCAAGAGTTGGAGAAGCTGATAAAGAAAAAGAGTCTCACAGAAAGCGAAGCAGATAGAGTTCTCGAGTTGAAATTCAAATCGATCGCAAGAGAGGTCGTGAGACGTGAAAAGTGAGCTACTGGTAGAGAATGTCGGTGGTCTAAGCGGCAGGACCAAATTTGTCCTTGAAAGTGGCAAACTGAACGTGATAGAGTCGCCCAATGCCGCTGGCAAAAGCACTTTGATCAAAAGCATCACTGCGGTCTTATCTTTTCCTTCTTCTTGGGAGGCAGACCTTCCCCTACTCGTCGCTCAGAGGTTGGGTCTCAAGTCAAAATCGGAAGGACCTGAGCCTCTAGTGAACGTCAATGCAAACCAGGCGGTGATTAATCTCTCCGTGAATGGCGATCTAAGACAGTGTCGGATAATAAAAGGCGGTGGCTTCTATAACAAACCACCAGGTAACGAGATGTTCTTGTTAGGAAGCTTGCTCACTAGGGAAAGTGAGATATCACGAAAACTAGTTGAGGGCGACAGTTACTTCGAGTGGATAGTAAAGCAGATGTCAAAGGCAAAGCTCTACGAGAAGGTCAGGACGTCCATAGAAAAATCTCTAAACATAAATAGCGTGAAGCTGGAGCAGATTGCAATTAAAATTCAGGAAACAGCCAAACTTTCGGAAGAAACTGAGCAGCTACGCAGAGCAATCGACAAAGTCAAGGAAGAAAGAAGACAGGTTGAGCAAAAACTGGCTTCATTACCAGCAACGGACCCGAAGGTCGAAAAGGCATACAAGGATATGCTTGAAAAAATGAACATGATTGAAGGTAGGAGACAAGGTCTGAAGGAAGAATTGCAGAGTATAGGAAACGAGTTCAACATGCTAACACGTGAGCTACGCATCCTAGAGAGGGAGATCGAAAAAAGGCAGAAAATTGTAGCGAGGTTGCAGGAGGATCTGTCGGCAGTCGCTGACGCTCAACGGATCAAAAACTGGCAAAAGCAAATTACTAAGATAGATACCGAGACAATTCCATCTCTGAATTCCAAGAGAGAGAGACTTATAGGCGTTAAGGATCTCTACGACATTGCACTAAGAGCAGCTGGGGCAAGACCAGAGATTAGATGTCCCCTCTGTGAAACAGGTACAATTAAGATAGGCGGCCTCACGATACAAATCAGGAAGCTTGCCAATGAGATTTCGAAGATCGAAGATGAAAACGCCTACTGCGTGAGGCAGAAGAATGAATTAAGGGCGAGAATCCAAGAACGAGAATCTGAGAAGAAGAGGCTGAACGATGAAATAAGAGAAGTGCAGGTTAGCCTGAGAGCGTTAAAGGCCAAATACGAGGAAGAAAAGAGCATCGTAGAAGCTGCTCAAACCAAGCTTGAACTTAGAGAGAAAGAATTCAAACTTGCAGATGGTGAACACGCAGAGCTGGAAAAGCGCCTAGACGTTATTGAGAAACAATTTAAGGACATTGGAAAGGAAGAAAAGGAGTTTGCAGAACACCTCGGAAAAGTGAGGGAGAAGCTTCAAAGCCTTACCGAGGAGTTTGATACAAAGAACACTGATCTAACTGAGAAGTCAATTGAAATGGTAGATGAGCAAGCCATACCTTTGAGCATAGCTGAGAAACTCTATCAAACTTGGTCTAAGACGCTGGAGAGCGTGAAAAATTACATAGATGGACGAATTGATGAACAGAAAAGAGGAGCTGCTAGGACCTTCAATATGAAAGTCAAGGAGCTTATGAAGCGACTTGAATTTACAGAGTTTCAGGAAATATGGCTTGAAGAAGGAACCTACAACCTGAGAGTTATAAAGAAAGGGGGAAAATCGCTTCCAGTTGTGTCCCTCAGCGCTTCCGAGAAATACGCGATAGCGACTCTCTTACAGATAGCTGTCAAGGAGGCCTACATGCCAGAAATACCCTTCTTCATTGTGGACGAAGTGGTCTTGGATTTTGACCAGGCTCGAAAGGAAGGATTTCTAGATTACTTGCGTGAAACTGCTAAAGAAAGAGATTGGTTTGTTGTAGTTGCTAGAGTAGCAGATACGCCGACTTTGACTGTAAAGCAAATCTAAGCTAAATATCCCTTAGATATATTCTTCTGCCATTTCTGTAGATCATGCTTCCTCCACTTCTTAGCTCGGATTCTAGTTTAACCAGCTTTCGGAAGAACTCAGGGTAGCATTGTTTCATCGACTGAAATTGTCGAAGAGTTTTGAAAACTGGACACCAGCATTCGCTTGCACGCATGAATCCTAATTCGTAGAGGGGATTCAGAAACAAGCCATGCTTCTGAGCGTAGGCCCTGACGTCTTCATCTGTCCAATAGAAAATCGGGTGGTAACATAGAGATTCAAAATGCTTGTGATAGCCCAGTCTGGGAAACTTTTGCCTTCTAGCTGATTCGTCTGCTCTGATCCCATCAAACACTATTCTCAAAGGATCTAGATTATCGGAAAAGTAGATTTTGAGTGGCTCAATCTTTAGATGAAAACAACACCATCTACGACCAATTGTAGGAAACCCCCAACGTCTCACCAAATCGAAGTAACTTTCTTTCGGCTGCACTATTTGAAGCTTTACCCCAAATTTTCTACAAATCTTCCTTACATACTTGATATTGTCCGGAATTGAAGCGGTCGTATTCACATAAACAGCTGTTATATTCTTGCCTAAAGAGCAGGCTACACGGTTAACTATGTGAAGCGCAACTAAACTGTCTTTTCCTCCAGAAAAGAGCACATACACATTATAGGTCTTGATTAGAGGCGTAATCTCGTGCAATGTTTCAGCTTCGACATCCATAACCCAGCACATTAGCATTTAGGGGAGGATATCAGAATATAAGTTCACGCATTGAAGTTGGCCTTGGCACATGTTGGTGGTTTTGAATGAGCGAATATGTGAAAGGACGACGCTTTGAATACCGGGTTCGAGACTTCTTTAGGAAAAACGGGTTTGTCGTAATCAGGGCCGCTCAGTCAAAGCCTATCGATCTGGTGTGCCTCAGGCGTGGAGAGGCTATTTTCGTCGAATGCAAGACGGGGAAGTCCGGGCTACGCAGGACAAGAAGGCAGGAGCTTCTAAGTCTAGCGGAGGCAGCTGGCGCTCTGCCGTTGCTGAGCGTCCGAAAGAAGCGAAAGCTGATTTTCAAAGATCTGCGGACCAGCAAGATAGTCCAGGCAGACGAAATCCGCTCACAGAGTTGACGTTGACAGCGTCCATGAAGCAAACAAGAGCAGGAATGTTGGAGGAAACCTGAAAACTACAGGTTCTGTATGTCGTCTATGACTATCAACATTTTGATATCGCTTAGAGATCGAGTCGCTGATGAAGCGCTCAACTTTTTCACATGCCTCTCCATTTCTTCTAGATCTGAAATGGTCATCTATTACGGATCGTCTTCTTGTTTTTGGATTAGCGGCGCAACATAGTCAACGCCTTGTGAAGCTGGAGTTGCAGAACAAAGTTCAGCCCTGTGGGGGTTATATACAATTCTTTTCCAACAATTCCAATGAGACCCAGTTGCTCCGCAAATCTGGCGTAGTGGTAAAGTTCTTTCCAAGCTACTTTTTTCCAATCATATAATTTCCCTACTTTTTTGATGAAATACTCCGCAACCATTTTCTTTGGGACAGGATGTATATTTTTTGAAAGTTCTAGGACCGCTTCAACTAATGAATATATCCCGAAATTTATACTCGAGCCAAATGGACTCTTAAGAATATACTCTCGAATGAACCCAGCTTGTGTATCGCTCATTTCTTTCGGTCTTGCAGGATCACAATCGACATATTTGTCTCCTATTTCTGTTATTGAAATCTTGCCGTCAGAGGTTCGTTCCGCTAGTTTGAGGGCCTTTGCTGAACGCATATACATTTCGTTAATTAACCATTCAGGTTTCCGGTGCTTGTAATATTCTTTATACATTGTCTTAGCTTCTACCAATTCTTTGGCAGTACAAGGTCCATGATCTTTCAGATAGTAAAGCATATGGTTCAAAACAAAAGGAGCCAAGTGTATTCCAGCCACAGGCTTTACTCTAATAAACTCAAGAGAAAGAACGAATTCCTCATAAAATCTGTTGAGCAATTTTTTAAAATCTAGTTCTAGTGGAACCACTCCATTTCGAGCACAAATTTCCTCAATTTCATCTGTCAACATTCCCATCGGGCATACAAGGTATGGGACAACTTCCAGATTTGCAAGTTTTCCTTCTTTTTTCTCAGTTTCTAAATCGTCTCTATACCTGAGTACTTGATCAATAGATTCTTTTTCTAGTGGCGTTACTTTCAATTCAATAAGATGCAGTTTGTCTTTTGAAATGAATAATAAATCCAATCTACCATTAGGTAATGAGTATTCCTTCCTAAGAAGATCGATATTGTCCTCAATGTTAAGGGCATTTTTCGCAATCGATGGAGAAGACGCTAGAATGTCTCGGATCTGGGATTCTTGGACTAAAGCTTCTTCTGAAATCAAGCTGCAACCCAACATTGACCCTTAATGTTTGGTTCCCTCTCAAGCTCGCCGATTTCAATTAACTGCAGGTTCTCTGCCAGAACCTCCTATTCAAGAATTTCATGGTTAGTATGCGTAGCCAAAAGAATTTCTAAGTTGCGAAGGAATGAGAGGCTTGTCTATCCTTAAATCAATATCGTGAAGTTGCCTTAGGTCCATAGGTCGATCCAGTTTTCTTACTGCAGAATACTCAAACCATGTCTTGTATGGAGGTGGCCTTACTACGTCGTGCTCTTCAAAGATACCTGGAACTGGCGGCGGATCCGGCGGTTCTATGCTTTCCCTGCCAGTTCCGAATCTTACGACATCACATACATATTCTATTTTACCGCTACCGCCCATGCTCTTACTCAGATATATGAAGTGAGAGAACTTGCCGTCCAGTTTTACCTGTTGTCTTAAATTGTCGAGCCAATCCTCTCTAATGTGGAAACTCCACCATGTTATGACGTTTCCTCTCTTTCCTTCTATATATATTCGGTAATCTTCGTAGAGTTCCTTGAAAGACGCACCCACCAGAAGTAGTTTTTTCCTCTTTGGGATCAAAGAGTCTTCTCCTCTATAATAGTTCGTCTTTCTCAAAATATATGTTGAACAGCAACTCGTTTCAGCACAATCTACAAATCTAGTAACAGTCTATTCACAATCTGGGGTTCTTATGACACGGGTTGTCGTTTCAATCGAATTTGAAGCCTACGATTCTAAGGCTCAAATGTCGCTTCACCTTTTTCTACTTTGGAGGTGAGGCTATGTCAAAGTGGGAGTATGCTTCTAAGGATTTCATAGATGGGCTTGGCGCAGACGACCTTAAGAAGCGTCTTGATGAGATGGGCGAGAAAGGTTGGGAGCTGATCGTGGTGACGCCCGCGCCGACAGTCAGATGGAAGAGATACATCTTCAAAAGAATTCACACACAGTGATTAGCGACATAGAGAGATTTCAGTGAAGCGACATAAGAATGCCTTATGCAAAAAACGATAATGGATCGCAATCGTTAACGATTTCGTCCATGGGCGCCTATAACTAGAATCAAAACTTAGCGTGACTTGGCAAAATTCTGCTTAGATATTTATCTCGAAAAATAGGGGTATAGAGGACCCTATTCAATTCCTAGGGGCCTTCTAATCACAATCTTTCCATTTGCTAATTCTCTCACCAAGTCCCTGCCTACATAAGCAGTTTAGTCACCTGGGTGAAGATATCGAGCCAATTTGATAATCCTGGGAAAAGGTCAGGACCAATCGCTCGGAAAAGGATGTAGGGAGGCACACCAAGCTGATTCCAGAAACAATGAGAGAAACGCTGCGCGTAGAATGTTCAAGGCTTCTCAGATCTTCCGAGAGGTTCGTCTCTAAGGAATCTGAGTGCCACCTCCGGACTCTTCATCAAAAACTGAGCAAATATGTTCCAACCCTTCTCTCCGTAGTTGTCCTCTTCTCCTTCGTATCGTTCATTGGGTTTGCCATGATTGCCAAAGATGTGACTCGAATAGAGTTCAGGCTTTTCCTTCTCCAACTTAGCTAGTTCTTCATCCAGATCTTCTCGAATATGTTCGATCTCCTTTTCTTCCCCGAAGAATATCAACCGGATTTCTAACTCACCAGTAACCGGACTTGTCTCTCTGAGAAAATGCCACAGCTTAAACTTCTTCATACGACTCTGAACGAAGCCATCTACGAAAGTAACCAGGACTTCGTTCATTCGCTTTGCATCTTCCAGTCTCATGTTGACTTCGATCCACAAGTCGGAACTCATATCCAACTCCTCGCACCAAATGAAGTTGCTGAGCTTAAACTACTTAACCCATATCCTTATCAGGACGATTAACGTCAAGAAATTTGCGGCCATTAGACAGCTGTAACCCACATATGAAATGTGAAGAGCGTCCCTTCCTAAACAAACGGGCATGGATGCTATCTTATTTCTATTAGATCTGCTCAAAGTATATCTAAAGGCATATCCGCAACGAACTAAGAGGATTTCGATTTGTCTAGTCGAGACAAGGAGTTGGACTCGATTCATCGAAGGGCTAAGGCTTTGCTTGAAGATATATATGAAATCGGTCTGAATCCTAGATCCTTTGCGCTTCTTGCTAGAACCTATAATGAATTATATCGTAGGCTGCGAAAGGTCATAGGCGATAAACCTCAACTAGCTTTCAGAGAACATCCGGAACGAAGTCCTGACCTTCTATATCCTGATAAGGTCTACTCATACTACTATGGTCTAAAACATTTTACGCGTCAATTGATCGCCTATACGGAATCTGAAATGAGCTATGCCGACAGAGTAGTCATCGACTTGGTCGGACAAATTGAAAACAAGCTGAGGCCTATGATGAAGATGAGACCGAAATCAGAAACAGAAGTCCAAGATGAACTAGAGAAACTTCTCAGAAACATAGGATACGAATTTGACAGAGAGAAGTTTTCCTTTCGCTACTCAGCAAAATCATACAAGCCTGACTTTACAAGCGACAAGCTTTCCACAGTTCTTGAAGTCAAGTTATGTAATAAATCAGTTGACGAAAAGCGGATGGTCAAAGAACTGAACGACGATATTCCGGCGTATGGCACGCAGTTCAAAAGAATGATTTTTGTAGTATATGATAGTGAAGGCGTCATT
>Ga0209725_1001958_pt1 | contig 11344 bp, 12 predicted proteins | sample I18A1metaG_FD_184145 | JGI IMG/M metagenome (GOLD analysis project Ga0209725, IMG submission 184145) | Lake sediment bacterial and archeal communities from Gulf of Boni, Indonesia to study Microbial Dark Matter (Phase II) - ​I18A1 metaG... | ecosystem: Environmental > Aquatic > Freshwater > Lake... | reverse complement strand
AACTAACGGAAACAGCACTAAAAAGTCAGCAAATTCATGAAAAAATGCTGGAAAAAATTGATGAATCAAAAAAACTTAAAACAGAAGCCGACAGCCTACATAAACTCTTTCTGCAAACAAGAGAAAGAGCCAGACCCATTCAAGAGGAAATTTTGGAAATTTCAAATCAAATAAAAGGACTAAACGAGGAAGTTCAAAGGGAGGAAAATAAAGAGAAGAAGAAAATTGAGGAAGCCCTTCGTGAAAAGCTTGAAAAACAGGCAAGGGAAAAATTAAGACGAGGAGAAAAATTAACTTGGGAGGAGTTCCAACTCCTCGCTGAGAAGGGAATGGTAGCACAAGATTAAAGTGAGACACCATAAATAAGTATTGAGGAACAGAGAACCAAATGGCTAAGGAAGAACCCGCAGAGAAGGAACAAAAGCGAATCTTTATTTTATGTGTGGATAGGGATGGTGATTTAGGAGCAAAAGGGGGAGTTAAAACCCCTGTCGTTGGAAGGGAAGAAAATCTTAACGCCGCAGTAGCCCTAGCTTTACGGGATCCTGAAGAGCCAGATGCAAATGCGATTTTCGAGGCAGTACGCATATATGATCGCCTACAAGGCGAAGGCAAATCAGAGGAAGTTTTTGAAATAGCGACTATATCTGGCTCTGAACTTGGCTGGGTTGAAGCAGACAGAAAAATAGTTGCTGAACTAAACGAATTATTGGGTTCCTTTCCCGCAAATGAAGTTATTTTAGTCACAGATGGTTATTCAGATGAGGCAGTTTTGCCCCTTGTAGAATCTAGGGTACCAGTTTCATCGGTTAGAAGAATAGTAGTGAAACACAGCGAATCAATTGAGGAAACAGCCGCCCTCTTTACGCGATACCTAAAAATGATTATGGAAAACCCGCGTTACTCCCGCATAGCATTAGGCCTGCCAGGACTGCTCTTCCTAATTTTAGGGATCCTCTCAATTTTCAATTTACTTTATTATTATTGGATAGCCTTCATTTTCGTCTTAAGTGTATTCATGCTCGTGAAAGGCTTTGGAGTTGACAAAACAGTTAAAAATCTCATCCAATGGATAAAGGAATATTCTCCACCACCCCTTCCAGTTCAGATTTCGAATTACTCTACAGTTGCAGGAGTCTTATGCATCGTAGTTGGCACTTACTTGGGATCAACAAAAATTCCAATACCAACAGAAATTACCGGTTGGATTAGTGATTTTCCGCGGATCGCTGGTTTTTTCATTCAGGGCTCCATGGACCTCATAGTTTTAGGCGTTTGCGTGGTACTGTTAGGAAGGGCTATACAGTGGTATTTCAAACACGACATAAAATTACTACGTAATGCAGCTTTGATAGTTACTGTTGCGTGGTCTAGATGGATTCTCGAAGGAACTGCCGATGTCCTAATTACACCAGGGATGAACTATGAAAAGCTCATTTTCTCCGTAATCGTCGGCATCTTAATAGGCATAGCCTCAGTTCTGGTTGTGTTTGTCATCCATAGATCTGCTAGGGGATTTTTCAAGAAGACTGAAGAGCGGGTTGAAGAGTTTGGAGAAGATTAAAGTTGCAGTTATTGGTGGAACAGGCTTCGAAGGTTTGTTTCAGAATGCTCGACAACTACGCTTGGGAACACCTTATGGAATTGCTCCACCCCTATTAATTGGGAGAATAGATGGTAAAGAAGTAGTTTTTCTTTCGAGACACGGTCCAAATCATTCTGTTCCTCCGCATAAGATAAACTATAGGACAAACGTTTACGCCCTATATAAAATGGGTGTGGAAAGAATCATCGCTGTAAACGCTGTTGGCGCCATAAACCGCAATTTCAAACCCGGTGATATTGCTATTCCTCATGATTTTATTGACTTCACAAAACTTCGCTATACAACTTTTTATGATGACGCCCCAGTAACACATATTGATGTTTCTCAGCCTTATTGCCCTGAATTACGCAAGTTGCTTGTTGAAACTGTCAGAAAACTTGAGTTGCCTGTATGGAATAGGGCTGTGCTGGTTTGTGCTGAAGGACCGCGTTTTGAAACTCCAGCAGAAATTGAAATGTTTAGGCGGTTAGGCTGCGACGTTGTTGGAATGACGGGCATTCCAGAAGCTGTGCTTGCAAGAGAACTTGAGATGTGCTATGCACCTTTTTGTTTTGTTTCAAATATGGCTGCTGGCACACAAGAACTGTTGACATCTCTTGAAGTTTCAAAAGTTTCCGAAGAGATTATGTCTAAGTTAGAGCAAGTTTTAACTGGGACTGTGAAGGCTTTACCCCTCCAACGCGAAGGCAACTGTCCATGCGCTAATTCACTTAAAAACGCGAGGGTTAAACAATGATTAAAACGTTCCTCTCCATCATTGGAGCGTACAAGGTCTATGAGAGGTGGCTGTGGTATCAAGTAAAGAATGGCTTCAGACCAGAGCATATAGCAATAATCTTGGATGGAAACAGAAGATGGGCTTCTGAGAAGGCTCTTGGCCCATGGTTTGGCCATGAAAAAGGCGCTGAAAAAGTTGAGCAACTTCTTGATTGGTGCCTGAAACTTAATGTTAAATCCATAACTCTCTATGCCTTTTCTACAGAAAACTTTAGCCGCCAGAAAAACGAGGTTGAAGAGATTATGCGTATTGCGGGAGAAGAATTTCAAAGAATTCTGACAGATGAGCGCATACACAAAAACAAGGTACGCGTCAAAGTTATTGGTAGAGTGAACTTGTTGCCTGAAAATTTGCAGAAGCTCATAATGGTTGTTGAAAGGGCAACAGAAAGTTATGATGACCACTTCTTAAACATTGCTTTTGCTTATGGTGGAAGGGCGGAAATTGTGGATGCCGCAAGGAAAATTGCGGAGAAAGTGCAGGAAGGGAAACTAATTCCAGAAAAAGTTGATGAACAAACATTCGAACAGTTCTTGTACACATCTCACATGCCTAAGCAAGATCCAGATTTGATTATTAGGACTTCGGGTGAAGAAAGGTTAAGCGGCTTTTTGCTTTGGCAGTCCGCCTACAGCGAACTCTGCTTCTTAGATGTTTATTGGCCTGATTTCCGCTTCATAGACCTTTTAAGGGCTGTTAGAACTTTTAAAAAACGCAAGAGGCGTTTTGGCGCATAAGCGCGATTAGGCTCTTTTTTTGGCACTTACGATTGAGATGACGTCTCTGTCTTTAAGTATGTAGTCTTCTCCAACTCTTTTTCTTTCTCTGGCTTCGACAGCGTAGATGAAGCCTTCTCCTAATTCCGTGTGTATTATGTAGGCGAGTTGGCGGGCTGTTGTTCCATATGGCACGAGGTAGGCGTCTGGCAGAACCCTTCCGTTGTGATCCGATAAATGCTCTAGATCTTCAACTGGATAAACTGTAATCATGTTTAAGAGTTTAAAGTAAGCCATGTTTATTGATTCTTGAACGCCTGTTGAACCTAATTTGAGCAGAATTTTCTCTCTTATAGTTTCCAGCGCCCTAATTTGGCTTTCAGTTAGTTTTTCTGGCTTAGTTATTTTGAAGTTGCAATCTCCAGGTCTGTAATCTATTAGTTGTTTTTCCGCGGCTCTTCTCAAGGCGAGCTCTGCTTCTGAACAACAAGGAATCACGTGATAATTCAATCCTTTCATTCTTTCCAGGTTTTTTTCAGCCACGGGTATGTCTATTTTATTAGCTACTATTAACATTGGTTTGGCAATTTGCCTTAACGTGTCTACAAATCGTAGGAAGTCTTCCTCACTCCAAGCTGTGGGTTTGTCAGCGTTTAACCCCGCCCTTCTTGTTGTTTCAAAGATGTGGCTCCTTTTTATCGCCAAACCGCTTAATCGTTCTTCCAGCATTGAGTAAAGGTCTTTTGATTCGGATTCCACTGTTCTGGCGATTTTGGGCCAGTCGCGTTTTAGTATGCTCGCCATCCACATGGTTATTTCATGTTCCAAAAACTTCACATCTTCCAAGGGGTCGTGTTCACCGGGTCTGCATATTCTTCCTTCTGAGTCTGTTCCTCCAGAAGCGTCAACAACATGGATTAGGGCATCCGCTTTTCTAATTTCGTCCAGAAACTGATTGCCTAAACCTCTTCCTTGCCATGCATCCGGCACAAGTCCTGCGCAGTCGATAAATTCTACAGGAATTAGTCTAACTCCGTCTAAGCATATGGAATTAAGGGGATTGTCTTTAACGTTAAATTCTTCGTGAACGCATGGAGTCCGCACATACCCAACGCCTCTGTTTGGCTTTATTGTTGTGAATGGATAGTTTGCAATTTCAGCCGGGGCCAAAGTCGCAGCACAAAAAAAGGTTGATTTGCCAGTGTTGGGTTTTCCAACTATGCCTAACAATCTTGAATAGGATTTTTGCATTTAGACTCCTAATAATATTCTAAGATAAGTGGTTCTATATGGTTTGTGCTGTTAACTCGCTGAGAAGGCTATCTAGGTTTGTATCGCCTTTAGGAAAGCTAGAGCAATAAGGCAACCGGAAGATTCAAAACTATAACACAACCGAAAGTTCAATCCATACAGGGGGCTATAAACTCCGCAGAGAGCAAGATCCTTCAACCAAAAAAAATAGCATAATATAAAAGTATCCAGTCTATAAAAAGTAAGCCAACTCAGGTCAAAGGATGGAAAAATAATTGATATTAAATCTATCAAAAGATAAACTTGTTGAAATGTATAAGCAAATGCTTGAAATCCGCTTTTTCGAAGAAAAAGTCTTCGACCTCTACGCTCAAAACCTTGTTCCAGGCACAATCCACCTTTACCTTGGAGAAGAAGCCGTAGCAGTAGGCGTTTGCAGCCTCCTAAAAAAAGATGATTACATCACGAGTACACATAGGGGACATGGACACTGCATAGCGAAAGGCGCCGAATTGAAGCGAACTATGGCCGAGATTCTAGGCAAGAAGACAGGTTACTGCAAAGGCAAAGGCGGTTCCATGCACATCGCAGACTTCAAAATAGGCATGCTAGGTGCAACAGCAGTGGTCGGAGCTGGACTGCCAATAGCCGTGGGCGCAGGCTTATCCGCAAAACTCAGAAAAACAGACCAAGTCGTCGCATGCTTCTTCGGAGAAGGAGCCTCAAACCAAGGAACCTTTCATGAAAGCATAAACATGGCATCCATATGGAAGCTACCAGTAATCTTTGTCTGCGAAAACAATCTCTACGCCATGGGGACACGTCAATCAACTGTTATGGCTATAGAAAATGTTGCTGACAGAGCCGTAGCCTACGGAATTCTAGGCGTGATTGTGGATGGAAACGATGTTTTAGCAGTTTATGAAGCTACGCAAAGGGCTGTTGAAAGAGCCAGAAAAGGCGAAGGACCAACACTTATTGAATGTAAGACTTATAGAGTTAAGGGGCATTCACGAGTCGACCCAGCCAAATATAGGCCTAAGGAAGAAGTTGAAGAGTGGCTGGCTAAGGACCCGATCAAACGCTTTAAGGAAAAGCTCCTTCAAACAAACAGTCTAACGGAATCTGAAATTCAGCAAATTGAAAAAGAAGTTTCGGATGAAATTGAGGAAGCAGTCAAATTTGCCATGGAAAGTCCCTATCCAGCCCCAGAAGAGGCTTTAGAGGATGTTTACGCCTAAATTTGGGAGGATCAAATATGCGAAAAATAACCTATAGGGAAGCCTTAAGAGAAGCATTAAGAGAGGAAATGCGACGGGACTCTACAGTCTTTCTTTTGGGCGAGGATATTGGCAGATATTGGGGAGGAGCCTTCAAAGTAACAGAAGGCTTGGCAGAAGAGTTTGGAGACGAAAGGGTTAGGGATACGCCCATCTCCGAATCAGCCATAATTGGAACGGCAGTAGGCGCCGCAATAACTGGAATGCGTCCAGTAGCGGAAATAATGTTTGGAGACTTAACAGCCCTAGCCATGGACCAAATTGCAAACCAAGCAGCAAAAATACGCTACATGTTCGGCGGACAAGCAAAGTGTCCACTTGTCATTAGAACACCTTTCGGAGCTGGAGTAAACATAGCATCGCATCACTCTCAAAGCCTAGAAGCATGGTTCATGCATGTTCCAGGATTGTATGTGGCTGTGCCTTCTACGCCCTATGATGCTAAAGGACTTTTGAAAACAGCCATAAGAGGCAACAACCCGGTCTTCTTTTGCGAACACAAGCTTTTGTATCCAATTGAAGATGAAGTCCCAGAAGAAGAATATATCATTCCCTTTGGAGTGGCGGATATAAAAAGGGAAGGAGCGGACGTGACGATCTTAGCTACTTTATACATGGTGCACAAAGCCGTCAACGCGGCTAAACAACTTGAAAAGGAAGGGGTAGATGCTGAAGTTGTTGACCCAAGAACCTTAACGCCCTTAGATAAACAGGCGATAATACGATCTGTCAAAAAAACTGGAAGATTAGTTATTGTAAGCGAGGACTGCAAAACCGCTGGCGTAAGTGCCGAAATCGCCGCAATGGTGGCTGAGGAAGCCGTAGACTATTTAGATGCGCCGATAAAACGTGTAGCCGAGCCAGACACTCCCATACCGTTTAGCCCGCCGTTGGAACAATACGTGATTCCAGATGAAAAAGCCATAATGAAAGCAGTTAAGAAAGTGGTTTAAAATGGTAACAAAAGTTGTTATGCCAAAACTTAGCCTAACAATGAAGGAAGGCACGGTTGGCAAATGGTACAAAAAGGAAGGCGAAGCTGTTGAGAAGGGCGAACCAATAGTGGAGGTAATCTCGGAAAAAGCCACATACGACTTGGAAGCGCCAAGTTCTGGAATACTTCGAAAAATTCTGGTAAAAGAAGGCGTTGACGCTTCGGTCAACGCAGTTTTAGCCGTCATAACATTTCCCGACGAAGCATTTTCAGAGACTGAAATACTTGCTGAAGTTCCTCAAGCAGTTGAGGAAACAGAAAAGAGAGTTTTGGCTTCGCCGTCTGCAAAGCGTTTGGCAAGAGAGTATGAAATAGATTTGTCACTTGTTAGGGGCAGTGGACCTGAAGGAAGAATAGTTGAAGAAGATGTTAGAAGATTTATTGAAGAAGTCCGTGGGACTCTGCCAAAAATCAAGGAAATTATTGCTTTAACTGGTTTTAAAAAGGCGTCCGCCGAGCGAGTCTCTGCGAGCTTTAGAACAGCTCCGCACAGCACGATAATGATGGAAGTTGACGTTTCTAAAGCTGGAGGATTACACGAGAAACTCCAAGTTTCATATACAGCTATTCTTGTCGAGGTTGTTGCAAAGGCTCTACTTGAACACCCTATAATAAATTCAACGTTGGATGGAAACCAGATAAAAATTTTTGAAGATGTAAATGTAGGGTTGGCTGTTGCTACAGAATACGGCTTAGTTGTTCCAGTCATACATAATGCTGACAGAAAATCCTTGAAGGAAATTGATACCGCAATTAAGGAGTTGACAGAAAAGGCAAGACAGGGAAAACTGGCTAAGGAAGAATTGACTGGTGGAACTTTCACAGTCACAAATCTAGGCATGTATGGGGTTGAATTTTTTACGCCGATAATTAATCCGCCGGAAGCAGCAATTCTCGGTGTTGGAAAAATTGCTGAAAAACCAGTCGTCGTCGACGGGAAGGTTGAAGTTAAGCCTCTTATGACGTTAAGCCTTTCCTACGACCATAGAATCGTTGACGGAGCTCCAGCTGCAAAGTTCCTTCAAAAAATAAAGTATTACATGGAATCTCCAGACGCCTTTGAAGCTTAGTCTTTTGGGCTTTGAGAAGTGAATTCTATGGCTTGAAGCAGTCCTCTAGTCATGGCTAAGAGGTTTATGGCAATCATAAGCGCCAGTAAGGGTATAAATTCGACGGTGAAAGTGAAATTTTCTATTTTGATTGTGAGAACGCCACAGTTTGTGGCATAGGCAGTGTACACTAAGAGGTAGAAGGCGCGTATAATAATGAGGGTGTACTTGTAAATTGTGCCTTCGCTTACTTTGATGGCAAACGTGAAGAAAAGCAAAGCCCAAGCTAGAACCGCAAAACGTGTCAAATACTCTGGAAAATTTGCCAGAAACGATGAGATTAAAAGCCATAGGACAAGCCAGAAAATTCCTGCAACAACTGTCATAAGCGTTGCTTTGGCAATTCTCCGGAAAAGCTTCCGAAAGGCTGGCTTAGTTTCATTTTCACTCATGGAAGTTTGTCCACTCCTCCTCTAAGATTTGCGCGCCTACAAAATATATGCGGATAACACCATTATGCGTCATTGTTGTAGGGTCAGCTATTTTTATTGCAAAAGATGTTTGAAACGACTCTTGTGGGAGAATATGCACATTTTGTGTAGCTGAACCGATAAGCGCGTTTGTAGAGTTGTATATCTCCACTTTAAGTGGCCCGCTTATTTGGTTGGATATGTGATTGTCAAAGCTTACGGAAAACGTAACATGGGTCATGTTATAGGTGAGGTTATAAATGGTTAAGTTGTGGAACGGTGCACGCCAAAATGTTGTAAATTCCACCGAGGTTCCAAAGGCTATTGCATAGGCTACTCGCAAACTCAGTGAAGCGTTCACATCCAACTCTGCATCATTTGTTAAGAGTTCGCTATCCTTCAGAACCAGTTCTTCCAAGCTGACTGAAAAGTTAAAGCTGGAATCAGCCTTTGTGCCTGCTGAAACATTCGGCAAATGCACCGAGGAAGATGAAATTGTCTTGTTTTTTCTGCTTATCTGTATGTTAATGTCTATGCCTGAAAGGTCATAAAAACCAGTGTTGTTTATGTAAAAAGGCATATGCAAAGAAAAGTTTCCGTTTGAGAAGGAGATTGTTGTTTCTTGGATGCCCACGTTTTTTGCTTCAAGAAGTTTCATAAGCGAGAAAGCCACGGTAACTGGCAATAGTAATGTGGTAATCCATAGAATTGCAATTATCCATCCCAATGCCCTAATTGTCTGCCGCAAACCAAACTCCTCGTTTGCTTGTCGGTTTTAGGCTTTTTCAGATTTTTCAGGCGTTTTTTCCTCAGTTTTTGGCTGCACAGCCGGTTTCGATTCTTTGTAGAGCTGTATTCCCCTCATTGTTGCGATGGAGCCAGTCCAACCCATTATTCCAAGAAACATAACCTTTACCACGGCTTCAGCTATTGGTCCAAGAATCTCTCCAAGGGCTTTTGAAAGGTCTTGGGATGTTAAAAGGCTCGCAACTGATGTCAATATTAAATATGCCATGACAAACGTGAGGATTAGCAATACCACGCCTACTCCTATTAGAATGTATGCAACCAACTCAGGCTTTTCAAACTTCATCTTCGCACTCTTCCTACTTTAAAGCTCATTTCTTTTTTAGAACTTGTATAAAAATTATGTGTTTTGGCTGTGAAAAGTCTTAAGTGTTTAGTGATAGAGAAACCCTTTTTGAGCCAATATGAAAGTCGCTATGTATTACAGCCAAAATAACATAAGATTGGAAGACATGCCAATTCCAAAAATAAGCCGAGACGAAGTTTTGGTGGAGATGAGGGCTTGTGGGATATGCGGTTCAGATTTGATGGACTGGTACTTGAAAAACCGTGCGCCTCTTGTTCTTGGGCATGAACCTTCTGGAATAATTGCTGAAAAAGGAGAGGATGTTAAAGGCTTCAATGTTGGAGACAGAGTTTTCGTTCACCATCACGTTGCATGTTTAAAATGTCATTATTGTCTGCGTGGAGATTACACTCTATGCGAACAATTTCACAAAACAAACATTATCCCAGGCGGTTTGGCGGAATACTTTAAAGTTCCAGCCCCAAACCTCCAAATAGACACTTTAAAAATTCCAGAAACCATGTCATTCGAAGAAGCCACTTTTATTGAGCCAGTCGGCTGTTGCCTGAGAGCCCTAAAAAAATGCACTGTTCAAGTAGGCGATTCATTGGCAATTATTGGTGTTGGAGCAATTGGAATAATCCACGTAGCCTTGTCAAAAATTTTTGGAGCTGAAAAAACGTTTGTGAGCGACCTAATTGATTACCGGTTGAATGTGGCGAAACAGTTTGGGGCTGATGTGGCGATTAATCCTGTAAAGGAAGATTTGGATGCTGTTGTTAAGGCTGAAACTGATGGCAGAGGCGTAGACATTGCAGTTGTCACTGCGCCAAGTTTAGAGGCGTATAAAGCTGGCTTGAGTGTTTGCCGCAAAGGCGGAAAACTCTGCGTTTTCGCACCCATTGAGCCTAGCAAATATTTGCAGATAAGTCCGAAAGAACTGTTTTTCTCGGAAATTCAAATAATCCCCTCTTACTCAACATCACATTTAGAAACAAGAATTGCATTAAAACTCATAAAATCGGGCAGAATAAACGTGAAGAAATTGATAACCCATCGTTTTAGGCTTGTGGATGCGGCAAAAGCATTCAAGACAGCTTCAGAAAGCAAAGAAAGCTTGAAAGTCATAGTTTTTAATTGATGCGTTTTCACTAATATCTAGTGATTTTCTTTTTACGTTTTCTATATTCAAATAATGTATCTAGAAGAAACTAAGAAAGACTTGGCGCATGCTAAGGACTGCAGTAAGCACAAAGCGTGTAACCTTGTTCTTGTCTATTCTTCTCAAGCCACTCAATGGCTTCCCTTCTAGATTTGAAGAATTGTTTAGTAAGTTTTCCTTGTGTAGCATAAGTCATCTTCTTAATCTGTGAAAAATAAGCACGATGCAGTTTGTTGAAATCACGGGTGTTCCATATAGGAGAATTTCCTGGAAATTGTGTTCCGAAATCGTTATAGATGAAACCTTCGCCTTGATGGATAATCTCGTTCCAAGTATTAATATCTTTTACTAACATGATATCTCACGCAACAGATTTTTCAGTTTAATCTGATTTGTTGATAAGTGTTGCCCTATTCGGATCATTTCATTCGATTTATAGGTAGTGGACTAGTATCACTATTTGGAAGTCACTCTTGCAGAGAAACTAATTCAGGAGAAATCTCCATAAGAATGGTTTTTACTTAAGAAGCGTGGTTTTTCCGCAAACAAAATGGTTTTCCTCATAGCTTCTACTTCCGTTTTCTAAACAGTTTGGTGCCTTCCATGTCTGTAACATACTCGAAACCTGACTCTATCAGTTGTTTTGCTTCCTCTATCGTCTTAGCGGTTGCAGAATGCCTACGCTTCGCAACATCAAACACGGTTTGAAATAAAAAGGGCCTTTTGAAATAAGGCCTTTCTATGTTTAAAGAACTAATGGAAAAAAGGGGTTTATGGGTCTGCTTTTCCGAAGTTTTTGGCTGTTACTGTGAGGTCGTATCCTGAGACCTTGTTGTCTCCGTCTATGTCTGTGTTTGGGTTCCATCTTGGATGCCCTGGATAGGATCCGAAGGACCACGCAACCGTTGTCAAGTCCAATCCCGAGACCCTGCCGTCGCCATCTAT
>Ga0209725_1001957_pt1 | contig 11344 bp, 13 predicted proteins | sample I18A1metaG_FD_184145 | JGI IMG/M metagenome (GOLD analysis project Ga0209725, IMG submission 184145) | Lake sediment bacterial and archeal communities from Gulf of Boni, Indonesia to study Microbial Dark Matter (Phase II) - ​I18A1 metaG... | ecosystem: Environmental > Aquatic > Freshwater > Lake... | reverse complement strand
ATATTGTGGTAAGCAACCTGCATGCAGCAAGGGGTTCCGATATTGTATCACTCTGATACTGAGCGCAGGCCACATTCTCATCACGTTCGGGCAACACTCATTACTCAGTCTTAGCGAAAGATATCCCTTGGATTCATTTGAGACACGGCGAAGCAGTCTGGAGCACCAAAGGCAGGCCATGGGCGGTCCCGCAGGCATCCGAAACAAGAACCGATGCGCCCTCATGAGATAATCTTAAATGCGTTCGAGCGATATGGCAATATGCTTGGGGAAGTGATCTTGCTAGAATTTGCGAAGGGTGTCGTACACTCATTCACTTTGTTGGTTATCTCAAGTGTAGTGATGATTATCCTACTGTACGCGTCCAGAAAGGGCAAAGTTCCAAAGATCAGAAAGTTGGCTGCCATCGACGCGATCGATGAAGCGATTGGGCGAGCAACGGAGATGGGGCGGCCGCTTCATTTCACTCCGGGGATAGGTGACTTTTATGGGTATGATGCTCCGATGACGATCGCGGGGATAAGCGTCTTAGGGCACGTGGCGAGACGTGTCGCCCAATACAACACGCCGCTGATAGTGACCTTCGCTGCGCCGGAAATTGAGCCTGTCATCACTGATGTTGTGAAGCAGGCATATCTTGCTGCTGGGAGACCGGAAAGATTCAATCCCGATGGTATTCGGTTTATCTCAACAAGGCAGTTCGCCTACACTGCGGGAGTGGTCGGGATTCTGCATCGTGAAAAGGTTGCTGCCAATCTGATGATTGGCTATTTTGCTGGAGAATCGATCATTATTGCAGAGGCAGGTTTCTTGGCCGGAGCCATCCAGATCGGCGCCACTGCGAACACATACCAGATCCCCTTCTTTGTAGTCGCATGCGATCACGTTCTGGTCTCAGAGGAACTTTACGCCGCTGGAGCCTACCTGTCGAAGGATCCCGTCCAACTTGCAGCTATTACAGGCCAAGACTGGGTGAGACTCATCGTCGCTGCGTTCCTAGTTGCAGGTTGTGTCCTAGCGACTTTCGGCATATCTTTGATTGCCGATTTCTTCAAGATGTAAGAGGTGGCGTGGATGAAACTGAAAGTTCCCTTGGGGATAACGATCATCCTGGTGTTGCTTCAGGTGGCTGACTACTACTTCAAGGTTCCAGTCATCAATACCGCGGCAGCAAATCTCACCGTGGCCATACTTGTGATGAGCGCAATAGCCGTTGGCATCGGCATTATCTCACTAACCAGGATACATGTCCGCAGAATTGTGGGAAAGAGGCCTCACAGTCTAGAGAGCGCGATAATGCTAATCACATTGGCCATATTCATACTGGTCGGAGCAGTACTGGGATCCGGAGATCCAAGCTACGTCTACATGTTTCAGAACATAATCGTCCCATTAGATTCAGCTATGTTCTCGCTCGCAGGCTTCTTCATGGCTTCAGCGGCCTATCGGGCTTTCAGAGCGAGATCAAGAGAGGCGCTTGCTCTTCTTGTGGCCGCGGTAATTGTAATGTTGGGGCAGGCACCGATCGGCGAAACTTTCTGGTCAGGTTTCCCAGTGCTTTCTCAATGGATTCTGGATGTGCCGAACACAGGAGGCGTGCGCGCCCTGATCATGGGCATAGCAATTGGAATGCTCTCGCTAACAATTCGAATGCTAATGGGCCATGAAAAAGGCTACCTGGGAACAGGTGCGTAGGAGGAGATATGATTGGCAACCGAGAAGGATTGGACGCACAAGCTCGCAACAATAGACCCGCGAGTAATATTCCTGCTCCTATTCATCTGCGTAGGTGCTCCGCTGCTCATGCCATTTGGCCTGCCGGTAGGCATCAGCCCGCCAACCACAAGCACATACAAGTTCATTGAAGGCCTGCCTTCGGGAAGCATCGTGGTTTCTGCGTTTGATATGAGCGCCGCGGTGGCTCCGGAATGTTACCCGCAAGTAGCGGCCTTCACCACACACCTGAAGAACAAGAACCACAAGATAATCGAAGTGGCATTTGATTCTGCTGGACCAATGTTCGCAGACCAGGCACTAAAAGATGTGTTCGGCGCGTCAAAGGATCATCCTCTTTACGGCAAGAACTTTGTGAACCTTGGATACGTTGCGGGAGGAGAGGCTGCTATGAAAGCTTTCGCAGGAGACCCGAAGATGATTCAGAAGGACTTCTATGGAAAGGATGTGAAAGATCTGGAGATAATGCAGCCTCTCTCTAGCGCCAGAGACTTCAAGCTTATGATAGTTATTTCAGGAAGTCAAGTGGACAACTTTGTGCGCCAGTTCGGTGATCCGCATGGTGTCCCCATCGTAGGTGCTGTTACAGCCGTCCTGGTGACAAGAGTCATGCCGTACTATCCGGCAAAGGTCGTGGGGTACTTGAACGGGCTCAGAGGAGCTGCGGAATATGAGCAACTTGTCAAGAGGCCAGGGATCGCACTTGCTGGAATGGATGCTCAATCAGCCGCCCATCTGCTAGTCATCATCTTCATCTTGGTTGGCAACGTGGGCTATATTGTGAGGAAGAGGAGGCCGAGTTGAGATGATTGGATTGGATGCTAAGCTGCTGGGCATCATACTCTCTGGAGGGTTGACGTTGATGGCGTACAGCTTCCTTTACAGGGAGAATCGTGTATCCAGAATCGCCGAGCACATATACCTTGGAGCAGCAACCGGATATGGCGCAGTCCTATCCGGGAAATATGTCTATGACAACGCTGCCGTTCCATTGGCGAAAGGTAACGCGCTCTGGGCGATTCCCCTTCTATCCAGCCTACTCCTCTACTTCTACTTCTCCAAGAAGCATTTCTGGCTCTACCGTCTTCCAACGGCAGCAATCATTGGCGTAGGAACAGGAATAGTCGTCGCAGCAGATTTCAGGACTCGCCTGACAGAACAAATCAAGGCCACACTTCTCCCATTGTTCATAGTAAACAAGCCTTACGAGACTATTAACAACTTGATCATAATCTTCGGCGTCGTCGGAGCTCTGATCTTCTTCTATTTCTCGAAGGAGCTCAAAGGCCCAACAAGGGGTTTGGCGGACTTTGGAAAATACATTCTAATGGTCACTTTCGGGGCATCGTTCGGGCAAACATTCATGGCCAGAATCTCGCTTATCATTGGCAGAGTGCAGTCATTGTACGTATGGCCTGCCTCGCTCCTGCTTCCCCTAGCGGCGATTCTTGTTGCGGTTGCATTCGTATGGGACAGACGTAAGCAGGGAAAACCCAGGGTGTCAACTGGCTAGTCACTTCTGTTTGAACCCAGTATGAGCCTTCCGAGCCATTCTGCAGCCTTATTGCTGTTCGAAGATCCTGAAACAGATCTCGCCGTGGTTCCGAAAGGCATTGAGATAGAGAAGAAGGTCGAGGTTACCTTCTTGTCTTGGATGGTGAAGCCTGAGCCATAGCCTTGCCGAATTCCCTGCACTTGGCAAGGTCATTTTCTCCCGGTGACTCGACAATCTTGAGAGCAGGCGATCTTACCGTGAGCCCTAGGATCCTGAGAGCTCCGGTGATTCTCTCAAGTGCTTCTCCGCTCCACCCATAGGAACCGAATCCTGCCCCTGTCTTTCCTTTGAGGTTCAGCTTCCTTGTCTTTCTTAATTCGTCAAGCGACTCAAGGAAATGACGCATCTCAGCTGTTGTGCTTGAGTAGTGCGTCGGTGAACCAATGAGAATAGCGTCGGCCTTTGTGAGCTCCTCCACCGGGAATTTCTCTCCAAGCTTACGTACAGTGACCTGCGCACCTGCTGATCTAGCGCCTTCAGCGATCGCATTGGCCATTCGCTCTGTGTTGCCTGTCCTGCTATCATATATGATGGATACAGTCGCCATCCATGCAACCCTCGCAAGTTTGGTCAACCAGAGTCGCAGTGCTTAAAAGCATTTCTAGGTACCGAACTTCTCAATATTCGGCTAGGGTGAGATGATGAAACTGGTTAGCTACGATTTCAATGGAAGAGGCCGAGTCGGAGTTCAGTTTGGAGATGAGATTATCGATGTGATTCTGACAGGCGAGGAACTGAGAAAGCGCAAATTCGAATTTCCGACGCTTGGACAGGTGTCAGATATGATTTCTCTTCTGGAGTATGGCGACCTCGCTCTCAATGAAGCGAGAGAACTGTTGAAGGAGACAACTCACCTTATAAATCAGGGAAAAGACGGATTTCTGCGTGAAATTGGCGCCGTAGTGTCAATAAACAATGTGCATTTGAGATCTCCTGTTGCACGACCTAGAAAGAACATTGTATGCTTAGGTCTGAACTATCATGATCACTGGCTCGAAACTCTGGCAAGGAGGGGAGAACCCTTACCTTCATCTCCAGTCTTCTTCACAAAGTCTCCGACGGCTGTGATCGGGCCCTTCGATGACATATTGTACCCAGCGGCCACAGAACAGTTGGACTACGAGGTTGAATTGGCAGTCATCTTGGGCAGGAGAGGAAAGGATATCCCTAGGAGAGACGGGTTCGATTACGTGGCCGGGTATTCAATTCTCAACGATGTCAGCGCAAGAGATCTTCAACGAAAGCATCAGCAATGGTTCAGGAGCAAAAGTCTAGATACCTTCGCGCCACTCGGCCCCTGTCTAACGACAAAAGACGAGATTCATGACCCAGACAATCTGGACATGGAGCTGACCGTGAACGGTGAAATACGTCAAAGGTCCAACACCAAGAACCTCATCTTCAAAATCCCGGAAATTCTCGAAACACTGTCGCAAGACATGACCCTTGAGCCAGGTGACATAATAGCAACAGGAACGCCGGCGGGCGTGGGGCTGGGAATGGTGCCTCCACGATACTTGAGCATAGGCGATGTGATTGAAGCACGCATCCAAGGTTTGGGGTTCATAAGAAACAGGGTTGCAGAGAAGAGAGCCTGTTCCTGATCGCCGCTATTCTAGGCTTATCTTCTTGAAGTCAAGCCAGCAGCCTGTATTCCTCAGGCAGTTCCTTCCCACGCGCGATCTTCCTAGATGAGTCTCGTGTAGACAACTGTGGTCGTGATTGCTCCTACCACCGCTCCAAGAACCACCTGTGGTAGTGTATGTGCCTTCAACTCTGTGCGCGCCCACGCAAGAGGGATTGCGAGAAGGTAGAGCAGAGAATAGTGGATCCCGAAAACCAGAATCAGGGCTGTTATTGGTCCCGTGAATCCGGCCATATGAATGCTTATTCTCCAGAACAAGGTCACAAGGAGAACTATGACAGTGGTCAGCAGATAGGCGGTTGAGAGAAGGTAAAGCGTGGTGCATCTTGACATGCCAAACACCACCGCGGCCAAACTGTACGCAATGATTGGCGGAACAAAAAACGTTGGCGGTCTCTTTTCATCTGACGTGTGCAGGTCCGTGCGCCCCCTGACCAGGAGATATAGCACAAGAACAATTGGAGCCACTGCGATCAACCCTATCCCAAGCAGGCTTCTCTCGACAGGCGTCAATCTGGATCCAATCTTCTCAGGACTGAAGAATGAGAACACGACGACCACTGCTGCTGCTACAAAAGGCAGGGAGAGTATGTTTGAGATTGCCTTTGCAGCGTGTCTGTTGGGCGTTTCCACGAGCCAGATCGACCGAACATTTCATAGCATATTAACCGGTAAATAAGCTGTTGCCACGAGAGAGCTCAACCTTGGGTGGAACGGTCGCCTTCGTCTACGATGATGCTCTGCTAGCCTACGACTTCGGGCCTGCTCACCCTCTAAGACCGGTCAGACTGAAACTCATGTTTGAACTGGCGAAATCGCTGGGGCTGGTCACCTCACCGAACGTGTCCCAGGTGAAGCCCATACCCGCTGGAGCTGAGCAAATTCTGCTGTTCCATTCACGGCGGTATGTCGATCTTGTAGAGAGATCAAGCATTGCTGGCGGAGGGTTGCTTGACCAAGGGGACACTCCCGCCTTCAAAGGATGCTTCGAATCCTCCAAGCTGTACGTCGGGGGCTCAATTCTGGCTTCAGACCTCATAATGCAGGAAAAGGTGGATCACGCGTTCCATCCCGCCGGAGGCCTACACCACGCCCATCGAGGCAGGGCTTCAGGCTTCTGTATCTTCAACGATCCAGCTATCGTGATAGCCCACCTCAAGCAAAGCTACGGGCTAAAGAAAATACTGTACCTTGATATCGATGCCCATCACGGAGACGGGGTTATGTACGGCTTCTACTCAGATCCTTCGCTTATGGACATAGATTTTCATGAAGACGGAAGATACCTCTTTCCAGGAACAGGATTCACACATGAGGCAGGTGAAGGCGAAGCCAAGGGCCTGAAGGTGAACGTCCCTTTCCTGCCGTACACCGGCGACGAAGCCTATCTCATGGCCTATAATGAGATCGTTCCGAGAATGATCAGATCATTTCGTCCTGAAATCATCCTCATGCAATGTGGCGCAGACTCTCATTTCGACGACAGATTAGCCAACCTGCATCTGTCGACAGGATGCTATGAACAAATGGTTGAGAGGGTTCACTCACTGGCCCATGAGACCTGTAATGGCAGGCTCCTGCTTTTCGGTGGTGGAGGATACTCGTTGAGTAGCGTTGCGCGATGCTGGACTTTGATTTTCGCAAAGCTGACAGAAACCGAACTGAATGATGAGGTGCCTCAGGATTGGGCTGAGTTCTATGAGAACCTGGTAGGGGAGACACCGCCCAAGCAACTTCGTGACCCAATACCTATCCATCACGAGGAGCCGAAGGAATCTCTTGAAAACGTTTCCAAGGTGCTACAGGAGCTTAGAGCTCTAATCCCAATGCTACTCAGGTAGGCTATGCTCGGAATTTCTGAAGCAAGGTTTTATTTTCGTCCTAACGTATTCTCCTCAGGGCGCATCGTCTAGTTGGTTAGGATGTCACCCTGACACGGTGACGGTCCGCGGTTCAAATCCGCGTGCGCCCACCAATCTAAACACAAATTGCGTCGATCTAGGTTTTGGTATTAATACTGGTATTAATACCGACGATTTGGTGGACAGGTTTGAGCGGTTTCTCAGAATTGACCTTAACCAAGCGGAGAGAACGATTAAGAAACATCTCTGGGAGATAGGTCGCCTTCTGAAGTGGTTAGGACCAAGAGAATCGTTTTCAGTGGATGATCTTAGAAGCTATCTTGCTCTCTTCCAAGACAAGTCTCCAGCGACCAGAGCGAATGTATTGAAAAGTCTTCGAGTGTTCTTTAATCATTTCTTGCATAGGTCGGACCTCGTGGAGTCGTTTCGTTTCCCGAAAGAATCCTTTACGCCTAGGCAACTTCCGAGCAAAGATAGCCTAAGGCGGTTCTTCGACGCATTAGACAACGACAGAGAGCGCGCGTTCTTCTTGTTAGCGGCAAGTTCTGGTCTTCGACGGTCTGAGTTACTGAGCTTAAGACGCGACGACTTGGATTTGGACAACCGCTTGATCGTTCCGAAGAACGCACACCAGAACGCTTCGACCAAGAATTCTTGGATTTCGCTTTTCAACAATGAAGCCGAAACCTATCTCAGACGCTACCTAGAGAACCGAAAGAACGATTCAAATGAGTTGTGGCACGTAGGAGAAACCGCATTTAGGAAAGCGTTCAAGAAGGCGAGTCAGGTGTCTGGTGTTAAGCTCACTCCGCAAGACCTAAGGTTCTGGTTCGCAAACGAAATGAGCAGATTAAGCGTATCGGACCGAATCATTGACGCTCTTCAAGGCAGAACACCAAGAAGCATTTTGGCAAGACATTACAGCGATTTCAGTTCGGAGCGATTGAAGGAAGCGTATGATATGGCGAATCTGACTGTGCTGAACTGACTTGGAGTCCTCTTTTTCGTCTGACTTCGCGTCCGCTGGAGATTTAGAGTCTCTGTCTTGCCAATCGAAAGTTATATCTACCGATAACAACCATAAATGACAGTTTGGCGTACCACTGCCTTGTTCTTCAGTGGATGCTAGGCTCCAAGGTGGGGAGCTATAGAAATACCAAGAAAAGGAAGGGGTGATAATAGGTAATGGATAGAGGGAGAGCGGGCGACATCACTGCGGTCAAAAAGATTATAGACCAATATGCTGTCGGTTGTAACACTGGAGATTTCGATCTTTGGATTTCCTTATGGGCTGATGATGGGGTGCAGATGCCACCAGACGCCCCTGCAAGAGTCGGAAAAGAGCAGATACGAAAAGCAATGGAGCCTGTATTTGATCAGATGATCTTGGATGTAGTGATCACTAGTATAGAGGAGGCCAAGATATATGGCGACTTAGGATTAACTCGATGTACATACACATTGAAATTGACTCCCAAAGCAGGTGGCAAGACGATTAACGCCATGCCAGATGGTAAAGCCTTGACTTTCTATGAAAGGCAATCTGATGGTTCTTGGAAGATTATGTATGATTGCTTTAACTCTAACGTGCCTCCAACCTAACCAGAAAAGGAGCGACAGGCTCAGACGTAAACTCATATTTTCTCCTTTTAGCGCGCTAAGTCCTCAAACTCGTACAGTAGCTTCAAATCACCGAGAACATCCACCGTAAACCTCTCTTTCTTTTTTCTCATAACTCTATTCTATTGTGTTTCTCGGACAGTCGATTGAGACAAGGCAGACTTCACGCCGTCGGCTTAGAACTCATTTGTCCGCGATTGAGTTAGCCAAGAATATACACCAAAATGTGTTTGTGGACTCTGAACAAATCTTGAGACATTTTTCTCCTTTTTCCAGACTGAAAAGTGCTAGACAAGTTTAATTCGAATAGTTGGAAGAACAGAACTCTTGTGCGTGAATTATACTCCGATAGAGAGATGATCCTAGTCTGGGCGGGATCAGTTCTAGGGGTAATTGTTAGTGAATTCTTTGTCTCCTCGCTGCAATTTGTCGCATCCAAGGTATCAACGTGGTCATTTTTGGATTGGTTTCTTTGGATTGTGGTTATTTGCGCCATATCTCTGGGATTCTCTATCAGCTTGTTTCTCTTCTTGGGAATTGTTGCTGCTTTCAACTCACGTGTCCTTACTCCAATCAATAGATTTCTTTATCTTTCACAGGCACGTCTACGGTTCAAAATGCGCAGATTGTTGTGACATCTCGTCAAGACGGAGTAAGCCTAGTCACCCTGATCTTGTGCTAAACCCGTCTGAACAACGTCCGTATGAATTCGGCTGTCTGTATCTTTAATAACTCAAATCCAGCGCGCGCGCTATCTGTTGTGAAACCGCAGCAGGCAGCCACGTGGCCATCAATCCATGCACACGTGCAATTCCACGTCCTCTAAACCACGTCCACGTGCACATCGAAAAACAGCCCCTATGTTATATCCCCCCCACCAATTCAACCACACACACAATTCTGTTACTACGACGATTGTTGGTGGAGGAATCCCTCAAACTCCCTCTTCTTTCTTCCACTACTGAAAGCGTGCGCTGCTCATGGTCTGATTGCCACACATTTATTCTTGAGCGTATTTTCTTAGTGTGGGGATTGCTTCGCGAGCGATTCTTTCCAGCATGCCATCGTCTGTGATGTGAGGGAGATGAAAACCTTGAGGTGTTTGGAAGCGAGGCAGATCCTCATTGCGAGTCCAGTAACCAAATACGAACTCGTTGATCCCTGCCTTCCGATACTTTTCGACAAACTCGTAGAAGGCATCAAGTGATTCAAACGGGGTGTCAGGCGTCCAGCCAACCGTTAGGGATCTGGTAATCGTACTCGGATCACGATGCATTTCAATCACGTATTCGTCCAGCATCTCGTTTCGCTGTCGTGTTATGTCAACTGCTTCCTTAGCTGATGCAGCACCGACGAGGGTACTCCATGAGTCCCCATAAGCCGCTGCAATCCTGAGCGTTTTGGGTCCATGAGCTGCGATTGTGATAGGAGGACGAGGCTGTTGGATTGGAGCCGGGTGCATCTCAGCCCCGTTGATTTGATAATATCGGCCCTGATACGTCGTAGTCTCCCCGCGCAACATTTGATCCACAACCTCAATGGTCTCATGGAAGCGCGCAACGCGTTCTCGGGTGTCCCAAACCTTCACCCCAGTCATCCCGTGACTAACGTCACGACTGGAAGTAGCCCCAATTCCAAGTTCCAGCCGACCTTGTGAAATGTGATCTACCGTGAGTGCTTGTCTGGCGATCAAAGCTGGATTGCGATAGATGATGTTCGTGACCATTGTGCCTATCCGAATCTTGGTGGTTCGCGCTGCCAACGCAGCCAACAGCGTCCAACCCTCAAACCAGAACCCTTTTGGATGATAAGGATTAACGAAATGATCGACAACCCAAACACTGTCAAACCCCAGCGCCTCTATGCGCTGCCACCGCTCGGCGATTTCAGGCCACGGAGTAAGCTGAGGTGTCCAAATACCAAAGCGCAGTTCTTCATTCCCCGCCTTCCTAGATTCATTTGCCCACTTCATGAGAAATCCTCCTTTCCAGCGCCAACACCATCAAGAAGCAGCATTTCCACAACAGATGATATCTTTGGGGGAATCTACCTCACTCCCTCACCAGTATCTCCAGCCTCCACGTAATTAGATCTTTCACCCAATCAACGATGACCACGAGGCGTTTCGAATGAGAAGGAGAGGATTTAGACGATTCCTTCCGTAACATGCTTCGTCGTTCGTTTCGTCGTCTCATCATTTCGCGCGCTTTTGTGTGTGCATAGCATGGTGCGGCCGTCGTAGATTGAACCATCATCATATGAGTGCTATTGTATGTGTACCGACCAGGAGGCACACGATACGGTAGTTGATTGTTGAGATCAGGCTATGGCTTCCCGTGAATCCATTATCGGGACAATTTCGTAGGTGCATATGTCTGTCCATTCGCGAACATCCTTGTTTGCTTCAGCTATTTCAGTGCACTCCACTACGCAGAACCCTTTGTTTCTGCCAACCATTGTGCTGATTGGATAGAGGGCCTTCCAGTTTCCCTTAGGTTTCCATTGCCTGAATCGCTCAGTAACTTCCTTGGCGTGCTCAGGAGTCCACGACCAAACGACTAGAAACTTCAACTCGTTTCACCTCCCTCCATTTCCTGTTGATCCTCGCCGGCCTCTAATGGTGTGCCACAGCGGGCACATCTTAGCTGTGGATGCGCTAGGTCAGAAAGCTCTTTTCTTCATAGGCTCAGGTGTAGGCTTCTTTCTTCTCCTAAAACTGAATGCAAGCAGCCCAATCACGATGACCAGGACTACTAGTGCGATGTAGATGTTTGTGTAGTCTGTTTTCCTCGGATGTTTCTGGAAGAACTCCCAGATCACATCGGTCGCCGTGATCTTATACGTCATCTTGCCTACCACCCGCTCAGGGAGAGCGCTCCTCCCACCCGGCCAAGTGTGCCCCCCACCCTCAATCGTGTAGAAGACCAC
>Ga0209725_1001956_pt1 | contig 11345 bp, 14 predicted proteins | sample I18A1metaG_FD_184145 | JGI IMG/M metagenome (GOLD analysis project Ga0209725, IMG submission 184145) | Lake sediment bacterial and archeal communities from Gulf of Boni, Indonesia to study Microbial Dark Matter (Phase II) - ​I18A1 metaG... | ecosystem: Environmental > Aquatic > Freshwater > Lake... | reverse complement strand
AGGTCGACCCGCACGGCCTGGTGTTCCGGGTGGTTGACGCGGTAGGTGGCGAGCACCGCCGGGTCGTGGTCCATGGCGCAGACCACCCGCCCCTCCGTGCCGGAGAGGGCGGCGGCCAGGCCGCCGATGCCGCAGAAGAGTTCCAGGGTTCGCATGGGGCAAGTCTAGTGCAGATGGGGGGAAAAGGGAAGGGGGAGCAACGGGGTGGGTGCTGCCAGGCCGGCTTGTCGGCCCGGTCTTGCTTCCTGGTCGGGACTTCGCTTTCCCTATCTAGTCGTTAGTCATTCTTTGGGGCCCGACCCGACTGACTTCCGCGGCAACGACCAGTTGTACCTCGACGCCAGCAAGCGCAGGATAATGACGGTTGAGGCCGAAAGCAGCGCTACAAGGTTTGGCGGCAGCGCAGTCAGTTGCAGCACGTAAAGCAGGGCTCCCCCGGCAAGACAGGCAGAAGCATACACCTCCCTCTGCAGAACCATGGGTACTTTGGCTGAAAGCAGGTCACGGAGCATCCCTCCAGCCGTGGCAGTCATCACTCCCATCATAACGGCGCCGAAAAACCCCAACCTGTATTCAATGGCCTTGTAGGTACCGATCACCACAAACGTGCCGAGTCCGAACGCATCGAAATAGGTCAAGGGATGGGTGAGAAATTCCAGCCGGTTGTGAAAGATAAATACCACGATGGAAACCGCGACCGAAAGATAGAGGTACGTCTCGTCCTTAAAGATAAAGGGGGGGGTGTCGCCCAACAAGAGATCACGCAGCGTACCGCCTCCCGTCGCGGTAACGAGACCCAGTACCAGGACACCAAAGACATCCATATCCCGGCGAATCCCGGCCAGAGCCCCTGAGGCGGCAAAAGCGGCAGTTCCCAACAGGTCAAAGGTATAAAGCAAAGTCATAAAGACGCGCTCCGTAGGTTTGTAAAAAATTTTGTGTCAATAGTTTTCGGGGTTTGCTGTATTGCTATTTTCAACGGGGTGGGAGATCACCTGCCGGCTTTTATGGCAGGTGTATCTTCCTGGTTGGACGGTCTATACATAGAAGGACAAGACGATCAGTGGATCGCCTCCTTTGTCTGTCGACCGCCAGTTAATAAAAGCGCTGCACTCGATGAGTGCGTCAAAAGCTTCTGGATTTCGTTCCTTTAAATCTCTGGCATTATCGATGTGTAAAGAAACCATGCCGTCACTGTAGCAGTAGTCGCTCATACAGTCGTTCCAGGCGTCCATATTTCGGCCGTAGTAGTGAGGGAAATCGAAGGTTTTCGCAAAGAAGTCATGAAATTTCTCCCAATCTGCGAGGATATTTCCATCAACTCGGTGTTTTATCATCTTTCTTCTCCGTCCAACTTATTGATTAGCTGTCGGTTAATATTGCCTAAATAAGCTATTTATTGCCTATATTGGTGATAAGTAGCTTATTTAGGCAATACTGAAGGTGCCTAAACCGGAAACGTGTGACCCCCATGTCCGGCCGCACCGGAGCCCCGGACAACCTTCGGGATTCACTCCTCTTTTAACCTTCGCGACCACGCCGAACTATACGGCTAAATCCCGCTTCTGTAAAGCCGGCTCATGAAATACTTGAACTTGGATGGGTCTGAGAGGGGGGAGGCGGAGTGGGCTACTCCAGGGTGCGGCGCTGCTTCTTCTTGTCGGCGTGCTGCTTCTTGGCGGTGAGGCGCCGTTCGACGGAGCCCTTGGTGGCGCGGGTGGCGATCCGCTTCTTGGCCTTGCGGCTCCGTTTCTCCAGGGCGAGGCGGAGCCGCTCCAGAGCCTTTTCCCGGTTCTGGAGCTGGGAGCGGCTTTCCGACGCCTGGGCGACGATCCCCGTGGGGAGGTGGCGGATCCGCACCGCCGAGTCGGTGGTGTTGCGGTGCTGCCCGCCGGGCCCGGAGGCCCGGTAGAATTCGATCTGCAGGTCGCTGTCCTTGATCTCCACCGGCATGATTGGTTCCTTTGCCTGCAACCCCGCCTGCCGTGTCGGCCGGGGAGGTTGCCGGAATGAGAGCATCCGGGCTCTTTCGTCGCACGCCGTGGCACCATGAAGCGGTACCAGCCGATACTGTCTGAGCCCGCAGGGCGAGTTTATCGGCTGGAGCGGAATGTGCCCGGCAGTGCAGAAAGAGGCCGGCAGCTCGAATGCAGGCGGCCTCCCCGGCCGACACGCTCCGCTGCCGGCCAGTCCCCTAGCAGGTTGTCGAAAAACCCAGGCTGTTCAAAAATAGTCAGATCGTCGCACCCGCAGAAAGCCCCACGGAGGCGTAGCAGCGCTACGCCGCACACGGCGGCTTTCGAGGACGGCGGCGAGATGGCTGTTTTTCAACAGCCGCCTACTCGTGCGCAGGCAGGAGGTAGCGGCCGACATAGTTCTTGGAAAACTGATAGGCGGTGCGGCCGCAGCGCTTGCTCTTGTCGTGGGACCACTTGATCGCCTCCAGCTCCAGGTCCTTGGTGAGGGGGATCTCCACCTTCCGCTCCCGCGCCTCCCGGGCGATGGCCAGGCGGACGGCGTCCAGGTAGCGGTCCTGGGAGAAGGCGTAGAAGGCGACCCAGAGGCCGAAGCGGTCGGAGAGGGAGACCTTCTCCTCCACGGCCTCGCTCTGCTGCAGCTCGCCGTTGACGAATTTCCCCCCCAGGTGGTCGGTCTCGTACTCCGGGAGGAGGTGGCGCCGGTTGGAGGTGACGTAGATGAGGACGTTCTCCGGCGGGGAGTAGACCGAGCCGTCGAGGGCGCTCTTGAGCATCTTGTAGGAGAGCTCCCCCACCTCGAAGGTGAGGTCGTCGCAGAGGAGGATGAAGCGGTAGGGCTGGTCTTCCACGGCGGAGAAGATCTCGGAGAGGTAGATCAGGTCTTCCTTCTCGATCTGGATGACCCGCAGCCCCCTGGGGGCGTACTCGTTGAGGAGGGCCTTCACCAGGGAGGACTTGCCCGTCCCCCGGGAGCCCCACATGAGGGCGTTGTTGGCCGGGAGGCCGGCGAGGAACTGGCGGGTGTTGTGGATCATCACCTTCTTCTGCTCCTCCACGCCGAGGAGCTCGTCCAGGGTGGTGGTATCGGTGACCTTGACCGGTTCCAGGTAGCCGGAGAAGGAGTGGCGGCGCCAGTTGGCGGCATAGCAGGTTTCCCAGTCAACGGGCTTGACGGTGCGGGGGAGGAGCATCTCCACGGAGCTCAAGACCCGCTCCAGGCGGGCAACGACGTCGGGTTTCAGGTTGAACATAGGTGTGTCTCTTTCGCGATGAATTGCGCACCACCCGCCGCGGCCGACACCGGGGCTGCCGGGACAACGCGGGCGGGGTGAAGTATGGGCTGGGGAAACGTCGGACAGGGGAGGGAGTTCCATGGGGCCGATACCGGTTGCGGAGTGAACTGTATACTCCACCCCGCAACCGCTTGTCAAACTGAATAGCGTTTGAATCCGGCAGGTTAAACAATCATCATCTGACCGTCAGGTGGTCGTCTCGATGCAGTCCTTCCGTTCCCACGAGTCGAGCTCGCCGTTGTCCAGGCGGACCTGCACCGTCTCACCCGCATAGGTGCAGCCGAAGGATACTCCCCGGGCACCGGTGCGCAGGTTTTTCAGCCGGACCGGTTCTTCCCGCTGCTCGGTCCGGTAACATACGCTGTCGTACTGTGTCGTTCTCATGATCCGTACCTCCCGTCACCGCTTCTGGCGTCAGAGCGTTTTCAGGTTGGAGAATTCGCCCCATTCCAGGTAGCAGTGGGGTCGTTCGATGAAGTCGTAAATCTCCTCGATCTCTTCCAGGTGCCCCTGCTCATCCTCGGCGAGCATGGCGAGCAGCTTCCTCGTCCCCTCGCTCTTTTCGGCCCTGGCAACACCCTGGAAGAGCCTGATGAACTCCTCTTCCGCATGGACCACGTGCTCGAAGGCATCCCGGTCGTTCTTCATGGCCTTGATCAGGTCCCGGTCGAAGACGAGCCGGGGGAACCCGTAGTCGAGGGTCTCCGCCCGGTCAAGGAGCTGAGTCTCCGTCTCGGCCCCCTTCCCGGCCATGATTTCGTCGAGCCGCGCGAGGTGCCGTTTCTGGGCGTCGGCCAGGAGTTCGTACAGCTCCTTCATCTCCGCGTCCCGGGCCCGGGCGCCGAGGGTTTCGTAAAAGGAGAGGCAATCCCGTTCGAATTGTGTCATGTATTCCACGGCGTTCATGACGTTCACCTGCCTTTTTGATTTAACTATAGCACAGAGCGCCAAAGAGGACAAAACAACTCTCCTTGACCCTGAATGCCGGTGTGGTAACCGCGCTCCCGCACAAAAAAACGGGGAGAGTGTCGCCACTCTCCCCGCTTCTCTTTCCGTCCTGCCTGCAGCCGTGGGCTAGAACAGGTAGTAGACCCCCAGGCCGAGGGTGTACTCGTCGATCTTGTTAATCTTCTCGCCAGTTTCCACCAGTGTCCGGCCGCCCATGAACTTGTAGGCGACTTTCGGGAGGATGTAGAGGTTCTTGACAACTTCGATGTAGGGAGCGACCTCGAGTTCCAGGTCGTTGGCGGACCTGACATCTTCTTTACCGAAGGCATCGTCTACGCCGTGACCCTTGGCGGTGTACTTGGCCGCCACATCCAGGGTGTAGTGATGGCCGAATTCGATCTCCGCACCGAGAGTGAGGTTGTGGTTGGTCTGGCCGGCATGCTGCTTGACGACGAACTCGGGCTGGTACTTGACGTAGGGGATGACGATGTGGAGGTTCTTGGAGACCGCCACGTAGGGGGCGTAGCTGTTCCGGCCGGTCCCCGTGTTCTCTTCCCCGTCGGAGGCGGTGGTTGTCTTCCAGTCGACACCGACGGCGGCGTCAAAGGGGAGCTTCACGAGGGACTTGGTCAGGGCGTAGCGGGCACCGAGGGTGAGGTCGCCGAAGCCGTCCTTCTTGATGATTTTACCGGCTTCCATATTAATTTCGTGCTGCACCATGGTGTAGGGGAGGGCGATGGAGAGTTTCAGCCCCGGGGCCACGCCGACCCCGATTGCGGCAATGGCTGCGGTCTTCTCGTCCTGGACCGTTTCTCCTCCCAGTTTGCCATCGAGATTGCTGTAGGCAACATCTACCCGTGCCTCGACATGGCCGGGCTCGGGGACGTCGGTGACGAGCAGCTTGTGCTCGGCAAGGGCGCTGGATGCGGTAACAAGTGACAGCAGTGCGGCAAGTACGACGGTTTTCTTCATTACTGACTCCTTTGCATAGTAGTGTCCCCGGCTCTGCCCGGGAAATAACAAAACGCCTCATAATGCTTTAATGTTGCTTCGGAGTCAAGGAAAACGGCCCCAGCGGGCATAAAAAAAGGGGGTACAGCAGCGGCTGTACCCCCCGGGAAGCAGTGCTCCGAGCCCTTACTTCTTCATCTCCTGGGCATCCTTGGTCACGGCATCCTTCATCTCCTTGGCGCCCTTGGCGGTGGCATCCACCTTCTCCTTCTTGGCTGCAGCCTTCCCTTCGGCCTTCTTCACCTTGGCGGCAGCGGCTTCCTGCTTCTTGGCAGCCTTTTCCCTGGCAGCGGCCTCCTTCTTGGCGGCCTTCTCTTTCAGTACGGCCTCTTTCTTGGCCGCCTTCTCCTTCAATTCCACATCCTTCTTGGCGGCCTTCTCCTTGGCGGCCTCCTGCTTCTTGGCAGCGGCATCCACGGAGGTGGCAGCCTTGTCCAGGGCCTTGTCGGCTTTCTCCAGGGGGTCAGCGGCAAGGACCGGAACGGCCAGGAAGGTGCTCAGGGCAAGGGCGGCAAGCAGGGCAGACGTTTTTTTCATGGTGATCCTCCTTCAGGGTAGTTTCCTGCTCTTTACCTGAAAATCCATTCATTATCAAGCAGAAGAACGCGGACCTGAGGATAGGGAGGCTCGGCGGCCCCTGTTTCTGCGCCTGCGCCAGGCGGCGCGCAGGCCGAAAAAAATGCCGATGAGCAACAGCAGCCAGATGGCGATGATGGCAACGAGTTCGCTGGAGGTCAGCATGGGTGCTCCTTGACGGTCGAGGTATCTCCTTCATACCCCATCGGCAGCGCAAACGCCTTGATGCAGGTCAAGCCGGCCCCGGTTCCCTCTCCATCTCCGTGCTCAGACGGGAGAGTGGAGGGCCGCACCCCGCGGCTTTCCGGCGGGCATGCGGGGGCGGATCACGGAGACGAGGAGCAGCACGAACACCACCACCCCCTGGAGGGCGCTGCCGCAGGCCCCCACGAGGAAGGTGCGGGCGTAGAGCCGGTCGTCGAACACCGCCAGGTCGTCCAGGCGCGAGTAGACCAGCAGCTTCTCCAGCCAGGGGGCGACGAAGAAGAGGCCGTAGGCGATGGCGCCGGCGGTGCAGTAGAGCTTGAGGCTGAAGAACCCCCCGGACATGACCGGCAGGCGCCTGGCCCGGGCCAGCAGGATGCCGCTCGCCAGGGTGGCGACGGCACCGGGGGCGATGATGCAGTCATCGATGGCAGCGATAACCCGGTTGAAGACCTGGAGCTCGGCGGCGGATTCGGTCCGGCAGTCGAGGAGGAGCAGGAGCAGGACGCCGATGCCGCCGCCGATCCAGGCGGAGATGCTGAGCAGGTGCAAGGTCCTGAGCAGGGGTATTGAGAGCCGTGCGTAGGTCATGGGTGCCTCCCTGAAAACGTGATACTGCTTACGTCAGCAAGGAGGGTGCCCGTATACGCCACAGCCCGAAAATGTGCCGAGAGGCCGCAATTCCGCCCTTGTGGCAGAACGGTCGCCAGGTGCCATGTGCCAGAAATGGCATTTCAGGCCTCATCTGTGCCAGAGTGTGCCACCTGGCACCGGGGCGGCCTTTCCGGCTCACCCCTCCTTCAGCTGGAACGCGACCTTCAGCACCACCTGGTATTCCGCCACCTTGCCGTCGTCGCCGATGTGGCCCCGGATATCCTGCACCTCGAACCAGGACAGCTTGTCCAGGGAGCCCCGGGCCTTGACCAGGGCAGTCTCGATGGCAGCCTCGATGCTCCGGGACGATACGCCGATAATCTCCACTTTCTTGTAGATCCTCTCCGTGCCGTACATGTCATCCTCCTTGGGGTCGGGGTAGCCCTGCCTGACAACAATAGCAGAGATCTCACCCCCCGCAACCGGCCGGCCGCCCCGCCCTTGTGGGGAGGGGATAGTCGGCTATACTTTAGGCTGCATCACCATCACGGCGAGGCAGGAGAGCGCCTGCAGGAGGATCACACATGGAGCTCAGGAACACCCGGACGACCATTCTGGACAGCGGCGACCCGGAGGCGAAGCGGGCCGAGATCCGCGACTATTTCCACGCCACCTACGACATCGACGAGAAGCTGTACGACACCCTGAAGCACGACGACACCTTCTACCTCCGCGCCGACCGCCTGAGGCATCCGCTGATCTTCTACTTCGGCCACACCGCCACCTTCTTCATCAACAAGCTGACCATCGCCCGGGTCATCGACAGGCGGATCAACCCGACGTACGAGTCCATGTTTGCCGTGGGGGTGGACGAGATGTCCTGGGACGATCTGGACGAGCGCCACTACGACTGGCCCACCCGGGCTGAGGTGAAGGCGTACCGGGACAGTGTCCGGGAACTGGTGGACGGGCTGATCCGCACCCTCCCCCTGACCCTCCCCATCACCTGGGAGTCCCCCTGGTGGGCGATCATGATGGGGATCGAGCACGAGCGGATCCACCTGGAGACCTCGTCGGTGCTGATCCGCCAGCTCCCCATCGACCAGGTCGTGCAGCTCCCCTTCTGGGAGATCTGTTCCGAGAGCGGCGAACCGCCGGCCAACGAGCTCCTGCCGGTGCCGGGGGGGACGGTGACCCTGGGGAAGCTGAAGGATCACCCCCTCTACGGGTGGGACAACGAGTACGGTCGCCACGAGAAGGCGGTCGACGGCTTCCGGGCGGCGAAACAGCTGGTCTCCAACCGGGAGTTCCTGGCGTTCGTCGAGGCCGGCTGCTACCGGGACCGCCAGTGGTGGACCGAGGAGGGGTGGAACTGGCGGGAGTTCAAGCAGGCCGACCATCCCCTCTTCTGGATCAGGGACGGGGACGACTGGAAGCTGCGGACCATGGCCAGCGAGATCACCCTCCCCTGGAACTGGCCGGTGGAGGTGAACTACCTGGAGGCCAAGGCGTTCTGTACCTGGAAGACCGCCCGGAGCGGCAGGCCGATCCGCCTCCCCACGGAGGACGAGTGGAACCGGCTGCGGGACGTCTGCGCCATCCCGGACCAGCCCTACTGGGAGAAGGCGCCGGGGAACATCAACCTGGAGTGGTGGTGCTCCTCCTGCCCGGTGGACCGGTTCAGGAGCGGGGACTTCTTCGACGTGGTGGGGAACGTCTGGCAGTGGACCGAGACCCCCATCTACCCCTTCCACGGCTTCGACATCCACCCCTGGTACGACGACTTCTCCACCCCAACCTTCGACACCAAGCACAACCTGATCAAGGGGGGCTCCTGGATCTCCACGGGCAACGAGGCGACCCGGGACTCCCGCTACGCCTTCCGGCGCCACTTCTTCCAGCACGCCGGCTTCCGCTACGTGGAGAGCGCCGCGCAGGTGGAGATTCACGACGACCAGTACGAGAGCGACACCCTGGCGTCCCAGTACTGCGACGCCCACTACGGGCCGGAGCACTTCGGCGTGGCCAATTTCGCCGTCACCGTGGCCCGTATCTGCTGCGAGGGGATGAAGGGGCGGACCATGGGCCATGCCCTCGACCTGGGGTGCGCCGTGGGGCGCGCCGCCTTCGAGCTGGCCAGGGGGGGCTTCAGCCGGGTCACCGGCCTGGACTTTTCCACCCGCTTCTTCCGCCTGGCGACCCGGATGCGGGACGAGGGGTACCTGCGCTACGCCCTGCCGGAAGAGGGTGAGATCGTCTCCTTCCACGAGATCGGCCTCCAGCAGCTGGGGCTGGAGGAGGTCCGGGACCGGGTCCGCTTCTACCAGGCCGACGCCTGCAACCTGCCGGAGAAGTTCACCGGTTACGACCTGGTCCTGGCAGCCAACCTGGTCGACCGGCTCTACTCGCCGCGCAAATTCCTGACCTCCATTCACGAACGGATGAACCCCGGCGGCCTGCTGGTGATCGCCTCCCCCTACACCTGGCTGGAGGAGTTCACGGCAAAAGAGGAGTGGCTGGGGGGGTACCGGGAGGCCGGCGAGCCGGTCTGGAGCCTGGACGGCCTGAAAGAGGCGCTTACCCCCCGCTTCCGGCTCCTGGGCGAGCCCCGGGACATCCCCTTCGTCATCCGGGAGACCAGGCGCAAGTTCCAGCACTCCCTTGCCGAGCTGACGGCGTGGGAGCTGGCATGAGCGGTCAGGGGGACCCCTGCGACTGGTCACCGTCCCGGGAGCTGCTCCGGGCGTTCGGGGAATTCAACCGGGGGGACTGGTTCGAGTGCCACGAAACCCTGGAAGATCTCTGGGTGGGGAGCGAGGGGGAGATACGCTGGTTCTACCAGGGGCTGCTGCAGATCGCCGTGGCCCTCCACCACTGGAGGAACGGCAATTTCGGCGGCGCCCTCACCCTGCTGGGTGGCGGTATCGAGTACCTGGCAAGGGTCCGGCCGGTCTGCCAGCGGATCGAGGTGGCAACCATGATCGCCGAGGCGGGCCGCTGCCGCGGAGCCCTGGAACTCCTGGGGAGGGAGCGGATGCAGGAGCTGGACCCTGCCCTGATCCCCCGGATGCGGCTCGCGCCGGCAGGGGAGGAGGGAGCGCCGGGGGGTCACCCCCGGGAGGGGGAGTGATTTGGGGTTTATTCCCGCGCCGGAGTGTGCTAGGTTAATGAACTGTAGCTCGATTACGTAAACGTCAAATGCTGCAGGAGGTTCTTAACCGTGGTGAACAACAGATCTGCCGGGGCCGCCGCTGCACCCCGTCCCAGCGTCGACCTCTCCGGCGAAGCCGGTTGGGTCGAATTCGACGCCCCCTCCCTGGTGGGGGAATCCCTCCGTTTCGTCTCCGGCGACCCCGAAGGCGACCGTTTCCGGGTGAAGTACTACCGGGACGGTGAGAAGCATCTCCATGCCCGGTTCTGGTTCGGCCCCGAGACCGGCGGCCCCCCCGGCCACGCCCACGGCGGCGCCGTGGCGGCGGTCATGGACGAGGCCCTCGGCCTGGCGGCCTGGGCCGCCGGCTACCCCATCGTGGTCGGCAACCTGAACGTCAGCTTCCGCAACATGCTCCCCCTGGAGAAGGTGGTGACCCTGGAGAGCAGGGTGATCTCCGCCGAGGGCCGCAAGATCAAGGTCCATGGCAGGCTGTTCTGCGGGGAGACCCTGTACGCCGAGGGGGAGTGCCTCTGCATCACCATCCCCGGCCGCTGAAGGGGACGTGACCGACAAAAAGGCCGGGCGCATGAAGCGTCCGGCCTTTTTCCGTTGAGGGCGGGGGTAATTGCTGGAGAGGCGGCCGGGGGCATCCCCGTCCTCTGCTAGCTGATGTTCTTAGCAGGTTGTTGAATATCAGGTTGTTCAAAAATAGTCAGATCGTCGCACCCGCAGAAAGCCCCACGGAGGCAGCCCTCTCTCTATCTCTCCCCCAGAGGGGGAGAGCATGCCTTGCCCTCTCCCTCTGGGAGAGGGATTGGGTGAGGGTTGCAGCGCTACGCCGCACACGGCGGCTTTCGAGGACGGCGGCGAGATGGCTGTTTTTCAACAACCTCCCAGGTTCGCTTACAGGAGATGCTCCCGGGCGACGTCCGCAAGGACCGATTCGGCGGATGACTTGATCAGGTCGATCTTCTCCGTGTCGTCGGCGCTGATCTTGGAGACGTGGTCGGTGATGGCGGAAAAGGCCTCGGCGGTCCGTACCGGGATCCGGATGAAGGGGACGCCGCTCTCCCGCAGGATCTGGCCGGTGATCTCCGAGACCGGGGCGTTGCCGGGGATCACCAGGCCGGCGATCTTCTCCCGGTAGGCGGGGATGTGGTACAGGGAGGAGACCGTGACGATCAGCTCGTCCCGGGAGCTGGTGGTGACCAGGAGGGTGGAGGGGAGGAGGCCGTCGATGACCTTCTGGGAGGAGGCCGCCCCCAGCTGGATATGGTGGACGATCCGGTTGCGCTGGGACAGGTCCCCCTGGAGCGGCTGGGCGAGGAGCCGGGAGATATGGGCCAGGGTGGGATTGGCCAGAACCGGCGAGTAGTCGAAGGCGCCGGCCACCCCCAGTCCCCGGGGGGCGAAGGCGCGCTGCAGGTACCCCAGGGCTTCCCCCCTCTTTTCCGGCAGGAGCTTGTTGATCAGCAGGAGGCGCAGGTCGACCCCCTCCCGCTCGTAGAGGGGGAGGTTCAGTTCCACCGAGTCGATGACGCTGCCGATCCCCCCCCCGGCGACCATGACCGCCGGCGCGTCCAGGAG
>Ga0209725_1001955_pt1 | contig 11347 bp, 11 predicted proteins | sample I18A1metaG_FD_184145 | JGI IMG/M metagenome (GOLD analysis project Ga0209725, IMG submission 184145) | Lake sediment bacterial and archeal communities from Gulf of Boni, Indonesia to study Microbial Dark Matter (Phase II) - ​I18A1 metaG... | ecosystem: Environmental > Aquatic > Freshwater > Lake... | reverse complement strand
CCGGGGTGCTGATCCTGGCAGTCATGATCGTGCCGATCATCACCGCCATCAGCCGGGAGGTACTCCTGGCGGTCCCCCGCAGCCAGAGGGAAGCGGCGGTAGCCCTGGGAGCCACCCGCTGGGAAGCCATCCGCATCGCGGTGCTCCCCTACGGCAAGTCGGGGATCCTCGGGGCCGTCATCCTCGGGCTTGGCCGGGCTATCGGGGAAACCATGGCGGTCACCATGGTCATTGGCAACACCCCCCAGATCTCCTGGTCGCTGCTCTCTCCGGCCTACACCATGCCGAGCGTCATTGCCAACGAGTTCGCCGAGGCGACGGGGAAGATCCACACTGCGGCCCTGATGGAGATTGGCCTGATTCTCCTCTGCGTAACCCTGGTCATCAACATCCTCGCCCGGCTCCTCATCTGGAGCGTTACCAGAGGACAGAAGAAGGGGGTGGCCTAGATGAAGAGCCTTTCCCTGCGTCACCTGAAGAACTTCGCCGTCACAACCCTGATGGTCCTGGCGACCCTGGCGGTGCTTGCCCCCCTCGGCCTGATCTTCCTCCATATCCTGAAGATGGGCTTCTCCTCACTCTCTCTCGACTTTTTCACCCAGATCCCGAAGCCAACCGGCGAGAGCGGGGGGGGGATGGCCAACGGCCTCTTCGGTTCCGGCATGCTGATCATGATGGCCTCGGTCATCGGCCTGCCGGTGGGGGTACTCGGCGCCGTCTACCTGACCGAATTCGGCGGTGGCAAACTGGCGACCGCGATTCGGTTCAGCGCCGACGTCCTCGCCGGCGTCCCCTCAATCATCACCGGCATGGTCGCCTACTCCCTGCTGGTGGTCCCCATGAAGGGGTTCTCGGCCCTGGCTGGCTCCGTGGCTCTCTCCCTGATCATGATCCCCATTGTCCTGCGCACCACCGAAGAGCAGTTGAAGATGGTGCCGGGCACTCTGCGGGAGGCATCCCTCGCCCTGGGTGTGCCGCTGTGGCGCACCTGCCTGAAGGTGATGCTCCCCTCGGCCGCTAAGGGTGTCGTCACCGGCATTCTCCTCGCCATTGCCCGGATCGCCGGGGAAACGGCGCCGCTCCTCTTCACCGCCTTGGGGAACCAGTTCTGGAGCAGGAAACTGACCGAACCGATCGCCGCCCTGCCGCTGCAGATATTTTCCTTCGCCATCGCCCCCTACGAGGACTGGCACAAGCTGGCCTGGGCCGGGGCGCTGGTGCTGGTAATGATCATGTTCACCCTCAACCTGGGGGCGCGGTTCCTGGGACGGCAAAAGAGATATTCGTAGGGGTAAACCTTGTGTTTACCCGACAGACGGGCGATTACAACCATCGCTCCTACACGAGGAAATAATGAACACGAAAGTACAGCTCGAAAACATGAACGTCCATTTCGGGGCAAACCATGCCGTCAAGTCGGTCAACCTTGATTTTCCGGCCAACAGCGTCACCGCCATCATCGGCCCGTCGGGGTGCGGCAAATCGACCCTGCTGCGGGCGGTCAACAGGATGCACGACCTGGTGCCGACCGCCCGGGTCAGCGGCAGGATTCTGCTTGACGGTACCGACGTGTATGCCAGGGGGGTCGACCCGGTGGCCATCAGGCGGAAGATCGGCATGGTCTTCCAGAAACCGAATCCCTTTCCCGCCATGTCCATTCATGATAATGTGGTTGCCGGCTACAAGCTGAACAACAGCCTGAAACGGGGAGAGGCGGAGGAGATCGTCGAAACCTCCCTGCGGCGGGTGGCCCTCTGGGACGAAGTCAAGGACCGGCTCAAATCCAGCGCCATGGACCTGTCCGGCGGCCAGCAGCAGCGGCTCTGCATCGCCCGGACGGTCGCCGTCCAGCCGGAGGTGATCCTCATGGATGAACCCTGCTCGGCCCTCGACCCCATCGCCACCCTGAAGATCGAGGAACTGGTGGAGGAGCTGAAGGAACGCTACACCATCATCATCGTCACCCACAACATGCAGCAGGCGGCCCGTGTCTCCGACGCCACCGCCTTCATGTACATGGGGGAGATGGTGGAGAGCGGCCCGACGAAGAAGATCTTCACCACGCCGGAGATGAAGCAGACCGAGGACTACATCACGGGGCGATTTGGTTAACGCCCGCTCCCTGCAGTTGCTCAAGACGCAAAGAACGCCAAGGTACGCAAAGGGAATCCATGGTTTTCTCTCTGCATTTTCTTTGCGGCAGTACTTCACGAACTTCGCGGCTTTGCGGTGAAAAGTTTTATCAGTTTTTTACACATTGGAGATTTTATGGAACGAGAACATTTCAGCAGACAGTACGACGAGGAGCTCAACACGATCAGGGAGCGGCTTCTGGAGATGGGAGGAAAGGTCGAACTGATGATCAACGATGCTCTCAAGTCTCTGGTGGAACGGGACTCGGCCATGGCCGAACGGGTCATCGCCTTTGATCACGAGATCAACCGCCTGGAGATGGAGATCGACGAGCGCTGCTTGCAGGTGCTGGCCCTGCGTCAACCGGCAGCCCGGGACCTGCGCTTCATCACCCTGGCTTTGAAGATCGTCACCGACCTGGAGCGGATCGGCGACCAGTGCCGCAATATCGGCAAGCGGGCCAAAGAGTTGAACGAGGAACCCCCTCTCAAGCCGTACATCGATCTGCCACGGATGGCGCTGCACGCGGGGACCATGGTGAAGGAGGCGTTGGACGCCTTTGTCCGGGGTGATGCGGATCTGGCCCTGAAGGTATGCCGTGACGACAACTTCGTCGACAACCTGAACGAGCAGATCCAGCGCGAACTTCTCACCTACATGATCGGAGATGTCGCCGCCATATCCCGTGCCATGAAAATCAACCACATCTCTAAATGCTTGGAGAGGATCGCCGACCATGCCACCAACGTGGCGGAAATGGTCATCTTCATGGTCAAGGGGAAGGATATCCGACACACGGCGGTATAGCGCAGAAAACTCGACTATGGTTCACCAAGGTGAGCCATACAACTTAGGCAGTTACATGAAATCATGTAACTGCCTTTTTTTGTGCCACATTAATCTGACAAGGAGCTTATGAAGAAACGGTGACGTAAGCAATTGCCCGAGTTACAACTCCGATACCCATACTTTAGGCACAGAAATATAAATCATAAGAGAATCAGTACTTGATGTTTCGGTGGGATGGTCTGTTCCCCCTCCGTAAATAGTACTGCACTGCTAATGGAGATATTACCTTCCCACTAATCTCTAGGCCAGTCTGTGGCAAGTGATTTTGAAGCAACGAAAGAATAAAGACGAAAACCCGCTGAGAGCGGGTTTTCGCTGAAGAAAAATTGGGGGATCGGTGCCCCCCATACAAAGGAGGCTCGTATGAGCCGCTGAAGCTAGAAGTTGAGCTGGGCCTGAATGCGGCCGATAAGGTTGTCACTCTTGTCTTTGTTTTCGTGATGGTTGGTCATATCCGCCTGGAGCTTCAGATTGTGGTCAAAGAAGTAGTAGCTGACCGCACCTTGGATCTCGCTGGTCAGGTTGTTTTTTAGGTCACGGTTGGGGTCCATCCAGGCATACCGCATCGCAATTTCAAGGTGCTTCGGCAGGATGAAATAACCGGCCTGGGCGTAGAAGCCTTGGGCAAACACGTCCTTGTTAGAGGTGTTACCTTCACCTCTAGCCCAGAAGTATTCACCCTGGAGAGAAAGGCCCTGCCACTTGAAAGCCGCATCGATACCGAGTTGATCAATGCTTACCTTTTCAGTTGCATTGAATATCCCGATATTTTTACCCAACCAGCCGTTGGATGAGGCATAAGAGATTGCATTGGTGTCAAATTTATCCGCTGCGGTTTTCTGGAGTTCATTCATGTAGTAGCTAGCCCCCACGGACATCAGCGGGGTAGGGGAGCTTTCCAGATCGGCTTCCGAATACTTCATATCACCGAAGGGGTTAACAGCGATCCGGAAGTTGAGGGCATTCATGTTGTCGAGGTTTCTGGTGGATTGGCCGGCGCCTCCGAAGATGCCAGCATCGTACTTGATCCGTCCCTTCATGATATCGCCGTGCAGGTTGAGGCCTGTGTCATAAGAGGGCTTGAATGCATCTACCACGAAGGAGCGATCTACGAACTGCTGCGCTCCGGAAGAGGTGATCTCCTGGCGGGCGAACTGAACCTTATCCTGTCCCAGCATGAGTTGGGCTGCGTCCGCTAGCTTGTAGTTCAGGAAGGTCTCTTCCATTACCTTGCCGCTGGTGGTGCCGTTGCCGATCTCCGCCCAGTTGAGGACCATCTTGTAGGTCAGGTCCTTGGTATAGGCGTAGCCGTTGAAGGTGGTTTTGATCCGCCGCAGACGGAATTCGCTGACGTCAGGTTTCACCTCGTTATCGGTGAAAGCATACTGGAGTTGCATACTGCCACCCAGAGACAGCTGAAATTTCTCGTCAGGGTCAGTTAAAGTAAAACCCTTCCCTGGTTTGTAGTCGAATGACTTGCTTTTGGTGACAGTTTTGTAATCTTCTTCAGTGATGACACCTTTTTCCTTAAGGATATCCTCAAGTGTTTTGGCGTATACACTCTGGCTAGCTAAGGTGACTGCTAGCATTCCTGCTACTGCAAACCTCTTGTTCACGTCTTCCTCCTTGTTAATGTAGTTGAACCTATAAAACGCTTATCGCTCGGGTGATGACACGGGAGAGATAGAGCAGTATTAATGGTTCTTCGTTGTACTAAACGGCGCCATGATACCCTATGGATGTGGCATTGACGTTACGTTTGTTAGAATATTTTGTGAAGATTTTCAGGTATTGCGGTTCTGGCAGAGACGGCTACTGCCGAAACCTGCTGGGGCGGTTTGTATGGGGAAAGATCGATGCCAGAGGCATTAATACTGTGACAGTGAAGATGGCTGGCGACAATGACTATGCAAGATTGCCAAAATACCAATGCCTCTCCCGGGTAAAATGGAGAGGCATTTGTATCGGTATGTCACGACTGCATAATTAGGTGGTCAAGCCCTCCTTCGAGAGGGTAGGAGGAACTTGTCCTACAGGCATGGATGCCAGCAATTGCAACTGCTCCGGTGAGAGGTTGAGAAAAGTATCGAGCAGACTATCTTGGTCCGTCATGGCATTTCTCACGGTAACTACGCTGTTGGTCTTGATGGCTTTACCCTCCCACGTAGTCACGGAAGCCTGACGTGCGGCCACTTCTGCCTTGGTCGGACGGCCGCGACGCTTCTTTACTGCTTCGACCGGTGATTTAGCCTGAGGTTCGCCTGATACGGAAACCTTCGCCTGGCGGCCACGACGTTGTTTCGGAGCATGTGGGGAGGCTGTGCCGGCGGCAACCTTCTCGCAGGATTTGCTCACAGCACGTTTATTAGTGCTGGCCTTGCCCTTGTTGCTTGTCGGGTTCAGGGTAGGTGTCTTGGTAGCCAATGCTTTGGCTTTGAACCAGTTGGCTACCAGCATCCCGATGACCCCGACAACTATACCGACTGCTCCTGCGACCATTACAACCTGTAAAATTTCCATCTACAGCCTCCTTGAAGTTGATGGCATCGCATATTCCATGTCCGTGCCATCAACAGGATCGGCTGGGCATAACTCTCGGTTATTATGACGCAAAAATTTTGTGCTGGCGGCCATCTTGGGAGAGTTCTTGACAATCGACAGCCACCGCTTATGATGGCGGCATGGCTGTCGAACGGGTCGAATTCAACGTATATTTGTCTGCAGACCAATACTCCCGGCTCACGAGGCTGCGGGAGACCGGCATGAACCTGTCGTCGATCGCCCGCCTCGCCATTCGCAAATGTGCCGACGGTCCGATCGACCCCGAACCCGAAGCCACGTCCTATCCGCAACGTGTACTTATATATATACATCCAGACGATGCCTCCCGGCTTAAGGTGCTCGCAACCCGGGAAGGTGTCTCCCGCGCCGTTATCCTCAGACGTCTCCTGACTACCTACCTGCGTATCAACGCTGACGCTATCGAATCCCTGATCTAAAGAAGATATTTTTTTGTCAGCCATATACAGTAAATGCTGTATAATATGCCGGCACCATATCCTGCAGACGGGAGGAACCTATGTTCAAATTCAGCCAACACTTTGATGCTATTCGCTGGAGTGCGGAATTCGTCATGTTGCCACTGCATTGGCTGGCAGTTGCCCACCAGTATTCCTTGGCAACGACGATTGGCACGTTTGTGATGTGCACCTACGTCGCCGCATCGATCCACCATGCCCGTGTGAATGGTATCCACCATCACTCTGTCGTGAAGGGAGACGGGAAATAATGCCAACTTTCATACAAAAGTTGGCCAGGACAAGCGATGCGGGCGTAACTATGCATAAATACGTCTGTTATCCGATGACGGATTGGCGAAGTTGATGGCGGAGGGAAAAGTAATGCCAACAAAATGTGAAAAATCGGAAATAGTTGGCGGGAAACACACCCAGTCGCGGAACCACCCTCAACTGGGAAGCAGCATCAGGGTCGAGCCGATCCGAAAGACCAGGGACGTCGCCCTGATCAAAAAACTCCTCGCCGACCGGCCGAGAGATTTGTGCATTTTCGTATCCGGTATCAACACCAACCTGCGCGGGGGCGACCTGCTCAAAATCACCGTTGGTGACGTTCGGCACCTTGGGGTAGGAGAATCTTTTGTCGTCCGCGAAGAGAAAACCGGCAAGCTTCGTCGAGTGACGATCAATGCTGCTGTCTATGCCGCGGTTGGAAGACTGCTTGCCAGTCGCCCCGATGCCCGTGACGATGCCTATCTCTTCGTATCAAAAAAATCCGGCGACCGACTGACTGTGTCATCTCTCAACAAGATGGTCAAGGGGTGGTGCCGGCAGATCAACTTGCCTGGAAACTATGGATCGCACACTCTTCGAAAAACCTGGGGATACATGATGCGAACGCAACATGGCGTCGATATCCCGACATTGATGACAGTCTTCAACCACGCGACCCAGCGGCAGACTTTGGCATATCTGGGTATTCAGGAATCGGATATCCAGGAGTGCTACCTCAAGGAGATTTGAATGAGGATAAAAACTTCAAAGCTCAAGTGCAATGTCACCGTAGAGCTGGCTGATCAGTACAAAATAGAGGCAAAAGTGAGTTCATGGTTCCCTCGGATGGAGGTCGATATAGTCCTGTCGGATCCTGACCTGTTGGCGCTCGAGCATATTTCCACGAACAAGCTTCAGCGCGGTGACCGTGCCGGGTATGAGTACAATGTCGATCGCTTTCTGGAACTTCTCGACGACCTTGTTCGGAGTGCACTGTCGATTGCCAAGGTCCAGATCCTGGATCTGCAGAGGAGAGCCAGCATTTTTATTATGGTACTGGTTGTCTGCAGCACTGTCCTCTATTTCTGGAAGCCCCTGGCCGGCATTGCCATCGACGTCATAGTCGGAGCGGCGTTTATATTTTTCTGCTGGTTCATCGAACGGCAAAAATACGAACTGAATACTTTTGTGCACACGCAAAAGGCAACGTTTGCCGACCGTGCCGTCAAATTGCGAAGAGAGTTTGAACAGGCAGAATTGGGAGGGCGCTGAAATGCAGAAAAAGTCATGGTTTGGGAACAGGATTGACTGGCATCCGGTCCGGACGCCAGATGGGCGCTCCGGACGGGCAGCGAGAGTGATGCCCTGTCGAGAGCGACTCCCCTGGCTATCAGGTGGGAAAATGGTCTCCGCATTTATTTCCCATAAAGACTTCACGCTGGAATTTTTCGACACGCAGCAGATTGATGCCCTGGATCCGTCGCTCTGTTTTTTCACGATGGATCGAAATTCTCTTTCTTTGTCCAAGGTCGCGGAGTTTCTGAACTGGCCAAGTTCCGAAGCTGTTTATGCCGAATATACGGGGTATGACCTCGCAGAGATGCACCCGTCGAGCCTTTTTGCGGATCAGCTATATAATCGTTGGGCCACTGCAAAGGTGCCGGGATGGCATATAATCGATCGATGCGCGGCGGGGATAATCAATACCGTCATCGCCAAGAAGGCTGATCGGCTTTCGCGAAATTTATTGGATTTCGAGACCCTTCTTAAGGCTTTTGAAGCAAAAGGAGTTGACCTGATCTCTGTTCAGGAGAGCTTCGACACATCTACCGCGACCGGCAGAGGTTTTATGAGGATGCTGCTTACCTTTGCCCAGATGGAGCGGGAGCAAACATCAGAGCGGACGATTGACGTAATGGCCTATCGCGCACAACAAGGGATGTTTAACGGAGGCCATCTTCGGCTTGGCTATGACATCGATGCCGATAACAAAGGCCTAGTGCCAAACGAATCCGAACTTCCGCTTGTTAGAGAGGTATTTGCTACCTACGTGAGGCTTGGCTCACTGAGCGCAGCCGCCAGTGATCTTAACAACAGAGGCTACCGCCTGAAAAAATGGACTACTAGCGCAGGAATAACAAGGGGTGGTGGTCCGTTTCAGAAAAATAGCGTCAGCAGGATTCTTAACGATCCGGTCTATATCGGTAAAGTGCGCCACAAAGAAAATATCTACGAAGGGCAGCATCAGGCAATCGTCGACGAAGGGTTGTTTGCTACTGTCCAGGCAATGCTCCAGGCGAACACTGTGACTAAGACCGGCTATCGACAGGCTGAAGATAACACGTTTGTTCTGAAAGGGCTTGTCAGGTGCGGATCGTGCCGTTCTGGAATGTCGCCGACTTTTTCGACCTCGAAGGGCAAAAAATATTTCTACTATCGCTGCACCGTAGACAACGACAAAAGCCAAGACCCGTGCGAAATCGGCAGCGTGCCCGCGCGGCGACTGGAGGAAGCAGTAATCAAAGAGCTCAAATTCCTTTCAGAAGATACGCAGGTGATCGAGAGGGTCGTAGATAAAGCCACAAAAGATCAGCGCGCCAAAGCCAAGGAACTCGCGGCTAAAAGAAAAACTCTGGCAGACAGCCTGCCTCAGATCGACAATAAGGTAAGGAATCTCCTCGAAGTGCTTGGCGAGGGCGGCGCCAAGAATACAGGGGGCGCTGTTTACATCGTCCAGGAACTTACTGCGCTAAGGATGCAAGCCGAGCAGTTAAATGCTGAAATTGCGTCAATCGATGACGAAATCAACGCTATAGAGAAAAACACGATAAGTGCAGAGAGAATACGAGACAGCTTTAAGCATTTCAGGGACGTTTATGACAATCTGACGACCGATGAAAAATACGATCTGGTGCATCTGTTGGTGAAGAAGGTGACATATTTCGAAGAGAAGAATGTCGACAATGACGGTAAAAAGGCAGGCAAAATCAAAATGGCTCTATGGGAGTTGCCTGCCATAGAGCCATCTGATCTGAGCTCAACAAAAAGTTTTGCTGAGCGTAACGCTTGGCTCCCCAACCCGGACTCGAACCAGGGACATGGTGGTTAACAGCCACCCGCTCTACCGACTGAGCTATTGGGGAATGAGCTTTCTTTTTTAGCAGATGGGTCGCCGGCCCGTCAAGCAAAAAATTACGGTTTCGTGCCGGCGGAGGGGTAGCCGGCGCAGCTCCCTTCCAGCTTGCTGCTGATGGTGTCGAGCATCTCCCCTTCGTCCTCGATCCCCCGGGCGGCCCTGACGTTGAGCGCCAGGGGGAGGAGGCCGCCGAGGATGGTGCGGATGTTGCCGCAGCCGTCGCTCCCGCCGAACAACTCCAGCAGGCGCCGGTTCATCCCCTTGCCGATGACCGTGCCGGCCAGCTTTTCCATGCCGGCAGTCACCCCAGGGCAGAACGTTGTCGGCGAGCGCCTGAATTCGGCGGTCGCCGCCGTGACCGTCATGGTCTCCAGGTCCACGACGACCCGGATGCGCAGGTCGTGGAACCGGTCGGTCATGGTCGCAGTCAGGACCACCCCCTCCTCGCTGACGGAGGTGCGGTAGGTGAAGTCCCGCTGGAACTCCTCCATGGCATTTGCTGGCGGCATTGTCTCACCTTTCTTCCCGGGTGACAGGGTCGACGCCCGGGACCTCCCGGTGCCCGGAAGGGGGGGCAGGGGCACCATCGACCTATACGGTCGGCGCGGCGGGAAGTCAAGCGTTTCCTGCTCCGGAGAGATGCTCCGCGGGATGGAAATCCTTTGCATCATCTCCGCTTGCATCTATAATCCTCCCATGCTCACCGCGGAAGCCATCAAGCATTTCCCCTCCTCCCCCGGCGTCTACCTGATGAAGGACGAGACCGGCCGGATCATCTACGTCGGCAAGGCGATCAACCTGAAGAAGCGGGTGGGATCCTACTTCCGCGCCTCCGGCGATTCCCGCTTCCAGATCCGCTTCCTCATGGGGCGGGTGGCTGCCATCGACTGGATCGTCACGGACACGGAGAAAGAGGCGCTGATCCTGGAGAACAACCTCATCAAGGAGCATCGCCCCCGCTACAACCTGAGCCTGCGGGATGACAAGACCTACTTTTCCCTGCGCCTCGACCCCCGGGAGGAGTTCCCCCGGATCACCATCATCCGCAAGGTGCCCCGGGACGGGGCGCGCTACTTCGGCCCCTACGCCTCGGCATCTGCTGCCCGGGAGGTGCTGAAGGAGCTCTGCCGCTACTTCCCCCTGCGCCACTACCCCCTGAAGAGCTGCCGCCAGCGGAGGCGCCCCTGCCTCTACTACCAGCTGAAGCAGTGCTCCGCCCCCTGCTTCGGCAAGATCTCCCCCCAGGAGTACGCCGCCCTGGTGGAGGGGGCGAGCCTGTTCCTCTCCGGCAGGAGCAGCGACATCGTCAAGATCTACCGGGCCCGGATGGCCGCCGCCGCCCAGCGGGAGGCCTACGAGGAGGCGGGGCGCTACCGGGACCTGATCCGCGCCATCGAGACCACCGTGGAGAAGCAGAAGGTCGCCGCCGTCGGGGGGGACAGCGACGTGGTCGGCCTGGTGACCAGGGGGGAGCAGCTGCAGATCAGCATCCTCTTCTTCAGGGGGGGGCTCCTCCTGGGGAGCCGCAACTACCAGTTCGACTGGGATCTGGGGGAGGAGGAGGGGCTCTCCTCCTTCCTCTTCGCCTACTACGACCAGGAGGTGATCATCCCCGACGAGATCCTCCTCCCCATCCCCCTGGAGGAGAGCGGCTCCCTGGCGGAGATCCTCACGGAGAGGCGGGGACGCAGGGTGACCGTCACCGCCCCCCGGCGGGGGGGGAAGCTGGAGCTGGTGCAGATGGCGGCCAAGAACGCCGAGAACGCGGCCCGGGAGCGGGAGAAGCGGGCCGAGGAGAGCGGGGACATGCTGCGGGAGCTCCAGCAGAAGCTGCACCTGGCCAACACCCCGCACCGGATCGAATGCTACGACATCTCCAACATCCATGGTCGCAATGCCGTGGGGAGCCGGGTGCTCTTCACCGCCGGCCGTCCCGACA
>Ga0209725_1001954_pt1 | contig 11348 bp, 9 predicted proteins | sample I18A1metaG_FD_184145 | JGI IMG/M metagenome (GOLD analysis project Ga0209725, IMG submission 184145) | Lake sediment bacterial and archeal communities from Gulf of Boni, Indonesia to study Microbial Dark Matter (Phase II) - ​I18A1 metaG... | ecosystem: Environmental > Aquatic > Freshwater > Lake... | reverse complement strand
GGTGAGTTCGTTTGTCTTCTCGGCCCCTCAGGCTCAGGTAAGACCACTACCCTTAGGTTGATCGCCGGCTTAGAGAATCCTTCTTCAGGTGAAATATACATCGGCGACAGACTTGTAAACGACCTGTCGCCTAGAGAAAGAGATGTAGCCATGATGTTCGAGTCTCTAGCTTTATATCCTCATATGACTGTTTACAAGAATCTTGCTTTCCCACTGAAGAAAATGAATCTTACTGAGAAAGAAGTGGATGAACGCGTCAGCGAAACTGCCAGTTCACTTGGATTAGGTTCACTGCTAGATAGAGTGCCTACGCAACTTAGCGGTGGTGAGAAACAAAGGGTGGCTTTGGGAAGATCTTTGGTAAAGAGGCCAAGTGTACTGCTACTAGATGAACCTTTAGGGCATCTGGATGTGAAGCTTAGGGTAAGCGCTAGGGCTGAGATCAAGAGGATCCAGAGGCAACTAAAACAAACAGTCATAACGGCGACATTTGATTCGATGGACGCTCTCTCTATGGCCGACAGGATAGCCTTGATGGGGAAGGGTAGATTCATTCAATTTGATACGCCTACGAAACTTTATGAAGAGCCGAAGAATATTCTCGTTGCTTCATCCATCGGTTCACCGAGTATAAACCTACTTAACTGCGTTTTAGAAAAGAAAAATGAGAGGATATATGCTATTTTAAGGGATTTTGAATTGGACCTTACAAAACTTGAACCTTCACTTTCTGGAAAAGTTGGTTCCAATCTAACCCTAGGCGTTAGGCCATCTGACATCGAAGTCTCTGGAAAGCCGCCAGGTATAGAGGCGGAAGTATCAGTAGTGGAGCTAACTGGCTATGAGAACATCCTTACTTTGAACTTTGGAGAAAGCACGATTCTCGCAAAGACTCAATCAACCCTGACTCTTAGATCAGGAGAAAAGGTTTGGATCAAGCCCAATCCGGATAGAATTCATTTATTTGATGAAAGTGGACAATCTGTATTGTGAATCTTCTATCTTTGCGACTATGACATGCAGTTGGATTTTCCACGTGTATTTCGATCTATAGAAAAGCGGTTTATGTTCCTCTTTCCCCTACGTCAAGTCCATCAAAGATGGTAAGAGTATTCTGCCGTCAAGTAAAGGCCCTAGCCTTCACAGCTCTAAGCTCTACGAGGCTTAGCCTCTTAACGAGCTTTCTAATATTCTTGTTTGGTGACTCGATCCAGAGTTGTTCTATTTCCTATGCGCATATTTTACATAGGCTATAGCACAATATTTAGTCTTGGAGGCATGTGGCTGTGAAGCTTTCTGTGAATGTCGGATCTTTTGCGCTTGAAGGTTACAGGTTTGAGGAGTATGTTGAGTTGGCTTCAAAGTTGGGATTTCAAGCAGTTGAACTATGGGTCGATAGGAAGAATCTTTGGCCACTCAAATTGAAGAGGACTATGCTAAATAGGTCTCTTGAAGTAATAAAGTCGTACGGCCTCACTGTAACCTCGCTCTGTCCTATACCTTTCAGCGCCAAGAGATGGGAGGAATTCTTCTTTGAGTTCAATCTAGCGCATCAAGATGAGGCTAGAAGAAGGGTTGCTGTGAAGTTCTACAACTCAGCCTTGGATCTAGCATCCGATCTTGGAGCTAAAGCGATCATAGTTTTACCTGGCAAGATGGAGGAGCCGAACTTGATGAAGTCGAAGGCATCCTTCCGAAACTATTTTGAGAGATGTGTGAAAAGCTTGAAAGATTGTAGTAGACATGCTGAAGACGTTGACGTCCGCCTGGGTGTGGAGAACGCGGTTATAGGCAATTTCATAGATAGACCTGAGGAGATGGCTTTGATCGTTGACGAGGTCTCTTCAGAGTACGTGAAAGCATATCTAGACATCTCTAACGCCAATGTCTTCTTTCCGCCAACGCAATATATCGAGAAGTTAAAAGGCCGACTCTTAGACTGCATTCATGTCTCTGACAATGATGGCACATATGCTTCACATCTCCCAATCGGAATGGGCAGCATAGACTATAGAGGAGTTATTCAGAAACTTGAGGAGATGCGTTGGGATGGGTATCTTGTTCCAGAGATATTCTACTCGAAGAACCCGGTGGAGGGCGTTAGAGATTCAAGAATAAAGCTTGAAGGCTTGATCAAAGAGTTGGGCGCGTGAATAAGCTCAAAATCTATTTTGTCCGAAGAAGATGCTAGTTTCATCTAGGATGGGAGATTCTTGGAGAAGAAGATTGGAGTCGTAGTGGTTGGATATGGTTTCATGGGCACAACCCATCTAGAGTCTTGGTCATTAATACCTGAAGCTCGGATACTAGGCATAGTCGGGAGACATAAGGCGAAGGCTCAACAGGTAGCGAAGAAGTATAAGGCTAAGGTCTATCTCTCCCTTGAGTCTGCTCTTAGAAAAGGCGACGTAGATGTGTTCGATATATGCACACCTACGTTCACGCACCGTCCTTTAGCTATTCTAGGAGCTGAAGCAGGGAAGCATATCCTCGTAGAGAAGCCCATGGCTCTCACCCTTCGAGATGCAGACGCTATGATAGAAGCTGCAGAGAAGAGGCGAGTCAAGTTTATGGTCGCTCACTGCCTCAGGTTCTTCCCAGAGTATATGAAGGTCAAAGAAATCGTCTCACAAGGAACTATTGGAGAACCAGTGATGGCTAGGGCTCATCGGGCAGGTCCGTTGCCTAGATGGGGAAGAGACAACTGGTTCTCAGACAAGATTAAGAGCGGAGGGGTAGTCGTAGATATAGCCATCCACGATGTGGACTTTCTAAGATGGTGCTTCTCAGATGAGGTTTGTAGAGTATACAGCTCTGTGAGTAAGCTTGTTAGGAGAGGTGGAACATCGTCTGATCATGCGCGCATGATCCTCAGATTCAAGCAGGACGCTATAGCTCACGTCGAGGCCAGCTGGGCCGTTCCTGACCAAGCTCCTTTCACAACATATTTCGAGCTTGCTGGAACAAAGGGGTGGCTGAGTGTCGATAATAGCTCTGTAGTTCCTGTGACCGTGATGTCTAAGGGAAGGATTGGTGGGTTCACCCCTGACACTATGCCTTGGATTCCTGGCATGCCCTTCCCGATAGACCCATATTATCGAGAGATACGTCACTTTGTAGATTGCATCATAAAAGATGAACAGCCGATGACTGGAGGTAGGGAGGCTAGAAGTAGTTTGGAGGTATGTCTAGCGGCACTCCAGTCCGCCAAGACTCAGGGTCCCGTTGATCTTCCGTTTGGGGTGAAGTGATGGAACCGATCAATGTTGCCGTTCTGAGTTTTGCGCACTTCCACGGCTACAGCTATGCTAGAGCTGTCAAGGAGCTTCCTGAAGCCAGATTGATCGCCGTAGCAGACGATGATGTGTCGAGAGGAAACGAGGCAGCTCAACGTTACGGGGTTGAGTTCTACCAGAACTACTCTGAAGTCTTGAAAAGGAAAGATGTGGATGCAGTCATCATAACCGCTGAGAATGCTAGGCATGCTCAGATGGCGATAGATGCTGCTGAATCGAAGAAACACATCCTCTGTGAGAAACCTATCGCGACAAAGCTCTCCGATGCTGATTCAATGTTGAGAGCTGCTGATAATGCGGGCGTTAAGTTCCAGACATGCTTCGTCATGAGATACCACACAACTTCAAACTTGATATATGATGCTCTGAAGAGAGGCGAGATTGGAAAAGTTGTGGCTATGACTGGAACAAATCAGTTGAAGAGGTTGATGAGCGGATGGTTCATAGAGCCAGAGCTCTCTGGAGGTGGAGCTGTTATGGACCACACCGTTCATCTTGCAGACATGATGCGTTGGTATACAGGAAGTGAAGCTGAGAGGGTGTACTGTGAAATTGGGAAAAACGTGAATAGAGATTTCAGAGTTGAAGACTGCTTCCTGACCATGGTCAACTTCAGCAATGGAGCCGTCGGAACTATAGATGGCAGCTGGAATAGACCCGCCTCATTTCATACGTGGGGGCATGTTACCGTTGAGGTCATAGGGACGGAAGGTATGATATTGCTAGACGCGTTTAGGCAAGTCGTCTACTTGGTTCGATCTGAAGCTCCGGACAACAGGCTAGAATGGGTAGGATGGGGCTGCGATCCAGACAAGGAGATGATCAGAGGTTTCCTGAGGTGTATAAGAGAAGACTCGAAGCCTAAGGCAGGCGGAATGGATGGAAGGCAGGCTCTTGAAATTGCGCTTGCATCGTATAAATCTGCGAAGAAAGGAGCGCCAGTAACGCTCCCCCTCCAATCCTAAACCTCTTCATAAGACATTTCCAGTCTCTCAGTTGAAGCCAAGGGTCAAGAATGTCCAATTTTTCTCTGAATTGTCCATACGCCTGTCAGTATTAGAACCATGCCTAGAACGAAGAACGTCTTGATCTCTTCTCTCAATATGAAATGTGAAAGCAATACCGCGAAGAGAGGACTGAAGTATGTGAAGGAACTCGCTCTTGTTGCTTCAATTCTTTTTAAGCAGTAGTAGAAGAAGAAGTAGCATATTCCCCCTAGAATCCCCCAATACAGAGTAAGGGCGACTGTCATGAGAGACATAGTGGCCAACTCTCTATATCCTTCAGTTGCCCCGACCAGAATTATGAGGAATATTGAACCTGAGAGACTGGCTATAAAGGTCGCTGCCATCGGGTCGAGACTTGCTAAGATCCGTCTTCCCATAACTGTGTAAGATGCCATCGAGACAGCCCCTGCTAAGGAGAGAAGGCATCCGAAGATATTAAGAGACGAAGCTTCCAACATACCGCCTGTACTTGTAACTACGAATACTACCCCAGTGAAGGCTACGAGGACCCCTGAATAGTTTAATCGACCGAGCTTCTCATCTAATACCAACGCAGAGATTAGAGCTACGAAGATAGTGCTTGTCGCCACCAGTATGCTATTGGTTGAGGCTGGAATCTTCTGGAGCGCTGAAAAGCTTAGGATCGGATATAGAAAGAACATGATTATGCCTGAGAAGAATGTGAACGCGAGGACCCTACCTCTGACACTCCCTAAAACCTCAAACCTTCTCTCAAAACCCAATATCAACATTAAGGCAAGGGTTCCAAGAGTTGAGCTTAACATAGCTATTTGAATAGAAGACAGTTCCCTCAAAATGATCTTTATTACCGGATGACCCGACCCCCAGATGAATGCCGTAAGGAGAAGAAGCGGATACTCTTTCTTCACAGCTTTAGCACTTACTCCAGTTAGGCAACCTGTAGTGTTCATAAAGTTTTGCTTTGGATTGATTTCGACTGTCTTCCAATGCTTGGTTGGTAAGTGCTCTGGGTCTGGAAACGCATAAATTCGATCCCGTTTCTCTATCATTTAAGATGAGGCTAGATGTACTCAACCCAAATCTTGAAGAGGATAGATGAGTCGAAGGACGAGATTGTCAGAATGACTCAAGAACTGATACAGATCCCGAGTGAGAACAAGCCTCCTCATGGATATGAGAAAGAATGTCAAGAATACCTTTCTAGAAAGTTCAGTGAAGTCGGTATGGATGTGGACATATTCGTCCCTACCGATGTTGAAGTTTTGACTGGCCATCCGGGTTTTCTTAGAGGGAGGGATTATACAGGTAGACCGAATGTTGTAGGCGTCGTCAAAGGTGAGGGAGGAGGAAGGTCTCTCATCCTCTCTGGGCATATTGATACATCACCGAAGGAGCCTATGCCTTGGGGAGTTCATGGTCCATTCAGTGGGGATGTAGAGGACGGGAGGATCTATGGGAGAGGAGCATTTGATATGAAGGGAGGTCTGGTAGCAGCGTTCATAGCGGCGAAGATTATCGGAGAGAGCGACATCAAGTTGAAGGGAGACGTGATTCTTGAAAGCGTCGTCGACGAGGAGTTTGGAGGTGCAAATGGAACCTTGGCTTGTAGGCTTAGAGGCTACAACGCGGATGCAGCGATAAACCCTGAGTGTTCTTCTCTACTTATATGCCCGGCGACTCGCGGAGACAAGAATTATAAGATAACGTTGAAAGGCACTCCTGGCATGCCTTTTACAGGGGAGAAGACGATAAACCCAGTGTATGGTATAGCGAGAATCATACAGGCTTTGAGAGACTTTCAGGCCTTTAGGAATACGAAGGAGAAACATCCACTCTACAGAGATGATCCAGACCCCGTTCCAGTCATAATAAAGAAATTGAAGGCTGGGGAGGTTGAGCCTGATGGTGCACTGGGCATACCGATAGACTCTTGGCTCTTAGTAGGTTGTCAGACATATCCTGGAACGAGTGAGGTGGACATCGATGAAGAATTCTTCAAGTTCATGGATGCTGTGGTCAAGTCTGATCCAGAACTAGCTGCGAATCCTCCAAGTTATGAGAAGCAGTTCCGCTACGTTTGGCCGTCGGAGATCCCGAGAGATCATCCGATCGTAGTTGAGGTTGCAAGATGCTTCGAGAGCGTTACTGGGCGTAGAGGAAAGGTTCTGGGAGCCCCATTCCCATGCGACGCCTTCATCTTCACCATGTATAGCAGGACGCCGGTTCTCGTCTTCGGTCCCGGAGGATCGAATGCTCATGCTCCTAACGAATTCGTCTTCACAGAAGACCTTATCGTCGTTACAAAGACCCTGGCTCTGGCCATCCTCAACTGGTGTGGAGTGGCAGGCTGAAATCTTCACAGCCTACTTAGAAATCGCCTCTCTCATGTAGCTCGAAAGCTGTTTGCCCCTCTTCCCGGTTATAGCAATGCCATCCTCAATCCTCATGCCTAAATTGCCCTCTGACAGCCAGATGTCCACGTTGAAGACCATGCCTGGTTTGAGAGTGAACGTGCTTGCTGAATCTATCCAAGGGCCTTCACACTCTTGGGTTCCCGTTCCATGCGCAGGCCCATATAGTGAAGGCTTCTCGAAACCGTGTTTCTTCAAAATATCCACGTACAAGCTGTAGAGTCTTGAAGCCTCCGCACCAGGCTGCATAGCGTCCAAGATCGTTTCCTCAGCTTCCAAATCTACCTCCATGAGCCTCCTGACATCCTTAGGGATCTTTCCAACCACCAACGCCCTACACATGTTCCCGCAGTACCCTTCGTACTTCGATCCAATGCTGAGTTGAACGAGCTCCCCCTTCCTTATCTTCCTACTCGAGGATTTGCTCAAGCCTTGATTCGTGTTAGATCCAGAACAGACCCAAACTGGATAAGATGTGTCCTCGGCCCCCATTGAACGCATCACACACTGAGCCTTTGCCTCTATCTTCCACTCGCTCTTTCCAGCATCTGTGTAGTCTATCGCGGCCCTCATTGCAGCCTCACTTATCATGTAAGCTCTCTCAAGAACCTTCAATTCATTATCAGACTTGATCATCCTGATCTTGAATAGAATGTCGTCTGCCTCAACTATCTCTCTTCCAGGCAGAGCCCTCTCCAAGTCTCGATATATGGCTATAGGCATTATATTCGAACCTGCTATGCCAACCTTCTTTATTTCAAGACCATCCACAACTTCAGGAATTATGTCTGAGAATCTGATATTCTTCGTCTCAGAGTAGTCTGGGGCGGAAGTCTCTAAGAAGAATGGATGAATCAAGATCTTCTTAATTCTGGAGTAGGCTTGAGCGTACACGATAGATTCAGGGCCTCCGGTGATGAGAGCAGGCTCGCCTTGACATGGGACTAGCACACCAGCGAAATCGAAGCAGGGCTTGAAGTCAGCTAGGTATCTGACGTTAGCTGACTCACACTCACATGAGTAAGCCAAAAGCAAGTCAAGTTTCCTCCTCTCCATCTCCGCCTGGACTCGTACCGCTCTCTCCTTGTATTCTTGATCTGGAATTCGAACCAATCTATTTCCTCCAAACAATCAGCAGGTTTTCTAATCGATTCTCTATTAATATCTTTTCTGTCTCTAGTCCTCTATGTTACAGGTTGAGAACACTATTAATCAAAAGTGAAAAGGGCCTCACTCTTCTTCTCATGGCAGCAAGCTCTCTCAAGCCTTACACGCACAAACCTTCAGCATACTTTACATTGTAAGCCCAAGAAACGCTACTTCTAGCCTGAATCTGTCTCGGATTGCGAAAGATCTGCTCTACTGTAGAGGTTATGTAAACTAGAACTTGCTAGATTTATCGATCTCCTCGATGACTTTCTTATAGGGCTCATATATCAGTCTTGGCCGTGGATCGAACTTGAGGTAAAGCTCTATGTAGCCTCCCTTCACTCTCCTCTCTTCTCTCTCCTTAACCAGTCCTCTTATGATTTCCTGTTGGGATTTGAATTCCATAACAGAGACCTGTATTTTCTTCTCAACCTCCTTGTCAGCAACGATGGCTATGTTACCTCGCAAGTCTACGGGCCTGTTGTTGACTAAAGAATCCTCGGGGGAGAAGTCGCCCCAAATGCTGTATTTGAAGTACGTCTTTATTCGGAACGGTTCACCTATATCTACTAGGACACGGTCCCCAACTTGAGGGCCGTCATACGCGCCTATACAGGAAGCGGCTTCGTGGTCGAGGTGCTCTCTATACTCGTTCGGGATTATCATCCTAGTCGGCTTTATCTTTCTTAAAGCGTGTATGGTCCTGAATGCAGTGCCTTTCTCATTTTTCGGGAGGAAAAGTCCGATAAATCCCCTTAGACTGAAATCTGGATAATCGAACCTAGTTATATCTGCCTCCTTCAACCCAAGCTTCTTGTAAGCATTTAAGGATTCTGCTTTTCTTATTTCGACTATCTTATCCTTTTGATCAGGTCTGCTATATCCGCCGCAACCGTTGCAGAATATTAGTACGTAAGCCTGTGCGCCAGCGGCTAGAGTGTAAAGCAATAGATATCCTGCGCCTAAGAGCGCGTCGTCGTCATGGGGGCTTAGAATTGCTATTCGTTCGTTTTCAGGCTGCCATCCTTCGAATATCAGATTCGGGTCTCTGCTCTTCACCTTTCTATTCAAATCGTAGAAGCTAAAGTTCGAAGTGCTTATTCCACTACGCAAGCAAAGTCCACCATTTAACGGTGAAAAATCAGCGCCTATAAAAACTTTCGATCTAATTATTGGCTCTCTTAAGTTAGCGTTTTATCAACCTTGGACTGCGATCTATCCGCCTGCTTCTTTCGGTCTCAGCATCATGCACCTTCTGAGAAGACTAGAATAGGATGTGAAGATATTGAGCCGAGGTTTTAACATTGCTTAGGCGGCATTCAAGTGGTGGCATTTTCTACTTATTGAAATACAAAACACTCATTCTTCCAAGTTTTCTAGATATCTCAGTTCATGCTTGCCCTTCCATCCTTGATAGATCTCAGGCGAGCATGGAACTCCACATGCCCGCCGAATCGGAAGCGGATTTACCTTCAGTGCCACAACAGTCTCCTTTACCTCTTTTAGATTGGTCAAAGGCGCTAAGACCATATTGTTCGGACTCAGGCTGAAGAATCGTATTATCTGCTCGGTACCGAATCCTTTTTCCTTGGGCTCCCCTATATCTTCACGAGGATTGCTGAAAGATGGTGTGTTACCGCCTAGAAGTAAGGGTTTTCTTTCATTGATCGCAACCATCGCTTCAGGCCCGAAGTAAGGGGCATCCAAATTGTATTTCTCAAAGCTTAGATGGTCGGGGGTGTAGCTGCTGAAATCTACGATAAACGCATCGCCTTTCCTCAAAAGCTTCAGGCCTTTCTCTATCTGCGGAACATCAACAGCTCCTTGAGGCTTCACTCTCACGTGGACGACGACAGCTCGGAATAGATCGTAGGCTTGACCTCTTGCCCTAAAAGCATCTACTGCCCAAGCACCCTTATACCCGAATACTGATTTCGCGTGCCTTCTAGTCTCAAGGTACGTTCCATGCAAACTTGTAAGCAGAAACTTGTGATAGAGTATGCCTTTGTAGTCGGCATTCTCTACCTTAACGCGAGGAGTTACGGTAGGGTAGAAATTCATTCCATGTGTAAGCTCTAGACCGACTCTAACAACTTCAGGCAACCTTCTTCTAGACATTTCTCATCAGCAACTCCCATCGAATATCTACAACCTTAATTCTCCGTCGTTTATGGTTTATGTTTTTCAAAGCTCTCGATAAATAGGCGCGAATAGAAATCACGCGCAAAATATATATGAAAAGGCTAATTTTGATGAGGTGAAAAAGATAGAAAAGTATGTTTTATCCGGATGGATCAACTTGTCAGAAACAAGGTGATTTTGAGGATATTGTCGATGTGCAGACTGAAGAGCGAATGACTTGCAAGTGCGCGCACTAATTTTAAGTTGATTCCCTCTCATCCTGGTCCGCAGACTTTGTGAGCCTTCTTTAAGTGCTTGGACTAAAGTCAAGAAGACATATAGGCGAGGACTTGGCGTTTCAACTTTATCATATTCGCTACCTGGTTTAAGGAAGGCTGTTCAGATGAAGGATATGCCTGATATCGAAATCCCTCGAAGCGCCGAGGTTGCATTGAGTCGATTCACTGATCACTTTAAAGGCTTCGAGAAGGTTGAAGTGGTTAGACGGCTCTTCGCAGAGAAGACTGAGGATGTGCTTCGCAACCTGAAGGTTGAGTTCTTCTCGTCGAGGTGGGGATATATGGGAGTGAGCGATGACGACGGCCATTTGATGGTGAGTACATACTACTTGAAGCATGGCGACGCCAAAGAGATCTATCTGGATTTGATTCACGAGTTGGTCCATGTGAAGCAGTTCATGGATGGTGAGGAGCTTTTTGACGACAGTTTCGAGTATGTGGACAGGCCGACTGAGATTGAGGCGTATAGGCTTACGATTGAGGAGGCTAGGCGAACAGGGATGAGCGACAAGGAGATTTACAACTACTTGCAGGTTTACTGGATGAGTGACGCTGAAGTTTCCAAGTTGGCTGAGAAGCTTGGAGTAAACCCACCGGCTGAAATTTCCCAGTCTCGATGAAGAAAGGTGTGGTTTGGGTTCGCTGTCGCTGTCCTCTAACATTCTTGTTTAGTAGTTCTCGCACCAGGCCTCGAAGAAGCTTTGGGGATGCGCGCAGGCTGGACACTTGGTAGGAGCTTCAGCACCCTCATGTACATAACCGCAGTTCCGGCACTTCCACTTTATGACTGAACTCTTCTTGAAGACCTCTCCTCGTTCTACGTTAGCTGCGAGTTTGAGGTATCGCCTCTCATGGTAGCTCTCTACTCTCGCGACTCTTCGGAAAGCTTCGCTGACCTCTCTGAAGCCTTCCTTGTCAGCCACTTCAGCGAAATTGGGGTATAAGGTCCCCCATTCCTCTTTCTCCCCTTTTGCAGCGGCCTTCAGGTTCTCAAGTGTAGCGCCGATTACTCCTGCAGGATATGTGGCTGTAATCTCCACCGGGCCGCCGACGAGGAATTTGAAGAATATCTTCCCGTGCTCC
>Ga0209725_1001953_pt1 | contig 11349 bp, 10 predicted proteins | sample I18A1metaG_FD_184145 | JGI IMG/M metagenome (GOLD analysis project Ga0209725, IMG submission 184145) | Lake sediment bacterial and archeal communities from Gulf of Boni, Indonesia to study Microbial Dark Matter (Phase II) - ​I18A1 metaG... | ecosystem: Environmental > Aquatic > Freshwater > Lake... | reverse complement strand
ATATTTCTTAGGTTTTTGTGCTTCCCATGGAAAACAGACTTTTAATTGCTTTGCCGGCGAAGGATGAAGAGAAAAAAATTGGTCCCGTCATCGACAAAATAAAATTCTTTTTTCCGGGCATCGACCTCTTGATCATAGATGATGGCAGCGACGATCGGACAGTTGATGTGGCCCTCGAAAGAAATGTTCTTTTGCTCAAGCATGGTATCAATTACGGCTATGCCAAAGTGCTTCAGTCAGCCCGGGAATTTGCACTTGCTCACGGCTACGAATATTTGGTCCTCTGTGACGCCGATGGCCAGCATGAGCCCCAAGACATTGGCAAAATCATTGAGGCTTTGGTCCATAAAAAAATAGACTATGTGATCGCCTCTCGGGAGCTCAGCGGGTCCTTGGCGGAAGATTCTTTCATCCACAAATACGGACGAAAGCTTTATTCCTTTTTGGTTAGCCTCATTTTTTATCCGAAGTTCCGGATGAGAATCACGGACTCAAGCTCCGGCTTTAAGGGATGGAACAAACACACCATGCAGCTTTTTTCGGAAATTTTTCAGTCGACTGATAAACTCCGCGACGGGAGAATAAATGACCTCGAAGAGCTCTTCATTGTCTCCAGAAACGGAATGAAAATTCTAGAAGTGCCAGGCCGGTTTTACAAGCGAAGGGACGACATCTCAAGGATATACTCAAATTACGGGTTGTCTGGCGGGTCAATCAAAATCAAGGATTTTTATTATTTGTTCTTTTCCTGGCCTCTCCTTTTTTTGAGGACCCTGTTCAGGAATATTTTTAGGTAAGGGAAAAAGCATGAAATTGAACTCTTACAGCCTCTGGTATCTCAGCTTGGCCATCCTGAGTGGTATTTTTTATGGCTTCGCAGGAACGATCATGAAAAAGGGCGTCATGGATTTCAAGATGACATCCAAATTTTTTCCCCTGGTGTGGAGAGTGCTGACAGCAAAATACATCCTGCTCGCCCTTTTCTTCAGTGCCGCAGGCACCATTTTGTACATGATTCTCATCAAGAGAGCAGAAGTCATTCCTTCTCTGATTATCATCCAAGGCGTTTTGTTCGCTTCGACGGTTTTTTTTGCGCATTTGTTTTTCAACGAAAGTATCACCCTGTATAAAATCACCGCTCTTGTGCTTATCGCAGCGGGTATCGGAGTTCTCGTGACAGGCAAATGACATCCATTTTTTAGCTCAAGAAGGAGAAGACCATTTTCAATTTTCAAAAGGGAGAATAAGCATGAAATTCACGATCGGGTTCGAGAAAGAGGACACAAAAAAACTCCATGCCTATTGGGATGAAATTATCTCGACCGAGCAGTGGACCGAGGGAAAGTTCACAGGCTTATTTGAGGAGAGGTGGGCGGAGCAGCATCTGGTCCCTTCCGTGGGATTTTCGAGTTGGGGAGGTGCGGCCTTGGCGGCCTTAGAATTTTTTCAGGTGCGCGGAAAGACGGTCCTCTGTCCCTCCAATACGTTCATGGCTACACCGTTTAGCGTGATCAAAGCCGGCGGAAATGTGGAATTTGTGGATTGTAACAAGGATGATCTTTGCCTCTCTCTGGAAGACTTAGCGCTTAAGATTAAGAAGTTTGATCCTGTCGCTGTCTGGATCGTCCATATCGGAGGCCACATCGCTTTCCAGGTCGAAGCCATCAGGACGCTGTGCCAGAAAAAAGGAATCATTCTGCTGGAAGATTGTGCTCATGCCCACGGAGCTTCCTGGCATGGAAAGAAGGCAGGCACATGGGGGGATGCAGGCATTTATTCGTTTTACGCGACAAAGACGATCACGACTGGAGAGGGTGGGATGCTGGTTACAAACAATAAGGATCTTATTGAGTTCGCCAAAAAGTATAGAAATTACGGCAAATTTGATTATGCCGTGGAAGGGATGAACTACCGCATGAATGAATTCACTGCTGCGATCGGAGTCGTGCAGACTGAGCGGCTGGATGAGATTGTGGCGTGGAAGAACGCTTACGCCCAAAATCACTTGGACCCTAAGTTCCCGAACAGGGTCAAGTTCCCCGAGGGCATGGTTTCTGGCTATTACAAATATATCGTCTTTGACCCCGTAGAGAAGTCGACAGGAAAAGTATATGACCAACCCTGCCACAAGATCATGAAGAAAAAATATAAATTGGCCAATTCCGAATGGGTAGCCAGTCATCACTGGTGTATCCCTCTCTATTATAAAGGACTCTGATTCGTCCGCCCTGGCCAGGGATGCACAATGGAAGACACCTTGCTTGACGACATCAAGAATTATTATGAAACGTGGTGGGAGAATCCAGATGACCCGAGAGACATCATTTTTAAACAGCTCAATGCCACTGTTCTGGGGAAGCTCCCCGAAGGGAATGGTCAAAAGGCTTTAGATGTCGGGGCGGGGAAGGGTACCATCGTGAATTATTTGCGCCAAAAGGGCTATCGTGTTACGGCCGTAGAGCTCAATGAAAAATTCGCTCATCATCTCCGGCGGAACTTTCCCGATGTGGAAGTCGTCCAGGGAGATTTCAATGCGGTGTCTTTGAATGGAACTTTTGGCCTGGTGTCCGCTATTGAATTTATTCAGAACCTTGACCGACAGGCCTTGGGAAAATTTTTTCAGAAACTAGGAACGCTAACCAACCATGTCATTTTGACTGTTTCCAACAAGAATTCTCTTCACGGGTTCTGGGCTGTGTTCCGTGGTTTCATCAAGTCCTTTGTCCATGTCTACACACCTAAAGAGGTTGACCGAATGCTCCAGGCAACAGGCTTTCAAATTACGGCCACAAAAGGAATAGGATTTTTGACACCCATTACGCTGCTCTCCAATTTCCGGCTCCAAATCGTGCCCAACTGGCTGGTCAGGATAGTCAACCCGGTTGCCGATAAGATTTTCCCAAGATTGTGCCATTTGTATTACGTCGAAGCCAAAAAATAAGAAGGGAGGAAAAAAGACAATGAAAGCTGCGGTGATCGGAGGGAGCGGTTTTATTGGCTCTCATGTGGTGGATAAGCTTCTGGAGGCCAATCATGATGTATCAGTTTTTGATATTATGAGGCCCCATCGCGAGGATGTCCGTCATATCTTTTTAGACCTTTTCGATTTTCATCGGGTTGCCATAGCCTTGGCCGGGAATTATGAAGTGGTTTATCTCCTGGCGGCCGTGGCCAACGTGAACGATGTTTATAAAAATCCCTTGGAGACCGCTCTCCTGAACTTCCAGGGGACTGTCAATGTCCTGGAGGCCATCCGCCGGTATGGAGGGAGGCTGGTGTTTGCCAGCACAGTCTGGGTTTATATGCTTGGGGAGAAACAGGAAGTAACAGAGGACACGCCGCTTTTGGTCCAGAATGTCAACCACCCATACACAGCGTCCAAAGTGGCAGCCGAGCTTTACATCCAGAGCTATAACAAGATTTACGGCTTGGAGTTCACCATTCTGCGTTATGGCATTCCTTATGGCCCGAGGGGCCGCGAAGGGACTGTAATTACAAATTTTATAAAGAGAGCCATGCGAAAAGAACCCCTTATTATCCACGGTGACGGAAGCCAGTACCGGAATTTTATCTACGTTGAAGACCTGGCCGAAGGAAACGTAGCGGCTCTCCAGGAAATTGCTAAGAATAAAATTTACAATCTGGAAGGGATGAGGCCCATCACCGTCAGAGAAGTCGCAGTAACAATTTCCAAGGTCTTCGGCGGGATTCCTATTGAATATCGAGAAACAAGAGCCGGTGACTTTGTTGGCCGAATATCCTCGAACGCCAAGGCCTATCAAGAATTGAAGTGGAAGCCGAAAGTGGATTTAGAAGAGGGCGTGAAAAGATATGTGGAATGGTTTAAATCCGCAGACGTATAGGTCTCCCGGGAACGAAGATCGCACGTTGAACAGAGACTGAAATTGGAAAAAGGAAGAAAGCTCAAAGTGGCGGTCATAGGCCTGGGGAAAATGGGTATTCTCCATACTGCTCTAGTGAACATGATTCCCCTCGTCGAATTGACAGCGTTATCCGATATCGATAAGCAACTGTCGAAATACGTCCAGCAGTCAGGATTGAAGGCAGCTTTCTATTCGGATGTGGGCCAGATGCTCCAGGACGTGAAGCTCGACGCGGCTCTTATCTGCACGCCGGCTTTTACCAATCTTTCACTGGCGGCACTTTGTCTTGCACACAACTTGGACGTTTTCGTCGAAAAACCTCTTGCCCACACTTTTGCGGCAGCACAAAGAATGGTTGAGCTCGCGGCGGAGAAGAACGCCGTCAATGCTACCGGTTACGTCTTTGCCCATATTGGTCTTTTCAAAAAGGCCAAGGAACTGCTGGACGAGAAGGTCATCGGCGATGTTTTTCGCTTTCGTTCGTGTATCTATATCAGTGAAGTGTTTGCAAAGAAGAAGGGATGGTACTATGATAAATCCAGGTCCGGGGGAGGTGCGGTCATCAATATTGCCTCCCATCTAATTTACCTCCTCTATTGGTATTTTGGGTCTGTGGCCAATGTGTTTGCCCAAACGCTCCACTGCTATTCCGACGTCGAGGACGCGGCGAGTGTTTATTTGGAGTTTTCGAACGGAATTAAAGGCACGCTGGATGTCTCCTGGAGCCTGCCCGGCTATCGGCTTTCTTACTTAGAATTGGTTGTCGAAGGGAATAACGGCACCCTTGAATTGACCAACGATTACGTCAGGCTATATTTGCACAAGGCCCAAAAAAATATCGGAAAGGAGTGGACGACCATCCATAAGATCGACTTGCCTCAGACTTCTCAGTTCGAGCTCGGGGGAGAAGGGTATTATGAAGAAGACGTTGACTTTGTCCAGTGCTGCCTCGAACGGAAGTCGCCCGCGGTAACCTGGCGGGACGGTTTAGAAGTTCAGAGGATTATTGAGGCTATCTACCTCTCCGCCGAGAGACGACTGATCGTATCTGTAGAGGGGATTGATTCATGATGGGTCTAGACAAGCTCATTTTAGGCTCTAATTCGTTTGAAGGTGTCAGCTACATCTCCAGAACCCAATCTCTCTACTATTTAGAGCACTTCAGCAAAGAAGACAATATCGTCTCCGTCCTCAGGGCGGCTTTGAACCTGGGAATCAAGTCTTTCATGTGCTCTAATTGCGAAAATGTCCTCGGGGCTTTGAATAAATTTGATCGCAACCAGGAGATTACTCTCCTCCCGGTCATCCCCAATGCGTACGAATATGCGCGAGAAGCCTCAGAAAAAGGCGTGCTGGGTGCCATCATGACCAAGGCCAAGGGATTCAGTATGTATCAGAAATTCCGGCTGGGCCTGAGGGCTCTGGCCAAGATCAAGAGCGTCATTGCCAAAGACGTGCTCAACCTTCTGTTGGAATTGATCCATTTTGAACTGGCGAGCTTTGAGAAATTCAAGTTGGGCGGAGTTGTTCTCCACGGGCAAATTACGGATCTGGCAATATCATCGCATAATGCCAATATCATCGATATCTACCAGAAATTGATCAAGGAAACTTACGGTGTCCAGCCAATCCTGGCCACTCATAACTTCGGGGTCCTCCTCCCCCAGCTTATCGAATGGAAGATCAAAATTCCTATCATGGCCCCTTTTAATCAAAAAGGTTTCATGATGAGGCCTTCCCCCGGGAAGTGTGAGGATCTTATTCGGGACACGGATTATGTTATCATTGCTAAAAAAGTCCTGGCTGGAGGAAGGCTTTCCCCAGAAGAAGGGCTTCCCTATTTAGCTGATAAGAAACTGGGTTCCGTTGTCATTGGAGTCGGTGCTGTTTCTGAGGCCTATCATACGTTTTCTGTGGCCAAATCAGTCCTCAAGGCTTAGAGACGTACCGTCTACAGGAGTTAATCCCCAACAGTCTTGTGACTTCCTGGAATCAAAGAGATAGGACTGTTCGTATCAAACTCAGGAAAGCATCAATTCAACAAATCCATTTTGTCGAGGCAAAAGGCAAAGTTACCAGAAGATTGAATAAGGAATTCGTAATCTCCTGCCTGAGGAAGGAAGACCTTAAAGCCGAGGGTTTGAAACCCTGGGAACGAATTCTCTCTAGGACGTCTAAAGTAAAAGGCTTTTCTGGAAAGGATGGCCCCGCTTCTTTGAATAATCAAAAATGCCACAGGGCCCTCCTCTACCATTTCGCATGGCCTGATCAGGAGATTTCCTTTGACCAGCCGGGGCTCCTGGACAATAATCTTTTCTTTGGCGATAACTCCTCTTTCGCCAGATCTCACAAATACCGAGAAACGCTGGCTGGACTGGGTATCGAATAACGGAAGACCGATATCTCTTTCCATTTTTTCGGCTTCATAAGAGAAAGATTCTTTGGTCGGGTAAGGTTTGTCCTGGATTTCATAAAGCAAAAACCAGCTTCTCCAAATTTTGTATCTAACAAGAAACCTGGCTTTGTTCCATTCCTCGGGAAAATGATTTTCGTAATAGGACGACTCGTGATTGTAGCTCCCCAGGAACAGGTAGGTGACTTTTTTCATTTTTAGAAAATCGCTTTCATAGTTGACGAAATTTGCCCAGGAAGTATGGGCCTTATTTCGATTCTCCAGCGAAATGCTCGGCGCGAGGAGACCGCAGAACACTGCCTTGGGAAATGCTTTCCCCAGATCACGAGATATGACTTTGAGATTGAACGTAGCTCTTTGAACCCAGGTTATATAATCCTTAAGATTCTGAGAAGAATAAATAGATACAAAGAGAACGAGTCCCCAGATTGCTATCTTTCGGGGAAGGGCAATTTCCTTGCCGTGGGCGAAGTGAGTTAGAAATAGATAAACGGAAATGGTTAAGGCCAGAGAAATCAAACCTGTGATCAAGACCAATCCATAAGGATGGCGGAGGGTATTCTCAGAAGAGGAAAAATATCTCACGTAAGAGGTAACACCAACCCAGATTAAAAGAAACAAGAAAAAAGCAAATGTTTTTCTTCGCGACAGCTCGACTTGCAGTCGAAAGCAGGAAACAAGCCTAGTTAGAAAGATACTTGTCAGAATCAAGAGAGGAATGGAGAATTCGATGTAATGCCGGATCGGACGGTATCCGATCACGGAATTGATGAACAGACCCACAAGAACCCACAAGGAGCAAATGACTTCCAAGGGAGCAATTCTCGTTCCTCTGTGCCTGCTGGCGAAGAGCAACAACACGTAAGAAAAATAAAAAAACAGGAGAAGAGATAAGAGGCGATTTGAAGAATAAAAAGAAAAAGGGGGCCTGAGAAACCAGTTCCCCAAGCCATGGAGAAGTCTGCTGGGAAACATGGCCTCAACATTTATAGAGGCGAAATCCCTAAACACGGTTTGGTGTGGAGCGTAAAGCAATAGATACCAGGGAACGGCTATGCAGAGGGCGCCGGCAAAGAAAAAAGCCAATCTCTTCAGGTTGAGCTTAACCTGGAACAGTTCTTTCCTCTGGATCAAGATGAGAAAAAAAGAAAGGGGGATGACTAGCACAGGAAAGTAAAGGATTTTTCCTTTGGAAAGAAAAGAACAACCCAGAAACAGGGAGACGAAGAAGAAATACTTGTGTTTTTGCCATGCCTTTAAGAAAAAGAAAAGGGCCAGGAGAACAAAAAAGGTCATGGGCATGATCCGGTTAGCGATCCGGCCATACATGCCAAAAGGGTAATTAACAGCCAAGAGCCAGAAGAAGAGCCAGCGGGAGTCACGAAAATATTGAGAGGAAAGAAAATAGAGGACTAAGAAAATAAGGATACTGAAGAGAAGCGGAACAAGATTCATTGGCCATATTCCAGGACCAAAGCATCGAAAAGCGAGATAGGTGAAAACATGAGGGATTGGGGATATGTACATGAGATTGAAATTGTCAATCGTCCATTGTCCAAAGAGAACCTTGTTTCTTGCATTAAACGCATAGTTGCCAGGGTCGCCGTATTCGCCGCAGCTCGTTGGGCTGAGATTATCGGGAGGGTCGGCGGATAAATGGATGAATCTGAAGACCAGAAAAAGCAGGAGAAAAGTTAAAAAGAGATGGATTCCGCTCCCTTTGTTCTTCCCGGCGGCAATTTGCAATTTCATTTGTTAAATTTTCACCGCTCAGGGGAAGCTTTCTCTGAGACCCGGGAATATTATATAAGAGAAGAGGCTCTGCCAATTCCTCCTTAAAAAACGTTAAAGCCGTAGGAAAGACCTAGCCCGAATTCTCTCCCACCCAGGTTGGCTTTAATGTCGTTTTTCGTCGTGAGAACTCTGGTTAATTTGAAATAAAGCTTGACCCGCAGGGAACTGAGCTTAGGAAATACAAAATAGATTCCCGTCTGGATATGGCCTCCCGAGGCAGAGCCGGAAACATAACCGGGGGCGGGATAAAGACCGCTTTCTTCTTTGTACCAATAATGATCGGCGCCAACACCAAGGAAAAAAATGGCGTATTTCGTCCGAAAGAGGCATCTGGCTGCAGCGGAGAGAGGGGTCACGCTGAATTTGCTTTCCTCCTGAGTCACTGTCGAGGCCCCTGTCTTTGAAAAAGTTCTTGCTTCTAAAGAAATGTCAAAGTCAAGCCTCTGAGAGCTAAAGAGAACACGGGATAGAGAAAGACCGTAAATCGCGCCGCTTCCGGGATAGACCTCTTGGTAACGCTCGTCTGATATTCGATAGCTGCCCGCCGAAAGGCCAATCATAGTATTGTAGAAATTTTCTCGTCCCCCCTTTTCTTTCTTTGGAACCTCTGAGACTTTTTCTTTAGTTATAGCCGGAATCCGCTCCTGTGCTGGCGCCTCAATAACCGCCCTCGTCACTTCTGTCCCCAGAATAACTTTTAATCCCTCCTCAGTTCGAGAGATTTCGTATTTCGGGAATTGATCCTGCAAATCAATAACAATGCGGACAATGGACGGCTGAAAGATCGCTGTCCGGATGCTGAGGACGCCAAAGTCATTGATATCCATTTTGGGCGAACAGAGAATCTCGTTGACGGGAGAGAGGTCGATGACCAACCTCGAAGGTTCTTTCAACTCAAAGGGCTGGTAGATAAAATTACCGATGACAGTGATGCTGACTTCAAGGTTTTGTTCTAACTTCTGATAATAGATGCTTTTCAGCACGGAAGAGTCTTGTTCTTTATTCTCCTGCCCGAATGAAAAAGAAAGCAAAAATAGAAGGCAAAAGGCGCTCCGGGAGAATTTCAAAGCTTTTTTCATTCTTGAAACCTCCTTAATTTTAATCATTAACGACCTTAGAACATGGTCCTTCAACGCCGTCATTACGGACTGCGGAAATAGAATACGCATACCGATCTCCCTGGGTTATTTGGGCATCAAAATATCTACACGTTACGCGGTTCAAGAGGGTGGACGCAGAGCCGATATAGGAAAAAGGGGCATTCTGAATGCCCCTCTTCTGGCGATAAACTCTATAAGCGACAATATTTTGTAGGTTCTCTATTTTGGGGCTATTTTCCCAGCTAATCAAGTTGAGTTCTTGATTGTAGAAGAGAATATAATTCAAGACTCTCTGAACTTTAATAGTGAGGGGAGGAAAAGGGAGGGCCTGGATTTCTTGAAACCACTTGTTGCTCATGACTTCATAACCCTTTTCGCTGGGGTGGACGAGGTCCGAAGAAAGGAGCTCCCGCCATCCGCCTTGGTCCTCCGGATAATAATAAAAAGCCTGAAACTGGTCCACAAGGGGAATTTTCAGTTTTTCGGCTACACTCCGGATACTGCCATTGAGCTCAAAGATTCTGCTCTGGTAAACATCCAGATACCATCTCCAATCGTTGCGCGGGATAATCGTCGCCAGCAAAGGGAAAATCCCGAAGTCCAGGCACTTGAGCGCCATTTCCTCCAGATTAAAAGCTGCCGTATCCATGGTGATCTCGAGAAAGATGATGTCGTTGGTGCCCTCCATGAGCAACAGAAATTTGGCTAAATGAGAAGGAATGACTCCCTGGATTCTAACGAGTCCTTCGATCGTCGTCTCTCCACCGTATCCCTCGTTGATAACTTGGGCTTTCCCAAAAGTCTTTTTCAGAAGAGTTTCAAGTCTGGGGATATAACCCTTATCAGGAGCCTCCCGAAAATCCATTGCCCCATAGGTAATGCTATCCCCAAAGCCGATATATTTATCTTCATCCAGAGAATTGTTCACAATTGGCCCGGAGCTTTCTAAAGGACGGGAAGAGCTCTTTTTGTTCTTCAGGTCATTGAAAGAGAGAACAACGCCCGAGATGTTCTCCCCCGACTGCCAGAGTACGGCTATTCTGTCTTTGTGCACAGCGATTCTTGGACTCTGATGACATAAATCGAGCTCTGAAACAATTTCTATTTCTTGACTCCACACTGTTCCGGATCTATAACGCGCATAAATTCCGCGATCATCCCGGTCAGATTTCTTCCAAATAAGCAAAGGAATAGATTCGCTGACAAACGCAACGGATGGATACAGATCGGCGCTGTGGTTATCTGTAATTTTTTCCTCTTCTGACCAGTTCTTCCCGTCCCAGCGAGAGCAGTAGATTTCGTAGTCATCGCCGTCATAGGCTGACCAAACGACCCAGAGAAATCCGCTCCCGTCCAAGGCAACATCTTGAAGGATGTGGGGAACCCGATAGTCTTTATTGAGAGTTAAGGGAAAAGACCACTCCCTCCCCTCAAAGATGCTGTACATAACTTCATCCCGGCCCATATTACGCCCTGTCCAAAAGACCCAAATAGAATTTTCCCCCATGATGACGATTTTCGGATTGGCGGCTGAGGTGAGAAAAGGCCTGTTGATAACCCAGGTTTTTCCCAGGCTGAGATTTTTAACCATCACATAATACAGCCCGCCAGAAAACTCAACCCAAGTTATCCAGGGATGATTTTCGCCATCAAAACTCAAACCGGGTGAAAAAAGATCGCCTCTGTCGTGCGCAGCTTTTTGAGAAAGAATAATTTCATTGCCTTTGATGCGGCCAAAATAAATTTCTTGATGGGATCGCTCCCAGACGATTCCAATTTGACCGTCCTGGCTCTGGGAAATATCAGGAGAGCTGGCTTGCGGGCCAGAAAAAAGTTTCCGCATGCCCGTCTTGATGGCAAGCAAGTCTTTGATCGCCAGGCTCAGTTCTCCCCTCTCGTTTTTATGGATAATCAGCAAATTTCCCTTTTCATCAAAAAGAGGACAAGCCGAATGGCCGGCCAAAATAAACTTATCTTCGGCGGCAAGAAGGAGGAAGGGACGAAATAAAAGAAAGAATAAAAACAGTCTTTTTCCCTCAAATTTTCTCATTTTGCGGCGACTAATATATCAAAGAGGAGTTGAAAAAGCAAACGACCTTGTCGCTCCTCCGGAGCATCGTTGTATTCTTATTTAAGTCTTATATTGACTTTTATTTTA
>Ga0209725_1001952_pt1 | contig 11351 bp, 12 predicted proteins | sample I18A1metaG_FD_184145 | JGI IMG/M metagenome (GOLD analysis project Ga0209725, IMG submission 184145) | Lake sediment bacterial and archeal communities from Gulf of Boni, Indonesia to study Microbial Dark Matter (Phase II) - ​I18A1 metaG... | ecosystem: Environmental > Aquatic > Freshwater > Lake... | reverse complement strand
CTCAGATCGTGAGGCAGGCAAGAGTCAGAGGTGAGGAAGAAGCCTTCACAATAGTCTTCGCGGCTATGGGCATAACTTCAGAGGAGGCCAGGTTCTTCGAAGAAGACTATGCAAGAATGGGGGTTTTGGGCCGTGTGGTCATGTTCGTCAATTTGGCTGAGGATCCAGCCATCGAGAGGATCTTGACTCCAAGAGTGGCTCTGACAACGGCTGAGTACTTGGCCTTTGAGCGTGACATGAATGTTCTTGTGATCCTCATAGACATGACGAATTACTGTGAAGCTTTGCGTGAGATCTCCGCTGCGAGAGTTGAGATCCCGGGCAGACGCGGCTATCCGGGATATATGTATACAGACCTTGCATCCATCTATGAGAGGGCTGGAAGGATTCATGGAAAGAAGGGATCCGTGACTCAGATGCCCATCTTGACGATGCCCGACGACGACATAACTCACCCAATTCCTGACTTGACAGGCTACATCACGGAGGGACAGATAATCCTCGACAGGGGAATGTTCAAAATGGGTATGTATCCACCCATAAATCCTCTGCCCTCCCTCTCTCGGCTAATGGACAAGGGAATAGGTCCAGGAAAGACCAGACAAGACCACAAGCAGTTGTCTGATCAGCTCTATTATGCGTATGCCCAAGGAAAGGTTCTCCGGGAGACAGCACTCGTTTCAGGAGAGGCAGCTCTCACAAGTGTCGACAAGCTCTACCTCAAGTTCGCGGATGGGTTTGAGAAGGAGTTCATAGGCCAAGGCGTAGACGAAAATCGAGACATAGAGAAGACGCTCGACACAGGCTGGGGGCTTCTATCGATACTTCCTGAGTCGGAGTATGCGCGGATTGATCCTGATATCATAAAGCAGTTCCATCCAAAGTACAGAAAGTAGCGCGCGGAAGGGTAGCCTTGTCAGTCGAGCTTGCAGGCATACATCCGACACGGATCGAGCTTGTGAGGCTAAGACGTCGGAAGGCGCTGGCCGAAGGGATCGTGGACATACTTAAGAAGGACTTGGATGCGTTGACAGGCGCCCTTTTCGAACTTGCGCAGGGTATACCGCCGATCCGTGGCCAAATCCGGGAAGCGTTGAGAGAAGGTTACGAGTTGTTCGTTGAGGCTGAGATGATTGTGGGATCGAGGAAGATTGAGGAAATATCATTGGGAGCGAAACCAATCGAATTCGATATTCAGATAGGGTCGAGAAGCGGCGTCCTTGGAATCCAGCTTCCCACTTTCAGGTTCGTCGAGGCAGGGGATGGAAGCGGTGAGCCTCGGTACAACCTCCTAGACGCCCCCGCGAAGCTAGATGAGTCTACTTTGAAGATTAAGGAGGCGCTGGTCCATGTTGTCAAGCTAGCGGAAGTGCAAGCGTCGCTCAACGAGATCTTGGATGTCATGTCTGTTAAGAGGCGGCAGATCAATAGGCTTCAGTACAAGGTTCTACCGCAGCTCGACATGGCCATACGGTATATCGAGTTGATCCTAGAGGAGACGGAGCGTCAGGACGCGATCAGGGTGAGAGTGCTTCAAAGAAAGAGGAAAGAACGTGCGTAGTTGCCGAGAGCTAGATATGGTCGTGAGGCCTCCTGACTAAGAAGGAAGCATCAAAGGTACTGATCGAGCCGTCCAGTAGGGTAGTTGAGACTCTGAGGCTGGCCATGGCGGAGGTGGGATTGGACGAACTTGTTCGCCGCACGGGCGGTAGCTCCGAGCTGATAGAGAAGTGGGTCAATGGGAGCGAGTGGGTCCCTCTTGACGTGATCAAGGAGGTCTGCGAAATAAACCGGAATCTCCCAGAAGCACCTTCCTACTCCAAGAATCTATCTGAGTGCACATCGGGCACCCGGTTCAGAATAACGGCGAGAGAGGAAATTGAGAAGCCGACAGAGCCTGTTGGGGCGGAAGCCGCACCTGCCAAAGCTGAGACCTTGGCCAAGGGGTTCGAGAAGCCCAGCACAGTTGCCAGAGGGCCCGGGGCGTCTCGTCAAATCACCAAGGTTGCTATCGTATTGTTCATTGTTCCTTTGGCTGGGGCGGTTGCAGGGTTCCTAGCGGGAGGCCTATGGGGTGCGGTCATAGGAACTGTGATGAGCTACGTTATCGGAACAGCTCTGGCATTTCTTCTCCTTCTCCCTGGAAAGGCTCGCAGTACCTAATCGAGACAGGGCCAACGGACTATCGATGCCTTCTTTCCGAGAGGCCAATTCGCTTTAAAAGCAAGCGTTGCTATGGTTCGCTCCACGTATCGCCAAGGGGGCTTATTGTTGAAACCATCTGAAGTTGAGCTCAAGAGAGAGTATGACTTGCTGCTCAGCTCGCTTGACAAGATGAAAGCTGACGCCGAGAAGACATACAAGGTGAATCTCCTGGTCAAGCTCGATGAGATGAGCCGGCTAGGGGGCAAACATCCGCTATATTGGTTCTTCATCTTTCTGTATCATATGTTGAGGTCGGGGTTTGTCAAGCTCATATTGGAATGTGCGAAGGAACGCTGGTTCAAGCCGAAAGACGAATGGGAATACACGACGACCGATGAACATCAATTCGCATATGTTAGGACACTCGACTACGTGAAGGTAGCCGACAAGCAGTGGCCATCCGAGTTCTCTGTTGGCCTGGTGAACTTTGGATTCAAGAGCATTCGCTTATTGAAGATAGAATGGCATGGAATATTCTTCCACCCGAAATTGGCTGAATGGAAAGACATCAAAGAAGACCTTGATAGCCTGTAAGGGGCGCGATCAGACCCGTCATCACAGATTCTCGCCGAGTCTGCAGCCATGATCCTTGAAGAGCTGATCCGATCTTTGCAGTATCGCAAAATGCCTCATGCCACAGGTGCCCTCAATTGAGATGATAAGATAGGGGCAGATCGCGAATGCTTATCTTGAGAGCATCCAATGTTCTTCCCAAAAAGTTACGTATCTCTTGAACCTACTAAGATAGTTTCCCTGAACCGTGCCTGGGGCTCCTTAAGATGAGTGCATGGAAATACAAGAAGGTGATGCCAAAGGTCCTAGTCAGCAAGCTGCGGCTCATTCCAGCTAAGGATATGGCTGACCTAATTGGAGGCCCATCCGATCGAATCTACTCACAGCTTGCGAAGACATCGTACCAAAAGGAGATCTCGGAGATATCACCTCAGCAACTTGACTCAGTTTCCATGGAGGAGGCGCTCCTGAAGAATTTTCTCAGAACCATTGATGAGATTGCTCGTTCTTCCCCGAAGGATATTCGTGCTCTGCTCACCAGGATCTTGATGAAGTTTGAGGCCAGCGCGCTGAAGGCAATTCTAAGAACAAAATCAGCTGGACTAGAAGTTGACCAAGCCACGAGATACATACTGCCCGCCGGGAGGCTAGACGCAGCAAGATGCGTGGATATCACAAAGAATTCGAAGAGCATCGGCGATGTTGTTAGGCTTGTCTCCGACACGGAGTACGGACCCGTGCTGAAGGACGCATTGCCGGAATACGATAAGACTGGAGCGTTGTTCCCGCTCGAGACAGCGATAGACAGACAGGTCTACAGCAGAATCATGAGAGCTGTCAAGAAACTGAGAGGGCTGGACAGAAAGATCGCTGGTACTGTTCTAGGCATGGAGATTGACTCCATGAATATCAGAGTTCTACTGAGGTTCAAAGAAGCAGGCATCAGTCAGGATCGGGCGACACGGTACTTCCTGCCCGTATCTGACGTGTTCGGCCAAGAGGTCCTGAACGAGGCTATGCAAGCAAAAGAAGCCAAGTCCACGATTGAGCGACTACTGGAGGCTGCAAAGTTCAGTTTGGCCAGAGACTATCAACAACTGCTGAAGGAACTGATGAAGGAGTATGAGGCTCACAAATCGTTGTCGCGTTTGGAAGTAGTCCTAGACAGAGGGCTTCTCAAGACAAGCCTTAGAATGTTGAAGAGATATACCTCGTTCTTCAACATCGGATTCCTGCTAGCCTTCATGAACTTGAAGTGGTTCGAGATGCGGAACCTGAGGGCAATCATCAGAGGAGCGGACGAAAAGATTCCTTTAGAAAAGACACGGGAGTTGCTTATACTTCCGTCCTAGCGAGCTGATTGGCCAGCTTCGACTGGACCGGCAACCTCCCGTCTTTGAGTTCTGACCTTGCGCTTCTCAATCCAATCTCTCAATGCTAGGCTTTTGTCGACCGGATCCAGCGATCTCATGTCAAGAAGAGAGGGCGGGAGCGTTGATGCTCGCCTGTAGCGTGTCCTTCGGGACTGTTCTTGAAGCTTCTTTTGAAGATTCAGATAGAGCCTGTGGATTCTAAGCTGCGCCCTTAGAACCATAGACGAGACGCGTTGCTTTGCGCTCTTGATCAGAAATCGGGTTTTGTAGTCGCCTAGATGCTTGCTTTCACCATGGAGGCGCATCAGCGTATCTTGTCGCCTCAGTCTGCCGACAATGTCCTCGATTTCTCTGCTTACTTGAAGTCTCCTGGATCTTTGCTTGGCTGTCCGGAGTTCTTGTTTCAGTCTTTCAAGTTCCTTTCTCAGTCTAATATGCTCAGAAATGTGAGGATAGTGTGCTGAAAGGGCTTGATATTCAGGAGCTTCCTGCGTCACTGTCTCGGGTGCTGCTCTCATGAGCTTCTCAAAGTAGGAGTAGTACTCGTCGCTTTCTTTCATAGCTTCCACGGAGTCGGCGTTGTCTAGATAGTGCCAATGACCATGAAGGATATCAGCAGACCGTATATGGCCAGAGCCTCCGACAGAACCACCCCTATAACGTTTGACGAATAGGACTCAGGCCTTTCAGCTGTCGCTCCGATCAACGAGGATCCCGCGTAGCTGATTCCAGCTCCTGCGGCACCAGTTCCCACTGCTATGATTATCCCCGCCATCAAGGCTCTGGTAGCAGCCTCCATGGTCTTCAAAGCTGGCAGTTTCGATATGAGCATGAAAGCAATCAACAGTCCGTAGATCGCCAACGCCTCACCTAGAACAACTGTGATGATCAATCTGCTGAGCAATTCTGGTTTTTCGGTTCCAACGCCTGCCATGGCCGTCCCACAGATTATGATTGCTGCGGCGGCTGAGATTGTTGGCACACCAATCGATAGTAATATAGCGATTAGACCTGTGAGGTTTGGATCAAGCATCCTGATCACTCCTCAGGAATCCCTATGTGAACTTGAATGGTTTAAAAGGGATTCCCTCGCCTGAGTAGAACTTCGAGAACCACTCTATCCAGTGAAGACGGAGCGTATGAACGAAGACAATCAATCCCTCAATGATCATCACAAGCAATGTTCCTGTTGCTATGATCGGGATACTCATTAGTGGGAAATGCCCGTGTTCTACTCCTCCGAGCACTAGGAATAGGTAGTTCATTACGCTGTGGACAAGGCCAAGCGCCATCAGCCGACCATAGGATAGAGTATGGCTGAGGGTCTCAGCGAACACTTCTACGCCAAATCCGATACCTTCCATGAAACCTTCTGCAATGCCTGTGAAGACTACTAGAAGGATAAGTGGCGCTATGACCAGTCCCGCCATCATTAGAAGGCCTTCAGCGAACCATTTGGATATGCTTGATATTCCGCCCCAGTAGGACCACATCAAGAGCCCTCCCCAAAGTAGCCATAGCCACGAGATTGGGATTGGCGCATGCTTGAACTCGCGTTCCTTGAGGTTGTTGACAAGTTTCAAAATCAGGCCAAGGCTTATGTGGAGTGTACCCACAAGAATGGCAAATCTTATCATTTTCATAGGCTCATGCATCGGCTCAAATCCGCCGATGTAGAATGGTCCGATCTTTGCAAGCTTCATCGGATGTAGCAGGCCTGATGGGCCGAAGAACTCGCCGAAGATAAATCCCCAAAGCATGGCGCACAATCCCAGTAGGACGAACATCTCACCGCTGATGAGAAGATATCGCACTATGTCTCCTGCCTTTTCCAGCTTGACCTTTCTCTTGAAGTAGGTCAGAAGAGATCCGATTACTACGAATAGAGCCCCTTGCCCGACATCAGCGAACATTATCCCAAACAGTATTGGAAATGTTATCGCCATGATTCGAATCGGATTGACTTCGTGAGCGGAGGGATACCCAGAAGCAAGGGTCAGCTTTTCGAATGCTTGTATGAAACTTGGGACAGGTTTGAGCACTGCTGGCTCTTTTTCACCGTGAGCTACATGCTCCTTCGTAACTACGCAGTTGCCGTTGGTTGCTTTTCGAATCGTTTCCATCGCCTGTTCCAAGTTGGCGTCAGGGACCCAAGCCTCGAAATAGATGGTCTTGGCAGTCCTGACGAACTTCTCCTCTGCGTCAGCGACCTGCTTTTCTCTTTTCACCGTTTCCTCCAGAGTGAGTAGGCCTTCGCGAATCTCTCCGAGTTTGGTCTTTGTCTCAATTGACTGCCTTGCCGTCTCAGCGAGCTTCTTCAATCTTGACAGATTTCTCGCAAGCGTCAGCCGCGTATCCATTACGGATTTTCTGAGTTCTAGAAGCCTCCTACTTACTTCGACCTTCTCCTCCATGGTCATCGTCTTCAATCTGTCTACCAGCGCTTTGCGATCTGCCAGCCCTGAAGTCGCAGTCTTCTCTTCTATTCCCGATAGTTCGCGCTCAACCTCAGCTAGAATATCCATTGGTTGCTTCTGCAAGGAGGCTTCTTCGATTGTTACGTCACTCAGCTCTACATCTAGTGCAACGGCAAGCTGGTCGATTCTCAAAAGAAGTGCTGAAGACTTGGCGAAGGACTCGACAGGCAGTTCCATAAGTCTTGCTTCAGCCGCCGCGAGCACCTTTCCTATGGGCTCGCCTGTTACAGGTATTTGCTCAGAGGGAATCTCGCCCGTTTCCAGATTCAGGTCTTTGAAAGACGCCTCGATCTTCGAGAGAATCTCCGTGCACTTGGTCGTGACTTCGGATGGAACCACGTGAGGGATCAGAGCCCCCTTCCAAACGTCCAGCCTCTCGTGCATGTCAACGAATTGAACTATGCCCGCCTCCCCAAGTGACCGAATTACAGCATCAATATTGTCCTCAAAGACGATGGCTGCGATCTTTCGCATCTCCGTCATGACAAGTCCCATCTTGCTAGGCCGGCGGAAACTCTTTAAATTCTTCGCTTGATTACTGGCATGGATCTTGGAAAAAGGCCGGTACAAATCGATTTGTGATCGACATGCTCACGGTCCAGTTGGATTTCTGGCGGCTTATCCATCAACACGTTGCAGGTTGGCCAAACAGCCTAAGTTAGCGCCTAGCGAGATGCAAGATGAAAATAGATCTTCTGTCTGGCGTTCTCGAAAGCAGTAATATATATGCAGAGCGTTCATCTATGGCCGGGAACAGTTCAAATGTACTTCCTCGTTCTTGCGCTCGTTGGGGCTTGGCTAATTGCCGAGGGTGCCCTAGCCATATTCTACGTGTATCCACCGGCCTTCTGGGTAGTGGTACGCGTGATAAGGATTCTTCTGGGTGTGGCTATCCTCTTGGAGGCTCGACGAATGAGGTTGAAGCATGCTGTTGATGAGAAAGAGACGGAAGAGTATCGGAGGTTGAAGAACAGGTACATTGACCTCTTGACCTTAGTTGGCATGTGGTCAGTTCTGGAGGGAATAGGAACGGGCCTCTTAGGGTGGGTCTACCCCATAGTCACTTGGCAGCTAATTCGGCTAGTGAGAATAGTGATGGGGTCCGCCCTTATGCTTGGAGGTCGCTACTTCACCTCGAAGCTACAGTTGACCTAAGTCACTGATTGCTTGCCAACAATCTGAATCGCCTTGAGAAAGTATTCATCGAACAACTCAGATATCTGCAATCCCCTCAGATCCTCATACCGAGGTCAAAGTAGTCAGCCCTACCACTTGGAAATTGGCTTGAAGCCGTACAGGAGAAACTGAAGCTATCGCCGCCATTGAAGAAGACTGCGCCACACCACTTAGTGATGTTGAATGATTAGTTCCCTCGTTGCTAGGACATCTTTTGGAAGCTGACTAGTTCGACAGGATCTTATCTAAACACGTCTTGAAGCAACGAGATGTCCCGGGTTGAGCTGTTACAACGGTGGAAAGCAGTAATATATATGCAGAACTTCAGTCTATACTGCTGGGAACAACTTACATGCATTTCCTTGTCCTCTTGGCGATAGGGGTTTGGCTGATTGCTGAAGGAGCTTTGGCGGTGCTCTTCGTGTATCCGCCGCCTTTCTGGATAGTTGTCCGGGTTGTGAGGATCCTATTGGGCGCAGTCATTCTCCTAGAGGCTCGGCGAGCAAGAGTGAAGTATCACTTTGACGAGAAAGAGAGGAAGTTTTGGAAGCTGAAGCAGGGATACATCGATCTCTTGACTCTTGTTGGTGTCTGGACAGCTGTGGACGGAATAGGGACAGGGTTCCTCGGCTACGTCTATCCGATAGTTACTTGGCAGGTAGTTCGACTGATGAGAGTAGTGGCAGGCGCAAGCCTGATCATTGGAGGTCGCTACTTCACCTCGAAACTACAGTTGGCTTAAGCCGCGGCTCTTCTACTGACAACCTGGATAGCTTCAAGGTATGGCGGTGGGATACCTAAGACTTCCCAGTCAAAGACGATCTTGGACTGGAATGGAGTTCCGCCAGCCTTGTAGAACTTGGAGAAGCCCTCAACCCACATTAGACGCGTAGTGTGAATGAACACGACGAGTCCCTCAAGTGCAATGGCTGGTAGAGAGCCAAACAGAGCGACGATGAGACTATGGCCTCCAACCTCCAAGATCATTGAGCTTACTATGCTGTGCGCCAGCGACAAGGCTAGTATCCTCAAGTAAGAGATCGTGTTGCTAACTGTTGAAATGACCGCCTCGACGAAGAAGACGAGGCCGTCTAGTCCTTCTATTCCCATTCGTCCTAGAAGCATCAACATGAGTGGCATGAGTATTCCCCATAGCATTATCGGGTTAGCAGTCAGAGCGAACAGGTTCAGCCCGAAGGAGAAGATTGAGTACATTAGTCCAACGTAGAACCAGAGCCAGCAAAATCCTTCAAAGAAGGCTGCTCTGAATTTGCGCACGAGCAACTTGTTAGCAATGTTCAAGACTAGTGAAAATGAGATGTGAAGCGTTCCAACCAGAAGGGCCATCTTGAACATCTGCATCGGCTCGTCGATCGGGCGAAAGGGCAGAACTATTCTTAGAGGATCAGGTAGAGCAATCTTAGACGGTAGATAAGATACATGGTAGCCAAAGAACTCGCCGAGCAAGACCCCGCCTAGTACTCCAGACAATCCACAGACTATCAGTAGCCCCCCGCTTTGAAAGACGTAACTGAGAGCGCCCCCTGCCTGCTCTCCTTTCCTACCCAGAGCAAACACGGCCAGTCCTGCAGAAGCAAGTATGAGGCCGTGTCCCACATCGGCGAACATGAAACAGAAAACGAGCAAGAACGAGAGCACCATAAACCACGTAGGGTCAATCTCGTTGTAGGATGGAACACCGAAGGACAGAACTAGCTTCTCGAATGGTTTCAGAAACCTGTGATGGTTGACAAGTGACGGAGGTTCTTCTTCGGGATTCGGATCTGCAAAACTGATGTCGCAATGTCCTTCTGTTACCCTGTTCACTCTTTCTGCGAGTTCACGCTGCGAGCGACTCGGAACCCAACCTGTCACACGAGCTTCTCCACGAGCCTGAGGAGGTAACCTTGCCACCGAGACGTAGAGATCCAAGTTGCCAAAATCCGATAGGGTTCCGACGAGGTCACCGAAGTACTTCCTGTCCTTCAGCCACAGGTCAAGCCGTTTCATCCTCAGGGGTCGAATGGACATACGCATTCTTCCGGCGGCTCAAGGGCTTCCGTATATCTACTGCGCTGCGATATATGTGTTAGATCGCTTGAAAGCTGCCACGGAATCGAAGGAAGACACTTTCCGAGAAGTGGCATAAGGTTCGAGAGGTCGGTCGACTTCTTAGTATCTTGGCAGGTCGAATATTCGCGAAACTCTTTTAATGTCTCATTTCGATTTAGGAGTCATCAGGCGTCAGTCATGCCTACAGCTCTTCAGATAATCATGGACGCGGAAAAGGAAGCTGCAAAGATACTTGATGAGGCGAAGGCTCAGGCAGAGAAGATCAAGAGAGAAGCTGAAGAGAAGGCTCAGAAGGTCTTCACTGAAGCTTACGAACGGGCCATCTCCGATGCGGAGCGAGAAGCCGGTGAGTTGAAGAAGACCGCCAAGGAGAGCGCAGAGCGCGAGGCAAAGACCGTACTGCAAGAGGCGGAGAAGGAGATAAAGGAGATTCGAGAGGAAGCAAGGAAGAATCTTGAAGCAGCAGTACAAGTTGTATTGAAGGATATCTTATCAGGCTTGTGAGAACGTGGAATCAGAAGCGCAGAAAATCACCGACCAGATTCTGATAGATGCAAAAGAGGATGCAAAATCCGTTATTGTTGAGGCACGAAAGTCAGCCGAGATGATGCTGGAAAGACAGAGTGAAGTGGGCCGTCAGAAAGCGGCTGAACGAGTTTCGTCAGTCGTAAGTAGGGCCAGAAATGAGTCCGATATCACTCGTGGGATGGTGTTCACTGATATTCGGAGGAAAGCTGGATGGATGGTTCTGTCTGAGAAGGAACGACTGATAACAGATGTCCTAAACGAGGCGAAATCTCGACTGACAGCTCTGGCAAAGACAGAGAAATTCATGCCCGAATTGGAGAGGATGATCCTCGACGCAGGGATTGCCCTTGGTGGTGGAGAGCTTCAAATCATCTTGAACGAACGCGATTCGGCCCTGCCGTTGAAGCTCAATGCCATATCGAAAGCGATTTCTGAAAAAACCGATAACAGGACGGAACTCAAACTCTCTAAGGAAAGAACCAAGGCTTCTGGCGGCGTCATCGTCAAATCGGCTGATGGCAAGGTCGTCTTGGATAACACGTTCGAAGCCATGCTCAAGCGACGCGAAAGGGACCTGCGTCTGAAGATTGCACGAATTCTCTTCAAATAAGGCACCAGTTTCCTAGCCTGCACGGCCGATAAGATCTCTCCTATATGACATCTATGCGGTGCAGAAGCTCCTGTCCTTGCTAGAAGAAATACTGCCTCGCAAGCTAGATGTGGATGATAGCAGCAGTAACTTCACTCCGATCTGGAACGCATTGTTGTATCTTGTCGATTTGAAGAAAATCGTCAGCAGTTGGGAATGAGAAAAGAGGATTCTATTTTAGGATCATCTGAGTTCGATCTGTGCCAGCGGACTCATACTGCGATGTGAGTTCAATCGACTTGGTGGGGCAAACGCCTTCGCATTGGGCGCAGTGAGTGCACCTGTCAAGGTAGAACATCGGGCGCTTTCCCTTCTCGTCTTCAATCATCTCAATCACCTCTGCTGGGCAGACCCTGA
>Ga0209725_1001948_pt1 | contig 11359 bp, 10 predicted proteins | sample I18A1metaG_FD_184145 | JGI IMG/M metagenome (GOLD analysis project Ga0209725, IMG submission 184145) | Lake sediment bacterial and archeal communities from Gulf of Boni, Indonesia to study Microbial Dark Matter (Phase II) - ​I18A1 metaG... | ecosystem: Environmental > Aquatic > Freshwater > Lake... | reverse complement strand
CTAGAAGACATCGTCAAGGAGACGGGCTCCGACGACACCAGACACTTCGATCGCCTGCTGGAGCGCCTGGGTTTGAGATGGGATCCAGAGGTCATAGCTGCCGGGGTAGTGGCATATCGGGCTACAAGCCCCGTCTACCTGAAGCCGTTCCCAGACACTGTCTCGACGCTCCTCAAGCTAAGGGACGACGGTTACAACCTTGGGGTCGCTTCGAAGGGCCGCGCAGTAAAGCAATGGCAGAAGCTGATCCAGCTCGGATTAGAGCACATATTCCACGCTGTCACCATATCTGAAGAGACAGGCTCGGAGACACTGAGTACGGCCACATTGTCGAAGACACTCGAAAAACTCGGTGCCAAGGCTGAGAGAACGGCATTCGTTGGTTCCGATCTTGCGCAGGAGATAGCTCTGGCTAACACGGTTCACATGATCACAGTGAGAACAAGGACAGGATCGAACAGGGCGAGCGCGCCAAGAGTCCCAAACGAGAAACCGGCCTACGAGATCGACAGGCTGTCTGACCTAATTCGAATCGTGCAGGCCAAGGCTTAGGGAACTTCACCAAGCCTTCGCGGACTCATCGATCGCAGACTGGGATCCGAAGCTTCGCCGCCACAAGCGGCGCTTATCCGCTGGCCCCGTCAAATCATGGTTCACTGTAGAGGTACAGCAGCGGTTCGTGCATTTCGGTCTGATTGGCTCCGGCGAAGTCATAAGAATCCTTCAAGAAGCGGGATGGCCGACCAGAAGGTATTATCTCAACTCTTTGAATATTGTTCAGAGTTGAGACCAAACGGAGGAAAATGAATGATTACGAGTTTGATCACTGGTGGCGCGGGGTTCGTGGGAAGTCATCTTACAGAAGAGCTTGTCAAGCGGGGTAGGAGAGTCGTGGTCATGGACGATCTCAGCAACGGCAAGATAGGGAACCTAGCGGCTGTTGAGCACCAAATCATGTTCCGCAGCTACGATATTACTCGTGGGTTGGTTGGAGTAGATGAATTGAAGAATGTCGATGAGATCTACCACCTGGCTTGCTATCCTCGTCAAATCTCCTTCGCAAATCCGGCGAGAGATTGTCAAGTGAACCTGATTGGAACCATCTTGTGCTTGGATTTGGCTCGAAAGACGGGGGCGAAGGTCCTCTACACAAGCAATACTGGCATCGTCTCTAATCCTCAGACTCTGCCTGTCGATGAAACATTTCCCCCGAACCCCTTGACCCCGTACGACACACACAAGCTCGCCAGCGAGTACATGATGAAAGCCTATCACAAGTTTTACGGCATCCGTGCGGTCACGGTCCGTTTGGCCTCTATCTACGGGCCTCGCCAACGCGTAAACGAAAGACTAGGCTGGAAACCTGTCATACCCGAATTTGCCACGAAACTCCTGCGAGGCGAGGCCCCGACTATTGATGGGGACGGGAAGCAGACGAGAGATTTCTTGTATGTCAAAGACGCGGTTGACGGTCTTATCCGCGCTATGGAGTCCGATGCACCTGAAGCGAACGAAGGTGGAGTATTCATTCTTGGAACAAACAAGGAGATCAGCATAAGCGAAGTCTACCGTCTGATCGCAGAGATGCTCAAGGTGGATGTGAAGCCCAAGTACGGGCCTCGCAAGGCAGAAGACATAACCCGCATGCGATACGACTCGACCAAAGCTAGGACGACGTTCGGATTTCATCCTACAACCGGAATTGAAGATGGGTTGAAGGAGACCCTCGACTTTCTCAGAAAGGAAACTGAAAGTCCCAGCGACAGTCCTTGAACGTGTTGAAGCGGTGCAAAGACAGTCTTTCACAAGCAAACGGAGAAACTTCATCAAACCCTTGAGCCACTAGGAATAGTGGAGATGGGAAGAGCGAAGTGTGGCGAGGCTTCTCGTGCTCTATCTTACCTGATCGATTCGTCAGAAATCAAGAATCGAATAGTGAAGATAGTGAAGCATCATAGTTGAGGCGCGGTTGGATAGAGGCCTGCGTCTTGTCACCTCTGTACCTGCCTAAGCACGAATACTCCTGCTATGCCTCTAAACCGGCTGATTTCCTATGTCCGTCCTACTTCTATGAGCCACATGAAGCTGAATTCATCAGGCTGTCAACTTTTCCACTTAGCGTGGTCGGGAATAAGCGGAGAGTGCAGAGGACCCGCACTCTAGGGAGCGCAACGTGTTACAGATTAGAAGAGCATTCGAACTAGCAGCTGAACTCTGCTTCCTAGATGGTACGGCCTCTCAACAATGCGGCTATGGTTGAGGTCTTGCTACGACGAAGAGCGAGTTCCCGTGTTCGGCGTCGGTGATGAGCCGATGCCTGGTGACCTGATAGCCGGATTCCACAAGCAGGTTTGGTACCTCCTCTTCTTTGTAGAATCGGAAGTGGTAGGTGGCCCGTTCTGCGAATACCTTGTCGATAAGCGCACGCTCGTCAGTCGCCTGCTGCCGCCGCACAAGTATACTTTGGACCCTATTACCTACAAGATGCCGCCATGCAACCGAGGCCGCCCGCTTGAGGTTGCCTTGCTGAATGAAGGTCCACAAACGCGCCCAGTTTCTAGGGTTTCGCAAAGATGGAAACGCATATTTGCGGCGGAAGTAGTTCGGGTCAACTACGCCGACCCACAACCCGAGATGGCCGCTCGGCTTTAGTGCATGCCTGACCTGCGCAAGTACGCTGAGCGGCTCCGCGAAATGATCGAGCGACGTGGCGCTCAAGGCCCAATCGAATGTGGCTGGCCGAAACGGCAGCATTTCACCAATCGCTCTAACGAAAGGGAACGCTCGCCTCTCGTTCCCTTGTAGTGGGTCGATGCCAACATAGGTTGTCCCTGGCCACGTAGTAACATATGCCGGCCGAGGCTGAATCCCACAACCGATGTCAAGAATAATCCCGCTGGGATCGCAAAAAGTGTGAAACTCAGCAGCTACGGCTTGAGAATATTCTTGTCCTTTCGTTTCGGGACACGTATACTCTCGAAGACTTCGCTCCTGCTTCTTGATCCACTCTCCCCATGGGGAACTATGCAACACCGTTTGAGTCATGTGCAAATCGGACCGCCTCGCTCATTGAGGTCGTGTAGAATAGCCGCAGTTCGCTAGTCCATCGCTCTGCCTACGAACTCCCCTCATGTTGATGTTGTACTTGCTGACGAGCGTGATGTCCTTGAAATCCTCCTCCTCAAACCATCGCTTGATTTCACCGGGCAAGAATGAGAAGTTGAACTCAGGATTGAAAGCGTCCCACCATCCATGCACGTTGCCTCCATGTCGTCGAACCATTTCCTCACAGTACCTCATCTTCTGCTCTAGACTCATGCCTCTCCAGAGGCGTCTTCCCTCTTGGTACACTCTCTGGGTCTTCTTGTGATACACCATGATGTGTAAGATCCCGGTGGGGCGGACCTGAGAGGCGATTCTGGAAAATGACTCGCGAGGGTTCTCGGTATGGTGGAGGACTCCCCAGCACAGGACGAAGTCATACGATCTCGGGGCAGTCAAGTTCCTCAGGTCGAAAACGTAGGCGTGCGGATTGATTGATTTGCACCTCTCTACGGCCTGACGCGAAATGTCAAAGGAGTCCACACTCGCCCCGAGTTGTTGGAGGGCGAATGTGTATCTTCCATTTCCACAGCCAGCGTCCAAAGCCTTCTTGCCAACGAAGTAGGAAGGAGGAAGCCCCGTGAAGTCCAGCAGCTCTTCGACTCGGTCAAGACTATACTCAACGCGTTGGCTGGGAAGTTCCTTCCATTGGTAGTCAAACTCTGCTGATTCGCGCACCCCTTTCCACTCCTTGACCGGATAATCCATACCGCTATTCTCTTGTCTGGACGCTCCCGTCATCCATCTGATATCCTTGCCGATAGACACTTTCGGCCTCGAGCTAGGCTTTGGGCGAATCCTATTTCGTCAGGTGTCTTGAGGCTGGAACGCCCAGCCCATAGCTTTGGGAGATCTCTGATCCTTGAAGATGCCGGTCGTGACGGCAAGATGTGGTTCTCTGAGATCTGCGAATTGAAACTCGCAATGCGTCAAGTGTGCGAAGAAGTATCTGTAGATGATGGCCAAAAATGCCAAACGCTTTCATCGAGCCGAGGAGCAGGACAGGACCAGTGCACACCGGGCAGTAAGCATGCTGCCACCGGGGCTGTGACAATGGCAAACGATTTATTGAAAGTGTGTCAGTCTCAGATGTCTCTTTGTTTGAGCGAGAGTGGCTAACTCGTGAAGATCGGTCTAGTCATGAACACGGCTAATAATCAATGGCTTATCGCCAAGTCACTTAGGCAAGCGGGCGTAGAAGCTGACCTTATCATAAACGCGAAGGATTTTGGAATGGCTCTTCCACACTGGGAAGAGGCCGACATTAGCGGGCTCGATCCCTACGTCATAGACATCGAAGAGATATCAAAATACTATGCGCTGCCAAATTGGGTCAAGCTCTGGAATCCGAAAGATCTGCATGTAAGCCCTCAAGATGTTGTCGACCTGCTATATATGACGAAAGAATACGACTTACTTCAGCTCTCTCCACCATCTGTCATATACCTTCAATTCATGCGGAAGAAGTTCATAGTTCATGAAGCAGGGTGGATTAGGAAGTTCAGCTTTCTCGACGGGGCCGCTGAGAAACTTGCTAGGCGAGGATATAGCAAGGCAGAATGTGTCGTGATGACAAATCCAGATTGCTACAACCTGCTTCGGAAGATCAGCTATCGAAAGGAGACATTCATCCCCTTCATTGTGGAGACAGAGCGCTACAGACCGACTCCAGTAGAGCGGCAAGATGATGGGTTGGTGTTCCTCCATCCTACGAGGCATGTCTGGGATGTAAAAGGCAACCAGAAACTAATCTCTGCTTTCGGGAAGTTCATCGGTCGAGGTTACAAGGCGAAACTTCTCATGATGGATTGGGGTACTCTGGAAGACACCGAGAAGTCTAGATCACTTGTTAGAGAACTTCAGGTCGTGGGGAATGTAGAGTGGTTTATGCCCGTTTCAAAACCTGGGCTAATCAATCTCTACAATCGGTCAGACGCAGTCTTCGACCAATTTGTGCTCGGCAGCTACGGGACTACTGCTCCTGAGGCAATGGCCTGCGCGAGGCCCGTAGTCATGTACCTAGAACAGCACTGGAACAATAAATGCTACGGGGAAGTCGCGCCTGTCCTCAACGCCAGGACAGTTGATGAGATACTTGACGCAATGGTTGCGCTCACTGATGCGAGTCTGAGACGCAAGTTGGGAGAGAAAGGACGAAGATACGTGATTGCGCATCACAACCCAGAGATAGTTGCCAAGCAGTATGTTCAGCTCTACAGGGAAGTATTGGGTTGACTAGAAAGCCATCGATCTTCTACACTGAGAGGAGAGTCCTGACGATGTTTCCCTACTGGTTGGTGGTTTCGGTTCTCATCCTGATAACGGTGTTGAGCTTCTTGCCCGAAAAGGTGTGCCATAGGCTGCTTCGATCGTCAGTTCCGGCAAGGATGACCAAGACAATCATGCGGCGAAGAGGGCTGCCAAAATGATCCATGTTCGATCATTTTGGTCAGGATCTTTGAAGCTCGGCTCCTCGGACCAAGTACATCCGGACTGACACACCATGAGCAGCTTGCCTCTATCGATCGATCCTGGTATGCTTCAGCCAGAATTCCAGCGCCAGCAAACCGAGCATCTTCCCTATGTATCTTGGATCGTGTTCGTCTGATCTTTCGAATCCGTTCTTAAGCCATTCTCTGTTGATTATGCCAAGTTGAATGAACCTCGGCGACTGGAACATGTCCTCACAGGTGCCCCGGACATGTTTGTCCCAGCTTTCTACGAGGTCCACTCCCCAGCCAATCTTCTCTTTAGTGGCTGGCTTGTAGGCGAAGTTCTCGAGCAAGATCTGTCTTAGGATTACTTTCCCCAGATTGTTGACGGAATCGTACTTCAGGCTGTAAGGGATGTGCGTTGCCAAATGCAACACTTCTGGTTCCAAGAATGGCGCTGCAATCTTCACTCCAAAATGCCTTGAGAATGTAGCATTGGTTGGCGCGAAGTCGTGAAGGAGCTTGCCGTTGTAGTCGGCGAGGAAGACCTTCCCGAGGGGAGGAAGAGGATTGGCAAAGTACGGCGCAAGAAGCTGGTAGATGCTGTTCCAGTCGAACGGTATGGCAAACAGTTGCTCCTGATCAGGGACCCAGTCCCTCTCATGGGCTTCGAGGTATGACTTAGCAGTCATCTCACTCGCGCTGGCCAGGAGGTGCGCGTACCTGAAGACATAGCCGCCGAAGAGTTCGTCGCCGCCGTCTCCTGTGAGAATGAGGTCGCAGTCCTTTGCGGCTTCCTTGAAAAGGAAATATGGGTAGAGGTTCCACCGCGGCTCGTTTACTGTCTTTACTTGGCTCTCAAGTTCCGAGAAAGGGTTCTCCACGTTTATGTCTTTGTGGTCCGTAAGGTACAGCTCCGAGACGTGCAGAGCATCCTTTGATTCTTTCGTGTCGGATCCGAACGTTATGCAGTACGATCTTATTTTCAGGTCGGGAAAGCACTTGCGAGTTAAGGCGAGCACCGTCGTGCTGTCAACGCCGCCGCTGATACCTACACCGATCCTGTCGAGATGGTGTTCTTGAACGATTCTCCTTATCACGTTCTCTAGGAGTTGCTGAACCAGCGGAGAAATGCCTTGGTACTCAACGAAGTTGTGCCAGTCTAACTTGGGAAGCACGGTGGGACCACGCGGGTCGTATCTGAGGGTCAGGATGTTTCTTATTCTGTCCATAGTCTGAAGATCTAGCACGGAACGTTTCACACTTCAACAGTCAGCTGATCCGCGCGTGCCAATAAGCGACTCTGTCTTTGAATGTCAGCAGGTTCCAAAACCGTGTACTCCAAACACTTATAAATGATGGGAAATGCTTGACCTTTTCAGTTAGGTCTACAGTGGAAGGCTGGCTGTTAGCCGTAACGTGTATGCGCGTAGGCCAACGCTCCTTTTCCCTGTCCTAGCGTAGAACGAACGTGACGTGAGGTGAATCCGTTGAGTTCAGAGGAAAGAAGATTCGGCGGCCGATCATTCAACAAGCCAGTTGAAGAAGGCAAGGAGTACGAGGTTGACATCAAAGAGACCAGCCGCAGGGGCGACGGCGTCGCCCGCGTGGAGGGTTTCGTTATCTTCGTCCCCGAGACCAAGCCTGGAGAGCACGTTAAGGTGCGCATTACCCAGGTAGGGCCGAGATTTGCGACCGCACAGGTCGTGAAGTAAGCGACGCTAGCCGGTAGTCGCCGAATGCTTCGGCGCCTTTTCCCCTCCCGCTGCTCTTTTTCGCGAACAACTTCTCCCCGACATCTCTTCCTCGTCATAATGAGAGCGGAAGGCCGGCGCAGCCGACCTTGCCCCTGACCCGTCTATTGAAGTTTGGGCAGGTGAAGCATTCGATGAAGGAGACCCTTCTGGCCTTGACAGGGCAGTCGACGGCCTCTTTCTTCATCCTGGCGAGGGCCTTGCCTTTCACCGCGTCTTTTATGGCTTCAAGGCTCTCCTTCGGCGTCGAGATGGCTTTCGGAATTTCGATTATGTCAACCGTGTACTTGTCGTCAGGACTCTCGCTCAATCTTGGTCACTCTGGCAATGGACTCTTGCCGACCGCGTGAGCCGATGCTTGGATGTGGTAAGTCATAAATGGCTTCCGATCAGTTCGACGCATCGGGCAGCTGACGCTAGAGCGCATCTTGGAAGAGGTCGACATTCTTCTTGATTGATAACCGAGGAGTCTGGCGACTCCGGCCCTCGCGAATTCGTCTGGCGCCTTTGATGATAGCGACAGGGATTCCCTCGGCTCCTTGACCCATCACAAGTTCCGCGGCGCCTGCAAGCTCGTCCGCGATTGAAACGCACTTGAACTTCAGGACACGGCCGAAGAGGTCCCTGTCTCCTCGATAGTCAAAGAATGGGTCGAATCCGCTCACGCCGATCGCGAACTCGCTCTGTCCTACTCTGAAGGGCCTACTGTAGGTGTCGGTCACGATGACTCGCACTCGTCTTCCTGTCCGGCTCCGTATTCGTCGTGCTATTCGATTTGCCGAGAGATCCGGGTCTGCTGGTAGGAGGCAGTATGTGTCCTCGCCTTCCACGTTTGATTTGTCGATCCCCGCGTTCAGGCATACGATGCCCTGCTTCGATTCAGCCAGTACAATGTCGGGGCCTGTCTTGATGATGCGCTTTGACTCACCAAGGATGAGCTGGACAAGACGGGGATCCTTCGATGTTCTTCGAGCGATCTTGAGCGCGCGAGTCGAAGGTCTGACTTCCGAAAGTCTAACCACCCGACCTTCAGACTTCGAAATGATCTTGTGACCGATGACGATGATGTCGCCGTGTGCGATCGGTATTCGCAAAGCTCCCGCCGTCTTCAACAGCAATGTCACAATGTCGTCGCCGGCTTTGACCAATGGAAAACCTTCGAGACCGAAGATCCTAACGTCGTTTCTCATCATGATGACCACGAATTCTTGTCCGCGCGTCTGGGATCGCTTTCAAGGCTTAAATAAACACCTTTGATATTTGCCGCAGATTTAGCTGGTGGTACGTCTGGGACTCGATTTCACGATGTTCTTCGTGTTCGGGGTCAGCGGCCTAGCACTGGCTTTCTCCGCCTGGCTTGTCCTATGGATCCTGAGGCAGGACGCTGGGACTCCGAGGATGCAAGAGATCTCTGACGCGATACGAACGGGCGCAGAGGCCTACCTGAACAGACAGTACCGTACTATCAGCATCATCGCGATCGTGTTTGCAGTCATTCTCGGAATCGGAATCACGGATCCCAACAATCCCTGGCTGGGTGTCGAGACCGCTGGCGGCTTCCTGCTCGGCGCCGTCTGCTCGAACCTCGCCGGGTATGTGGCGATGTACATTTCGGTGCGGTCAAACGTGAGAACTGCTAACGCCGTGCTTTCTGGTCTAGATCGAGCTCTCAAGATCGCCTTCAGGGGAGGCATGGTGTTCGGCCTCGCCGTCGTCTCGATGAGCCTCATCGGGATCTCAGCCCTCTACGTCCTATTTGGTGACCCACGCCTGTCTGTCGGATTCGGATTCGGCGCAAGCTTCGCGGCGCTGTTTGCACAGCTGGGAGGCGGAATCTACACAAAAGCTGCGGACATGAGCGCAGACCTCGTAGGGAAAGTAGAAGCCGGAATTCCCGAAGACGACCCAAGAAACCCAGCGGTTGTGGCTGACTTGGTAGGCGACAACGTCGGCGACATCGCCGGCAGAGGCGCCGACCTCTTCGAGTCGATAACAGGCGAAAACATTGGCGCAATGATTCTCGGGTACGGCCTCGTGCTCACGCTGGGGTTCAGCAACAACTGGGTGGTCTTCCCGGTCGTGGTTCGAGCCTTCGGGCTCATAGCAGCGATCGTGGGCATGTTCTTCGTCTACGCAAGAGAGAACGACGACCCTTTCAAGGCGCTCACAAGAGGGCTCGTAGTCACCGCCGTCATCGCTGCGGCCGCGTTCTACTTCCTGACAGACTACATGTTGAACTCCCCGAACATGTTCTACGCCGCACTCGTCGGAATAGTCGCCGCAGTCCTAGTCGCGTTCATCACCAACTACTACACGTCCTACCGGAGACGGGCGGTCCAAGAGGTTGCGAGGACGGCTGAGAGCGGCGCCGGACCCGAAATCGCAACAGGCCTTTCAGTCGGAATGGAATCATCCGGACTCTTCATTCTCGTGATCGGCGGCGCTATCCTGATCTCGTTTGGACTGGGCGGCGGAATCGACGCGCTTGCGGGCCGCGCGAGCCCGACACAGGTCCAGATGGGAATCTACGCCACGGCCATAGCGACGATGGGGATGCTTTCGGTAACACCCATGATCCTTGCGATGGACGGATTCGGTCCGATCACCGACAACGCAGGCGGGATAGTGGAGATGTCCGGTATCCCTGAGGAAGCACGAGCAATATCAGACAAGATGGATGCTGCCGGGAACACTACGAAAGCGCTCACAAAGGGCTACGGAGTCGCATCGGCTGCGCTCTCCGCTTTCCTCCTATTCTCAGCTTTCCTGGAGGTGGCGGCACTGAAAGGCGTCGACCTGGCAAAGCCCGAGGTTTTCGTGGGAGGATTCATCGGCGCGATGCTGATCTTCCTTTTCAGCGCTCTCGCGGTTCGAGCCGTAGGCCGCACCTCGGCGGAGATGATCAAAGAAGTCAGAAGGCAGTTCCGCGAGATCCCAGGCCTGATGCAGGGTTCAGCAAAGCCAGACTACTCAAAGTGCATCGACATCTCGACAAAGTCTGCGTTGAAGAACATGCTTGCGCCCAGCCTCCTGATCGTCATCGCGCCGGTCATTGTGGGACTCGTCTTGGGATCCGAGGCAATAGGGGCCCTCCTAATGATTGGCACGGTCGCTGGAGTGCTTGTGGCATTGTACATGAACAACTCGGGAGCCGCACTAGACAACGCGAAGAAATTCATCGAGGCCGGAAACCTTGGAGGAAAAGGCTCCCCAGCGCATGCGGCAGCCGTCATAGGCGACACATTGGGCGACCCCCTCAAGGACACAGCGGGCCCGTCCCTTCACGTGGTGGTGAAGTTACTGAACACAATCACCCTTTCATTGGCTCCACTCTTCATCCTATACGCACTGCTCGGTTGAAAACGTCGCAGGTCCCGATCAAGCCTTTAATCTCACCTACGCCTGCAGACCTGGTGATTCGAATGAGCGAAGAGAAGGAGCAGCCGGTCACAGGCATATTATACCAGTGCATCAGCTGTGGAGAGAAACTGACACTAGACCAGCTGGCCATGACTCCTGAAACTAAGTGTCCCTTCTGTGGCTACAGGGTTCTCAAGAAAGTGAGACCGCCCGTGGTTAAGCGCGTCAAGGCGAGATAGGGCGTGGCGAGCGCTTCCTTAGGAACAAACCCACCCTTTCACTTGACCACGAGATCAAGCAAGAGGCGGCTTCCCTTCGAGAAGTCTATGCATCCACAGAGGGTTCGGACTTGCGGCGGCCTAAGGCGTCTCAAATCATCGCCGGCTCATCGCTAGATAGTGAAGCGATCAGATATCCGGCCGATATGAGATGGACTTGCGTCCGATGCACGCGTTCATGTCAGGATGTATCCCAACGAAAGAGGAACATCCTGCTTACAGCGAACGACATCAAACGCGTGACACGCGCAACAAGACTTGGGCTATGTCAGTTCAGTGTTGGCTTGCGAGGTTCTTTCCCGTACCAGAGAAGAATGAGGAAGATCAGAGGAAGATGTGTATTTCTGCAAGGAACGAGATGCACCATCTACAAGGCACGCCCTCTGATTTGCAGATTCTATCCCTTCTACCTGCGTCGTTCAGGAGACGGAGG
>Ga0209725_1001947_pt1 | contig 11360 bp, 12 predicted proteins | sample I18A1metaG_FD_184145 | JGI IMG/M metagenome (GOLD analysis project Ga0209725, IMG submission 184145) | Lake sediment bacterial and archeal communities from Gulf of Boni, Indonesia to study Microbial Dark Matter (Phase II) - ​I18A1 metaG... | ecosystem: Environmental > Aquatic > Freshwater > Lake... | reverse complement strand
CCTCTGCTTCAAGGAAGCGGAAGCAACAACATTCTGAATCGATACAATAGCTTTCTTCTCAGGCAAGCTTCATCAGCTAAATTAACAGAGTAGAACAAGTACTTAGCTATACGCATCGACCAGCTTTGTCAGCGTTCAAGGGATTCTAAGCCTAATCAACAACTCGTTCTCCGTCTTCTCAACCTCAAACTTCAAAGCTCTACCGTATAGCTCCGCGATGAAATTGTTGAATCTGGAAGGAATCTCAAGATAGTAACGCTCGTATCGGTACTGCTTCTTCTTGTAGAAACGTTTCAGAATCCTCTTTCGAATCTTGACCATTCTCCAACCAATTCAAACGTGAGCAGTTTAAACTATAAGCGTAAGAGGAGAGAAAAAATATTTAGAGTTAAAATTTTCAAAAGATTCTACAGCGCATATTCAGAAACAGGGCTCTCCAAAATGCCCTTCCCTGAGATTCTCCGACAATCGTAGCGAAAAGACGGCTTAAGTAATCGTAAAGCCCACAAGACCTACCACAAATTTGCGACACCCTCAGTCCACTCCTTCGCGTTTGAGTCTTCTGAGAATAGTTGCCACTTCCAAAGGGTTGGCTTTACGACAGCCATACACCTACTGGTTTTATATGTTACGCGAAACCAGCATAGGCATTATGCTCCAACTCTTCTACGCCGGGTTAGCAGGTCTTGCAACTATTCTGAGCGGGCTGCTTCCACTCCACCCGAGGATCGGAGAAAGAGCAAACCGTTACATGGTTGGTTTCGCGTCCGGCGTCGTGGTAACAGCAGCTCTTGTTGAGATGTTTCCTGAGGCCGACATTGAGAACAACTATCTTGCCGCCGTATTGGGCTTCTTCCTCTTCTACCTTTTGGAGAGAGTCGTTATGATTCATACATGTGGTGGGGGCGAATGCGAGGGTAGAGGTATGACTTGGGTCTCTTTAATCGGAATAAGTGGAGACAACTTCGTCGATGGGATTGCTATCGCCGCCGGCTACCTCACCAACCCTATACTGGGCCTCATTATTGCGGTCGCTGTTGTCGCCCACGAGATTCCTCAAGGAGCAGCGACCACAATTGTCATGAAGAACTCAGGTTACAGATTGAACAAGATCCTCACAGTCCTCTCGGTCGGGGCGGTCCTCTATCCACTCGGCGCATTCTTCAACTTTCTCGTCTCAAGCGCATACTATCAATTGATCGTCGCCTTCGTCGCGGGAGAGTTCACTTTCATAGGAGCAGGGGAGCTCCTTCCCGAAGCTCACCAGAGATTCAGCCTAGGTGTGATCCTTTCAGTCGTACTCGGCGCCCTCGCAACGTGGATTCTTGAACTAGCGCTCGCTGGCCTAGGATAGTCTATAACCGATCTACGCTCAGTACAACTCCGAAAAATTACAATCGTTTGGCCAATTCGTTCAACTATATCGGTTTTCTACCTATCGTTTATTAAGCTGGAAAATCAGTGTTGCCTACCGGTGTTCGAAGATGAGTTTGCTGGAGAGAGTTTGCAACGGGATAGGCCACAAGCTTAGGAATACGCTTGTAATCACTGAGTCTGAAGACTTCTATGAAGTTGATTGGGCTAAGTACTGTGTCCGCTGCGGGGATATCGTGGAGTAAACCTTCTCCTCCAGTCGCTCAAGAATCTGTACGATTCTGTTTCTCATGGGGCAATCTGTTTCATCAGCTCATACCATCTTCTCATGTATCTTGTAGGTTCCTTCTCGACGCCGCAGAGAACCTTGATCGAGTCACCTATCAGTATCCCAGGTGGAGGGCATCCTGGAACATAGCAGTCTACCTTGTCTTGAATCGGCATACAGCAGTTACCTATCGCTAGAGTTCGCGTTCCTCTCCTTGAAGGTTTAACACCTTTCCCTATGAGTATCTCCAACCCTTTCAGATCTGGTAGTTTGTCATTCTTATCTATGCGGAAGATGGCTACATTGTAGGGACCTATACAATTTCTACAAGCCTCTCCCAGATTGAGGTGGATTCCTCTAGGAACGTTTGGAGTTGAGCTGGGAAGAGCAAACCTGACAGAGTCTTTACTAAGGTCTATTCCACTCAAATCGATCTCACTCGCCTCTATCGTACCTAACCCTTGTTCACTTGCGAGTTTGAGATGCTCTATATCGCCTGGCTCTATACCCATGAATTTGGCTGTAATGGACTCGAGTTCAACAGCAGATCTGCTCATCAATATCCAATCGGTTCTCTTCGGTGTCCCGCTGATAGGGCCTAATCCTTCCATTCCTATAGTAGCGTCTAGAATGTTCAATTCAGGCTTCACAGCCTTATGGATGTCAACTATGGCTTGGCTCAGCCCTGAGAGGTGAGCTTTGACCTTATATCGCTTGGATAATATTCCCATCAAGTTCTTAAGGCAGAGAGTCACGGTGGTGCAGATGCTTGTCTTCACCACAGGAACGTTGACAAGAACATCATAGTCCAAGAGAGGCTTAGGGATTTCGAGATCTTTCAAAGCTATCCCATCAGGCACCTCAAGCTTCACTTTGTCTGAATCATCGAAATCGATAAGTCTGGCGCCAGTCTCCTCAGCTATTTCATCGTATCCTGTAGTTTGGAAGATCCTCGAGGTATTCGACTCTATTCCTGAACCTTCACCGATCGCAACCTCGCCTGCTCCTGAATCCGTAAGCAACTGAATCAAGCTTTCTACTATGGCAAGATTTGTGTTGACCCCGCTCTCTCTTGTTGCGAAATTAACGTTCGGTTTAACTAAGACTCTACGACGATCATGAAGTAAAGTGTCGATGCCTCCGAATGCGTCGAAGAGACTAGAGAGTGTTCGCTTGGAACATTCTGCTCGAAGGCATTTGGATGCGTAGACCGGTTTTCTTTTCATAGCATCACAGGCTGAACCCTTTCCGCATATGAAAGCCCTTCAGGCCCACAAATGTCGTTAGTACATCTTGTTCTGAATTGTGCTCTAGCTTACGCTTTGAACCTTTATCTTCCAAATACGATTTGGTGGGCCGGGAGGGACTCGAACCCTCGACCTTCCGCGTGTGAGGCGGACGTCTTAGCCAGACTGGACCACCGGCCCGAGTTTCTAAATGACAAGTGCTAGCGTGTTCTTAAAAGCAATTCTCTCCCAGAATACTATGAGAGAATTGATTCAACAGTTAAGCGCAACTTTCTCTTTGGTTGCGAGATGCTCTAGGACGAATGAATTAGGCGTGTGCGTAGCGACTGCGATTCCGGCCGTAGGGAGTGTTGTTCCTTACGCAGAGATAGGCGTCGGTGCGATTGCAACTCAAGCATTGACCAATGTAACCTATGGAACGCAAGGGCTAGAACTCTTGAGGTTAGGGCTCTCGCCGCAGGAGGCATTGGAGAGAATGCTGAGGGAAGATTCTGAAAGAGAGTCGAGGCAGGTGATAATGATCGACGCTCAGGGTAGAACTGCAGCCTTCACAGGAAGCGCGAATGTGGGCTGGAAAGGGCATTTGGTGGGCGAGAACTATGTCGCTGCTGGGAATATGCTCGTCGGCGAACAGGTTATCCAAGCGATGGCTGAAGCGTTCGAGGCTAGTCGCGGAGAGCTCGAGGAGAGATTGCTGGTAGCTCTTGAGGCGGGACAGAAGGCTGGAGGAGATAAGAGGGGCAAGCGGTCCGCAGCCCTCCTTGTTATGAAGCGACGTGAGTATAGAGGGGTTAGACCGTTCATCGACTTGAGAGTTGACTACCATGAAGAACCTTTGGAAGAACTGCGAAGGATCTTCGAAGCCTATAAAGCTTGGAGTATCCGACTTTAGGAGGGCTGAGCTGTAGTATGCCGGTGTTCGTTGTGCAAGCCCATAAAGCTCGTCGAGCAGGCTTACACTACGACTTCAGGCTTGAGATGAACGGCGTTCTGAAATCGTGGGCTTTCAGGAAGGAGCCTCCAATAGATCCCGGGGTGCGCAGACTCGGTATTCCTCAGGTCGATCACGAGATGTCTTACGCATCCTTCGAGGGCGAGATAACCGACGGCTACGGTGCGGGAACGGTTGAGATCTGGGACAAAGGGGAGTATGAGTTGATTGAATTAGAAGCCGGGAAGAAGATCGAGTTCGAGTTGAAGGGCCAGCGGCTGAAGGGTAGATACATAATGGTGAATGCAGATAGAGGTTGGCTACTGTTCAAAAGGAAGGAACGGTAGAACTGGAGCGATACGTTAAGCTTTGTTCAGCCGACAGGCAACGAGCAAGAAATCTCAGAGCTTTAAGAGAGCACCAAGAAAGCTGATATTAGCAGGGCTGCACCTATAACCGCCCTCTGGACCACCCTTCCTTTGAATCGGATCACACTTAGACGGTTCACGTTGACCATTCCGAATCCTATTAGTGCACCCATTAGGATGACTGGGGAGGCAACTCCAAACGTGAAGATCATGGTATCTGTTAGCGGCGTAGTGGAGTTAACCAACATGACAACGAAGAGCATTGCTATGCACGGGAGCTTTATGAGTGAAAAGACCATGCCTAGCGCGAAATCAAATATAGGACTGTTAAGTTCCCGAACCCTTGCAATAAATCCCTTAAGGGGTTTAGGTGTTCTGAATAAAAGCACTTTAGCTTCGGTATCGCCTCCGCTTCCATGCCTCCTAGAATAGAGGTCTTGACCAACTTCTACAAAATGGAGTAGACCCACGACAGCCAAGATGGATGCAATCAGCCAGGTCGACGCTTCTAAAGAACCCATGACGGTGGGGTTTGAGATTATAAGCGAGAAGAAGAGTATGTACGCATATACCAGTCCAAGCGAGATTAGACCAATCCTCCTAGCCGCTCTCTTAAGTTCGGTCTGGGTTGCACTTGCGAAGAAGAAGGATGCTAGTGCGACCAAGCAGGGGTTGAAGCCGGAGACTGTTCCAAGAGCATAGATCAGAAGTTGAGAGAATCTTCCCTCGCTTTTCGTCTGTACGCCTTCTGTCAGAGATCCTCTAGTTAAGTAGTATACTCCTTTTTGAACTTTCATATCTTCAAATGGAGGATAGTAGATCAGGCCTTCTCTCGAGTTGTGGACAACCAGTACAGGTCCGCTGGTCTCGTTTCTTGGAATGTCGAATGCTTTGAAGTAGGCCTCTCCAATCTCCTTCTTATTGTAGTAGTTGATTATGCTAAGCGAGACCTCGTCATAGGTGAGGTTTCCTCGCCAAGTCAAGCATAATTCGTTGATCGACCGCTTCGTACTCTCCTCGCAAGCTGGGCAGGTGGTGCTGAACAGGAATACAACTTGAGTCTTGTTGTCTAGGAAGAGCCCTCCCATCTGCTTAAACGCTACCGGAACTGCTCCGAGGTCGCGTTGCATTTGAGTTCGGCTACTTTGGAGCCTAATGCTTTCCTCTCTAGCCGCAGAGAGGGCTGCACTCCCCAATGCTACCGAAAGAACAGTTACAGCTATCAGTACAGCCAAGAAGTGCTTTGCGTTCTTCGGCAACAAAGGCTTTCGACAGCTCCTCGAGTATCGACCATCACTACTCAATCAGTTATTCCCTTATGCTACTGGTCTTACTTAACCTAGTCTCCACCAGGATGCGGAAACGGGTGACCGACCTTTATCAAACAGCAATAGCACATCTAGAAGCAAAAGGCATCCAATTAAAATGGGCATAAACCCAATAATACTGGCAAGAGCCTTCAGGACCAGACAATGGGGACCTTAATGAAACGAGAATACCCCAAGCTACCGATGGTAGCGGTCGGCGCCGTTGTCAAGAAAGGCAACTCAATCGTCTTGGTGAAGCGTACACATGAACCGGGCAAAGGATTCTGGTCAATTCCAGGTGGGCTGGTCGAACTCGGCGAGTCGGTTAGAGACGCTGTGAAACGTGAGGTTAGAGAGGAAACTGGCTTAGAAGTGGAAATAGACAAGCTGATCGATGTTATTGACAATATAGTCTACGACAGATCGAGGAGACTCAAATTCCACTACGTCTTGGTCGACTTCCTAGCTCATCCAGTGGGAGGGAAGCTTCAAAACATCTCGAAAGCGAGGTGGGTGAAGGCTAGGGAGCTCTCGCAGTACAGGCTTACGAAAACAGCGACCAAACTCTTCAAAGAGATAGGATTCACTTAGAATTTCAAGTCGACGGCAAGTGAGCTGAGATGCGAACTAGCGAGCCGACTCGAATCTTAATCCGAGAACTAGGAGAAAGGTTCTCGAAGAAGCTTGGAATAGATCTGGAAACCAAGAGGTCTTCTGAGATCTTCAAATGGTTCTTTGCTTCAATCCTCTTTGGAGCGAGAATAACGGAGAAGATTGTGGTCAATACCTACCGCGAGTTCGAGGCGAGGAATCTTCTAACACCGAGCAAGATCTTGAAGACGGGATGGGACGGACTCGTTGAAGTACTTGATGAAGGAGGCTATGTTCGCTATGACTTCAAGACGGCTACTAAACTCCTTGAAGTAATGGAATCGCTAGAGAAGAGATACAGAGGAGACTTGAGGAATCTTCATAAAGTAGCTTCAGGTCCCCGGGATCTAGAAGAGAGGCTGATGGGACTCGGCAAAGGTATAGGACCTGTAACCGTCAGCATATTCCTCCGGGAGTTGAGAGGCATATGGGAAAAAGCGGATCCGATGCCTCAAGAGCTGGTTGTGCAAGCCTCAAGGAACCTCGGCTTCACAAAGCTCGCTGGAAAAGATGAGAAGGAGAAGTTACTGATACTCAAGCGGTTGAAAGATGTTTGGGGGCGAAGTGGAATCAAGGAAGGTGGCTTCATCGACTTTGAAGCCGCCTTGGTCAGGCTGGGGAGAGACTTCTGCCGAAAGAAGAGATGCAGAACATGCCTTGTAGAGGTTCAATGTCAAGCCTATAAATCACGCTAATATGTCGCAGGCCTCCTTTGATCAAAAGGTACTAGGAGAGAAGGTTCGTAGGCTACTCAGAAAGCGGGTATAAGAATAATCGAGAGCGGTCATAGGAGCCCAACGTTATAATGGGCAATGGAAATAAGTGGTCTTCACTAGACTGGGATATGTTTTGTTTCTATTTCCTTTAGACTGGCTACAGCCTCGTCCGTGGTTAAGAGTTCACTTCTCTTTGATTTCGCTGTGGCAACTGCGAATGCATCGGCTATGGAGATCTTGTCGGCGTATCTGCACTTAAGTTCTCCAGCGATTGTTGATACGGTCTCATCGACAGGCACAGTCTTGATTTTTGACTGTCTTATGGATTTAGCTCGTATCGAGGCTACATCTATTCCGAGTTTCTGGCAAGTCTTGTAGAAGTATTCTGCCATAGTAGCCTCTGATATGTAGCCCTCCCTCTTCCCACCTAACACCTGATCGAAGTAAGTTTTCACTTTTTCTCCTTGACTGCCTCCGGCAAAGTGGAGGGCTAGAGCACCTGTGTCAAAGACGTAGCTGGAGCTTCGCTTTGTCACGTTCAATCTCTTTCCTCTTCTCCATCTTGAGTTCCTTTATCATCTCCAACGCCAAGTCTCCATCAACACCAAATAGATCTTCGAGCTTCGGAATCGGCACGAAGAGTATCCCCTTCTCTTCTTCGACCACCTCAAGTTTCATACCTGACTTTATCCCGTACTTCCTCTTCAGTCTGGCGGGGATGGTGGTCATGCCCCGCTCTGTCACGGTCACATACTCTGTCATATATCTCACCATTGTCATGATTCTAACAGAATACATGTAATAAGCCTTTCGCATGTGAAGCCGCCTTGGTCAGGCCGGGGAGAGACTTCTGCCGAAAGAAGAGATGCAGAACATGCCTTGTAAGAGTTCACAGCAAATTGAAGAGAAAGGCTCTCATGTCATCGATGTAATCTATGAGAAGGTCGAAATGAACTTTCAGCTTTTAGTTCCGACCGCATCAACATAGATATGAATGAGCTAAGGAGAGTCAATTGTGAAAGTGTGAAGAAGTGCGAGACGAAATCCTAAAAGATTTGATTACTTTCTTGAGAGGCGAGAAGAGGGTTTCAGTTGCTTATTTGTTTGCTCATATGCCAGGAAGACTCGTACGGCAGATAGCGACATCGACATAGCCGTCCTGCTCTCTGAAACTCCCGAGAAGACGCTTGAGTACTACTTGCACTTAGTGAATGAACTGTCTAAGATATTGGGAAATGAAGTGGATTTGGTAATCCTTAACGCATCTCCACCACTTCTTAAACATCAAGTTATAAAGTACGGCAAGATCGTCTATTCTAGGCACGAAGGAGAAAGAATAACATTTGAAGCAAGAGCTCAAAGTGAATATTTAGATTTTAGCAGAGCCCTAACGAGGTATAACGAATGTCTCATAAACCAGATTCTAACATAGAAAAAACCTTGATCACAACCAAACTGAGCAAACTGAGACAATACCAAAGATTCCTCAAAGAACTGCTAACCTAGAATAAAAAGACTTCCAGCCGTAATGAATAGGCACTTCAAGAAGGCGGCTCCTCAGCCAGATGCTCCCTCCTTGACTTTTGTGGACGATTCAGTAGGTTGAGATCGCTATACTGAAACTCAGCAAGAATCATTCTACTGAATCGACAAGGTTCAAGGGAGAAATCTGAGCCAGAAGGAAATGGCGCAGAAAAGATCGGGGCCCAGCTTCTAAGTATTCCTGTGACAGTAACTTTGAGAGCCGCCGGCCATTCATAACTAGGAAGGAAAAGCAGACTCGCATGGAACATTTTTTTCAGCACATATCCGACGGATCAGAGATGAAAGATTCAACCAATAGTCAGATTTCCCTCCGACCAGCTCAGGTAGGCGATCCCAAACACCCGGGCGCTCCGATTCCATGAAAGGCCTTATAGACTCGAGAACCCAAGGCCTGAGGTTCAACTTATCGAAGAGGAGCCTGCTCTTCGTCTTCGCAGCGACGTCAACGACCTGTGAGATACTCCCTTCATCATCGTTCACATGTGGGATGATAGGTCCAAGGAAAACCCATGTCTTGACAGACCTAGAAGCAAACTCCTCCAACACGCTGGCTCTTGCGTCAGGTCTGGAAGCTCTCGGCTCAAGCCTACTAGCCAAACCAGAGTCCATTGTGGTAACGGTAACTCCAACATCGAAGTTATTCTGTTTCATCAAGTCTAGGTCCCGTAGAATCAGGGCGGACTTTGTTTGAATAGAAATTGGAAAGTTGTGCCGAGATAGTATCTCGATGCAGCGTCTAGTCAACTGGAGCCTAGACTCAAAAGGCTGATATGGGTCGGTCACTGTACTGACTCCGACAACTCTAGAGGGTTTCCGGTTCACCTCACGAGAGAGAACATCTAAGATATTGCTCTTAGCTTTGACAAAACGCCCCCAACTCAATGCAAGTTCTCTATCTCGAAATACGGATCGGCTGTAGCAGTAGACGCAGCCGTGCTCGCAGCCGAAGTAGGGGTTCAAGGAATAATAGAGCCCGGGCAGTCTGCTCAAAGATAGAGCTGTCTTGCAATTCACGTAGGAGTATTCTACGTCAACCATTCAATTTCTGTCTCCACGAAAGAAATCTGTAATCTTCTTCTGGAACAATGCTTGCTTCAGCATAACGCTGTTCTCAATCCACTTCCTCAAAGGGATCGTCAACTTCGAACTCGCGTAGACCAAAGCTTTCTGGAGGGTGTCGAGCTTGGCGGGCTGAGTCCTTAAAGTGCTTCGAACACTCTCCCTAACATTCCAAACTCCGACAGGAACGATGTAGCCTGGATGAATCTCTCTCAGAACGAGAGCAGAAGCCTGTTTCCGTTCGATGCTAAGCCTTTCAGCGACAGCCAACCTTGTAGAATAGTAGCATCCTCCAACACTGGCGTAAGTGGTTCGGCCGCCATAGCTTTCATAGTCGCCCATCAAGGCTGGAGCGGTTCCATCGACGTTCCAAGTCGTTTTAGGGAACCAAGCCTCAATCCACTCGAAGCTCCAGCGTTCAGGCATCAGGATAGCCACGAAGATATTGTCAAGATTCCTGAAGCTGTAGACCCTATACTCATCGATCGTCTCATACTGCTTGATCTCATCCACAAGCCTCAAAGAGAGGCCGCTATCAACAGCTGTAATACTCCATCTTGTTGGAACGAGCTTCCTCCTCTGACCGACACCGAACATCCCGATGCTCAAAGCCCTCTGAATCCTAGTCACCAATACTCCTTTACTGTACAGCTCCCAGAAAGCGTCAGCAGCCTTCAAGTCCCTATCGTAGTAAGCTTTCTCAATCCTCTTGTCCACACTAACATGAGTTGTCCTAAAAGACTTCAAAGGGGCTGAAGGGCCGAAAGGCTGAGTCTCCTCACTCAAAGTCAGAATCTTCCTCGGCCTCTTAGTAAAAGTCACTTGGGAATCCGCGGGATGGATCCCCATCGCCAACTCCTGAAGAGCTTGAAGGAGCCCTCCTCCATATTGAGCATCATAAACGCTTGCGCGAGCTTTCCCTCTGATCAAAGAGAATCTGTAATCGATGATCTGCTCAATAGATTTCCCTATCCACATCTCAGGGGTATCGAGAATCTCAGTATCACCGTGATAAGGAGGGACCATCGGCCCGATATAGACTCGTGGATAACCCATTCGGCCAACAAAGACTCCGGGAGGAGTAGACCCATCCACGACGTCAGAATTCAGCAACTCCCCATACTTCGCCAGCGATTGCGCTTTCGCGATCACAGGGCAGCGAAGCTTACCGCAGAGCATTCTGCCTCCTTTACAAAGTAGACAAAGTCTGCTAGAGGGGTAGCTCGCAACCTCTATGCCTTCCAGTAGTCCGAGGTCTGTAGTCTGCTCAGGAAGGATTATGTCGTTAAGCCATTTTATCTGAGTGGACAATCCGGCTGTACGCTCTCTTTAACAGATCACTCTTCTTCGAAGATAACCCGACGAATATAAATCTCTATCCAGATTAAAAGTGGATAGATCGGTGAAACTGACTCAAACAATTAAGCGAGAGCTAAGAGCCGAAACCCTCTAAAGTCTTTTGACTCAGTATCGACTTAAGCTTCCTAAAATCCTCTTTCATAACTCTTTCTAGGCGATATGTATACAATGCAGCGGCAGGATGATAAAGAGGGATTATCTTCAGCTTATCCGCTTCAAAAACTTTGCCATGGATCTTGCTAATCGCGTCTGGCTTTATGCCGTACTTTCGAAGAATATATTGTGTTGCAGTATCCCCGAGTGTGCAGATAACTTTGGGCTTGATCTTCTCGATTTGGCTGTCGAGGAAGTGCGAGCAAGCTGAAACCTCTCGCTCAGTCGGCTTCCGATCTTTACCTTCAGAAGAAACAGGTCTACATTTCAGCACGTTCCCGATGAAAACTTCGCTTCTTCTAATCCCGATCTCAGCTAGAAGCCTCTCAAGAAGCTTACCAGCTCTCCCAACGAAAGGCCTTCCTTGAGCGTCTTCATCTCT
>Ga0209725_1001946_pt1 | contig 11364 bp, 13 predicted proteins | sample I18A1metaG_FD_184145 | JGI IMG/M metagenome (GOLD analysis project Ga0209725, IMG submission 184145) | Lake sediment bacterial and archeal communities from Gulf of Boni, Indonesia to study Microbial Dark Matter (Phase II) - ​I18A1 metaG... | ecosystem: Environmental > Aquatic > Freshwater > Lake... | reverse complement strand
CTCAAGCGGCAGATACACTCCATATCCCTTCTCCTGTATGAAAAGTGCGACTCGCTCCAGCTCGTGAACTGCGCTTCTCCTCCATTGGGGATTTGGAACTATGACCACTGGAACTCTGTAGTTCAGGGCTTCCCAAATGGTGTATCCAAGATGAGTCACAACAACTCTTGCTGACGCTAGGACTTGATCCAGGCCAGTGAACCTGTCTACGACGAGCCATCCAGTTTTCTGGTACTGTGATATGTCCAAGTTGCCTATGGTCATGGTGACGTCTTTCAGGTCGGTCTTCATTGCTATGTCGTAGAGTTCCTTGAAGCCAAAGCTTCCCGGGCTTATTACAATTGGGCCGTCTCGTGTGGATGGGGTTACGCTTGGAAGAAGAAGGCCCACATATCTGCCCTTACGTGTATGAAGTGCAGATTGCTCTGGCCATTGCAGTAATGTGATGTCCGAGATGATGTCTAGGTATCTTGAGGTTTTGCTTGATGAGAATATTCGAACTGAATCCTCGATGCTTGCCACTCTTGATCCAAGCACCTTTCCTACTATCGATATTGGGATGGCGATGTTCGAGCCTGTCGACACGATTATGTTAGGTCTTTTTTTCAGCCAGATCCAAAACGATTGGAAAGAGCACCAGATGAATCTGTAGATGAACTTCCACAGAGGTGTCCCAGGTTGTCGAGGTTTCTTCACTCTCAGAACCTCGCCAAGAGTTGAGAGGCGGCTGCTTGAGAGCTCGTCTGCTTCATCAACAAGGAAGAGGAGAGATGCCTTAGGTTTCAGTGCCTTTCCTAAAGCTAAGGCATATCCGGTGTGTCCTCCACCCCCCGCGGTCAGCAGAATCTTCATTCAGCTCAGTCCTGAGATGCTCAACGTTCCTAGATCGCCTCTATTGGGACGGCAGTATTTAAGCGACAGTTGCGAACTTCAGATGCTTCTCAATGAACTTTTCATTAATGACCTTGCCTCTATTTCGGCTCAGTCCAATGCAGGGATGCAGCGACACCTTCAACCGGTCATCCTTTCTGACGAGCTGGATCGGATATGTCCGACAGACATTTGGGCGAAGTCCATATTCCGAGCAAACACCCTTCTGTCTACCTTTTCTCAGGAACAGAATGCACTCACCGTTAGGCTTGCTGATAAGCACCCTGACTGTGTCCGGCTCTGTTCCCACGGTTTTGGTTAGGCGATTGATGCCTGGAATGGATCTCTGGAGTCGCTCCAGATCTTTCTCACTGACCACCGGTCCGCCTAGGCGACAGCAGAATATTCCGCAACGCTGGCACTCAAACCTGAGACCGTCAACATCCATTGTGATGGTTTTCGGAGAGTTGCGTCTTAAGGAGAATGTTCCTAATGCTGACAGGCTTCTGCACCTTCTGCGGACCATGTGACCGTTTCCGTGCAGGACGCAAAACATGCCTGTGCTCGCATAAAAAGCGATTCCCTTCATCGTCGGTTTTCTGGTTCCCGCTGATTGTAGGCGAGTTTTTTCACAAAGATGCGTAAATCTACGACTTTTTGAAGTGCAGAGTGTCCAGAAAGCAGGAAACGAATCATATTAGTTTATCACTCAAGTATCTGGCCGAGCTGAATGGTATGATGGTTGAGCAAATGGATGCCAAGTATTCGATTGAGGTCAAGGTGCCCGACAAGCCTATTCCGGTTTCGAAGGAGCTTGTTCAGGATTTGAAGGGTGCTGCGAGTGGCAAGCTTCTTGCGCGAATGAAGAAGGAGGCGCTTGATTGCCCTGTGAAGAAGAAGACGGTGTCTTTCGTTGAGTGCTTTGGCTGCGTGAATTTCCTGCGCAGAGTGAAAGGAACAGTGGGATGTAAAGGGGACCAATAAAAGGCGGTTAATAGGCTACTTTCTCCTTGCCTTGTGAGGCGGCGATCCGCCGTCTACGTGACTACTTCGCCTTGTGCGAACCTGTTCGCTAAGCGTGTTATCTTGATTTTCACGTGATCGCCGGGTTTGGTGTTAGGCACAAAGATAACGAAGCCTTCAATCCTAGCTATTCCCTCTCCCCGTCGGCTCGTTTCCTTGATATCAACCTCGTATTCTTTGCCTTCCTCGACTGGCTTGGCGAACATTCTAGGTCTTCCTTCAGAGCTCATCTTTTTCACCTCTTTTCGGTTTCAAATGCCTAGGAAGTTCTGCTCATGATGGAGGTTCTTCTAGCCCACAACGGTTGCGGTTGCGAAGCCACCCATGACTCCCGTTATGCGTATTTTGACTCTCTCTCCGGTTTTTGCGCCACGCACGTAGGTCCTAAAGCCCTTGATGTTGCATATGCCGTCGCCCTCGCGTCCCACGTCCTCAATGAGAGCTTCATACTCTTCTCCTTCCTTGACAGGGGAGGGGCGCACCATTCGCTCGAGCTGCACAGGCCGTCCATAGCGTCCGTAGCCCCGAGACCGTCTATCTTCTTGTTTTGATCTTTGTGGCAACCTTCTAGGCATTATGCTGCTTTCTCCAGCTAAGAGCTAGCTACAGGATAAACAGCCTGCCTTTCTGGCAACTAGCTCTTCTCCTGCCAATCTAACTCGCGATATTGGGACGACGATCTGAATTTAAAGCTTGCTAGCGCAAATGGCGCATGTCCTGATGAAAGTGGTCGCGGTGATCTCGCAGCATGAGACAGGTGTGGATTTCCGAAGGTCAAGGCCATCTGGGTTCTCTTGATTCATATTCTCCTCTCTAGCTCAAGATGATGAGTATCTATGTGAGGGTTATGTCAAGCACTACCTGATACCAGTTTGGTCCAGTGGTTCGAACTATTCTTCCGTAGTCTATGGCGAAAGGCCTGGCCTGAGCGCTAAGCTTCACGGCAACCTTCCTAGTGATCTTCTCAACAGGATCCTCATTGCTTCGGGCGTGGGTGGAGTCGTAGTAATGTATGGTTCCTCCATTAGGGCTCAGGGCAGCGATAGCCGAGCCTAGACAGGCATATGCCTTCTCGGGGAGAGGCATCAAAACTCTCTGCACAGAGCCTCTGAAGAGTGATTCAGCAGCCTGCTTCGCGTCACCGAACACAACGGTGACACTGTTTCTTACACGATTCATTCTTATGTTCCTAAGCTGACATTTGATCGCGTCAGGATTCAGATCTACGGAATACACATGTCTATTTCCTCTGGCTTTGGCTATCAGGATTGAGAAGCATCCTACACCTGAGAACATGTTCATTATGTTCTCGTGGTGCTTCGAGTCGCTGCAGAGTGCCGCAATCCGCATTCTTTCGTGAATAAGTCGAGGAGAGAAATAGGCGGTTGTGAGATCAACTTCAAAGAGACAGCCATGTTCTCTGTGTGTAACCGTTGTCCTCTTTTCTCCCCAAAGCCATTCGAGTTTGCGAGTTCGAAAGATCCCTGTGACGGCGCCGACCTGTCTGAGGACTGTTTTGATATAGGGCAGTCGGCTGTGAAGCGCCTCGGCAATCGAGAAACGTTCACTCTCAAGTGATTCAGGAATTCTGATTATCGCTGTGTCTCCTATGATGTCGAAGCTTCTCACGGCCAATTTGACCTTGTCTTCAGGAAAAATCTCCTTCAGAGATTCAGCTACTATTCGGCGTCTACGTGTCATGCACTCTGTTCTCCCAGCAGATAGAGTGCGCGCAAGGCCTTCGTGCTGTGTCATCTCTTGCATATCGTGGACCGATCCGAGCAATAAAGGTGGAACGTGACATAGGCGTGATTGAGGTGGGTTGTGGAAGTGTTTATTATTTCGATTTGCCACTTACGGGCGCTGTCCGAGGCAGCAGTACAACGGTAAGGAAAACTGAGTATGAGCGCAGAGGAGACTCCTCAAGCAGAGAATTCCAAGGAGGCAGCTGGCATTCAATATGAGTGTATCAGTTGCGGCACAAGAGTAACCGCTGACCAGCTGGCAGTCACTCCTGAGATAAAGTGCCCTATCTGCGGATATCGCATCTTGAAAAAGGTCAGACCTCCCATAGTCCGACACCTCAAGGCCAGGTAACCTACCAACGGCTCAAATTGATCGTTCTGTCAGAAACAGTTCACAAGTCTTGGCGCTGAGAGTCACAGATGTCTGTTGGCGAACGGGTCATCCAATTCCGACCATCCATTTCACCCCCGATTGAATAATGCCCTGATTCAGTTCGTTGAGAAAGGCGCGTGATCGTGAACCATGAACAGATCTGTGAAATCGTTAAGATTCCCCGACAACAACTTCGACACCTCTCAAAAGAAAACCATCCGAAACGATGATGGCCGACAAACGTTCCGATATCGTGGAGCCTACGTGAATTACCCTACTCACGTTCGTTGGCGATGTGCCCGTTGTGCCATGTGCTGCAAAGATACTTCAGAGCACGAACGTTGCATTAGAGTGCTGCCCCAGGAAGCCTCAAAGATCTCCCTTGAAACCAAGCTCAAGCCGGACAGCTTCCTCGTTCCGTTCGCCAATTCTCCGCCATACACTTACCTAATGCGGAAACATGATGGCAGATGCTGCTTTCTTGAAAAAGGAAACTGTTCAATCTACGACCTCAGGCCGATAACATGTGTCTTCTTCCCGTTCTTTCTTAATAGAAGAAGTGATGGGGGCTTCCGGTTTGAACTGACTCAGGAAAGATGCAGAGGACTGGCCCTGGGGCCAACCCTGCCAGAAGAACACTTCCGATCTCTATTTGCGCATGCTACGCTGAGGCTCAGGTCAGCCGGTGAGGACTTGACTTTATAACTCCAATGCGAGGTCATAGTTTTTCGTAGATGAGTGACATCTTTGACAAAGCCCGACAAGTACGAGCTTCTCGCCGAAACTGCGAGAAGAAGAGGTTTCTTTTGGCCTTCATTCGAGATCTACGGAGGCGTTGGCGGCTTCATAGATTACGGGCCTCTCGGCATAGGTCTACGTCGCAAGATCGAGGAGAAATGGAGAGACTTCTTCGTTAGACGAGAGGGGCTTCTGGAACTTGACACCCCTATCATAGTTCCTGAGAAGGTCTTTCAGGCATCTGGCCATGTCGACCATTTCAAAGACCCCGTAATCGAATGTCTGTCATGCAAGCGGTCCTATCGAACAGATCACCTTCTCAAGGAGAAGGCCCATGTCGACGCTGAAGCCCTGTCTCTTGATGAGATGGATCAGGCTATCAAGAAGAATCTCGTGCGATGCCCAGAATGCGGAGGGGAACTCTCGAAGCCAAAGCAGCTAGGGACTATGTTCAAGACCACCATTGGTCCTTACATAGAATCCACGGCATACGGCAGACCAGAAACTGCGCAAGGAATGTTCATTGATTTCAAGCGCCTGTATGAGATTGGAAGAGAAAGACTTCCTCTAGGGATTGCTCAAATAGGGCGAAGCCTAAGAAACGAGATTTCTCCCAGACAGGGGCCAATCAGACTCAGAGAACTCAACATGATGGAGTTTGAGTTCTTCTTTGACCCTGAAGCTCCTCAGCCTCGCGTAACTGAAGAGGTGAAGGACGAAGTTATTAGACTCGTGCCTGCAGGAAAGAGGCTGCGAGGCAACGAGGAACCGATTGAGCTTACAATTGCAGAAGCCCTACAACGTAACTACATTCTCAATGCTTGGTCCGCATATTTCATGGTTCAATCAAGACGATTCGTTGACATGCTTGGCATCCCACCGGAGAGACAGAGATTTCATGAAAAGCTTCCAAATGAGAGGGCTCACTACTCAGCTCAGACATACGATCATGAGGTTTTGCTTGATCGCTGGGGGTGGGTTGAGTTGGCCGGCCACGCGTATAGAACTGATTTTGATCTCAGGGCGCACATGTTGGGCTCCGGCGTTGACATGAGTGTGTTTAAGGCTTACGACCGGCCGGTTAGGAAGAGTGTCAGGAAACTGGTCCCGCAGCTCCATGTTCTCGGGAAGAAGTTCGGGGAGAAGACAAGAATTATCGCTGGAGAGATTGCTCGCCAAGACTTGGCGACGGTGGAGAAGGCTTTCAGCACGAAAGGTTGGCTGGAAATTGGAGAGAGTCGAGTTGGGCCTGAGGATGTGAAGATAGTCGAAGAGATCGTTGAGGAGACGGGTACAAGATTCATTCCTCATGTGGTTGAACCCAGTTTTGGGAGTGACCGTCTCCTGTACGCTGTTCTGGAATATGCCTATTCCCGAGAGAAGGATAGGGTTGTGCTTCATATCCCGAGGGATTTGGCACCGGTGCAGGCGGCGGTTTTTCCGCTCATGGCGAAGAATGGCCTCGCTGAGAAGGCACTTCAGCTGTACAAGGTACTCTTGAATGAGGGCTTTGATGTGGAATACGATGAGACCGGTTCAATCGGTCGGAGATATGCGCGAGCCGATGAAGCGGGAGTTCCAATTGCGATCACCGTGGATTATGATACCGTGGAGGATGAAACCGTGACGCTAAGGGACAGAGACACTTGGAAGCAGGTTAGAACCAACATTCCTAGAGTACCGGAGCTTCTGGAGGCGTACGTGAGAAAAAGGATTGAGTTCGAGCAGATGGGCAAGCCCGTTCCGGAAGACGTACGAGACTAGATTGATCAGATACTTTTTTAGTCCCGCGCCGAGTTAATGTCACATATGTCTCTTGGTGCTTAGCCGTTGACGTTCCCCATCGAAACCGAGGCTACAATCAGAAGAAGAATGCTCACCATCTGCAATGATCACGGCAGAAAAGTAGTTGACATAACTCGGGAGCTTGCGCAAATGCTGGACTCTTTGGCTGCTGGGAAAGAAAAGGACGCAAGATCCCACTATGATCAGATGCTGAAGATGATGGAGGAGATCGAAAAACTTAAGGCAACTTTGCTTACGGAGGTCGCCTCGGTAGGTAGTCTTCTTATAAACCGCGAAGACTTTCTTAGGCTTATTTTTCAAGTCTCGGAGATAGCTGACAACGCGGAAGCGCTGGCGTTTTTGCTTGACGGTTTGATGAGCAAGAGAATGAAAGTGGAGAGTAAGCAGATGAAGGCTATCGCGTCTCTGATGGGGTTGGTACTCGAGGAGATGGTAAGGCTGCGGGATGCGATGACATCGCTGAGTCTCAACCCTGATAAGGCCATTCAGCTCTCGAAGTCAGTTGAGGCCGTTGAAAGAAAGATTGACCTTGAGCATAGAAATCTGGATCTCGAGATTCTAAGCAGCAAATCCCCGTTTCAATCCGTGCTTATTCTTAGAGAGATTGTGCAACACATCGAAAGGATCGCCGACCTGGGAATAGATGTCGTGGACCTGGTCAGAGTTATAGCTGTTGTTGGCTAGGAACGGATCGTCATGTCAGAACCTATCAGAGCTGAGTTGGTAGGCGCTCGGCTGATCATTTGGCGCCCGGAGGATGGCATGACGCTTTACCGGTCAGGGTTCTTTGGCAAACCTGTTGGGTTGCCGAAACCGAAGCCTGACCAAGACTTCGATGCGCCTCTGATGCTTGACCTAATGGAGGGCCTATATCTACTGGAGAAGAGAAGACTTCGGGTCGTGCACTCTGAAACCAAGAGGACTGTGAGCAAGGGGCGCCTGTTGAAGCTGGCCGCCAGAATCTATCAGGGGTTCGGCGCAGCCTACAAGGTCTACAAGCACCTGCGAGAAGAAGGACTCGTCGTCACTCCTGGGATAAGATTCGGCGCAGATTTTGCGGTCTACGAAAGAGGGCCAGGAATCGATCATGCTCCGTTTCTGGTATCGGTGAAGCAGAAACAGGAGACCATGGGTACTTTTGAGATCGTGAGAGCAGGCAGACTTGCCACTACCGTGAGAAAACAGTTCACGATAGCTGTCCCGGATACGAAAAGGGATCAGGTTGATTACCTTGTCTTCACGTGGTTCCGAGCCTAAGGTTTAGGGTCACCTCTAACCCCAGAAGATTGTTGCTCAATAAGCGAAAAGGCGGTAGATCACTCATACGTCTACAAGTAAATCGACAATCCTCAAAACCCTTTTAAGCGATGATCTGTTACGAGCGTTGAAAAGCGGTTCTGACAGTGCAAGTCTGGGTATTCGTCTGGGTGAATATGTTTGGCTGATAGCAAAGTAGGCATACTAGGATACGGAGTATACATTCCTTGGCAGAGAATCCAAACCGAGACAATTGTTAGAGCAAGAGAAAGAGGAAGAAAGGACCTCGGAGAGGTCGTGGATAAGGTCAGAAACGGACTACTTCTCAGGTACAAGTCAATTGCAGGCCACTTTGAGGATACCATCACCATGGCCACTGAGGCGGCCGAGAACGCCCTCAGGATGTCTGCACTCGATCCCAAAAAGATAGGGACTGTTGCAGCCGGATCTGAGTCGAAACCATACTCGGTTGGCCAAATTGCCAGGCATGTGGCGTCCTTCGTAGGCATTGGCGACTACGTGTTCACAGCAGATCTGGAAGGTGCGTGCAATGCAGGTATGCAGGCGCTCAGCTTCGTTGAATCAGACATAAAGGCAGGCAAGATAGACTACGGCTTGGCTGTGGGGTCTGACATAGCTCAGGCTCCGAGAGGAGACCCGTTGGAGTATGCTGCCGGGGCAGGTGCCGGAGCATTCGTCCTGGGAAGGGAGGGAGATTTTGTTGCGACGATTGAGGATATTGCGCCTTATTCTACTCTCATGATGGATTTCTGGAGGAGGGAAGAGGTTCCCGTCCCGTCGCATCTTGGTAGGACGACCGTCGAAGCGTATATTCAGCATGTGACAGGCGCCATGGCTCACCTGCTTCGAAGACACGATGATCTGCGAATAAGGGACTTTGACTATGTGACCTTTCATCAACCTTCAGGGTATATGCCTCTGAAAGCGTGCAAATCGTTGCTAAAGCCCTCGCCAAACCCCGCAGGAGAGGACGTGGTGGAGAGGATGAGGATGACAGAGGAGGACATTGAGCGGAAGGTTAAGCCTTGGCTTCGAGTCTTGGACACAGGCAACACGTATGCAGCTTCAACCCCGATCTCCATCTCATCAATACTCGACAAGGCTAAGCCCGGCGACAATATCCTCGCCGTCTCATACGGCTCAGGGGCATATGCGAATGCAACATGGCTCAAGGTTCAGGAGGCCATCAAGACAAAGGTTAGGGCGGTACCAACCACGGAGGAATATGTGAACAGGAAGGTGGAGATACATCTCCAGACATACCATGACCATATCCTTGAGAGACTCAGAAGAATGAGAAAGTACTTTGAGTCCTACAGACTGGTTGGAGACACCGAGCCAATAGGATCTGAAACGATAGAGATTCTTCTATGTGACGGATGCAAAAGAGTGTACTATCCTGCCCGAGAGGCCTGCCTCTCATATGACTGTAAAGGCAGCCTAGAGAAGAGAACGCTGCCTAGGCAGGCCAGACTTAAGTCGTTTAGACAGCTCTCGCTTAGGGAAAGATGGATCACAAATTATGACATCATCAAAGGCGGCCAAGCAATCCTCGTTGATTGCGCAATGGGTGATCTCAAGCTTGGTATGCCGCTCGAAGCGGTGACTAGAAGATTGGACTACGAAGGAAAAAGCGGCCTAATCATCTACGGACCCGCCTACAGACCCATGTTTCGAGAAAAGATCGCCGCTTCCAGCTGACCTTACTGGACCAAGCTCACTGAAAAGCACTTCTTGCCAGCGCACGATAGGATCCAGCCAATCAGTCAAAAGCTGCTACAGTTTGACTTACGTCTCCTCAAACAAGGAACAAACACAGCAACAGTCACGACCAGAAATAGAAAAGAGACTGCAAAGATCCCTGCAGATGACTCGTTTCTTACCTGAGATCTGGATTGGACCAGACTTATCAGAGAATCGTTGTAAATCAAGAGTGCGAGTGCCGTCGTCTCCGTGTTTGAACTACCCATTGGCCTTCCCATCGAGTCTGACAAGGCTGCAAGCCCTCCGTCACGTTGCTGCATGCTCCAGAGGTGACGTTCCATATCAGCGAAATGTGCGGGATTCATCATCAGAACCCTTGAGGTGTAGAGGAGTAAGGCGAGCTTCTGATTGCTATAGAATCCGTCAACTATCGTGAAGGACCAATCATTTAATCCCTTGTCGCTCCATAATGCTGCGGCCTGCCAGAATAGGCGACGCGCTTCACTAATTCTCCCAAGCAAGAGGAATTGTAGCGCACGATAGCACATCAGGTCAGCGTAAAGACCATAGGAAAATGTCGGAGAGTCATGTCTTCGAGCCATTACGGCGTATTCCGTTGAAGAATCGACCATGTAGTCGACCGCGTTTCTTATGGTCGGGATATGGTCTCCTGTCACAACCTCGAAAAGGCCGGAAAGAGGAATCGAGTATTTTCGCAGCGCGGACTTGATTTGATCCGATATGTCTGGCCTATGTGGTTCAAGAGCGTAAGCTGCGAAGAAATTGTCAGAGTAGAGCCAGTAGGTCTGTCGGTATCCCCATTTGAAATCTGCAAATTCCTCTCTTAGCCAATGCTTTCCTGAATCGTCACTTTCGTAGATCAGACCGAGCGATGGATTGAATCTACTGGCTAAGTAGTTTACAGCGCCGTTGATTCTGATTTGGAGGTTGGGAAGGTTTTGCGATGAGCTTGTGGGGTAGGTGTGGAGAGACGAGAAAAGGAGAAATGCGGCGACAAGACATCCCCTTTTCAGGCAACTTTTTCCCGGCGCCAATATTTCCGCCTCGGCCGAAGAGTGCGCATTCCTCTGTCAGTCTATCCCGTACAGTCCCAAGTATTCTAGAATCGTACTCAGAGGGGCACTTTCCTCGAATTCCAGTTTCCCTGAACCCAAAAGCCAACTAATCCAACCCGTGTCATACATCACGTGTCCTCTGAATGTGACACGAGTGTCTGAAGGATATCTGGCGGTCAGCGTCTTGAGTGGCTCACTGAGTTTGACATTGATTGTGAGCGTTGACTGTTGACCTGGAGGGATCTCAATAGGTTCGACTATGTCAGCGTATCCGACACGGATTCCTTTTGGATCAACAATGTCCATGTGTCCCCCTGAGATGTGGACCGTTGTAAGGTATCCGTTTCTGAGCCGGTAGCTGACCAGATAGGTTGTTTGATCAACCTTTGTGGTTCCTTGATAGGACAATGCAAGACCTAACATGGACATGAGTATGAGAATCTTCCAGAGAGGCGTAATCATCTTGGCGCACCTGCTGATCGAAGGGAGACCTTGAGCCTCCCGTGAAATCTAGGACAGAAAGCGTGATAAGACTTCTCTTTTGCCTAGGATTGTGGGAAGGATATTGACGAATGGTGTCGCCTGATTACGCGTGGCTGTTCTGCGTCGACTGCGGAACGGAGCTACCGGTCAGCAGTCTGCAGTACAGGTGCCCGAGTTGTGCTGGGAGACTTGAGATAGGTTACGACTACACCAAGATTCGAGAGAAGGTAACTCGAAGCCTGCTTACGAGCAGGCCGCAGCAGAGCAT
>Ga0209725_1001945_pt1 | contig 11368 bp, 9 predicted proteins | sample I18A1metaG_FD_184145 | JGI IMG/M metagenome (GOLD analysis project Ga0209725, IMG submission 184145) | Lake sediment bacterial and archeal communities from Gulf of Boni, Indonesia to study Microbial Dark Matter (Phase II) - ​I18A1 metaG... | ecosystem: Environmental > Aquatic > Freshwater > Lake... | reverse complement strand
GTCCTCACCAAAAAGAACCTTGCCTTCCTTTTTGTAGAAAGATAAGTCGATGAAGCTGTGACCTTCGAGAAGTATTCCCCTATTCCAAAGCTCTATTTCAGAGTCTAGAAGGATGTCCATCTGTAGGGATACCTTAAACTCATTCCTGCAAAACTTGCATATCTCAACAATGCTCTTCAGATCTCTAGAAGAATACTGTTTTGAGTCCAAGACCACAAGGAGATCTATATCGCTATTCGGGCTATAATCTCCCCTAGCATAGCTCCCGTAAGCAAGTACGGATACGACTGCCAAGTCACGACAACTCGAGAGGAGATAGGAAATCGCCTTGGTATGAGCATCCTCAACCATGTTCATCATTCCTGCTTAGGCGAGATTTCACGGGAATTTCGGCTTTAAAGCCTTAGTCGGGCAGGCAGTCACGCATTTCAAACAGTATATACACTCTGGGTCGGTAAACTTCTCCCAAGGCAACTCAAGGATGCGAACCTTCATGGGGCAAGCTTCCACGCAGGTGCGGCATCCAGCCTTCGTGCATTTCACCACATCCCTTTTCAAGCCGAGAAAGCTGAACCGACTTAAGATCGCTAATCCTGCTCCGCTAGGGCAAACGTACTGACACCAGTTTCTCGGAATGTATATAGCCAAAACCAAGAAAATCACCAGTATGGCAAGGCGAACCCACAGCAGTAGCGACGCTGAAAAGATTCCATCGATTAGGATGTCCCAAGCTGGCTTTTCCATGATTGCGTAACGAGCGTCTAAAGCCATTTTGGGGATAACAGCGAAAAGCGTGTCTGCTGGGCTAAGCGCATTAAACGGGGCTGGAGCAAACACGCCTAAGGATGCGCTGTAGCCGCTTCCCACCCCACCAGCCAATGATGCAGCAAGACTTCCACTGATAAATAAAACGAGCAGTAAGACTCCATACTTTATGTTAATCATTCCCCTATGAGTTCGTAGAGATACCTCTTTGTGCCTTCTTTTCATGAAACCCAACAGGTCTTGGACAAATCCGAAGGGGCAGACCCAGCCGCATGTGAGCCTCCCCAATATGACCGCTGTCAAAATAAATGAAGCTAATGGAAGCCAAGGAAAAATAACTTGATAAAGCATGTTTTGCAGCGCCGTGAAGGCATCGCCCACAGTTTTTTGAGGCGTCCCTAAGCTTTGCAGGACCGGAAGCAGAACTGGAGAAACTGCTAATCCAAAAATGACTGCGTTAAATAGCAAGAAAAAGCAGAACTGCGTGATTTTCCTTAATGTCTCGATTCTGAAGATAAACCTTCTTATACGAGACGTTTCCCTCGCTTCAGCCAATACCTTGCAGTTCCTCCTTATTTTTACCTTTAATGATTTATGACTCTAAAACGTGTGTTTCAGCACCATAAAAAGGTTTCATTCAGATTCGCCAAGGGCTATTTCCCAACGGCTTTTGTGTTTTCTACAAGAATTCGAGGCGCAACCAAAAATCCAATCTTTCCATCGTTATCAGCCAATACAGAGAATTTTAATAAGCTTGGTTTCGCGGTTTAACTTGGAAACATGCTGATAAAGCGATTATAGTAAAACCTAATAGCTTGAAATCAAGCACAATACACTACTACTTCAGGGAGAGAGAAAAATTGCTAGAATTGGCTGATAGAATTATCAATCTCGCTTCAGATTTTGGAGCTAAATATGCAGACGTTAGGATTCAACGAGCATATTCCACAAATATTAGGATGGTTAAGGACCATTTTGAGTTTATAACTGGCGGTATTGATCAAGGGTTAGGGGTTCGAGTTTTATACAACAATGCTTGGGGCTTTTCATCTGCTAGTTCCCTTAGACAAGAAGACGTTGAGAAAGCGGTTAAAAATGCTGTCGAAATAGCCAAAGCTGCCTCGTTTAGAGTTAAAGAAAAGGTTGAATTGAGCCATGAAAAAACTTTCGAGGACACTGTTTACACTCCTGTTAAAGTGCCGCTAAGAGATGTTGAAATGAAAGATAAGATTGATTTGGTTACGAACTTATCTGAAATTATTAGGGAATATAGTTCTAAGATTGTCAGCGTTACTGCGGTATATGGCGAAGCTTTTGGGGATGTTGTTATTGCAACAAACGATGGGGCGAAAGTTTCCGTAAAACCAAGCAGAGCCACGGTGGCTTTTCTAGCTGTTGCTAAAGAAGGGGAAAAAATTACCTCTTGTGCAGAGAGACTGGGTTCTTCTGGCGGCTATGAAATATTTGAAGGGTTAAACGTTGAAGGGAAAGCCCGTGAAATAGCTGAAAGAGCCGTAAACTTGCTCAAGGCTAAACCAGCCCCCAGTGGAAGATTTACGGTGATTGCCGACCCAGAGCTTGCTGGAGTTTTTGCCCATGAGGCTGTCGGACATGCATGCGAAGGAGATCATGTTATAACAGGAGAATCAATTCTCCAAGACAAAGTTGGACAAATGGCAGGCTCAGAACATGTTACAATATACGATGACCCAACTTATCCTAATGGCTGGGGAAGCTTCAAGTATGATATGGAAGGCGTTCTAGCAAGAAAGAGGCTACTTATAGAGCGGGGAATATTGAAAGAATTCATAACGAATAGAGAAGTTGCTGCCAAACTGAACACAACCTCAAATGGAGGAGCACGCGCTGAATCATACGCTTTTAGACCAATAGTTAGAATGAGTAACACCTGCATCGCGGTCGGGGATTACACATTTGAAGAAATGTTAGAAGGCGTAAACCGCGGCGTTTACGTGAAAGGGACGAAAGGAGGCCAAGTTGACCCAGCGAAAGGAACGTTTCAGTTCAGCGCCGTGGAAGCTTACATGATAGAACATGGAAAAATAACGACCCCTCTACTTGATGTCTCACTTTCAGGACTAACTCTCGAAACATTAAGAAACATTGACGCAGTTTCCAAAGACTTTGCCATGCATGTTGGTTACTGCGGAAAAGAGGATCAAACCGTACCAACCGGAGATGGGAGCCCCAGCATTAGAATTAGAAATGCGGTTGTGGGAGGAATAGCCTAATGATAGATGTTCTTGAATACACAATAAAAAGAGCTGACCGAATGGGAGCAAGCCAAGTGGAAGTCTTCCATTCAAAAAAGACGGAATTAGAAGTAAGGGCTGAAAAGAAAGAGGTAAAAATTGGACAATTAACGTCTGATGTTGGAGTTGGCATTAAACTTGCGCTAAAGCGGCATGGTGGTTTCTCTTTAGCTTTTACCTATACTACTGACTTTTCAGAAAAAGCCTTAGACGAAGCAGTTGAGCAAGCTCTAAAAATTTGTCGAGTTAGAAAACCAGATGTGGACTTCAAAAGTTTTCCAGAAAAAAGCTCATTTAAGGTCGTTTCAGATATTTATGACAAAAGAATATCCGAGTTCCGCTCGGAAGAGACAATAGACCTAGTTAATAACCAGATTGAAATTGCTTCCGCTGATAAGCGTGTAGAAACTGTTAGGGGTCTCACGACCTTATCAGTAGATGAGATTTCCATAATGAACTCCTCTGGACTTTCAGGAAGCTATACAGCGTCCCATTTCTACACTTATATGTACTCCCTTGCAAAGGATGGAGACTCACAGGGAGTCGGCTGGGAAGACTATTCCAGTTGTTTCTTTGATCCTGACGAAGCACTCGAAGCTGCCGAGAAGGCCGCAAACCTCGCCGTTCGACAATTACATGCAAAACCTATTGAAAAGGGACAAATGGATTTGATTATCCACCCCGATGCTCTAGCCAAATTATTAATATACATTCTCATTCAAGAGGTTAGGGCTGATCGTGTTCAAAAGCTGCAGTCCCCACTTGTAGGAAAACTGAACCAAGAAATAGCATCCAAAATTCTAACAGTCATAAATGATGGACGCATTCCAAAAGCTGCAGGCTCAAGACCCTTCGACGATGAGGGAGTTCCCACAACTAAAACATCTATCATTGAAAGAGGCGAGCTCAAAAGTTTCCTACATAACACCTATACAGCAAATAAAGAAGAAAACAAGAGTACTGGTAATGCTTTGAGGCAGGCACTACTCCAAGTAGTTCCCAAATATAAAATGGAAACATCCATAGGTCCAACCAACATCGTAATTGAGCCAAGAACCAGCTCGTCAGACGATATGACAAGGGAAGTAAAAAATGGGATTATAACGAAAGACTTCATAGGCGCACATACCTCCAACCCGCAAAGTGGAGCCTTTTCAATAGCACCATACTGTGCCTTCAAAATAGAAGAAGGCGAGGTTAAGTATCCGATTAAAGAGGCAATGATAGGTGGGAACATGCTGACTTTGCTAAAAAACATCGAAATCATAGGAAACGATGTGAAGCAAGTTCTATTCTATGATGCCGCATTAATAAAAGATGCAACATTAATTGCGTCAACAATACTCGTAAAAAATGTTTCAGTGAGCGCCTAAAGTCTGTAGATTATGGAAATCGGTTTTCGGCTCTTTGTAGATCTTCTAAGGAGTTTATGCAAAGCGCAAGAAAACTTCAATGTATGTGTTTGACTGTTTTCTTTGCCCATTTGCTACGTCACCTTGGATAAAATAACCGCAAGGTTAATAACCATTTGGTTATAATGCTAAGAATGGGAAGGAGGGACAAAAACAATAAATCCATCGCTCTTATGTTACAAGGTTTTGACAAGGTAGTATCTGTCTTGACCAATGCTATAGAGACAATTAATCTAACAAAGGTGTTCGAGAAAAAGGCCAAAATAAGTAGCAGAGGCTTCAGTCGATTTTTCAGAAGAGTAAAGCCCAAGAAAGAGAGAATAATGGCTGTCGACCACATTAATGTTGGCATAAAAGAGGGCGAGTTATTCGGTGTACTAGGTCCGAATGGGGCTGGCAAAACCACGGCGATAAGGCTGCTTTGTACGCTTTTAGTCCCAGATGAAGGCACAGCGAATGTAAACGGTTTCGATATAACAAAAGAAGCTGAAAAAGTCAGGGCTAGCGTAGGCGTAGTCACCGGAGGCGAGAGAGGATTGTACTGGCGACTAACCGGAAGAGAGAACCTCCTCTTTTTTGCAGGGTTATACAATGTCCCCGATGGGGTTGCTCGCAAAAGAGCACAAGAACTCATTGAATTGGTTGAACTCCAGGATAGGGCGGATGACCCTGTAGAAAAATATTCTCGCGGAATGAAACAAAGACTCCACATAGTCAGAGGACTTATTCATGACCCTCCGATACTTCTGCTTGATGAACCAACCCTCGGATTAGACCCAGCCTCAGCCAGAGTCATAAGAGAGTTCATAAAGGAAAAACTTCAGAAAGAACAAGGAAAAACCATCCTATTAACAACGCATTACATGGAAGAAGCAGATCAACTATGTGACAGAATGGCGATAATTGATTACGGAAAGATAATCGCGCTCGGGACATCCAAAGAATTAAAGGAACGTATATCAGAAGTTGAAATTCTAAACATTAACGCATCAAACGTAAAAGAAGATGTGAAAATTAGATTAAAGAGTTTAAACGGAGTAAAAGATGCAACTTTGAGAATTCTAGATAGCACAACAGGTGAGGCAGGAATAATCATACATACAGACAATGCTGAGAGCGTGATGCCCTCAGTAATACAGGAACTTGTGAAGGCAGGTGTTGAAATAAGAGTGGTGGAAGAGAAAAAACCAACCCTCGAGGACGTATTCATTTCCTTAACAGGAAGGAAGTTGAGAGATTGAAGCTCTCCAAAGAGTGGCAAATAATAAGGGCCATAATACGTAGGAACACCAAGATGTTTTTCTCATATAGGATTTCGGTGTTGGTCACCATATTATGGCCCATTCCAATACTAGCCCTCAACATTTACCAATATCTGGGTCTCGGTCCCCCTGAAACGCTGGCAGGAGTGATCGGTAAAGAGTATGGAATTGTCAGCCTTTCAGGTATGGTGATAATTGGTACGATAATTTATCTCCTCTATAACCGGCTTCTATGGGGCACCGGAGCATCAATGCAATCTGAAAGATGGATGGGTACAATTGATGTATTGTTTCTTACACCAGCAAGTAGAATGAGCATACTTCTAGGAAACGGCGTTTCTTCCTTGATAGAAGGCTCATGGTGGATTTGCGGGGTCTTCATTTTAAGCTGGTTTCTTTTCGGGATAGGTATCACAATAGTAAGTTTACCAGCCCTGATCATAACTCTGATATCAACAATGCTAGCTCTAATCAGCCTCGGTGTTTTTTTTGCAAGTTTCTTTATCCTAACAAGAGCAGCTGAACAGGTTGCAATTAGCTTGCAAGCTCCAATACGATACTTCGCTGGCGTAGCATTTCCGGTGTCAGCGTTACCACAATTCCTTCAGTTCATCTCATATATACTCCCAATCACATATGGAATCCAAGCGCTTAGGAAGACCGTTTTAACAGGAGCCACATTACCAAATCTCTTAGGAGAACTCTCGCTCCTATATCTTTTCGCAGGGGTGTTGCTCTTCTTGGGCTACTGTATGTTACGAATTATGGAAAATAAGGCTAAAAAGGACGGCTCACTCTACCAATATTAGTCTGGCGGAAATAAAATGAGTTATGTTGTGAAAACGTTTGGAACTACCTTCAAATATGCGTTAAAGAATTCGCTTAGATATCTCTCTGCGGGATGGTTTATCGGACTTAATATTTTGGGTCCAATTTTCTTCCTTTTAACTTCATGGACTATTTACGAGATTGTAAGCCGATCTGCTGGGCTGGAATGGGAGTTTGCTGGGTTTTCAAATTACGTAGCTTTTGCGACTATAGGCTTTGCATTCTTAGGGCCTATTCTAAGTGCGTCATGGTCAGGAGCAGAAGGAATAAGAAGCGAACAGCAGGATGGAACCTTAGAACTGATTTTCATAACTCCTTCAAACAAAATTGCTTGGCTCATAGGTAAAATGATGGCTGCGCAAATTTTCAGCTTGACAAGTTTAGCAATAACACTTATAACCGGAAGCGTTTTCTTCGGTTTGGATTTATTTAGCAAATTAAACGTTCCCATGGCTATTCTAGGTACGGCCCTAACAATAGTAGGTATGTCATCATTTTCTTTCGCTTTGGCAGGGCTAACCTTCATCATTAAAAGGACTGATGACTTAAACCAGTTTCTGTGGCCAACTATGACCTTTCTCTGCGGATTGGCATTTCCCGTAGAAGTTTTACCTCTTGGAGCTCAAGTTATTTCATGGGTGTTTCCACTCACTCACGGAATAAACATAACAAGAAGAGCCATCCTTTTAGGATCAGGACTATTTGACCCAATAATAGCTATGGCAACACTAACAATTCTAGTCCAGATATTAATTTTCATTCCAATAGGACTCTACCTTTTTAGGAAATTCTATAACTTGTCAAGGAAAACAGGCGCTCTTTTCACTTATTAGTCAGCGCCAAGCTTAAGCCCGTAATCAACCGCTTTTCCTAGAACATCTCTCAAGGCATAAACTCTCCGTTGGAAAGTAGTGGTTACATGAAGTCAGAAATGCTTCGTTGCGTGATCTTTACTTTTTCAGGCGTCTCCTCTTTTTCGTTGAAGATTACCAACTGGCCGTAGACGCCGTCATATCCAGGTATGACCTTAACCCTCTCTTCCCTCACACGAACAACAGCCTCAGCAACGCTGGGATCAACAATCTCGGACATTTTTTCTTGTGGCGCGTCTATGAGCACGTTGTATTCGTTGCCAAACTTGGCGATAAGCGAGTTGTAAATGCTCCAAACCTTCTGAGTGCTAGGATAAGTGGCTCCCAAAACCGTAGAAATAATTTCTGAGAGAGGCAAGAGATGCATATAGCCTATTGCTCCTTCAGGCTTAAAGCCCATAGGCCTATCCGCAAGCTCTTCCACGCGCTGTTCCACGCCCTTAGTAAGCCTCCTACGGCAAACTGGACAACGATCTCCAACCTTTATGGCCTCTTGCGCCGAAAGAGAAACCTTACAGTTTCTGTGGCCAGTCCAGTGATACTTGCCATAAGACGGGTCGGTTTCGATGGTGAATTTGAAGCGTTCAGGGTCTTTTTTACGGATGGCTTCTACGACCTCCAGATACGTCAGTCGATCCAACTCAAACACGTTGGCTTCTCTCCCTATCCGCCACGGCCAACTGCTGTGACTATCACTGTTTGAGACTAACGCAAACTTGTCGAGTGAGCTTAGTCGCCAGTTCATAGGCGGGTCAGAGGAGAGCCCAGTTTCTAGAGCAGAAATATGCCTCGTCATGTCTTGGTAGCAGTCTTCCACGCGGTCGAAACCACTGAAAGCGCCGAAGATGCTGAACCAGGGGGTCCAAGCGTGAGAAGGAATAACCACATTTTCGCCAGAGACCTCCATGACCTCTTCAACAAGTTGCGGGGCTCCCACATCGAGCGTAGGTCTGCCATCAGCGCTGAGGTTACCGTGCCGAGTCAAGCGCTCGTTTATCTGAACCGCTGTTTCTAGGCTTGGAGTTAAGATGACGTGATGAATTTTCTTAACCTCATTCTCGAACGTGAAGATGGTGGAGACCTCATTCGTAATCATGAAGCGCACCGGAGAATCAGGGTCTTTAGCAGAGCCGTAAAGGTTGGTGCCCCCAATCTCAGCCAGTTCTTCGCTCAGTTCTTTGAGCCATCGTGGATGCGAAAAGTCTCCAGTGCCCACAAGATTCAGCCCCTTTATTCGCGCAAAACGAATAATCTCCTCAACATTCATTTTCTCGCTCGTAGCACGACTATACTTGCTGTGAATGTGAAGGTCAGCTATCACCCTCAAGTTTTCCGCCACTATCCTCCTCTTTAGCCACGTATTTCTCAAAAAGCTTCTCCCAATTCACCTTAAACATAACAATAAAAACCACTATTAGCAGAACTATGGCGAGCGCCATACCAATCAATGCCGATATCCAATCACTTTCCACACCAAAAATATCTCTAATAAACTGAATTGAAAAGCGTCCACTATAAGCCACGATGAGGTTCATCAAGAATTTCCCAGCCAAAGCAGAAACAAAAGCCTTAACAAGACTGTATCGCATAACCCCGAGAGGGATGAAAAGCAAATCATCAGGCAAAGGCGTCAACGCAAAAACAAAAATTGCGATCGGACCAAACCTATCAAAAACTTTCATAAGAAAATCCATTTTCTTCTTATATTTCTCACCAATGAACCTTCTGCCGCCAAAACCAAGCAAATACCCCGAAAACTCGCCGATAGCCGAGCCTATTCCAGCCGCAACAGCCATCCAGACGGGCTCAAAAACCCATGCTTCCCCAGTTTTAAGTCCGCCTAGAGTGAAAATGATAACCGTGTATGGAAGAGGAAAAATAATCGAGAGAGCACCAATCAAACTCATCAGAAAAATTCCGAAATACCCGTAGCTAAGGGCGAGGCTCTTCAGCCATTCGAACAGTTGCTGAATGACGTTCGAAAACTGCAATGCCAAAGCCTTCTAACCCTCACTGATTTGGGACACTAGACTTAAAGAAATTATCATACCCCTAACAAGTGTCAAGTTTAAATCGAAGCACTGCGACAAACAGTTTTCACAAGCTTTTGGGCAGGTTTGACGTTGAAGGCTAAAAAAGAACCAATCTGGATAGTGAGAGACTATATAAAATGTAGCGGTTGCAGAAAATGCGAGATAGTGTGTTCACTTTTTCATGAGGGAAAAATTTGGCCAGAAGCCTCAAGAATTCGGGTTTTTATGCTTGTTCCCGGATGTGAGGTTCCCCACTTCTGTGTTCAGTGTGAAGACTACCCGTGTGTTAAGGCTTGTCCCGTAAACGCTTTGTCTGTAAGCGATGAGACTGAGGCGGTTTTAGTGGACAAAGAAAAGTGTAATAGATGTGGTCTTTGCATCGAAGCTTGTCCAGGCAGAGTTCCCCACTTGCACCCGACAGAAAAATATGTGGTGATATGCGACCTTTGTGGAGGAAAGCCCCAATGCGTGAAAGTGTGCCAAGAGGGGAAGTGGGACGCTCTTAGGATTGTATTGAAGGAGAAGGAGGAAGTTTCGGGACGCAAACGCGCCTATAAGTTGTATGCACGCAAGCCTGAAGAAATAACGCGAGACTTGGTTGTCAACCTCTACGGAGAAGCAGGAAAGGAGCTGATCTAAAATGCGCGGATATGCTGGCAAGTTTCTCGAAGTTGACCTCTCAGCAGAAAGGATAAAAAATGTGACCTTTAGCGAAAAAGTTCTGAGGCAATACATTGGCGGAAGAGGCTTAGCCACCAAAATTCTTTGGGACAGACTGGGCAGCCGATGGGAGAAAATTGATCCACTCAGCCTCGAGAACATCCTCTTAATTTTGACAGGCCCGCTAACTGGATTCTTCCCTGGAGGCAGAGTCTGCGTGTCTGGGAAGTCTCCGCAGAGCAACGGCGTAGTCGGCTCAACAGTGGCTGGAGAATTTCCAGTTGAGCTCAAGTGCGCTGGCTATGATGGGCTCATCATCAGTGGCAAAGCCGATAGGCCAAGCTACGTATTCGTCACAGATTCGCAAGCTGAAATTAGAGATGCGAGGCATGTTTGGGGCAAAGACGGAAAACAAAATATGAGAATGCTTACCAAAGAGGGGAGAGAAGAACTCGAAAAAAGGTTCCCAAACTATGGCGAGTGGAAGGAGCCAGCCATGATTTACATTGGACCCGCTGGAGAGAACATGGCTAGAGTCGCGGCGGTGATGGCGAAGTGGACCCATGCAGCGGGCTATGGCGGATACGGAGCGGTGATGGGTTCCAAGAATTTGAAGGCGGTTTTAGCGAAGGGGACGGGTCCTCTGCCAGAAGTTGAAGACATAGAAAAAGTGAAGAAACTAATCGATAAAGTGTCAGAAAAATGCTATGGCAATGATGCGTTTAGGCGGTGGGGAACAGGCGCCGCAGGCTACGAGGTCGGCGCCAAAACTAGCTCTGAGCCTGTTAGGAACTGGCAGGAAGAGTGGCATGAACAGCAGAGTTTTGGAGTGGACAAGTTTGAGCAGAGGGTTTGGATAAAACGGTACTGGGGAGACTTTGGCTGTCCGACGACTTGCCTGAAGTTGGCGATGCCCAAGGTTGGTCCATTCAAAGGCGCAATAGGAGACAATCCTGATTATGAGTTGCAAGCATATTTGGGAACTAATTTGGGGATATTTACTCCAGAGGAGAATGTTTACCTCGCGTCTTTAATAGATGACTTAGGACTCTGCGGGATACAATGCGGAAACCTGCTGGGATTTGCTGGTGAACTCTACCAGCGAGGAATCTTAACAGAGAAAGACTTAGACGGTATTGAGCTGAAATGGGGAGACGCTAAGGCTTTCGCCGAACTAGCCAAGAAAATTGCTTGGAGAGAAGGAATCGGAAACATCTTGGCTGAGGGGACGTATAGGGCTGCTCTCAAGATAGGGAAGATGAA
>Ga0209725_1001944_pt1 | contig 11379 bp, 8 predicted proteins | sample I18A1metaG_FD_184145 | JGI IMG/M metagenome (GOLD analysis project Ga0209725, IMG submission 184145) | Lake sediment bacterial and archeal communities from Gulf of Boni, Indonesia to study Microbial Dark Matter (Phase II) - ​I18A1 metaG... | ecosystem: Environmental > Aquatic > Freshwater > Lake... | reverse complement strand
GTGTTGTACAGACAATATCGTGACTTGACTCACGGTTGGATCCAGCATATGACCAACGTAGGCATTCATAGTGTGAATGACCTGGGATGACACTAAGAAGGGGGGCAAGGGTTGCCGGCAGACCTAACCGCAGGGCTAATCACATAGGGGCAGTATGAGTTTGATCGCCGCGCATTCCAGGACCCACCACTCTATTTCCCATCGTACACGCTGTTCTGTGCGTGGGGCAGAAAGCCGTTGCAGATCAGGCTTGGGGGTAGAGGCGAAGAATCCGATATGAGAGGCGCGCGCTAGCAAGCACTTGCGTTTATTTGCCGCAGAGAAAAGAGGGGATTTGCGGGAGAGATCGCCACTTACTGAGTAATTGTTTTTAAGCTCGCCTAGAATCTAGGCTCTAGACGCAAATCTCGACAATGGAGGTAGAAAGTTTGAGCGTCATCACGATGGCGCATGGAGCCGGCGGGACTGCGATGCAAGACCTGATTAAGCAATATGTCGTCAGGTATCTAGGAGGAAGCAGAGCTGAAGTTCCTCTAGAGGCTCTCGACGACTCCGCAGTGATTAACGAGATCGTATTGAAGTCAGATTCGCATACGGTCAAACCGTTGTTCTACCCGGGTGGCGATATCGGTAGGCTAGCTGTCTCAGGAACGGTTAATGACATAGCCGTGATGGGTGCTGACCCGCTCGCATTGACTTCAGGTTTCTTGATGGAAGAAGGTTTCCCAATAGAGGACTTTGAGAGAATTCTCAAGAGCATGAGAGACGCCTGCAACGAAGCCGGCGTCTATGTGATAACTGGGGATACAAAGGTCGTTGAGAAAAGCGCTCTCGACAAGATTATGATAAACACCTCTGGGATCGGCTTGCGCAGTGGAGCTCTCAACCATAATATTAGAATGGTGCGAAGATACCGACCGTTTAAAGCCAGATGGCTTGTCGACTCGAATCTCAGACGTAGAGACAAGATACTGGTATCAGGGACCGTAGGTGATCACGGTGTGGCTGTTCTCTCGTGTAGGGAGGGGTATGGATTCGAGAGCGAAGTAAGGTCTGATGTTGCTCCACTTAACAAGCTGATTAGCCGTCTGCTTAAGATCGGTGGAATAGTGAAGATGAAGGATCCTACGAGAGGTGGTCTCGCGAACACGTTGAACGAGTGGAGCGATAAGTCGAGGGTTGGGATACTGATTCATGAAGTGGAGGTTCCTATGCGAGAAGGCGTTAGGGCTGCATGTGAGATGCTTGGAATAGACCCCCTCGAGATAGGCAATGAAGGAAAGATAGTCATCGCCACAGTGCCAGAGATGGCTGAGGATATTCTGGAGGAGCTGAGGTCGACTCCGGAAGGGAAGAATGCGGCGATCATAGGGGAGGCGACAGGTAGATTGGAAGGAGTCGTTTTAGAGACTTCTGTCGGCGGTAAGAGGATACTTCCGCCACCCCTAGGGGACCCTGTCCCAAGGATATGCTAAGTTCTCTCAAACGTCTGACGGTGTCTTGCGTATCCGCGCTCTTGACGAGTATCTGTATTCGATGTTGCATAACCCTTCGACTGAAACCATACAAGGGCCTACTGGATGCTGCGGAGTACACGCCTTCCCAAAGAGTTCGCAGTCACTCGAGTCAAGTAGGCCTCTCAGAATCTCGTTGCACCTACATTTCTCACTGCCTTTGATCTCCAGTTCAGCTACTTGGCGTAGTTCTTCAGCGTAGATCTTCCTTGCATCAAAGGATTCATATTTCTTTCTCAGTTTCATGCCTGAATTGGCTATGATTGGGAAGCCACGCCAATCCGTATCGAAAGGTTCGAACACCTCATCCATGAATTTCAGAGCTTTGACGTTCCCTTCATAGGCTACAGAACGGGTATACTCATTCTCAACTTTTGCTTCTCCGTTCTGTATCTGCCTTGCTAGCATGTAGACCGCGATGAGCATGTCTAGAGGCTCGAAGCCGGCTACTACCTGAGGGATTCGATACTTTCTACTTAGGGGTTCGTAGGGTTTGACGCCTATTATGGTGCTTACATGTCCAGGCTCGATGAGTCCGTTGAGTCTTACTTCACCCATCTCCATCAGCTTGAAGAGGGCTGGAGGAACATAGCGGTGGCAGTTTAGAATTGAGAAGTTCTCGGGAAGGTCGCTGAGAATCGTCACGGCTGTGCTTGGAGCGGTTGTCTCAAATCCTATCGCGAGAAACACGACTTCATTTTCAGTTTTCTTAGCGATGTTCAACGCGTCTGCAATGCTGTATACTATGCGAACATCGTGTCCCTCAGAACGTAGATCGAGTAGGGATTTCTGTCTGCCTGGTACTCGGACTGCGTCTCCGAATGACGCTATTGTCTTCCCATTCTTCGTAAGGGTCATAGCCTCCTCGAATTCTCGTGCTGTGGTGACGCAGACTGGGCATCCGGGTCCTTGTCGCATATCGATTCCGCATTCTCGAAATATCTGATCTAAACCGTAGCGGACGATTGTATCTTGATGTGTGCCGCATACATGCATTAAACGTATGTCTAGCTTCATCTCCTTCAGTCGCGATATCACTTTCTCGGCGATCGGTCGGTCTCTGTACCTGAACATGTTGGCTGCTACACCGTCAGTTTAACAGTCTTTACAATGCAATCTTTTCCGGAGATGATTTCGACTGGGCTACCGCATTTCGGGCAGCCTATCGCTGGAAATGCTGCGTGGTGATCGGCGACGTCTAGATTCTTTATCGATCCTTCGTAATTGCAGTTGGGGCATCTGACTTTCCCTTTCTCTTGTTCGATGAAGAGTTTCGCTCGTTTGAGGATCGTGTTCTCTTTGAGTAGGTCGAACCACATCCTCGCTTGCTCTTCACCTACGAAGGCAAGCTCCCCTATTACGATGTGAACTTCAGATACGCTTTTCGCTTTGCGGCGATTCGCCTCTTCAATTACGCTCTCGACGATCTTGTTCATCAAGGAGTATTCGTGCATCTTGTAGTCACGCTAACGTTCCTTCACGTCGAGTATCTCGTTCCAAAGGCGAATCGTCTCTTCAGCGCTTCGCTTGTCAAGGACTTGAATCGCGAACCCAGCGTGAACTATAACGTATTCTCCGACATCAACGTCGACTAGGGATACGTTCACCTCTCTCGCTGTGCCGTCTCCAAAATCGACTTTTGCGATGCTGCCTTTTCTCTGCAGTACTCTTGCCGGGATCGCCAAACACATGTGGTGCTAGATACAATTCCTAAGTATAAAAACAATATTCCTTTTTACGCGCATAAGACAAGCCGCTTGAACGGGGTGGCCGGAGCGCACAAGCGAGTTCAGACCTGTCGTATTCTTATACGATGCTAGTCCAACAACGTGGTGACGGCTACTTAGGTCCTCTACCCTCGACAACGTATGGCATTCTTCTAGTCCTGAAGGCGACAATGCTTTCACTGAACTCCATTAGGTATGAAAGCAGTAGCTCTTTGCCGAGCCTCGTTAATGCGAAGACTGGAATAGTCAAGCCCAGCTGTAAGATAGCTCTCGGCCCAACTCTTTCGCGGATTAGTCTAGACGCGCTGGCGCAAACAACATCAGCTCCCATCAAGATCCTGTCAACATCGCTGTCCCCTGCGCAGGTGTTACAAACTGAGAAAATGGCTGCTCGAACAGCTCTCTTCTTCTCGAATCTCCGAATCTTTTCGATTGAGTCTGAGTTGAAGCTCGCCACAGTTACAGCTATATGTTGATGCCCAAGCTCAGCCGCCTTAACGGCTCCCTCAGCCTGATCAATCTTCGCCGATTCTTCGTCTAGAACACAGCCCCCATTAGCCTTGATGTGCGCAATGGTACTTCTTATGGGCGACGTCCTGACTATTCCAGTAAGCCTAGCGCCGATCGCCTGAACAAGACCAGCGTTATCGGCTATGACCGTTCCAGCGCCATCGCAGACAGTTATCGCGCAATCCAACAGCCCTTTCTTCATGCATACAGATATGATTTCAGAGCTGCCGTAAGGAACAACAGAGGACTCATCGAAGATTCTATTCTCGCAGCAGAAACCAAGATCCTTAATCTTAATCTCAGCGGTACGCTTGACAGCCTCTCTATCCAGAGTCTTGGTTCCATATATCGCCTCGTGCAGAGGGCAGTAAGAGATCCTAGGCTCAGTCAAAACTTTGACCTCACCGTCCTTGATCAGGACCCTCGCTCCACAGCAATAGAACTCATGCTCACCAACCGGAACCCGACGTTCAATCTTCATCGCCGCTCACCCTCGACCAGATAAACTACCGTCAAACTACCCCTCACGCTTTCAAAAGGGTATCTAGGACAATTTCGGTACCACGCGGATCTGTGAGTAAAAGAAGAAACTTGAGATAGGGCTGAAGAAGCAGGCTGCGAAAGCCGTTAAGAGGAAGCTTCTCCCGAAGCTCCAGAGAAAGCGACGGTAAAACAGTCACCGAAAGCATCATGAAACACAGGGACTAGAAACGCGCGTTTTTTATTTTTCTCAAAACGCGCATTTAACAGAGGCACCCTCAATGCAAGACAGAAATATTTGATCATGATTTACCCTATGGTTCACGCAGCCTTCAAACTTCTCTGCAACATGGCGCATCTCCTAAAACGTACGTTTTAGAAGAATTTTTCATACGTTTTTCAGCAAGACGTTCTGTATAAAAGAGCGCGGCTACGCGCGGAAGAACATAGCTGTTGTAAGGATGATGCTGAAGTGCATTGAGGATGGAGCTGTCCCAATTCTGATGTTCAATAGAGCCAGAATACTAGGTCTTGCTGGCGACGATTGCTTGGCCGAACGATATTCCGGCGTCTCCCGGAGGCACTCTATTATGCATGATGAATCTGAATCCTCGTTCTTGAACATAGTCGCGGATCGTAAGCGCAATATGCTCATTGTACGCAACGCCACCTGAGAAGCCTATCGTCCGGACTCCAATTCGCTCCGCTCCTAAAGCGGCGAGCTCAGCCAGCCCCCTGGCGAGGTAGGATTGAGCTGAGCAAGCGAGGTCAGCAGCAGGCAGACTGTCTCGTCTCTTATAGACCTCTTCAAGCAGGAATCTCGTGTCGAGGATTTCGCCTCGAATCAATGGCCGTAGCTTCAAAACATCCCTGCCGTAGACTGCAACCGACTCCAATTTCATCGCAGGTTCACCCTCATATGTTCGAGAGTAACAGATGCCGAGCAGTGCCGAAACAGCGTCAAGAACCCTTCCGCAACTGGAAGTGTGCGGCCCCTTCTTACGCTCCAGTTCAGTCAAAACTATCTCAATCTCCTTTTCAGCGTGGGGGAAGTAGGCTGCCTTCGAACCGAGCCAATCGCCGATGCCTTCATAGCCGTAGAGTATGCTAGCGACCATGCGCAAGGGATATTTGGTTGCAAGATCTCCGCCGGGCATAAGGTGCTCCTGAAGGTGACCGATCCGCTCGTAACGATTTGAGGAGCAGTGCAAGATCTCTCCTCCCCAAGCCTTTCCGTCTTGGCCGTAGCCGAAGCCATCGCACGCTATTCCAACGACTTCGTCTACATTGTTTTCAGCCATGAGTTTCGCTATGTGAGCATGGTGATGTTGAACCTTAATCACAGGCAATTCATTCTTTTCACCTATTTCGAACGCAAGCCTGGTCGTTTGGAAGCCGGGATGCAGATCGCATGCGACCCTTGTTATCTCGCTCCTCGTCAGCTTGGATAGGTGTCGAATCGTCCGCTTCAGAAATTGAAGTGTATCCGGTGTTTCGATATCCCCGATATGTTGAGAGAGAAACGCCTTCTTCTGAGTCAGGAGGCAGCAAGTTACATTTAATTCGCCGCCAACGCCTAGAACGCAACCGTCCACCTTTGCCTCGACGTAGATCGGAGCTGGAGCGTAACCCCTCGATCTCCGTATCATCATAGTATTCTTCCCAACTACGCGGACAACCGAGTCGTCACATCTCTGGGCTATCTCGCGATCGTGAAATAGAAAGAAGTCCACCTCAGGCCCAAGCTTCTTCAAAGCTTCGGAGTTTCCAGTGGCAATCGGCTCATCAGGGGGATTGCCACTCGTCATGATGAACGCTGGCTCTTTAGTATGCTCGAAGAGCATGAAATGCAATCCAGTGTAAGGAAGCATAACTCCTATGTTGAATAGCCCTGGCGCAATCAGATCTGAAAGGCAAAATTCTTCCCGCTTTCTGAGAAGAACTATCGGCTTCACGTAAGATTCGAGCAATTCCGCCTCTTTCGAGTTGACGTAAGCGAATGATTTGACCGTCTCTAGATCTCGAGCCATTATGGCGAACGGCTTCTGCGCTCTGTGCTTCGTTCTTCTCAATCTGACAATCTGGTCGTCTCTCGTCGTCGCAGAGGCGATGTGAAAGCCCCCGTTTCCTTTTATCGCTAAGATGTATCCTTCGTCGAGCAGTCTGCTTGCTTCTCTTATTGGGTCATCGGATCCTACGGGATCGCCATCGTTGTCCGTTAAGTAGACCTTCGGTCCACACTGTGCGCACGCAATAGTCTGCGCATGAAATCTCCTGTCCATAGGGTCTGCGTACTCTTTCTGGCAGTATCTGCACATTGGAAATTTCTGCATAGTCGTGTTCGACCTATCGTAAGGGGTATCCTTGATCGTCGTGTATCTAGGCCCGCAGTCGGTGCATGTGATGAAGAAGTATTCATGCCGCCTATTCGATCGATCCCGCAAATCTTTGAGGCACTCTTGACATATCGAGATGTCAGGCGGGACAACCGATCCTGTAATCTCTCGAACTCGCGCACTCTTTATTATTCTAAAACCCGTGAACTCGCCTTTTGGTCGGGCGCACTTAACTATAAAACTATCTACTTGCGCAAGGGGCGGCCTGTTATTTTTTAATTCGCTAATAAACCGTTTCACATTTCGACTTGAACCTTCGACAACGATCGTTATGCCTGCGTCTTGGCGATTCTGAACGTAGCCAACCAGACGGTTACGCACTGCGCATCTATATACGAAGGGGCGGAAGCCTACGCCCTGAACGATTCCTTCAAGCAGAATTTCAGCGCGCAACCGGTAGATTCTCCAAGCAAATCACACATTTCATTTCTTGCGAATCAATGTATTCAAGACTAAAGTATTTTTCTATTTTGGCAAATGCCGTTTACTCCGCAAGAACCCGCAGAAGAAATGTCTTTAGGGCTAGGGACTTGCACCGAATCGATATTTACCGAATGTACCCACTTGCGTCTCTAGTTTTCTTCTTGTCAGATATCTTTAGGATCAAAGCCATCCCGGGCTTCACATCGCTCAGGGGTTTCCATTCGAACAGGCCCGCTTCACAAGTACTTTTGAAGACTTCTTCTCCACGTTTCGTCCTGGTGATCACCGTGTTCCAGCCTTCAGGCGATCCTACGCCTCCGACCGAGATATCGGCCAGCTCGGAAGTATAGTCTATGCACTTCTTGCAGGGCTCTCGCATATAGACGTCGACTTCAGCTACAGGAACGTCGAGCACAACTTTCTCGCCGACATTGACCTTGAACCTGTTCTTCTTGACGCCCATCCTCGTTATCTGACTTGGATCTATGCCATGCTTGCCGCGTAGGTATTCATTGACCAGCTTGCTATAGTAGTAGCTCTCGCTACAGAATATCCCAACCGTTAAGACGACTTTTTCAGCCATCTTCGTGTTTCCCAAGCTGGATGTCTGCATTCTTCTAAGACCTTCGATCTGGCAGGGCAGGCCGACCATGCCGATTTTACCGTTCGGGTATCCTAAGGTTGCGTCCCCCACCGCAGCCATTGTTCCTCCCAAGGTGTACTTTGTTCCTGAAGCTTCAAGCAGCTGCTTGAACTCAGTCGCGACTATTGGGAAAGGCCTCCACGCCTTCTCGCCGGAGGTCTTGGTCACAACAGCGCAATCTATCAATTTCTGATTCAGAGCATACTTCATGATCGATGTAGCTACGCCGCCATCTTGGCATACTTTCAATACTTCCTGGTCTGTCGATCTAGCTGAGTAGCTACCTAGAACTATTCCACTCGTCTTCTCATCTGGGTTCCTTGTTCTACCGAAGACTGCTCTTTCAACGTCTCCAACCGGGAGTTCAACTCGAGGGCAGCTGTAGTAGCAGACTTGGCATAGAGCGCAAACCCCTCTTATCGTAGGCTTCTCCTCATCCGTGAGCGCTAGGACATTCACTGGGCATGAGGCGACGCATGTACCGCAGTAGCTGCAAAGATTCTGGTTGACAACCTTTGTGACGAGAGTTCCGAAGATGTTCAGAGCCTTAGACAATCAAGATCACCCCAATACCGCGGAAAGAAGCTCTATCAGTTTCGATGCTTCCAGTCCAACTATCTTGCTTGCGAGAGTCGGATATACTCCCAGAATAATGGCAATTGCTGCAAGAACAAGTATGGGACCCACCATCAGCGCTGGGCCTTCCTTTGCGTCCTTCACTCGCTCGCTCAACTGACCGTAGAATACTCTCCTCACTGTCCAGAGACCGTAGCCCGCTGTCAAGATTGAAGCCACAACAGCCAGAGCTGTCAAGAACACTCTTCCGATATCAAGGCCAACAATCCCGGCCAGACCTGTATACATCGACCCGGCAAAGATGAATAGTTCACCCCAGAAACCTACCAGAGGAGGCACACCCGCGAGGCCTAGAAAACCTATAAGCGTTGCAGTGGCTGTGTAAGGCATCTTGGAAGCCAGTCCACTGAGATTGCTGATGTCTCTTGTCTTGAACTTGTGAATCAGTATTCCTGAAACCATGAAGAGAATTGCCTTGCTAAGTCCATGACTGACGTACAGGAGAATCGCACCCGTAAGACCTAGAATCGAAAGGGATACTATTCCGAAAAGCATGTAGCCCATCTGGCTGATGCTCGAATACGCTAGAAGCCTCTTAATATCGGTCTGGCCGAGAGCCATCGCCCCTCCATAGAACATCGTTATAATAGCGAGGATCGATATTCCTATCGTGAATTCTTGAGATCGTAAGACTACCGGGAATGCTGTGTAGACGATTCGAATAGCAGCATATCCGCCTATCCCGATCATCGCCGGAGAAAGGAGTGCGCTTATCGGCGTCGGAGCTTCAGCATGAGCGTCTGGAAGCCATGTGTGTAGAGGAAAGATCGCCATCTTTACAAACAGTCCAAGCATGATGGCTATGACGATCGCCATCTGGACGGTTGGATCTACCTTCGCCATTGCTTTGGCTATCTGGAAAACATCGAAGGTTCCGGATACGGAACGTGTCGTGACTATTCCGGCTAAGAGGGAGAGTGCTCCTGCCTCGGTGAACATGAAATACTTGAATGCTATCGCCTCCTTCGGGCCTGTTCCCCATACCCCTACGAGCGCCCATGACGGAATCAACATCAACTCGAAGAAGAGGAAGAATGCTGCAAGGTTTGTTGTCAAAACTGTGCCTATCATCCCGCTTCCGTAGAGCAGATAAAGCGAGAAGTAAGCGCCAAGCCGATGCTCATGCTCCATGTACGATATCGAGTACGCGGCTATCAGCGTTGAAAGTAGAGCTATCGTGAGCGCTACAGGTCCGCTTAACCCATCAGCTACGAGCGTAAACTTTCCGATGTAAGGTCCCCAATCGTAGGAAGCTTCAAGCCCATTCTTAATCCCTCCTGAAAAGAGCCCGTAGTTCGCGAAAGTAAGAATAGCCGTAGAATATAGCATCCCGATGAAAGCCAGCCACCCTGTATGCTTTCCATAAGTCTTTCCTAACGCCAGCGCGAATACCGATAGAATTACTGGGACAACTATCGCTTGTATCAATAGATTCCCTGTATCGATCATGTTCAACCACCCACTGCAATCCTTGAGAGAAGGATCAGCAGAACAGTCAAACCGAGAATCATCGCGACAATGTTGTAATTGAGAATCCCGGTGTGAGTTCTTCTGAAACGGTTTGCCGCGCCACTAGCTGCTTGAGCTATTACGTAGTTGAATCTGTCTATCCCTTTAGTCTCAATATTCCTCAAAGCCCAACGGCTAAAATTGATCGTTGGGTAAACGAAGAAAGAGTAGTAGAATCGATTGATATACCATCTATTTGAGAGGAATCGCCAAGTAGATGATAGCAACGAGCTGCCTTGAACGGTCTTAACGGGATCCGCAGTCCTCTTTACGTACATGCGGTAAGCAGGCCAAGCACCCAAAGCCAGCATCACGAGAGATGTAGCGATCGTTATCCAAACTGCCTGGTCCGCTGAAATCCAATGCGAGGTTTCCTCTGCAGTTGCGGAGTGGCTGATTGCCAGACCCACCAATCCGCCGATGTACTCTTGAAATGTCTCTTCAAACCAGTTCTTCAAGAAGTATCCTCCAACACCGAAAACGACGGTCGCGCCTGCAAGCGCCGCGTACGGGACCCACATGACCGCACGCGCTTCATGCACATGATGCCCCTCATGTTCGAGTTCTTTGAGGTGAGCGCTCTTTTCACCGAAGAAGATAATCCCTAACATTCGAACAGTGTAGAAGCATGTGAGCGCCACCGTTATCGCTCCAAGCAAGTATATCCACATCTCGCCGGCTAGAAGAGGCGCTTCTAGAACCATGTCTTTACTCCAGAATCCGCTAAATACAAGTGGGACACCCATCAGAGAGCATGCGGTTAGAGTCATACTCCAAAATGTGATAGGCATGTTCTCCCTGATCCCTCCCATATGAGTCATGAACCTCGACTCACAAGCATGGATTACAGCTCCAGCCGTAAGGAAGAGAGCAGCTTTGAATATGGCGTGGCTCATTAAATGGAAGACTCCCCCAGCGTAGCCGACTATGAACTCCGCGGTTGACCCCGCGATACCTAAGGCGAGCATCATGTAGCCAAGCTGACTAACCGTCGAGTAGGCAAGCACCTTCTTCACTTCCGTTGAGACCATCGCTTGAGTCGCAGCGACAAAGGCAGTTATGGCGCCGATCCATCCGATAACATAGAAGAACTGTATCAGATCGTTAGGAGCTCCAGAATGCCAAGTGGCTATGTAGAAGATCGGGAATACTCTGCCCACTAGGTAGACTCCAGCCTTAACCATTGTGGCAGCGTGAATAAGCGCGCTAACCGTTGTAGGACCCGCCATCGCGTCGGGCAACCATTCCATTAGAGGCAGCTGAGCTGATTTTCCAATGGGCCCGCCGAAGAGAAGGATGGCAGCTGGAATCAATGCCCAGAGCGGCACTTTGAGAATCGCACCATTCTGTAGTTCAACGAAGTTCAGCGTTCCCGCGAACGCTAGGATTATGAAGACCCCGATGAGTAAGGCTACATCGCCAATCCTTGTAGTTATGAATGCTTTCAGTCCGCAGTGGGACGGTGGATAAGCCTCATTCTTTTCGCCAACCCAGCACTTCAACCAATCCTCTTTCGAATCCTTATACCAGAAGCCGATGAG
>Ga0209725_1001940_pt1 | contig 11386 bp, 15 predicted proteins | sample I18A1metaG_FD_184145 | JGI IMG/M metagenome (GOLD analysis project Ga0209725, IMG submission 184145) | Lake sediment bacterial and archeal communities from Gulf of Boni, Indonesia to study Microbial Dark Matter (Phase II) - ​I18A1 metaG... | ecosystem: Environmental > Aquatic > Freshwater > Lake... | reverse complement strand
CGTTCACTATCTTTATTTCTGGTTTCCCCATGATGAGTATGCCACCTTCCTTTAATACCTTAACAAGCTTCCGCAAGGCTCTTTCCGCTTCCTTTTCTGACCTCGCTCCGGTGCAGATCATCTTGCCAGAGCCGAAGATCAGGGTGGAGGTTTTGGGCTTTTTCAATCGAAAGACTAACCCCGGAAAACGTCCTGGGCGGTATTCCGAATCTGGAAACGCCTTCACCACCGCGTTTAATTCCATTCTGTGTTTGACTGTGGCAGAGGCAACAATATTTTCAACATTAATGGTTGGTCCAACCTTTGGCATTTAATATTCCTCTCATCAGAACAAATAAAGAACCTAGGTAAGTTCATATAAAGCGCGTTCTAAAGAACTTTTCAGTGCGTTCATGAAATCAAGTCGTTATCAGAAAATGCCAGCAGTGTTTAAAAGCGAGGCCATCTATTATCCTTACCAACACCGACAACGAGGAAGTTAAAATGAGTAGTTTGTCTAGAGAACCAAATACTGTGTTCATTGGACGGAAGCCACCAATGAATTACGTACTTGCGGTCATAACCCTCTTCAGCGCTGGCAATAAGGAAGTCACATTGAAGGCAAGAGGCCAAGCCATAACAACCGCGATTGACGCCGCTGAAATAACTAGGCGCAGGTTCATGCAAGACCTAAAGGTAAACAAAATTAACTTAGGAACAGATGAGGTGCAAATGCAAGAAGGCGGAACAAGGAATGTGTCAACAATCGAAATTACCTTAACCACAGAAGCCAAGCCCAAAGAAGAGGCGAAAGCAACGCAGAAAGCCAAAAAATCAGCATAAAATACGGAACACTTAAAGTCTTTAAGTAAGCATTATCATGGAAAAATGTGAAAGGAGGGGGAGATGCCTTATGAGTTATGAGAGAAGACGTGGTTATGGCGGGGGCTTTAAGCCTTGCCCAGTTGAGATGGGAAAGGAATACGAAGTGGACATAACGGAAACCAGCCGCCAAGGGGAAGGCATAGCCAGAATCCAAGGTTTCGTAATATTCGTTGCCAACGCAAAGCCTCGAGACCATGTGAAAATAAAGATCACGAGGATAGGCCGTAGCGCCGCAAACGCTGAAATAGTCAAATAAAACTTTAATGTTTTCTCTACATCGCCACGCCTAATTTTTATTCTCCTAGAAAGCGGATGATCTTGCAAAATTTTTTCCAACTAAAATATTATTTTCCAGCCATTCTAAAAGCAAGCTCTCGTCACTTTTCACGCCAACTACTCCACCTTTAATGAAGGTCACCAGTAGCTTCTGACTTTTCTACATGAAACCCGCAGACACGCAGATCTGCGTGCACCCGAGAGCTCATATCTAAAGCATATCAGAAATAGGGTTCTATTTGCACTTTCTTTCATTAGCCATCTTTTGCAACAGTTTGACAAGGATTTTTGCTTTCGTTCTCAATTCTTGTTCTGAAATTGTGTGTCCCATTGGACATAATTCATCAACCATGGCACCCTCATTTGCCAGATACACAACAGGATAAAGATAGCATCCCAGGGGTCTTTTTCCATAGATTCGGCATTTCTTATCAGCGAGACTGTAGAAATAGCAGCATCCGTCAACGTTTCTGAGTCGAGTCACACCATCCTCTATAACTGCAAATTCTTCTACGCGATAACCCGATTCCTCTAATCTTTCGATGTCCTCGCTTGAAAGCTCCATCTCCGTTTTTTCACAGCACTTTCCACAATTTGAACAACGCACGAGAAGCAGACTCCCCTATACGTCATAACAAAAGACAGCCGAGTTATAGTTGTTTTGGTAGCCCGGGAGAGACCGTTGCTTAGGCTATGATTCATACTTTTTAGTCTAGGGAGTTTCGCCCATCTTCCCTTTTTTTCTTTTTGATGCGTTTGGAGTGTGACTTGATGATTAGAGTTAAGATTCAGTTGACTTATCGTTTGGTGCCGTATGAGATTGAGGCTAGTGATCAGACTGACATAATGTATGTGCTCGGCGAAGGTTTCCTGGGCAAAGTGATTGAGAGGATTCAGGATTTTATTGATGGTTGCTTCGAGAAGGCTCAAGGGGCTTAGGTGATTTTCTGGCTAAGCATGCTCTGGGTGGGAGTAAAGTTTTTTCGGGTTTGAAGTCAAAAGTCAAGTTTGACTTTGCTATTGTTCGGACTCGTGTTATTCCGATTTTGAAGCGTGTTGAGGTGGGTGACTATCCTGCTAAGATTGGGCGTGTTTATGGTTGGAGTAAGCAGCATGTTGGTTATTATTTGAAGAAGCTTCAGAAGGCTGGTTTAATTAGACGTAAGGTTCGCAGTCGTGTTGTCTTTTATGAGTTGACTGAGCGAGGTAAAAGTTTTCTCGTGTCATGTGAGGGTGTGGTTTTTGGTTCTGGTGTGTATCGGTTGCATCGGTGTCAAGTTAGGTATGGTGTTGTTGCTGAGGGTTTGTTGCCAGTTGACTTTCGTAGAGTTGAGATGGTTAATTGGACTGCTTTGCTCGGGCTGGAGCAGGGTGTGCGTGTTCGTCGTACTAGTCGTAGTTGGATTGTGCACGTTGAGACTTTGTATGGGCGTCATCCTGGAGAGCTTTTCACTTTGGCGAAGAATTTGGCGGACCGTGTTGCGAGGTCACTAATGCTGAAGTATGGTTGTCGTTTAACTGAGGGCGAGGTTTGTCGTGGTTATAGCGCGCGCGCTTTAGGGGTCGATTTTCGATTATTTTGAGGGTTTGAGATGGTAGCCCAGGATAGCTTCGAACTCTCGCTTCCGCGCTAAGCTTTGAGGAAAAGCAACCCCGAACCCGTTTGAGTGAGGGGACAGGCAGCTCCATTATCGACCCAAACATTTCGTGTTCAGAACCACTGAGACCATGAATGGCGTACTCGTCCTAAGAAGTAAACCCCCAAGAGGTTTTCTTTAGAGGTAGCATTTGCATTATTAACCTTTTGTCTGGGTCTTTTGGACTTGAGTCTTCACTAGCCCATTGTTTATACTGCGAATATTTTCTGATGAGTATACACCACCCATTCATAAACAAACCCCTGTTTTCATAATAATTTAGTAAATTGACTCCGCATTTAACCAGAAGCCCTTTTAGAGCAAGCCATTCTCCTGCTCGCTCTTCATATTCGTCAATAAGGAGCGATACTGTGCTACCGTTTTCTATGTTTCTGAGCCTCTTACTATTCTTAGAGAGTGTTGTGTAGAAAGAAACATCATTGAAAGCAAAGCAGATGGGCACTACATGAGGAAAACCGTCATTTGGGTCAATAGTTGCCATTCGAGCTACTCGCTGTTTCCTAAAAAACTCTGCTTCAGTTTCAGAGAATATACTTTTACGAGGCATGAATTCATTCATCTGCACGATCACCTTCTTGCACAAAATTTCCTGTCCATTTGTGAGTTCTCTTTTGATAAAGGAAATATGGAAAATATATTGCTTTTCGGGTAATCTCGAGTGAACAAGACTTGGTTTCATTACACCATTTTTCACATCTTTGAGCGGTTTCTTTACCTGCGTAACCTAAGCCACATTCTTCGCAGAGAAAGACCGCTTTTTTGTCTATTCTTATTTCTTTAACCATTGAGGTTCATTCGCCCTGATCTTACAATTGGTCAATCACCGAAACCCAAGCCTTTTTCCATAAAATTCGTAGCGTCGCTTGATCCTTGGAAATTCTTGCTTGATTTCACTGATCTTACCGGCCAAATCAGGATAATCTTGAGTCCACTTTTCGAGATGTTCCTTGCAGCAGAAGAAGTTTGTTAAGGGACAGCAGTCTTCTGCATCATGCGCTTTTTGACGTTTGGGCTTTCTTTTAGGGCTCCAAATCACAGTATCAAAATGTGACATTCTTACGATCTCATCGTTTATGATTTCGATCGTCAATTTTTGTTTGCACTTCTTACATTGAGATAAAATTTTGATGTCTTTGCTGAACATGATAGGCACTCCGAGTGCATCAACAGCACACATCGCGAACAGTTTTTTCCCGTCTTCTAAGCTTATTTGATGCCTTGTAGGTATAAGAGATAAAGGATAGATGCTTACGATTTCTTGGGTTCCTCTTTTTCTTAGAAGAAGATCCTTGTTCTCAAGTTCTCTTAGAGCCCGAACGATGTGGTCTTCAGGCTTTTTGAGAGCAGATTGCATTTCATTTAGAGTTGGAGCCTTTACAGTCTCCAAAATGGTCTCAAAGATATATCTCAAAACTTCTATTTCTTCTGGGGTTAACGTGGCACTGTATTGCTCCTCTTCAGCGGATTCGCTTGAACCCATTTGTGTTGCACCTAATCAATCAAGAAATCAGACCTAGCCTCGTAAAGCATGTGTAACAAGTTTGACAAGTTTTCTCGCCTCTTTCCCATCATGATCTTTTGCGGCGTCAAACATCATTAAAGAAATACCGCACAATCTATCGCTCTCCATTAACATTTGAAGGGTTTTTTGAAATTCCTTTGATGACAGACCATCAGGCACGGTAAGGGCTTGGGCTGAAATCACAGAAGCATCGAGTACATCTATGTCCACATGTAAAAATACCTTATCACAGACATGTTGCAGGTCTCGAAGCATGTTCTTAACAGTCTGCTCGACACCAAGCGTTTTCAATGCTTTCCTAGTATAGACCCTAACCTTCGATTCCGTCAACGCCATTTTCTCCATTTCGTCGAGATCGCGTACACCGCATAAGACGATGTTCTCCTCGTGAAGTATTGGAAAATAATCAAACATCTCTACAAGCTCTCTTGCCCCTCTGCCTGCGGTGATTGCGACATCCATTCCACCAATTGTTCCTGAAGGTGTCGTTTCAGGCACGTTAAAGTCGCCATGCGCGTCCATGTAGATCAGTCCAATTCTATCGCCTAGTGCCCTCTTAGAACCTTCAATTATTCCCATCAAGACGCTATCATCTCCACCAATTACAAACGGAAAATATCCGTCTTCTACTGCACTCTGGATTCTTGTCGCCAAAGTTCTGCATAAAACCACAACTTGTTCAGGGTTCCTAAGTTTAGGGTTGTTGATATTCGTAAAAGGCAGTTCAGTTTCCAAATCACCTAAATCGTCGACCTTAACACTGATTTTCTTTAACGCGTCCACTATTCCTGTTTTGCGCAGAGCCTCAGGACTTTTGTCTGTCCCGGATCCAAATGAGCTTACGTTGTAGGGAACGCCAATAATACCAATTTTCGAAAGCTTCATGTCCATCTACCAATTGTCTTTTGTGCTGTATTTTTAACGAGTCTTATCTCGCGCCACTTCATTTTAGTTATATGTAAACAACAAATTCGCATATCTTGTCTCCACGACCAATTGATTTCTCTAGCTCAACGTTTACGGGTTTCTTTAACGCTGTTTCGAAAATCTTTTTCACCCAGCCTCTGGAGCAGTGGCAGAATGTTCCCGTAAGATTCACCACTTTATTTCTTACAAGGGGGCAACCACATTTGGTGCAAACAGTTTGAATTGTGTTATCTTTTCGGGTCCAAGTGCCACACCAAGGAATTTCCCTGTTTACTCTAGCGAGAATTTCTTCCTCGTCTGCAGACTCCTCAGCGATTCTTTTAGCAATTTCGAGGTCTCCGTCTGAGCGAGCGCAAGCTTCACCGCATAATTCCATAATTTTCTCTCTAGTTTCTAGGTCAACTTTATCCAAACCATTTATGATTGAGTTGAGCAGTTCGCCTGTGCGCTTCAACAATCTTGTTTTTTCATCCAGCCCGTCTAACATTATTTTCATCTCCTTGTTGCTCTTCTAAGGATAAGTTTGGAGGCTTTTGTAGGGCATGTTGTGACGCATAATCCGCAACCATAACAACTATCTTCCTTCACTACGGATTCTTCATTTTGCATTTTTCTCGCGCCGAATATGCATCTTTTGATGCATGCACCACATCCATTACAAAGGTCCGTATCACAAATTGCGATGTAGTCGGACTTCGCAACGAAGAAAGTTTTACCATACTTTAAAAGTGCCTGCAAATCATGGCAACAACAGGGACAACAGCTGCATATGGCATAGATTTTCTGACCAGGCAGATACAACGTAAGATGGACCAAACCGGCTCTATCTGCAGTTTCAAGAACATTTTTCGCCTCTTCTAGCGATATTTTCTTCGCGTATCCCCGAGACATCAAATACTCAGCTTCTTCATCTAAGAGAAGACATGTGTCTAAAGGATTGTTGCAGTTTCTGAAAGCCACACGACAGCCACATTTTGCAAGAGCAAAGAATCTCGTCTCTTTCAGAATTCCGATGGCTTGTTGTGTTGACAGTACATACTGAGTTACAGGAATCGCCTTTCTCACTGGTATGACCTTAGAGGAATACTTTAACTGCCCACTTTTTATGGTTCTTTCAGTTTTTCCGATTCTTGTAGAAATATAGTATTGCCGAAGCATGTGAAGGTTCTCGAATCCTAATACGTCATATCTTTGCTCTTCGAGATGCTGTCGGATTATATCGTAGAAACTTCTACATCTGTAAGCTTCTTGATCATCAATTGTTTTCCTATAAAGAAATCCTCTCTGGTAAAGCGACTTAAGTTTTGAAGATATTCTCTTCAACTTCTTTTCTTCAAGTCCTTTTGCTATAGCCGAAGCAGTTTGAAAATATTCAGTTATCGGAAGCAAAATGCGGCTCTCTTCGTGTGATACTAACTTGGTTAAAACCTGCACCAAGTCATCGGGAACCTCTAATTTCTTCTTTAGGGTTTGGTATTCTTCCATGATCACTTTCTCCTTAAAAAGTTCTAAACAATAAAGAAATTAGAGAAAATTCGATGGCTTGCCGTATGTCTCTTCGTAACAAATCTCTTGCAAAGCATTCCTTGGTCGAGCTCGTGGTTTTTCATCTGCAACGCCTATTGCTATGATGCAGACAATACTTGTTTCTTCGGGTATTTATAAAGCTTGTTTGACAGATGCCGTGTTCTCCGGAACCCAGTCGGCAAGCGCCCCGATCCAACAGGTTCCATAGCCTAATGCAGTCGCAGCTAAGACAAGATGCTCTGCGGCAATCATCGGGTCTTGCAAGTACCAGTCTGGTGCAATATTTTGATCGCCAAGAACAACTATGACAGCGCTAGCTTTAGCAAAGTGATCTTGAGGTCCAATGGATTTGGCAATAAATCCTTTCATTTTTTGGTCTTTTACTACTATGAAACGCCATGGTTGGGCATTTCTTGCAGATGGCGCAAGTCTAGCAGCATTCAAGATTTTTTTTAAGTCCTCCTGTGGCATGTCGCATGGTTTGTATTTTCGTATGCTTCTTCTCTTTTCGACTATTTCAAAGAGAATCTCCGCAGAATTAGGTTTTTTAACAGCTTTGTTGTCGTGACGAGTTGTCGCTACATTATGGGTTTTATTTTCCTGCATTGGAATGGCCCTCTTATCCTACAACCGCAAGGTAGTAGAAACATATTTAGAGGTTCTCTGACAAGAACTTATCAGAAAACGTAAGGTGAGAACAATGGACAAAATTGACAAATCTGTCGCGGAAAGCCTCGTCACAAAATTTAAAACGTTCGGTCTCTCAACCTATGCGGCAAGGACGTATCTGAACGCTTTTGTCGCATCCCAGCGCATCCGCTAGCTACCTTTGCAAAGAAACTGGCATACCAGACTCCAAAATGTACTATGCTCTCAGCGAACTTGCCAAAAAAAGCATGATAATTGTGCAGACAGGAACACCGAGCATGTACAAACCAATGCATCCATAGGGAGCAATAAGCAATCTAAAACAACAACTTGCTTATGACACAAACCAGAAGATAACACAAGCGGACGCTCTGGCAGAAATCCTTTCGCCAATTTTCGAGAACGCCGAAGGAAAAGAAGAAATTGAGTTAGCCTATGTAATTCGCAGACGAAGAAACATCGTTAAAAAAATGAAAGATCTTATAGGTTCTGCCAAAAAAGAAGCTGCAATCTTCATTTCAGAAAAAGATCTACTGGATGAATTGATTCCATCAATAAAGGAAGCAGAAACTCACGTTAAAACTAAATTAGCCTTGAATGAAAAACTCCTCAAAGCCGCAAAACTAAACAGATTGAAGCAACCGAGGATACTGACATGTTCTTGTAACATCATTATTTCTGACATGAAAACACTCATAACAATCTCCAGCTGGAAAAACGAGATCGCAATAATGACCAACGACAAGGGGTTGATAAACATTACTAGAGAATCATACGAAAACCCCAAATACTGTGAGGAGACAAGCTAAAGCGCGTGCTAATTTTATTGCTTTCTTACTTTTTCTTGTAAGACCGTGTGAGAGAAAGCTTATGTTCTACTACTTTTTGGTAGTAGTAGAAAAAAAAGGTTGAATAGAATGAATAAATGTTCATGTGACATGTCATCAACAAAAAAACGCGTTGAAAAAGCTGTGAAAAAAGCTTATGGACAATTGTGGACCAGTCAGAGAGAATCAAAGTCGAAGTCGTACAATTCGGGTCTCTCACCCCATGAGGCTCTCATCAAAGAACTAGCTCCGCGTAATGGTATGAAAATATTAGACATAGGTTCAGGCAACGGTGATACTGTACTTGCAATAGCTGAACACGTTAAGCCAAACGGGAAAGCAGTAGGCATAGATTTCTCTCCGAAAGGAATAGCTTTAGCGAAAAAAAAGGCTAAAGATGGAAACCTAGAAAACGTGACAGAATTCCATTTGGCCAACGCCGTAAAATTGCCTTTTCCAGATAGCATGTTCGACGCTGTAATCAGCGAATGCGTTGTTTGCTTGACACCTGACAAGCAGATAGCACTCGACGAAAAGGTTCGGGTTCTAAAGCCTGGCGGCAGAGTTTTGATGCATGATGTCATTACCCGCATATCGATGCCAAGAGTTATCACGGAAAATGAAACATTATACTGTGACTGCATTGGCGGTGCAGTGAGCGTGGAAGATTACGTAAAAATGATGGAAAAAGCAGGACTGACCAACATTAAAACTGTGGGCTTCACAAAGAAAGCACAGAAAACATTGAACAGATACATACTTGAGCAAGCCATTAACATAGAAGATGAACAGAAATTTCAAGAAGCCATTAGTTTTGTCCGCAAAGGCGGAATCGGATACGCGCTATTTTCAGGCGAAAAAAAGTAAACTGACGGAACTCGCATAAATGAGCAAGACAAATTTTTCCAAAATTTCTGCAAAACACAGAATCTCCTCAATTCTCCTTCTTTATTTTGGAGTCTTATTAGTGTCCTTTCCAGAAAATTTTGTCCGACCGTTCATAAAGCAGTTTTCCGCTTCCCTTGAAACATCAGCAATTTTGACCGGTGTAGTCTTGAGTATTCACAGTCTATCGTACGCTGTTTTAAGTCCTCTGGGCGGCTTGTGGTCAGATAAACTTGGAAAACGAAAACCATTCATCATAGGCATAGCTATCTTGGCCGCCTCATACATTTGCGCTTATTATGCAGCAGACATAACACTACTGATGTTTGCCAGAGCCTTGACAGGAGTGGGCACAGCATTAGTGTCAGTCACTCTGATAGCTCAGCTTGCGGGCTCCTTTAGCATCCCACATCGAGGCACTGGGTTTTCGTTCTACATGAACATAACTGCAATAGCAATGATAATCGCACCCTTTATAGGCGGAGTAATCTCTGAAGCAGATGGATATCGCCCACTATTCTTGATAAGCATTGTCTTCGTTTTAGCCACACTCTTTTTGATACCCGTGCTTACTGCAAAAGGCGTATCAGAGAAAACAATGGATGATCCGAAGAAAGCGAACATCGCTAAAATCGGAATAAAAGTGGTGCTAAACAGGAACATTCTCGCGATAGCGATAGAATTGTTTGGGATCGGGATTGGATGGATTGCGTATTTGATGTATACAATCCAAGCTTTAGGTCAACAAGTCCTCGCCCTTAGCAACATACAAATAGGCACGATTGTTTCGCTGATCGGCATAACGCATTGTGTCTCGAGCCTGCTATCAGGTCCCCTCTCCGATATCATTCATCGCAGAAAATTATTCGTATTCATAGGGATTTTCCTCGCAGGCGCAACGGTGATGGCGTTGCCTCTAGTGAAAAGCTTCTACGACTTCGCGATAATCTCAGCGCTTTGGGGATTCATGATTGGCATACAATGCCCAATTGGGTTAGCTTTCATTGCAGACTCAACCGAGTCTAGCTTTTTCGGATCGGCAATGGGCTTTGTCAGCGGCGTTGAGACCTTTGGGATGCTTCTTGGACCATTGATGTGTGCCATCGTAGAATCTTCATTTGGTGTAGGCACTGTTTACTTGGTTCCTGCTCTGGGTCTAATGGTGTCTGGGCTTGTTTTTATTCTATTCGCCAAAGAGCCACAAGCCTGAGAACTCAAGATCGCTAGCTGCGTGCTGCTCCGCAATATTATGAAGGACTATTTACCTAGCATGAGCTGGTTTTCCTTGCAACAATTAAATACGAGAAACTTTTCTTATCATCAAATTTCTTGAGCGATCTATCATAAACATTTTCTAGCTGAAACCCTGTCTGTTTAAACATACTCTTCAAATCCTCTATGGTATAAGTTTGTCTCTTCCAAATACCACTTGCTTCTAATGGTGTCTGAAAATTTCTTTGAATTACTCTTTCCCATTTAGTCGTTATGATCCCTGATTTTTTGTCATATTTTGATCTGCAAAATCTCACAAATTTCGTTCTATCATATTCCCCAGCAGTATCAATTATTTTATCTGTAGTAAAATTCCCAACATCTAAGCAAGTCTTATTTGTATTGTCAAAAACTAGGAGCCCATCATCTTTAGCGCGCGCGTCAGCTGCACCAACTCAGCGTCGCACTGAAACAACAGATGCTCAAAGAAATCCGCGAATCCCAAGGCGAGAAAAGTATGAATTCATGCTTAAGCAATGGTAGCCCGGGAGAGATTTGAACTAGCCTATTTGGATCCTATTTGGATCATGTATGGGATGGTCTAGAGGCGTGTGCGTGCGTGCAAAACGCCTAAACCCGCCTCACATGCACCTCTATCAGCAATGTTTAGGCTTATATTCCTTAGAACCAGTAATTTCCTAGGATTGCAAAGTCATGACGTCTACGAAGCTATGGCCATCTGCGTCGCTTGGGACTGGGGCCATGTAGAACTATGTTTTTATGTTTACTTCTTTTAAGTTTGTTCCAACATTGAGCTTACTGGCTATGTTATGAACTTGGACGGCATTTTGCTCAATAATAGAAAAGTGGGGTTTATAACCATTTTTGGCCGAAGTATCCTGCCAGTATGATACAGTCGAGGATGTTGACTCTTTGGTCGCTGTTCATGTCACAATTCATGCACTTCGTCCAATCTCTTGTGCTTGGAGCGTGTCCATCTCCATTGATGTGGCCAAAGTGCTTCGAAAGAAGTATACAGT
>Ga0209725_1001939_pt1 | contig 11388 bp, 9 predicted proteins | sample I18A1metaG_FD_184145 | JGI IMG/M metagenome (GOLD analysis project Ga0209725, IMG submission 184145) | Lake sediment bacterial and archeal communities from Gulf of Boni, Indonesia to study Microbial Dark Matter (Phase II) - ​I18A1 metaG... | ecosystem: Environmental > Aquatic > Freshwater > Lake... | reverse complement strand
ACACACACACACACAATTTTACTGTAACGACGAACGACGACGAAACGACGAAGCGACGATGATTGTTGGGGGAAGAATCCCCCAAACCCCCCTTCTCTCAACTACCGTTAATGTTGAGAAGTTGGACCTTTGAAGGAATACAGTGCTATAGACTGATTTTCAGAAACGTTGACGAATCGAAAGATTGACAAATCCTCACTGTCTAGTCGAAAAGGTAAGGGTAAACGTTAGTCTTCTGCAGGCACACAGACAGAGACAAGTGATGTCATGAAACGATTAACTTTCTGCCCTAGCACATCCAGAAGTTAGCTTTTCTTCTGGATCTCGGATGCCCAGAAGATGGATTCACCGAATTTCCTAATTGCATACGATCCACCCAACAAGCCATAGATGTGGATGATTCAAAGTTGACGGCCTGCCTTCTCCTTTCCCAAACATGAGAATCTCCTTGCGACAACAAGCAGAGGGCGCACGCGCGACATCGCAATCCAGAAAAGGTCGGTTGCACAGCTTTGACCTAGAAGTGACTTAATGATTCTTGAAGGAGAAATTGGCGAGCTAATCGACAAGGCAGCGATGGCCGTTGAAAGAATGGATCGGTGCGTAGAAGAAGCTTGGCTGAGGGTTGGGCAAGAGAGCGATCGAGCCATCTGGTGGGACGAAGAAGAGTTGATCTTGCCATTCTATTTCCATTTACGACCGAAGATAGAAGAAATGAACGAGAATCTCGAAGGAGTTCGACTGTGCATAATCCCCGAATATGCTCCAAAAGCCTCCTCCTACGCGAGCGACTTCAGCGGAAGATACCGTAAGTATCCTCTTCTCAGCGAAGGAAAAAGGGAGTATGTGCGCACGAAGAAGGTGGATCTTTGCATAGTTGCCTTTGATCGTGACGATCTGGAGACGAAGGCAAGAGACTCAGGAATGACCTATTGGTATGTTAGACACGCGCCAGTTGTGTTGCTAGAGTTCAAGCTTCTCTCGAAGAAATGGCTATTGCCGAAAATGGGCGACGATCTGAAGAAGCTGCGAGAGATAGAACAGAAATATGTAGGCGTAAGAAGGGTATACTTCTGTTACCTTTCGGATGAGAAGGTCTCAGATGAAGAATGCCGAGACTCGACAGAAAAAGCGAAGATTGGCAGCCTAAGAATCTGCTACGGAACAGCAGACGGACTCAATTGGGGGGTCGCTTAAGGCGCATAGGAAAGAAGATGTCACAGCGCGCGCCAAAATTGCTGAGGCTAAAGCCTGCGGATTAGGACATCCTTCATCGAATTCAGCATAATCTTAGATGGTAACTCCTCCGCAAGCAAATGGTCATTTCACCCAATAGGTTCATGTACGTGTCCCAAGTAATGCGATCTCTCAGATCGGCCGTTTCTTGCTTGGCGGGTTCGTGTCGGAGTGAAGGTCTAGTGGAGAGGATTCATCCTCCCAGAGTAGAGAAAACGGAACAGCCTAAATCAAAGTATGCCAAGTATGTCTCAAACTCGCATTTCATAGAAGGAAGCGGTCCCAACGAGATCACAGATTCTCTCGATGCTATAGTCTCGAATGCTAAGGAGAGAATCTGGATAGCTGTTCCATGGTTCTATACGGAAAATGACCGATGGATTCATGATTTCACACAGAAGCTATGTGACGCTTCAGGACGAGGAATTGATGTCAGACTGTTCGTGCGCCCTGACATCAGCAATCACGTGACTGTAAACAGGCTCAACCTTGCCAGAGCAAAAGTGTTGTCCAGAAGATCGATCATAAGGCACATTCATACGAAGATGATAATGAATGAGACAGAGATATTGACCACTACTGCCAACATTACGGATTTCGATCTCTACAGAAACCTGAATTCCGGCAATCTAACAAATGAAGAAGAGTATCTGGAAAGTGCAGTGTCAGACTTCGAGAGACTCATGGAGCCAGAAATAGAAGTAACGAGATATGTGTCTGACGTCCCAATCGGCGAGCTTGTTCCGCGAAGACTGCTTCCGTTTTTCGAAAAGAAATACACTCATCTGAATCCGATGCAGGCGGAAGCTCTTCCTCTGGTACTTGAACATAGAGAGAATCTGTTGATAGGTGCGGAAACTGGAACAGGCAAGACTTTGCTTGCTGAACTTGCAGCGCTCAACGAGCTGCAACAGAACCCGAAGGCGAAGATACTTTACACGGCTCCGATGAAAGCGATCACCGTCGAGAAAGAAGAAGAGTGGAGTAGGTTACAGGACCTGGGTTTCAGCGTCTACAAGATAACAGGAGATGAGGACACAGTCGACGTTGACAAGGCTAAGGGAGCCCATCTTTTGCTGTCGACCGGAGAAAAGTGGGATAGCATGACTAGGAAGCCACATCGGTTTCCCTTCGTAAAAGACGTCTCACTAATGGTGGTTGACGAGATACACATACTGGACGACGATGATCGCGGAGCAACCATGGAGGCACTACTATCAAGAATGAAGAGATTTGCGCCTGACGCAAGAATACTTGGTCTCTCCGCAACGATGAAAAACATCGATACTCTTGCTCACTGGCTCAATGCAAAGAGATATCTTAATACTGAATACAGATCGGTTCCGATCCAGTATGCATTCTGCGCATATCCGGACAGCACCTACGTCAATCAAATGGAAGTCGCCAAAGACAAGATCTGTTTGGATACTGTACAGATGCTTTTGAAAGAAGATATTGAGACTGGTAAGACAGGGAAGGTCCTCATATTCACTGGAACCAGAGCAAAAGCTGAGAACACAGCGCAGATGATTGGAAAAAGCCTCGAAAGTGTTCAGCCCTCTTATGACAGACGTATTCGAAATCGAAAGCTGAGAGAATGTCTATCCAAAGGCACTGCGTTTTTGCATGCAGGACTCACGCTCTCAGACAGGAAGCAAGTCATCAGTGCTTTCAATGACGGAGAGATCAACATACTCGCTGCAACCACGGCATTAGCTTGGGGAGTCAACCTTGCAGCTCGTTCAGTAATAGTGCGGGACATATTCATCGCGAACAAGCGTGAAGTGGATGTCATTGGCATTAAACAGATGCTTGGGAGAGCAGGCAGAAAAGGGAAAGAATCGGTAGGATACGGAATCATACTCGTACCAAACACGATGAAAGATCAAGTCCAAGAGATGCTGATCGAAGGAAAAGACATCGAATCGAAACTGGAAAGACATATTCTGGATCATATAAACGCAGAGATCAAGCTTGGATATGTTGAGAACAGAGATCAACTGAAAGAATGGTTCCTTAGCACTTTCTGGTATTATCAGAATCGAGAGAAGAAAGTTGGTTGGGAGCAGTTTCTCAACGAAAGACTGAGTCTTCTCATATCTAACGGCTTTGTGGAAGAAGGCAGGGGTAAGCTGAAGACGACTGTTCTTGGTCGATTGGCGGCAGACTGGTATGTCAGAGTCAATACGGCCATTAGTCTTCTCCGTCACACCAAAGACTTTGACTACTTGAAACAAGGTTCAACCGACGAGATTGAGCTTCTTCTGATGAGGATGCTTGCTGAGAGCGCTGAAGAGCTCAGTATGTTCATCCGGTCGCCTGAGGAGAAAGAGGAGATTGCGGCTTTTCAGACTCAGAACCCGATGATGATAGACTGCAGCATGGAGGCGACCAAGATCTGTATGATAATGTCCTCAGCGCTTGAGAGGAGAGAAGACCTCACCGGGGAAGAATATCAGGCGTATCAGGAGTCAATGCGTCTGATGGGCTACTTGGGTGAACTGGGAAGAATAAGGGAAAACATCTCCTTGTATGTGATTTCTCGTGACATTGCGAGACGCCTGCAGTTCCATGAAGAGAGGGGATCAGGTCAACTGCTTCACGTGTTGTGGTATTCTACTCCAGACAGAGACTTCAAAGATAGCGCTGTCAAAAACATGTATGATACTCTTCGCCAACAAGGGATTACAGATATTCCGTCTCTCCAAAGAGCATTGCTGTCAAACGAAATTAAGATTCCAGTACAAGCCTCGCTTGTGGAGAATGCCTCTCGATTTCCAACATTGAGACTGCACGGACTCTATGGGAAGCATCTCGGTGAGAGGCCAAAGTTACTCCTTGAACAACTTGAGGAGCCAACGACTCTTATCTGCAGAATGGTGGACTCAGACGGGGAACACTTCAGAACCATCAGAGACCACTCATCAGCATATCTAGACCTCTCTGAGATGAACAGCAAGCTGACTCGGCGCATAGGGTTGAGAGAAGCTGCACTGGAGATCTTTGCGATGAACACACTTGGATGGGATTACGCCCAAGCCATGGCTGAGATCCTTGTCCTTCCCGGCTCTTGGAGAAAGGAGATTATAGACGAGCTTGAGGACTATGTGAGAGCAGCGGAAACAGAAGTCAAGGCATATTCTTTCCTCAGAGGACTCTGGCTGAAGATCAAAAGAAGACTCAGCTATGTTGGATACGGGCTAGACTTTGTCGAAACCCATGACACAGTCAGACGTGCGGCGCAGATTCTGGCCCGGGATACTATTACAAGCGACCAAGTGATCTCAGACATTCTATACTACGTCAGAAAATCAATCTCTATCGCTGACGGCCTTCGCCTCTGCCCCCCTATGATCAACTTGATGAGAGAGAAGAAAGCAACGTATGACGAGATCGCAATTCTGACAGTGAGCCTTCTCCGATCTTCGGGTATTCAAAGCGGACTAGTTGAGGTTAGAGGAGGAAAGATTCAGAAACATTATCTCCCCACATACATGTTTGGCGGACAAATGTTCGTTGTAGACTACTTCGATGAAATCAGGAGAATGAACGCTCACCTGCGCGCAAAGACCAGGATGAAGATAAAGAGCTTGGAATACGTGGAAGATGAGCGAAAGGAAGAAACAAACTTCGCTTTGGGATGGCTTGACAACTATTTCTCCCCAGAGGGGCAAGGCAAGCATCAAGTTGCTATTCTTCGCAACTATGATGAGCAGGACCTCAACGAGCTTAGGAAATTCTCTGTTAGAGAAGTGGCAATCACTCGTTATCCTCGAATCCTAGGAACAGTTGACACGAGAGCCAGAGCATCAACGCCTGATCGAAGAGGAAAGCAAGTCGTGAGAGTTCCTTGGGATGGTAAAGCAGTCTACTACGGGCGGTGCCCAAGATGCGGAAAAATGATCAGACCTGATGACGAGATAACTTGGTGGAGACCGGATTCAGGCGAGACTCGTTGGATACATACGAAATGCGCCAGACGAAGTTGAACAGATCATGTCTCGTATGTGTTCGAATCCTTGGAGACATCTAGGATTTGAACAAGCCCTCCAAGCAGTACACAGTCAGTTTGGCTTTTTCCGGGCATAGTTGTTCCATGTCACATCTTGCGCACAGTTCTTTGATGTTGGACACGTCCAAGGTGCCTGCCTTTTCATGAAGCGAATAGAGTAGCTTGAGGTATTTTCCTTCAGCGATTCGGGGAATATCATAGCGATCCTCAAGTCCAATCCACTCATAGAGACGCCTGTGTCCCTTCGAGGAATTACAGCTCCTGCAGACCAGCACAGCGTTTTCAGGGAGATCTGGTCCACCATGGGAACGTGGTAGAATATGCTCCAACGTCAACTCAGTCTTTGCTCCACAGTAGACACATTCATCAGGCCTTTCTCTTTCTTTGACATATTCACGAATCGATGTGGACCATGAGATCTCAGCTGTTCGCAGCTTGTTGAATCGATCCATCACGAAGCCATAGTTCTTCTTCCCTGCTCCAGCTGACTCAGAGATTATCTTCGCATACTGCCAGAACAGTAAATCACGGATGGATCTCACAGCTTTAGGTGGCAAGTTCGAGCCCCATGTGTTCGTCCATTCACTGTTCTTCAACCTAGGCTAGCATAGTTGGCGTCGTTAAAGTAGTATAGAGCCGAATATCCTGAAAGCACTAAGTAATCACCTATGATAATCAATAAGGACGGCCCCTGAGGCTCTATGTTCTGCCATCCGATGACGTCTATCCTTATTCGCACCCATGCATGATAGCTCTCACCCTTTCTGCCAAGAACCACGAAGACTCTATCCTCACTATACCCAGCGGCTCTCAGTAAGGAAACAAGCAAGATGCTGTACTCTTTGCAGACTCCTGTTCTTCGTTCCAGTGTCTCCCTCGGGAGTTGCCAATAATCTCCTCTTCCATCGTATCTTATGTTGGTTGAAACCCAGTCTCGAATGGCCATCCATTTTGAGATACGGTATGCATACAATTTCGATATCTCACTAAGAGCGGACTTCACTACGGGATCGTTAGGTGTTATGTAAAGCTTGGCTACGTCAGGATCTCGAGTGGGAGAACGAGGCAGGTAGGCGTTTATCGCAAGAGATGCATGGTCGCTGGAACCGGCGCATGAGGCATCCACTGAAACCTCGTGAGTCGTGTCATAAACAAATGTAAAGGTGACAGAATCACTGTGACGTTCGTGGGAGGCGATTGATGCGGAATAATCATTGGCAACATTGTTATCGACGAGGATAACAATGTGGGTGTACTGCGCAGACGCGGTTCCTTCGTTGTAGACGTTGTATATGACAAGGACTGAGCACTGTGGGAGATCTGTTAAGGGGTTTCTGCTCCATTTGGTGTCTCCTTGGGCCACTCCGACTCTGATTTGAACGTATTGTTGAATTTGAGGGGTCCGAATTTCAGTGACAGAAGGTGGATGCCAAGTTACTCTTGGAAGTTGAATGATAAGGATCGCTGAACCAAGGAGAACAACTATCATGAAAACGGCTGCGATGAGGCCACTATGGGACTGACGACGGGTCAATTGTCGAGCAGTGACTTGTGGCCGAACCTGAGGCCGAACCTGTAGAAATAGACTGCTACCGCATCTATGACAAAATCTTGAAGATGCGTGAACGATTGAGTTGCAACTTGAGCATTGAACTATCCTCGACCCACATAAGCGGCAGTATCTGTCGTAAGCACTCACGTTGGCGTTGCAAGTTGGGCACACATAGGGACTCAACCCGACTCATCTGCCCAAGACTATCTTAGCTTATGTCCACACGATGGACAGAAGACAGAATCGTACGGAACGGCAGACCCACAATAGCGACATTTGATAGGCCCCGCCTTCGATGCCCTTCGTCTTTGGTGGAGCAAAGTGATTGCAAAAGCGACAGGGAGGACAACGAATACTATAAGGAAGAATACGGCAGAATAATCAGGTCCGGTAGCAGTGCCTAATGTCGCAGTCCAAACTGTTCCGTATGTGTAGGCCGGGCGCTTGCTAACATAGATCTTGAACTGGCTTTGCCATTTGGCGTCTTCCCCCCACGCAGTACCAGATGGATCCGCGGCAAAGATCACCATACTGGTAACATGTTCCATGTCGGTGCCTATGCCTTCGGGAACACGTATCGCTAGTGTAAAGGTTGCAGATCCGCCACTCGGTATGACTCTGGGAAGGCCCTCAGGAGAGTATGAGACTTTCGTCGGAGCCCAATCAAAACTCAAGAACAGACTGGAGACTCTCAACGACTGGGGTCCGAGATTGTTGATCTTGATTGTCAATGAAAGATCTGAGTCCGGGTAAACAGGGGTGCCCCATGAAACCTCATAGTTAATCGCAAAGCAAGTCACAGGAACCAAACTCCACGCAACTGCACACACTAAACATGACAAGAACAACGCATACGAAGAGAACTGCAGAAATGTGGCGTTTCCTTCAGTCAATTGTGGCGCCCCTCCGTACTTACCTTGCCGACAGACTCTATAAGGATTCGCCAAAGACTGGTGTGTTGCATAACTCAATCTTGACGAGACCATCGTTGACGCGTCTCCAATCCCTAGCAGTCAATCACAGTCGTGCGAGAACTCCCTCACGAGTAATATCAGCCATTCAACCATATCCATGCTGGCAAAACGCCAGCTCAGCCCCAGCTTCAAAAGGAGTCATGCAACACACCACCAAAGACTTCCATTTGAGAATAGCTTCTTACGCGGGCCTTGTCCCGGATTTCGTGTAGTGCTTGGTTGCATTGGACCGATATTCGTATTCTGCTTCAGCATAAACCGTCCCTATGCTCAGACTACAGCCCCCAAGTCTCTGATTGCGGTGCCGACATGACGAGAGGATTCGGTGGTGCGGTAGATCGTTCTCAGCTTGCAATCGGGCCTTTCAAAGAGCTTGTTCCACTCGTTGAAGTTCGAGTAGATTCTGGCTTGGTTGAAGCCTACCCGCTGACAGTCGTCCCCCAAGAGGAACTGCAGTTTATTGGCGACCTCCGCTTTAACGGAAGGAGCGATTTCAACGTAGAAATGGATGCCCTTGCGTCGGCTGTGACACATCTCTACTGAGACAACTTTGACCTGATATCGTCGACATACAGCGAGGATCAGCCACAGGTAATCCTGAATCCAGTCTTTAGTCATATGGCAATCCTTGTCGATTTTGAGAATGCTTACCTTATCGACGGCCACGTTTGCGATTTCTCCGTCTCTTCTTCGCGTAGCTCAACGTTCTAGACGGCAATGGGATAGCTCTCCATTCTCTGCCTCTATACTGCATGCTTCTAACTTCAACTGTGATTGTATTCTGAACTTTGGTTGCTGGTTCTTCTCGTTCGAAGCTGATTCTTATCTTTCGTTTACGAATCCATCTCCGGGTTTGGCGGTAGATCGCCTGCTGAAAACATAGTGCTCCTCTCTTGGCGAGATGCCGGCGAACAGTGCGAATCTTGCCGCGCCTCGTGGCCTTGAAATGCATTTCATATTCACGTGCGACTCCTGCTTCGGCGTCATACCAAGTTGAGGCTATTGTCATCCTGTATGTCTTGGCAGGCCTCATCTGGTCTCTTCCTCTGTCAACTCGATTGCTTTGTCGATGTAGTAGCCTGCCTTCAGGTAGCAGACAAGCCGATACAGCTGCGGGTCATGGTGGCCAAGAACAGCGAATATTCTGCATAGGTCACCGACAGTTCTGGCGTATGATTCTCTGAAGGTTCTGCTCTCAGATCGAGCCTCTTGGGCTATTGCTATGATTCTTCCGTAGTCTCTACGGTTTATGAATGCAGTTCTTGGCGGATTGAGTTTCTGATGGCGATAGAGCGTCGACCCTTGAAGGACCGCATCAACGACTTCGTCAGGTAAGTCGTATCTTATTGGAATACAGCGTTGGACTAGTGCGGATATTTTCTCGCTTCGGTTCTTCTCAAGATTCTTCATCGTCGCGATGATGCATGGGAAACGAGTTTGAACTTCGATCTCGCCGTTCTGGGCTCTGTAGAACAGTAATCCGTCCTTCTCCTCCAAGTAACCCGTTGACAGAGCGATCTTTCGTTTGTAATGGCCTGATTCAAGTACGCCTAGCAGCACGTCGGTTGCGCCGGCGTCTCCTCTTTCGCCTGTTCTGAATTCGTCGAGGAGAAGCGGTTTTCTGCGAGTCTCCCAGGCTAGGCCTGGAATGAATTGGCCTGTTGTTCTGTCTGTTGATCCTATCATGGCGGCGTAGGTCGCGTACGAGTACGGGGTGACGCCGTGCGTGTGACCGATTTCTTCGAGGATTGTGGTTTTGAGGGCTCCTGGTTTGGATTGAAGGAAGACGTGGAGTTGTGGTCTGAATTGTTGTGTCTTGAGTTGTTCTTTGACTGTGAGTGTTTCTATGTTCGCTGTTGCGCATGATACGTTGAGGATACGATTCATTGCTTGGAGAGTGGGCCACGATTTGCGTTGTACATGCACCCGGGCGTGTGTACGTCGCAAATCTGTGCGACTCAAGTCAGACAACAGCGTCCGCGTTCGTGACTTCATGCGCTTCCCGCCTTTCCACTGAGAGAACTCTGCGAGCGTCTGTCAGCATTCTTGAGACGGCTTGCAGTTCTTGTTTGAACTTCTGATCTGTCATGTCTGCGATTTCTGAGGTGGCGAAGCCGATGATTTGGTTGTGGATGAGGATGAGTTGTTCTCCTGCTTTGATCTTGAATTCCTTGGGAAGGCCGACATAGCGGCTCACGCCTAAGGCGATCACTTTCTTCTTTTCAATCAATTCTTTGAACCTCTTTGATCCTCAAAGAAAGCCTAAATATGAGTTTACAACATGTATGCTTTGTCAACTCGTTAGGTGAAACGCGATGAGACGAGGAAAAAAGTCATGGAATGGCTTCCAGAGGGAAGCCTATGACAGTGTGCACCGAGACCTTGAGAAGGTGCTGAAAAGTCGGACAACTCCTTGGGGAGTAGAAGAGCTATCTCAACTTCCTCTGGGAAGCGAAAAGCTACGCTCGATACGTGGGGAGAAGCGCAGTAGGCCGGCCATATACAAGCACCTGTGGGATTTTGAGGAAAAAGGCCAAATTCGTCGGGTTGAAAGAGGGAAAGTCACGTGGGTTTGGGAAACAGAGGAAGACCTTCCAAGAGACAAGATTCGAGAACTGCCTGAGATTGAGGAATTGAGGGAAGCTTGCAAACGAGGAGATTTCCAGTACAGTTTCAACAAGAGAATGTTCTCGGAACCAGAAAAGGACGACGTGGTGCTCGCTCTGAGAGGTTCGCTTCCACCGAAAGAGAAGAGAAGACCAGATAGCTACGGCCGTGAAATCGGATGCATGTACGTTCACACAGATCTTGAGGACAGGGCGAGAACACACAGCTTTGTGAAAACATGGAGAGAACGCTTTCTATATGAAGCACCATACTTCTTGCCTGATATGCTCGAATGGCTGCTTGACAACAGAGGAACAATAGCAGACTTAGGAATCGACATTGAATTCTTCACTGGAAAGAAATCGCTCCGAGAACTGCCAGTATCAAAGCTTGACGATTTGAAGCGTGCATTGCTGGGATCGTCAAAGATTCTCCAAGTGGTCTTCTCAGTGAACTTCGATGCTTTGTTCAAGTGGCTCGCAAGCCCCGCAGGAAGAGATCAGATCACCAGAATCCTAGGTACCCCCAGACTCAGGAAAAAGGCAGAAGAAATCAGCTCACATTGGGTAGCTGGGGACAAGTTTGTTGCAAGGCTGAGGAGGGACTAGAAACGAACATTCTGCATCTTTCTGGTTATGGTGTGAAGATCAAAGTCAAGAACATGCGTTCACGTTCCGAGCTTCTAGTCACCGATGGTCGAGACGACTTCGACAAGCAGCTTGAAACCCATTCGTTTCGACCCAGACGGATACCATACGACTCAATAATCATCGACGGCCATAGCGGCTATATCTCATTACAAGCGTTCCATTGGCTTTCAAGAAACAAGGTGCCAGTCTTCATCCTCAACTTTGACGGTTCACTGATCAGCAATATTCTGCCTCCTATGCCTGTGAAGGCTGATCTGAGAGCTGCGCAATTCGACTCCTGCAAAGACCCGGAGAAGAAGTTCAAGATTGCATATGAGATCGTGAAGGCCAAGATCCAACGCAACAGAGACGTGTTGA
>Ga0209725_1001936_pt1 | contig 11390 bp, 15 predicted proteins | sample I18A1metaG_FD_184145 | JGI IMG/M metagenome (GOLD analysis project Ga0209725, IMG submission 184145) | Lake sediment bacterial and archeal communities from Gulf of Boni, Indonesia to study Microbial Dark Matter (Phase II) - ​I18A1 metaG... | ecosystem: Environmental > Aquatic > Freshwater > Lake... | reverse complement strand
TCATAGCCATATTCTTTTGCATACAAGATCCCGTGAAGATAAGTGAGATAACCTATATCCCCTGGCTTAATACGATGCCGTATCTCCCACCTAACTTTCATGTGAATGTCTCCTGACATTTATCGTAGCATCTTGCTTAACTACGCTAAACGTACTGCACTTAAACTATCTATGATTAGAAGTCTTAGATCGGGAGACTTCGCCATTCGACGCGGGATGCAAACCTCACCTCCCGCACGTCCAGAATAGTTTCGACGAATGTTCCTAAAGATCCTTGCCATCGTAGTATTCGCTAGTCACGTATTCGAAGCTAACCTTCAAGGGTGAGACCTACTTTCTGCCTGCCAAGCTTTTCAATTCTCTTTGAATGCTTCCATCAAGCTTAGCGGGTAGAGGAACATCTCTTTCAGCAAGCAGCTGGTAGAAGGCTGCTCTAGGTAGACCGAGTATCTCAGCCGCTCTCCCAGCCGAGAGGTCACCGGAAGAGTACATCGCTAAGATCTCACTAAGAAGTTTCTCCCGTATTCTAATGGGCACCTTCACCTTGACAGTCATTCTACCTTCCCCTCTGTCAGCTTCAATGCTTCACGGAATGATTTTAGGGTTTTGTTGCTTATCCTGTAGCCTGAGCCTCTCAACTCTTCAGCCGCCTTTATAGCTTCCGACGCCGTTATCAATCTTGCTCTAGCAGCTTCAACCAAGACACCTAAGCAACCGCGAACCTCTAGGCCACACTCTTCGACGAGGCGTCTAACTTCCTCCTCATCAGCTAAGACCAAGCTGGACTTCAATTCGTTCGCCAACTGAACGGTTTCAGCATTCGCCATCTGAATCCCATGGCCCTCAGCGATCTTTACGGCTTCAGCTCTATCGACGACCGATACAACTTTGACCCAGCCTTCAAGCACCGCTCTATTAGTCTCCTTTGAACCAGGCAGACCCCAGCCTTTCTCGACGACCTCATGAAACACACTAGGTGAAACCGTCAGCTCAGAATAAAGAGACCTCAACAGATTGAAGAGACCTATCCTTGACAGATGAATTAGAACTGAAGCGTCAGTAATAATCGGCAAGGCCACATCCTCCTCACTACGAGCTGAACTCACCTACTCTCGATAGCACATGCTTAAGCTTTTGCAGGCTCAATCTCAGCTCAACCTCCCAATGTAGCTTGGTGTAGCAACCTAAGATCAGGTTCGATTATGGCAACGCCCTTCAAGAATCATCCAATACTGAAAGAAAAAAGAGGGGATTTGGGGGAGACATCGCCAATATGCGAGCCGTTCAAATCCCACACCTGGCTCCAAAGCATTAATCCACAGACTATTTCCGTTTTCTAAAAAGCTTGGCATCGAAGGCGCAGACATATTCAAAGCCTCGTTCGATGAGGCCCTTCGCTTCTTCCGCCGTTTTGGTGCTCCACAGCAAATTCATGGTATTATGTTGAATGGAACTGTCCTCCCTCTTCCATCATAGATTGCGATGTCTTCAGTTGAACTGTATGGGTAGGCAACGATCATCATTATTCTTCCATAGAAGTGGTTGAGATCATGCGTGGAGGGTCTTAATCCTCCTGAAGGATGTGAATGAACTGTGCCGAGAATGGAGAGATCGAATGGAATCATATCAGGCTTGAACGTGGAGAACCCTAGGCCATGTATTGCTGAAGGAGGTATGACAAACTCATTTATCTGAAAGCCATTGTCTCGCTCTCCTCTCAGGAGAAGCAGAATCTCTTTTGGGTGCGTATCTCTCGAATAGGCCAAGATTCCGTCTACCAGTGTCCGCTTTACCGTTATGATCAAATTTGCTTCTCCCTTGACACTTGAATGAATACTACGAGTCCTTCATCACAATGATACGTTGTATATTGATCCGAGATTTCAATTCATATGGTTCGGCACATCACCGGACGGACAATGACTAGCTAGTTTGAAGCGACTATTCAAAGAATTGTCTAGGGAAAATAGTAGGGCAGAGATTGTGATGGTGGAGGAGCCACGCCTCTTCTCTCCGGCGCCTGTCTAGGTTTCTCTTTCTCTCTAACGATCCGGATTTCATGGTGCTCTGCCAACACCCTATACTTATCGGAGAGGCCGAGGTGATATAGAACACGCTTCAGCTGAATCTTTACATCCTTGACCCCGAACCTTGAGCCGTCCTTCTTGTCAGACACAATCAATCTGCTCCCCTTCAAAACTACCTCCGCTCCCAACTTTTTCTCCAAGCGGTTGGAGATCTCCTTACCGACCTTCTCGAGGTCACCTAACTCAACTTCGATCAAGCGAGACCGCTTGAAAAGAATCTGTAGAGGGTTTTCATATATGCCTTCCTGCTATGGCTCAAGCTGATGAAAGGTGTTCAAGGGGAAGACGAGCGATTCATCCACCGCTGAGAGAAGAAAGTGGAATTCCTCCTCTAAACTATGAAGATGAGATCGTCGTCAATTGAATCAGCCTAGTTGCTAAGGATTTGATCGCGCGCTCAAAAATCTGGACAACAACAAATATCTGAAGGAAGGAACGATGTTTGAGTGAGGAGCGCTGATATGTTTTGAGTAAAGTAGAGAAAGCGGAGATCACCAGACGGAAGTACTTGAAGTGTGCTGGTGGAGCTGTTATCGCGGTAGCCACAGCGGTTGTCCTCTACTACTAAGGTATACAATTGGCAAAAATAGTACAGATGAGAAGAAAATGAGCTATGGCTCAAGCTGATAGAAAGTGCTCGAGGGTAAACGTTTTGCTGAGGTGGGAGCTATACAACTACCAAGAAGAAGAGAGTGAGGTGAGAAGCCGTGATAGTATTATTGTATTTCGACTGGTTTGGAACTGCTGAAGAGCTTAAGGAGTTGGATGAAAAAGTGAGAGCTGCCTGTGCTGAAGCGGACGGGGTTGATTATAAAGGGCGTTACGCACCAGACAACAGGAAATATCACTTTGTTAGTGTGTTTGAGGTCGAAAGCTACGATAAACTATTAGAAGTTCTACTAGGTCCAAAGATGCCGCCTAGAGATTATAAGAAGCTGACCCATGGGGTATTTGAAATACTCCGTGGACCCCTAGAGTAGTGATTGAAAAATCCAAGCAGGCCATGGCAGACAGAGAAAAGATGCCTTGATTTTTTATTTGGCATGTTTTCGATGTTTGGTATGGAACACGTTTGGAAGGTTTCTTCCTCACCTCAGCCGTTCCTCTGAGCTTTTGCACTCTGCGTTGAAGCGACATGAAGAATACGCCTCTTCTGAAAATAAATAAGCGATCCCTTATTTCGTTTTCAAGAGAGCCTCAATTTCATCTATCCTTAAACCTGAAGCTATCGAGAATCTCTCCGATGACACTTGGAAAATTAGGGTTCGTCAAATTCCAACATCAAGTTTAAAAGAGTTCTCAATCCGTTCTTGATGAGGGCAAACGATTCTGCTCGAGAAAGACAGGCGAGCATTAGACTTCGAATCACTGAAACTAAGGGTTCAAGGGATCGAGGCTCAGCTGAAGCGTTTATCAGACTTGTTGGAAACCGTCCCGAAGGGGAAGTTTGAGGATCTTGAGGCGAAGTTGGCTGACTCTATACCGAAACGTGAGGCTGAGATTAGGACCCGCGAATTAGAGGCTAGAATAGGTGAACTTCAAGCAAAAATAGTTGAGCTTGAAGCTAGGCTAGCTGAATCTGTGCCGAAAGCTCAATCTATACAGGTTCGAGTTCAAGAGCCGAAATCCACCGCGACCGCGCTGAAGTTTAAACCTGAAACTAGGATTGATGAGTTTGAGATTGAGATACCTTCCAAAGTGGTTGCACCTGCAAGCTTCATTCCTGAGGCTCCTGTGGCGCTGAGAAAAGTTGAGCCGTCCAAAGAGTTGTCCGGCAGACCTGCTATAGCCGAAGGAGGAGAGTATGAGGTGATCATCCAAGGGATAAGCGAGAGGGGTGATGGCATCACCAAGATTGGAGGTTTCACAGTTTTTGTTCCGCGCAGTGAAGTTGGAAGTAAGTTGAAGATTAGGATAATTAGGGTTGACCGATACGCTAGGTACGCCACGGCCAGAAAGGTTGAATAACTCTCAACAGTAGAATTGTCAGGACGAAGAGGAACGAGAGCCTCCAGGATTCGTGAAGCATCCGTCGCGTGAGGAGCTTTCATTATGCTTCAGCTAATGGGTTTGCTGGTCGCCTCATTCTTGGCAGCGTTGGCAGGTGCAGTCTCACCTGGCCCAGTCTTCGCTGTGACAGTTGCGGAATCTGTTAAGAGAGGCTACCGAGCTGGACCCTTGATAGTTCTAGGCCACTTCATCCTAGAAGCGATTATAGTTTCAGTTCTCTTTATCGGGTTGGGATCTCTTCTCGCCTCCAATCAGGCGATGATGGCGATTGGATATGGAGGCGGAGCTGCATTGATCTCGATGGGCATCTACCTCGCATGGTCCTCAAGAAATGTTAGCCTTCAAGCAGAAAGAAGTGGGAGCCATAGATTCTCTTCGTACGGCTCAATAATGTCCGGATTCCTAACGAGCTGCAGCAACCCTTACGTTCCGTTATGGTGGCTTGCGATCGGTGTTCCAATCATGTATAAGAGTTTAGAGGTTGCAGGTGTCCTCGGCTTCGCCCTATTCTTGATTGGGCATGGCGCAGCGGATATGGGATGGTTCAGCTCGATAGCATACTGCGTTGATAGAGGCAGGAGATTCATGAGCGACCGCTTTCTACGTTATCTGGTTATTGGAAGCGCGCTCTTCCTGATGGGTCTCGGCATCTACTTCATAGGTTCCTCAGCGTCAACCTAGCCTGAAAGCTCCTTGTTCAACATTCTTGCTGTTGCATTTAGGGCAGATGATAGCCAGAGACCAACAGGGTCCCCAAGAACCGTAGAGAGGGAATAGACTGATCACAGAAGCGAGTTGTTTCGTCTTCATCTAACCTCGGCGAAGGCTTCTGGCCGACCGTGTTCTAACAGTTCGCGGTGGCTTCGTATTGGTCTGGTATATACTGGGAGTGCAATCCACACTCTCGCATCATACTTGTTCCTTGTAATGTTCTCTTGCGGTGTAAGGTTATATCACTGTACTACCGATGGTACTACGCGAGGCCATATGGCAAAAGTGAAAGTCACCAGGAAGTATCAGGTCACAATCCCAGAGGAGGTCCGTCATAAGATAGGGGTAAGGGTCGGCGACGAACTGCTGGTTAGAGAAGAGGAAGAGAAGATCGTGTTAGAGAGACCCATCGACATTGAGAAGTTGGCTGGATCTTGGAGTCACATCGAGAGTACTGAGAGGTTCATGGAAGAAGTTAGAGGGCTTTGGAAGACTTGGAAACTGAAGTGATTCTGAACACCGATGTCATTATTGACTATCTGAAAAAGAAACCGGACCCAATGGCTACTCAGCTATTTCATAGAATCAAGGAGGGAAGGCTTGCTGCTCGTACTACCTCAATGTCAGCTTTCGAGCTTTATCGTGGAGCGAGGCTCGCGCCGCAGCCTGAGAAGAGGAGGCTTGAAGTTAAGGGAATCCTATGGATCATGACTTGTCTTCATTTCGACGAAGCTGCGGCGAACACAGCCTCTGAGATATCGGTCGCACTGGAAAAGAAAGGCGAATTGATAGAGGTGCGCGACCTCTTCATAGGTGCCATAGCAAGAACCTCGCGGCTGCCGCTTGTAACCAAGAACACTGAACACTTTAGAAGAATTCCAGATCTAGATGTCGTCACTCCATCTGACCTACTTAAGAAGATGAAGTAGAAGCAAGTTCATTGAATGCAGCAGCACACGCCAAGGCCCTTTGAGAGACTGAAGCTTAGGAGTAGCTGATTCTAGGCATTCCAAGATTTCTTGGGAAGATGACAACCATTAGTTGTTGGCCTTCTTGAATCCTATGCATGGCGTGTTACGTTCGGCCTCTGATATGACGCGAGCAGACGTAGGCGCGTGACCGATACTCTAGCTCTATTATTGGCCAGCTCCGATTTATAAGACGGTGAACTACTTTTCTTAATGGGTGAATTTGGATTGGAAGACGCGAATTACGAGTGGTTCCTGAAAGCTGATCTTGGCAACTATAAAGGCCTTTACATCGCGGTAGCTGAAGGTAAAGTTGTAGAATACGGCGACGACCCGAAGGCAGTATACTCGAGAGCGAAAGAGAAACAACCGACCGTGGAAGTTGTACTATGGAAGGTTCCGAAGGAAGAAGTTCTTATTCTATAACCTTCAAGTACAGAACGGAAAAGTCGAAGATATTCGGATCGATAAGAAGGCCTGTGGCAAAAGCTTATCTTGAAGGTCTGTTTTCCAGTTCCTATATTTATAGCGGTATGGTCTCTATCTTCGCCTATGAGGTTGGCTCGGCTACAGCTTTTGCCACCTGTTTTATGAGTCCGCTCTTCTCAGCGTTCCATATTTCTATTCCTATGATCTTTCCTTTCTCGTCGAGTTCAAGATGAACGTCGGGGTCTGCTTCAATTACTTCGTAGCTGGGGCCCTCTTTGAAGAGCATGTAGAATATGTCCGCTGACCTGTCGTACCATGCTCTTACTTTACCCTCTTCCATGCGCCTCTCACCGTCTTGGATTTTATGAGCCTGTCAAGCCTAGTGGTGTAGTAGAGCGTTATAATCTTAACTAATCCCCTCTCCTCCCTGTAGGCTAGTATCATGGATTTATCATTGGTCTTTTTCACGGCAACTGTTGTATTATGCTCAACGTCCTCGTAGATATCATCCGGGGTTTTCAACGTTTGATATATGTGCGACATATTTACGCCTCTTCGATGCGCCTTTTCTAACGCGTGGTGGCTGAGCTGGATAGCCATGTCGCATGAACGCCTTGGTTAATAAAGTGATAACGCATGAAGGCTTTAGGTATTATTGACTTTTGTTATCGATATTGCTGCATGACAAGATTTGGTTCACCGGCAAAAAGGTACCCAGTGAATCGGTTCAAAGGGTGCCATTTTGTTACGTCACTCTGCGGCGTATTCTTTACAATTCTTTCCTTATGGATATCTAAGGATATTCAGCGGCTCCGGAGCCTGATGGACGAGAGAGCTGCGATGGAGAGAAAGCGTGGAAACGCGCCTTAAAGAGGCTGAGACATTACAGCGCCCGCGCATCCTCCGTTAGTCCCCCTCTTTCTATTATCCTTTTGTAGATTTCGGCGCTCTTCCTCTCTATCCGCCTTTTGGTCTCCAAGTCAACCGAGCATAGTCCGAACTTCATTCTGAAACCCTTGGCCCATTCATAATTGTCCGTCAAGGACCAGTGAAGGTATCCTCGGATTTCGATCTTCTCTTCGTTTACGACTCTGTCTATGACCTTCAGATGATCGCTTAGAAATTTGGGTCTAAGCACGTCCTCTGCATCTGCGATCCCGTTCTCTGTTATGTATATTGGTCGCTCGTATCTCTTCATCGCCTTCAAAGCCTCAAGCATCCCCTCTGGATAGATTTCCACTCCGAAGTCAGATGTCGGCATTCCATCGGCAGATGTGCTGTTAGGCTGACACAGGAAGCCGTAGTTCTGCGCAATCTCTGGGACAACGGGTATCCCGGCAAATAGTCTGGCTAGGATGGACTTCCCTCCTTTCACCACCGATCTGGAGTAGTAGTTTACACCAAGCCAGTCAAGGCGTTGTCCAATGTAACTCTTCACTTCTCCACTATCCTTTACCCCGTTAAGGTTCTCATCCAACCACCCATTACAGACAGATTGTAGAAAGAAGTGATTATGCATATGATCCGTGAACTCAGCTGCCTTGATGTCGGCCTCCCTTTCTGCCACTAAAGGTCTCGCCGGGACGACGTCATGTATCACCCCAACGTCCGCTGGGTTGGGGCTGTCCTCATCCGCCTTGACCGTGTCCATCTTCTTTATGGCGTCGTAGGCGCGTGCATGCGCGATGGCCATGTGTAGAGCCACTTTCTTGTAGGCTTTGAAATTACTTAGTGCTGGTGGGAAACCGAAATGAGGCACCACGTAGCCCGCCTCAGACACTACCATGGGCTCATTGAAGGTTGCCCATCTATCGACAATATCACCTAACTCCCACGCCACATATGCTGCGTACTTTGTGAACTCGATCATCGTCTCCTCGTCAACCCATCCTTTCGGACCTTTACGCAGTCTCGTGTCACGAACGGTTATTGGGTTATGGATCCAGAGTGGCAAGGTGAAATGGTTCAAGCACACAAAGACCTTAAAGTCTCTAGCCCGCAAATCTTCTATCAAAGCTCTGTAATGGTTGAGAGCATCCTTATTGGCGGCTTCCTCAAGACTCTCGAGGGCGGAGTCGTCTACCTCTATCTCTGCGATGTTTCCGTCAGATGCTTTCTCAACTCCAACTTCAACCATGTATGTGCTCTTCGGAAAGACCCTACTCCACTCAACCCCTATTCTGTAGGCGTTTAGACCAAGCCTCTTGGCAATCCCGTGATCCGTCTTGTACAGGTTCCAGTAGTCTGTACCGTTCTCTGGCAGATCACCGCTCACGGTGCCCCTCGGTATATTAACGGCGTCGTGCACCCAGACGTACCAGTCTGTGTTGGGATCTACGTTGCTTCCGGCTGGATCACCCATCTCGAATTGGAATCCGCTTACGGATACACCCCACAGGAAGTCTTCGGGGAAAACCATAATGCTCATCCGCCTAGTACTACGCGTGCCAAATCATTAACATTATTATCTATCCGTGGTGGAAGTTACCAGAGAATGTTAATCATAGTTGTGACCGTTCCACCGGATCTCAAGTTTTCAGACTCGTTTTAACTCCTCTTTGGGGCAGCTACATTCAAAAACGACATTGTCATCTGGCAGAAAATTCCTTTCTACCTTAAACCCTCTGCTGCTTTGGCCTACGCTTTTCCCTCTTTGGGCAAGAAGCTTATGGAAGACCTCGACCTCCACATCACGTTGCAAGATCTTAATGACGCCTCCAGAAAATTTCTAGGCGACTGAGCGAGTCAACATTCAATTTCCAGCGATCATGGCATCTGTAGCAGTCGTCTTCTCTGGCAGCATAATTCTCTATCGAAGAGTTCGAGGGAAGAAACGAAAACCTTCTCACCGGCCTCTTTCTTCCGCTCATCCGTGACCGCAGCTTTCGCATCGAAACCTTCTCCTTACTCTTCATTCGCCTTGCGACTTGTTTAACATTCTTGCTGTTGCATTTTGGGCAGATTATAGCCATCGGTTGTTAGCCTTCTCCTAGCAGTTTCAGCTTTCTCCCTCCCTTTTATCGTTCAACTTGATTGTTTCGTGATAGGTTTGGCTGGGTTGTATACGTGATTTGAAACATCTCCGAACCCGCCACCGGCCTTAATTCAAGATGTAGGGCGAGATGAACAAGAAGCAGATTGATAAAATGAACTTCGATGAGCTAAGGTTCGCTCTAGCTATGGGTCTGAAGGGTGACCTGTACAAGTATGCTCTTAAGCGTTATCTTAAGCTGAAGGCTCAGAAGCAGGAGAGCCGATCTGAGCTTGAAGCCTTGAAGCGTTCTACCAAGGCCCTCGTGGAGTTGTGGAAGAGCGTCAAGCGCTGAAGGGGTTGTCGATTTTGAGCGAGAGGGAGATCCGGAAGCGGCTGATTGAACTGGAGAGAAGGGTGGCTGAGGCTAAGAGGGAGAAGGAGAGAGAGGCGACTATAGAGAAGACGGTCGAGGCCGGTAAGCTTGTCGGGTCGATGAGAAGCATCTTCAGTAGGCCGAGCAGGGTCTTCAAGGACCCGAGTTGGCTCCAGCCTTCATCTGAACCCCCAAGTGGGATTCCTGTCGCTAGAGAGAACCTCCTTCGATATCTGGCGTCCGTCTTGTCAGAGGTCTTCAGGTCCAAGTCTTGTCGGAACATCTTCATCTTCGGTAAGCCTGGTACAGGGAAGACGCTCTGCGTCCGGTATGCGCTTGATCAGGTTAAGAGCTATGCAGCTGAGATGAAGCTCGATCTTGGAGTCGTCTACGTGAACGCTGGAAGGACCAGAAGCCCATACTACACTATGCTAGAGATCGTTAGGGCTCTCGGCGTCGATGTGCCTGATGTTGGATGGCAGTTCTCACGGTTGAAGCAGGCCTTCGAGAAGATCATCACGTTGAAGCCTATCATAATCGCGGTGGACGAGATGGAGGCATTGATCTTCAAGCAGCGTGAGCCGTTACTCTACTACCTCAGCCGCCAGCCGAATACAACCTTGATCTTGATAAGTAACAAGTTCAGCGATGTCTCAGCGCTGCCGCCTAGAGCGAAGAGCACCCTGCAGCCCATGGTAGCGGAGTTCAACTCGTATACGCAGGAAGAAGCAGAAGAGATTTTGGCTGAAAGGATTGAGAAAGCTTTCCAAGCGAACACGGTCCCTAGAAAGATCTTGAGGAAGGTTGCTGAAGCTGCTTCAAAGGCTGGTGATATACGCGTAGGCTTCAGCATTCTGCTTACTGCCGGTTATCTGGCTGAAAGGGATGGGAGAGGGAAGGTTGGGCTTGAAGACTTGGAGACGGCTGCGAAAGCGGCTGAGATCATCCTGTGACACGGCGTCGCAGGGACACACACCCCCACCCCTCTTTCTCTCAGCCCTCTAGTAGTAGGGGGAGGGGGGTAGAACTCTTTGAGGATTATTTCAAGGCGCCTACATGATATCTCTTAATTTTAGGATCAGTTCCTTCTATCGATGAGCTTGCGTTTGCCTTAGCTTTGCACCCTGAAGCTAAATGAATGCATCCTGGATTTGGACTCGCTCAATGCTCATGCCCTACGGTTCATGTTGCTTCTTTTTTGAGTAAAGCCTGATCTGATCTGTTGATATCTCCTTGGCTTCCTTGGATATCTTGAGGTCGCCGAAAAGATGTTCTATCGGGCGCTTTATCTGCTTAACCTTATCCAGTTTCTTCTTTGCGATCTCTCTATCGAGAAGCAATCGTGCCAAAGCCAAGAAGTCCTTATCTCGTTCATCCAGCTCCCCAAGGAAGGAACAGTATGACATGGCATGTCCAGCTGCTTCTTTCAGAGAGAACTGAACAGTAGGCTTCACGAATCTGGAAACATCATCGATATAACTTCCTGAGCTGTATCTCTCACCAAGATTTCTGAAGTAAACCTTGGGGTTGAAGACCTTCCTAGAGCGGTAGAAATAGTAGATAAACAGCTTCCTTGTAGTAGTGGGTTCTGGCTCAAGCTTGGAAACAAAATAGAGGTCATAGATGTCTCTGCCTTTAAGTCGTTCAAACAATGCTCTGAGCTTAGTTGCTGTAAGCTCTTCAACCTGATACGTGGCAATGCCAAATTGTCCTTCAGAGGTTTCGAGCTGTTTTTCTACTGGTTCCAGAATGGGAAAGCGCTCTATGTGGGAGATTTCCATCTTGAAGTGTTGTGGGGTTCCCATTAGTGTTCTATACCTAACATTGAGCGTTGTCTG
>Ga0209725_1001935_pt1 | contig 11391 bp, 15 predicted proteins | sample I18A1metaG_FD_184145 | JGI IMG/M metagenome (GOLD analysis project Ga0209725, IMG submission 184145) | Lake sediment bacterial and archeal communities from Gulf of Boni, Indonesia to study Microbial Dark Matter (Phase II) - ​I18A1 metaG... | ecosystem: Environmental > Aquatic > Freshwater > Lake... | reverse complement strand
CTCTTCTATCTTCATCCCTTTGATCGCTCTGCAAATCTCAGTAGCCGCTTTAGGAGATATCTTCAACTCACGTCCTGCGCACTTCACGCTTCTGTCGGGGTCCAAGCCCTTAATCGAGTAGCCCCATTGAGGCATCTTTTCCACCGATCAGTGAATGGTTATGTTGCTAGTTAGAAAACACTGGTCAATAAAAAGGATTTTGATCCTATGTTTGTCTTATTAAATGGGATGTGATTAAATCATCTTTAGGATTTAGTGGTTGTTTCACTTGATCCCAACGCTCAAGGCTCATCGAATAATTGAACCGGCCCATCTGAGTGGCATAAGCTTTTGAGCCTAACGCATGAGGTTCAGGGCTTCGACAAAAGCTTTTACACGCAAAAACATCCTAGGGAAAAATTCCGGACCCGCCTCCACATATAGCCTCACACACAAAAACACATCAAAAAACCGGTGAAAGTAACCGTATTTTACCGAGGGGTCAAATCCCTCAAAACGAACTTTCCCTAGCACCTAAGCCGTCAGATATTAAACAACAAGAATGAAAGTAATTCTCTTGTATGGGCTATCCTTTCGCGCGCTACAACCTGGGCGAATACATTCTGTCGAATTCCCTGAGCGTGGAAGTCTTAGTGACGAAACCGAAAGGTCTTCCGCGATCGTCCACGACGATTAGCTTGTCTATATCGTTGATCCGCATTGTCCTGACTGCGTCTTCGATCGTCATATCCATAGGGACCGTCACCGGTTCTTTCTCTACTAAGCCTGAATCTTTGAGTGTACTCTCGAGGAGATCTCGTAGATTCGGATTCAGCACATCCGCGGAAGTAACTACCCCGACCAGCTTCTCGCTGTCATCAACTACAGCCATTATCTGGTCTTTCAAAAGCGAGAGCGTAGGCAGGATATCTCTAACCTTCACTGTTTGTCCTACGGGTTTTATTTTCGATGCCACTTGGCTTACAGGAAGCTTCTTGAAGCTCGCAACATCCACCGATATCACGCTCAGCTTGTCAACCTAACTCAGCTCTGAATTCCTTTGCCTTACGATTCTCCTCGGCAACTATTCTCTCAGCCTCCCTCGGCACTGCCATTGTCAACAATGCTGAAGGCCACGCTGCACCAACCGTCAGCGCTTGAATAGGAAGGTACATTTCGGGTGTCAGACTCTGAAGAACCACTGCTAGCGCACCGCCAATTGAAATGTATGCCACCAATAGCTTTGTTGTGTAGATCTTCTTTGGCAGTTGCTCATAACCTTTTAAACCAGCATAGGATGCAAATACGACAGCTCCTGACCCTAGCGCTCCGATTACGAAGTGAGCAAACATAAGGGTTCCCATGACGATTGGGTCCGCCACGATTCTCATGCCCTTATTATTCCTCTATTTCACTATCATATATTCTATTCCGCGGATTGAACCTCCTACGTTCTCAGAGATACTCTCCAAACACTAAGATTCGTCATACCTGCCAAAAGCAAAGAAAGTGATCCTTACACACGTGCTCTAGAAGATTAGCAAGATATAAATAACGCAAATCCCGCAACTCCCTCTGTGATCCTGACCGAGTCAAACCTCTGACAAACAACAATTAAGGTGAAAGTGATGACGCTTGTTCTTACAGAGTTGTCTACGTTTGGGATAGCTATGGCGGCCGATTCAGCCCTGACGATGCCAAGTCTAGCTCCGAACAGGATTGTGTTTCCTAGAGTCCTAATTGGCGTGACCAAGCTTTTTCCCATACACAAATTGCAGGCAGGTGTTTCTGTTTGGGGACTAGGTCAGATTGGCAAAATTGATACTGACAGGTGGCTGGAGAATTTCATAAGTTCCAATGAGGACAAGTACTATACGCTACAAGATTTTGCTCTTTTGTTACAGGATGAGTTGAGAAAGTATGTTCCTGATATTGATGTTGATTCATACGGTACGATCGGTTTTCATGTTGCTGGCTTTGTAGAATGGAAAGGAAGAAAATTACCTACTTTCTATCATGTTCATAATGGCAGGAGTCAAGTACTCGAAGATAGAGGGCAGGCATCGCAGATAGATCCTAGGCGAGTGAATGCAAATCATGATATATCGCCAGAAGAATGCGAGAAACTATTTGACCAAGGGATGGCTTATATAACTCGAAATGGAGACTACGAAATGTATGCCGCCTTGTCAGAACTTGTTGAAAACTTTTTCAGTGAGCTTAGAGAGAAAGGATTCAGAGTACCATATCCACCATCACTCAAAGCTAGAGCTGAATACCTTAGATTCTGGATTAAAACGATGAGCGAGATCTATAGGCTGAGCAATATTGTTCCTGGAATAGGTGGCCCAGTGACTTCCCTCATTATTTCAGAGAGAGGAATTGACGGATACGAAACTATCTAGAATAGCTCAATCTACGAAAACTATCCCCATAATGATGAGATGAAAACCCTGATAGAGATGGATGTAGAATCCACATGCAGAAGACAGGGGGCAACAGACATCTGCGAAGAATGCCCCTTAACCAAACCTAACTCTAAAACTCTATTCAATTCCATAAGAGAAGCTCCATGAGCTTCGGGGGCCTTTATATCCTTGAGGTCAGCACGCGTTGACGCTCGTTGTGGCTTTCAAATGTGCTTCTGAGGAAGGAGAAGGAGTTGTAATATCTTCAGACTCGCGGGTGACAGCTGAATTTGGCTTGATGGCGACCGAGCAGAAGATAATTCCTATCGTCTTAGACGACAACCCACTCGCCGTAGCGGCTGGGGCAGGCGACACAGCCATGGTCAAGAGTGCAATCAATCAGGCAGCGGATATCTTGAAGGATAGAACAAAGGAGAAATGGAAGGGGCAGCCCGCGCCCACCGTTGGAGATTTTGCCCAAGTCATCGAAGATATCCAAGCACGACTGATTAATCATTTCTCGAACCTTCGCAATATGGGCATCGACATCAGCATGAATATGATACTCGCTTGCGTTGCTTGTGAAGGGAAGGCAGCGCTCTACGTATTCGACAATAGAGGTTTGGCAACTCCTGCTCATGATTCTCCTGGCTATGTTTGCATAGGAAGCGGCTTTGTGACCGGCGGGAATCTTCTGCTCCGACAGTTATACAGAGGAACACTTGATGTTGACCAAGGAGCAACCCTTCAAGCCTACATAATCGATCGGGTTAGCAAGGTTGACACAAGGGTAGGATCATTTGAAGGCGAAAGCTACTATTTTCGGATCATGAAAGGAAAGCCAGTTTTAGGGCAACTGAAAGAAGAAGCTTTTCTCGAGTACAAGACAAAGGTTGCTGAGCGTGAAAAATTGATTAAGAGCGTTTGGGAAGCGAGCTACGTTATCGGACCATCTGAACTCCGGAAGATCATTGAAGACAGATTAGCAAAGATCCAAAGGAAACGTATTTCAAAAGAGCCTACTCCATAAGCACAAATCGAATTTATAGTTCGGTGCGCATCTCTTTCCTATGGAAATCGTCTTGTGGCAGTCTCCTTTGCACTCAACCAGTTTACTCCTCGCCATCCTGTTTGTTACTGCCTTCGCCACATCTATCGTCTGGCCAGCTGGCGGGGCCTTGATTACCGACCACGTGGTGATCAATGAGTTTGAGCGGAACCCGCCTGGCGACGAACGCTATACGGGAGGGGAGTTTATTGAGTTATTCAATCCAACCGCCGTTAGCGTCGACGTTGGTGGCTGGACATTGTCTACCACCCATGGTAAAATCTCCTCGTACACGATTCCAGAGTTTTCGAGTATGATGGCCCTCGGCCCCGTGTTGCTGGTCTCTCTTCTGATTATTAGTAGAAAGCGCAAGCAGATTCCACGCCGAGTTCTCCAACCGAACCCCACATTTTCTCCAATAGGACGATTACGTTCAGGAAAGCGCATCTCACTCAATATTTGATACGGCATGATATAATGAATCACCAGGAGGTGATTTGATGACACTAGTTCTGACGGAGATATCTGTATTCGGAATCGCTATGGCCGCTGACTCAGCCGTTACGATGCTAAGAGACCTGCCCAATGGTAAGAGACTGGTAAGAGTGCTCGTGGGCATCAAGAAGCTTCAGCAAATACAAAAGCTTCAAGCTGGAATTTCAGTTTGGGGCGAAGGGAAGATTGCTGGTATAGACTCTGATTTTTGGCTTGACCAATTCATAAAGACAAGAGAAAATGAATATGATTCATTGGGCACTTTCGCTGCTCTACTAGAAGGTGAGTTGAGAGACATTATACCAGAAATTGATCTTCAGAAGGATCTGTATGGAACCATTGGTTTTCACTTAGCTGGCTTTGTAGACTTCAAAGGAGAAAGAACTCCAACATTCTATCATATTCATAACGGTAGAAGTGAAGCTTTGGAACGGCGTGGAATAGAGATCGATGCTAGGAGGGTCAACGCGAACCATGATTTGCCACCAGAACTTGCACATGAATATCTGGATAAGGAAAGAGTCTACACCACTTCCAATGGAGACTATCGCCTATATCGTGAGATCTTTGAGCGTCTCGAGACCTTTTTCCAGGACTTGGCAAAGAGCGGCAAAATAGTAGTGCCTCTTTCGTTGTCATTGAGAGACAGAGCAGAATGGCTGAGATTTGAGATAGAAACCATGGCTAGTCTCTACAAGATGATGGGGATACGTTACCCGGGAATTGAACAATACGTCAGATTGCCTACAATCGGAGGATATATCACGACTCTATCCATCTCCCAGAAAGGAATAGAATCTTACGAGACCCGGTGAGACGTGTGGCAAGGAGCTATAAGTAAAGGAGCCCAAACCACTATTCGGCCCAGTAACGTATCTACGGCTGTAACAAGAACGTATAAATGAAACGGCTCGACCGTTGTTATCTTGATAGAGATGATAACCAGCCTTCTGATTAGGAATTTTAAGAGCATAGAAGATAGTGGAAAGTTAGAACTGAAGCCGTTAACGATGTTTACTGGACCGAACTCCTCTGGGAAGAGCAACATACTAAAATCTTTGGCAGTTCTAGCGCAGACTGTCAGGCTGCCTGTCGGTATAGAGCGCTCCTTCGATAAGAGCCTACTGAATGGAGAGTTTGTAAGGTATCCTCATCCCCCTACCGACTACGTGATCTATAAAAGAGATTTAGATAGGTCGATCTCGTTCGAGGTTCGCATGAAACCAAATGACCTGACTGAATCGGCACTTGTAATCCTGCTAAAACGTGCAGGACTGTCAAAATACGTTTCGATTTCATCAATCGGATACAAGTATTCCTATAGGCCAATTACTAAAGAAGCTTCGAATTGCATTTTCATCGAAGATGACAAGATAATTGAGGTTGCCTCTGTGAAAACAGAGGCTGGTCAGGAAGAACGCGTAACTTATCCAGATTCACTCGCGAAATTTCGCCCGTATGAAGCAGGGTCTACGAGTTTTGTTTTAAGTAAGGCATGCTTCCATTTTCTGCATCCTAGAGGTGTGACCGATACCGAGAGTCTTTTCGCGGAAGCACTCTCTCGTGTGGCAGACGAGGTTGTGACGAATCTTGCTGACAATCTTAGCCGAGCGTATTTCATAGAGGCATTAAGAGGAGGAGTGGAACTGCCTGTCAAAGCGGGAGCCACACCCTCTTGGGTGGGGAAGAATGGGGAATATTTGGTAGAGATTCTGGCGCTATGTTTTAGCCGTAGAGAATACTCAGCGAAAGCTGATAGAATCAACGAGTGGGCTCAAAAATTTTGGATCGGCAATATGAAGGCTGGCTGGTGGGGCAAAGATGAACTTGGTTCTGATTTCGAAGATCCCAAGCTGAGAAGCGTTCTCAATCTAGCGCTGGCAAGCTTTGGTTCCAAACAAGTCCTATCTATAATTACTCAACTGTTCTGGAGCGAACCTGGTGATTTGATTATGGTCGAAGAGCCGGAGATAAGCCTGCATCCAGAGTCTCAGGTACTCCTCCAAGATCTCTTCGCCACGGCTATTGCAGATGGAAAGCAGGTTATATGCTCAACGCATAGTCCCTTCCTCATCTTAGCCCTTTCAAAGGTCATTAAGGACGGAAAACTATCTAGAGACAATGTCGCGGTTTATCATGTTGAAAAAGGAGAGAATGGAACTAAAGCGAAGCGACTCGAACTGGATAAACATGGCTTCGTGACTGGTTGGATACCGAGCTATCTAAAAGTGGAGCACGAACTATTCGATGAATGGGCCGAAAGTCTCGAGAAGGAATAACTAGTTGTACGTAGTGCTCGATACTTGCGTACTTCTTCGAGCACTAGGGAACGGTGATTACAAAGAAGTTACGGAGCGGATATTGAGCAAATGCGACATTGTGGCATCCTCAAAAGATGCTCTTGACGAGTGTAAAGGCAAGGTCCACAGGCACGGAATGACCTCACTAATTCTTCAAACAGAGCTTCAGAAGCTTGAGAAGCCTGGAAAACTAAAGATTATTCAGTGGAGCAAGCTGAAAGACATAACAATAAGAAAGAAGCCGCTGACAAGGATGATGAAAAATTTCTGGTAGTGGCGGCAGCCGCGGGGGCGAAGTGCATAATTACAACAGATAAAGGTCTTCTAGATCTAGATCCTTATGAGCATGATCAGACGCAAATCCGAGTCTTGAGGCCAGAGGCTTATCTTGGTTGTGAACTGCAAATGCACTGAGAAAACCAAGTCGTAGAATCTCAGCCTTCTTCATATTTTTTCTCCGATACCGCTACGACAAGTCGCCTACAGACAAAACAAATGTTTACTGCGCTGCCTTCCACGGGGTACTTCTCTAGAACATCTTTAATGTGAGGAAAGCTTCCTCTGATTTCACTTTCAGTTTTTCCGCATATCCAGCAGCTAGGACGGGGTGGCTTCTTAAGGAACTCGTAAAAGATTACCAGAGCCGCGCTGATGGGAGCGAAATAGAGAATTACCCCCATAAAATTCCAAGGAAAATCGTAAGGCGGATAGAATCCAGTATTATAGATGAAAGAAAAAATATTCAATGCCTGATGATGGATCATTGGAACGAGAATTGAGCCCGAGTAGAGATATATCACGGCTAACCAGAGGCCCGCCGCTGTGTCAACAAAAAAGACCGAGAACGCGAAAGGAACGTGTGCCACATAGTGTGATGCACCGAATAACATTGCCGAAACGCCAACGGCGACATACTTGTGGAGTTTGGAGATGCTGCCAAGCACGTAGCCTCTGAAGAAGATCTCTTCTACTACCGGTGCCAGAACAAGCCCAGATAGATAATTTGGCAAATCGTTGCGATAGTAGCCGGTAAGGGCAGCAGAAACTACAACCACGCCGAGTGATGCCACGCAGTAGGGTAGACCTATCAGAGGCAGGCGCTTCTTGAGTCCAAGTCTTGATGTGAGTTCCTCTTTATGGAGCATCTTGACGATGAAGAGAGGAAAAATACCATAAACGGCCAGAGCAGCCCATCGAATCCACCACTGCCCGAATAATTGCCATTGCCAGTACATAATATAGATCAAGCCAGCATAGAGCAATAGCGGCTCCAATACTGAACCAAGATATACGCGAATTGATTGCAGTTTCATTCAGAACGCCTTTTCTCTCCTTGAAGCATCAATAAATGAACCACAGAAAAAAGCTTCTTGATTAAAATGGACGACCAATCTAGGTTATCAAATGCCTCTCCCATATTGACAGCAGAAAGCTATAAACAAAGATTTAGTATCTCCCCCGAGAAACAAACTTTTCTCTAGGTGCCTAGACCGTGAGAGATCAAACCCCAAAATGAAAGTAATCCATTAAGTCTTCTATTCAATCTAAGAGAAAAAGAAAAGAGGATCTTGGCTAAGGTCTCTTCAAAATACTTCTTTCTACAATATCAGGTTCCAGTGTGAATATGGGCAGGGAATGCTTGGAGAGGATCTTGTTTATTACCCTCAGTTCGTCACTTAATTTTGCTAGGCTGTATCGAGCTAGTCTTCGATCGTATATTTGCGGTCTTATCTGAGTTCCTCTTACAAGGATATTCTCGATTTCTAGATGCGATCTCCATATGTGTTCGCTCTTCTTGTTTAGAAGGTCTTCTTCAACAAGGATTTGAAGTAACAGTTCTTTTACCCGACGTGAGGTGATGTCACATGCATCAGCAAGCCGAAAGATCGGTATTGTCAATTTCAATCTTATTTCTGGACAAGGGTCATCTGGTATGCGGCCCAGATCGACTTCTCCTGAATGAGCAGTAATGACTGCTTCCAGAGCCCTGTATAACGGTTTACCTAGCGTAAATCGGAGAAAATCGAACCGACTCTTGCTCAAGATTTTGATCGTCCTTTCATTGTGTTTTTTTCTCTTAACGATACATCCTAAATCATGAAGAACCGTGGATAATGTCAGAATCAGTTTTTCTTCTTCTTCTGATTTCACGGGATATTCATGTACAATGTCTCGGATGTTTCGTAGAACGTTAATGGAATGTAGAAAACCATGGTCAGTATACTCCGGAATTCCTGTTGGAATGTAATGTAACAATGGCGTAACACAGTCTGCAACATAGACGACAAAGCTTTTGTGATCTTCAGTGAGTTTCAAGTTGTCTAAATATTTAAAAAAATCGGAAGTTACTTCAGAAATTTTGGGTTCCCTACCTCTTCGCTTTTATGACCCTGCTCCAGAATCTATCATAAGTCTCCTTAATCATTGCCTCTGCTTCTCCGGAAATAGAGTAAAGCCTCCCAGCACGGCCGGTATCGGTCTCACCGAATTCAGTTTTGATCACGCCCCAGCTGGACAACGTGTTAAGATCTTTAAGGACTGTAGATTTGGCACCTATCAATCCCTCTAGCCCCTTAACCAGCTTCCGGAAATCTACCTTCTCCCCTCCCTTTTGATATTCCCATATCTTGCATGCCACAACAAGATCTGTCGAGAGAGGACCTAATTTCTTCACATTCTTCACCTCCAACTTTTTCACCTTACCCAAATCTTGATTAACGCACCAAGTATTTAAGCGTGTTTCCATAAAAAACTCAGTTTCTTTTAATATTCTTTATTCACATATACGGAGTTGATTCACATTAGCGAACCTAATCCTGTTTCCAGACAATCCTTTTTAGACAACCTTACCGTAAATAGAGCTTTACAAAGAGTTTTCAGGGACGGGTTTTCGTGAGAGATAAATCCCGTGATATTTGGAAACAATATGGTTTTCGTGATGATGATAATGCTGACATGATCATTCATAGAGTCAATACGAACGTTTTGTCGCTTGTACAGAAAATACTAAAGGAGAAACCTCAAAAAAAAGATGAGCCGCGGGTCTTAATTCATGTCGGAAATAAAGGATTTCATCTTTTTTCTCAACATAGGAATATGATAGAACAAAGTTTTCACACTTCCTTGTGCAGAGTTCTCTCGGCTGGCTTCACGGAACTGAGGCCCGCGATCCCTCCGGGTGAAGGACCGTCAGTTCTAGTTACCGATACCGTTCACCGTGGATCTGAGATGGCCATTGTTCTGAAACACCTTTTGGGTCGAGGTTTCAAGGTCAAGAGAATATTTTGTTACTTAAAGAATGCGAAAGGAGTACAAAGACTTGTCAAAGAAGACCTGATTGAAGAAGAAAAAATAGAGGGTCTATTTTCATCAACCTCGGAAGAAGAATATAAAAAAGAATCTCGGCAACTGCAACTGTTCTTCCGTTCAATCATAGAGCCGATGGATCCCGACTCCTGTTATAATGAATATAATGTCGACAAAATACTACGCGCGGAAGAATTGAAGGAGATTGTCAGTCCGATCCTTGAGGACATCTATGGATCGCCCGTAATGTTCAAAAAATCAGTAAACAGAGGTCTAGCCTCAAATATTAAGGAAGCATGTTTCATCATTGAGGATCCTTCAGGAATAAAGAAGATCGCCGAAGCTCTTTTTCAAGAAGATTTTCATCACGAAATAGAATGGTCGAATCCTAGTTTCAAAATAAACCAAAAGATGGTGGATTCTGATTTCACAGCTATGATGAACGTAGAAGCCTCCTGCCTACCTGGAGAAGTAAAGAATTATAAAAAATGCGTAAGAAGTACTGAGAAATGCCTATTGAAAACATATCAATACGATAGGAAACGCGAGTCTGAACTAAGGAAAATACTCTGTCCTGCTTGTGCTGATCTACAACTATCGGACCAGCTTCTTAACAGGCTAAATCCACGTCTGATCAAGGCTTTCGCTAGAAAAGGGATGGAATGTAAGCTAAAATGGCGCTCTCGCCCTATCGAGCTGTAGAAGAGCGTCTAATTTTCTCGATTCTGAAGCTGCAAACAAAAACTCCTAAGATATGGCTACTAGTATCAGCTCTAAAACCCAAAGCTACAAATAAAAGATTTGGAATCTTCCCCCAGAAACGAACTTTCTCCTAGCACCTGGACCGTAAGAGATCAGTGAATATGACTGAAACAAATCAACCTCAAGCATCTCTTAGCAAATCAAAATAGATATGAGCGACGCAACCGAAAACTGATAACGGTGGGGAAAAAGGGGATGGAGGAGCAGCTCAGAAAAATAGAAGAAAGACTGAGCGAGATCGAACGTAGATTAACAGACCTAGAGGAAGAGAACAAGAGAAGGAAAGCGCAAGAGAGCAGGGAGGAATTCAGAAAATTCGTAGAGCGCCCAAAGAAAACAGGCCTCTGGCCTCAGGAATAGTCTCAATAACTATTCGATGCCGCAGAGATCAGCGAGTGAGGTGAATGAAGATTAGAAGGTACGGTTGGAAGGAGATCTTAGCCATAATATTGGCGGGGCTCTGGTTCCTCGACTTCGGTTGGCACTTCGCGATTCTTGAAGCTGAAATGTTTTACCACGGCTCAGGATTCATAACGTCACCTGCATTCCTACCCGCGCTTCTACGGGTAGCACCGATAAGCTGGCTGTTCCTAGTTATAGCGATAATCCTAGCGATTCTTTCCTAGGGGATAAATGAATGAAAGATGCCGTTTATCGGATTATTCGAGATCCTTTGAGAATAATTTAGACAGCAGGGACTAATGGCTACTCTCTTAGAATCGTAACAACAGTAGATCCTGTTACAATTCCATCCCGTACTGCGTGCTCTGCGGAAATCACTAGAATATAGACTCTTGGCAGCAGATATCTAGCATCCAAGGAGAACAAATAGACTCCCTGATACACAGGATCTACGCGCATAATTCTACCATCAGGTATCCTGTGATTACTTCCCTTCTCTGCGTTCAACCGCCGAGAATGAAAGTAATCCATCAAGCCTATTTAATCCCACAAACACGGGTGAAAGAAGGGTTTTGATTGAGTCAAACGCAATTGATTTCTATTCAGAGCGAGTCAATTATAGGATGTCTCAAGTTAAGGAGAGATCTTTGAATGTCGTTGAGTGATGAAGAGTTCAAGAAGGCTGAAGCTG